>PPYF01411172.1_pt1 | contig 187899 bp, 212 predicted proteins | sample 1559871 | NCBI WGS metagenome assembly PPYF01 (sample SAMN08240021, study PRJNA423297) | Human gut metagenome, whole genome shotgun sequencing project.
TTATGGTCCTATGGTCTAGCTGGTTAGGACGCCTGCCTGTCACGCAGGAGATCACGAGTTCGAGTCTCGTTAGGACCGTTCGCACAAGTAGAAAAAAACAATTAAAACATCTTATTTTAGAATAAGGTGTTTTTTTGTATATAAAAATAATTAAGCTCCTAAAGTAAGTTTGAGCTTCACTTAGAGAACTTTTAATTAATTTCAGTTTAATATCCCGATAAATTAAGTAAAGTTAAATAAGTACCATTTATTTAACAAATAATAACGTTTTAGTTTACAAATGTATTGAATAGAACTACAATCAACCTTGTAGAAAACTTACTAAAAAGAAGTGGAATGAGGGGATTATATGACTGAAAAAATTAATGCATCTGATGCAATGATTAAAGTTTTGGAATCATGGGGAGTTCATAACGTTTATGGTCTACCAGGGGGATCTTTTGATTCGACAATGAATGCTTTGTACAATCGGAAAAGCACCATTAATTATGTTCAAGTTCGACATGAAGAAGTTGGGGCTCTGGCAGCGGTCGGAGAAGCTAAGGTAACTGGTAAACTTGGAGTTACATTTGGATCAGCTGGACCTGGTGCAGTTCATTTACTTAATGGTTTATATGATGCTAAGCATGATCATATGCCTGTATTAGCTTTGGTCGGACAAGTTCCTACAACATTAATGAACACGGACTATTTCCAAGAATTAAATGAAAATCCAATTTTCACCGATGTTGCAGTTTATAATCGAACCGTAATGACTGCTGAACAAATGCCACACGTCGTCGACGAAGCTATTCGCCAAGCTTACAAATATAGTGGGGTAGCGGTAGTTACAATTCCTAAGGATTTAGGTTGGCAACCCATTGAAGATAACTATGTCTCATCAGCTAATCTTTATCAAGCACCAATCTTACCTGAACCAGATGTAAAGCAGGTTGACGAAGCGCTTGAAATTTTGAGTAATGCCAAGCATCCAGTGATGTACATCGGGCAAGGTACAAGAGGAGCTGGATCAGATATTATTGCATTGTCTGAAAAACTGCATATTCCGATTGTTACATCAGCCTTGGCTAAGGGAATTGTCCCCGACAGTTATAAGGCTAACATGGGATCGGCTGGTCGAGTAGCAACTAAACCAGGGGTAGAAGTTTTACAAGCGGCAGATGCTGTAATGTTCGTGGGCTCTGATTTTCCATTCCAGCCTTACTTTGTTGCCCCAGATGCTAAATATATCCAAGTAGATATTGATGCAAGTAAATTTGGTAGAAGACATGTTGTAGATTTGGCTATTTTAGCTGACTCCCATAAATTCCTCAAGGTGATGCTAGAAAAAGCTGAAACTACTGCTGAAAGCAAATGGTATAAGGCAGCATTAGAAAACAAAAAGAATTGGGAAGAATGGAAGAATTCGTTTGTGGGCCAGCAAGATACACCTTTAAATGTTGAAAATGTTTTTGCGAAGATTAATGCTTTAGCAACCGATGATGCTATTTTCCAAGTTGATGTTGGTAATGTAACGATCGATGGCATGCGTTTCCTTAAAGCTGATCAAGCTCAACGATTTACGACCTCAGGTTGGTATGCCACAATGGGTTATGCCTTACCAGCAGCCATTGGAGCACAAGCTGAATATCCAGATCGCCAAGTTTGGTCAATTTCAGGCGATGGTGGATATGCCATGGTAATGCAAGATGTCCTAACTCAAGTTAAGTATCATATGCCTATCATCAATGTTATATTAACAAATGAAAGCTTAGGCTTTATCGAAGCTGAACAAGATGATAGCAAGCAACCACATTCTGGTGTAGATTTGATTGATGCAGATTACGGTACTTCAGCCCAAGCACTGGGGGCAGAAGGATTTGAAGTTCGGACCTACGACGAACTGGAACAAGCCTTTGAAAAAGCGAAAGATCGTAAAGGCCCCGTGGTAATTGATATTAAGATTACAAACTTAAGACCACTTCCTGTTGAACAGCTACTTTTGGATAAAGAAACTCAAGATCCTGAAGCAGTCGAACAATTTGTTAAGAAGTATCATGCTGAATCATTGATTCCTTTCAGAAAATTATTAGAAGAAGCATAATTTAAATGCTAAAAAACGGGCGAAAAAGTCAAAGATTGATTTTTCGTCCGTTTTTATTTGTTTAAGAAATTAATTGATGGTTATAAAAAATGAAGCCAAACCAATTAGAGCAATTAGGACTAGCAAAGTGAAGTTCCGAGGTAGGTGTAATTTAGGAACAAACCAACTAAAAACTGCTAAAATGGGATAAATTAAAGCTGTCCAACTCTTTAAAAGAATAAAAGCAAAAATCGTAATGATTAAAGTTAATGCTAAGGCAAATATTGCAAACTTAAAACTAGTTTTAATAAAAATAGCAAAGAGAATTACGATGATCATCAAGGATAACAATAAGCCCATTTTCAAGAGAATCGAAGTTACAAACCCATTTCGAATGTAGAAAAAGGCAAGTGGGGCTAACGTTCCGACACTAAGCGAAAAAGTAAGTAATCCTACACCATTTTTTTGTTCAAATGGTAGGAAAGTAGTCAGAAATGGCACAAAACTAAGTAACCCTAAAAGTGCAACGTAAGTGTTTTCGCTGAACAGTAGAATTATAAAGGTCAAAATTGGAATAATCGCCAAGGGCGCCATTAAACGTAAATTAGTTTTGTTAGTTAGACGATCGATAGTAAGAAAATTTACCATGAAAGTTGCTAGGAAAAATAATATTTGAATAGAAAGATGCTTACTGAAGATTTCTGAGCTAAAATGGCTACTAAGATACCAAGGTACCACCGAGAGTAACAAAGCATTAATGGCGGGAAGATAACTCTTTTTTTCAATAGGATAATTAAATTTTGGTAGATTGATTTTATTCATATAAAACTCCTTATGTTTCCTGACATTAATCGTATACAAAAGCCGCAGGAACGTCAACCTAACTTTAAAAGAAAGAGTGGGTGTGATAGACTTAGTAAGTTACTAGTGTTCCCGATAGGATTAGTTATCCAAAAGATCCTTGTAACCGAAATTAAATTTAGGGGGAATTTACATGTCAGAAAGACATTTATTTACTTCAGAATCAGTATCTGAAGGACATCCAGACAAGATAGCCGATCAAATCAGTGACTCTATCTTAGATGAACTATTAAAGAACGATCCAGATGCACGAGTTGCTTGTGAAACAACCGTTACGACTGGATTAGTAGTCGTTGTGGGAGAAATCTCAACAACAGCTTACATCGATATCCAAAAGGTGGTTAGAAAGACCATTAAGGATATTGGCTATGTAGGTGGAGAATATGGATTTGATGGCGAAAATTGTGCTGTAATTGTTGCTATTGATGAACAATCTCCAGATATTGCCCAAGGAGTTGATGATTCCTTGGAAACGCGTGAAGGCCATGAAGATCGACTAAACCAAATCGGTGCCGGAGATCAAGGTTTAATGTTCGGATACGCAACTAATGAAACAGAAGAATTAATGCCATTACCAATTATGTTAAGTCATCATTTGATGCAAAGAATTGCTAAACTACGTAAGGAACAAGTTATCAGCTATCTTCGTCCAGATGCTAAGGCTGAAGTGACGGTTGAATATGATGATAATGATCATCCAGTTCGCGTAGATACGGTTGTTTTAAGTACTCAACATGATCCTGACGTAACTTTAGAACAAATTCGCCAAGATGTTATTGAACAAGTTATCAAAGCTGTAATCCCAGCTACTCTTTTAGATGAAAACACTAATTTCTACATCAACCCTACAGGTCGCTTTGTTATTGGTGGACCACAAGGGGATGCCGGTTTGACAGGGCGTAAGATCATCGTAGATACCTACGGTGGGGCCGCTCGTCATGGTGGTGGAGCTTTCTCTGGAAAAGATGCGACTAAGGTGGACCGTTCAGCAAGTTATGCCGCTCGTTACATTGCCAAAAACATTGTAGCAGCTAAGTTAGCTGAAAGGGTTGAAGTTCAGATTGCTTATGCAATTGGGGTCGCAGAACCTGTTTCGGTCATGGTGGATACTTTTGGTACCGGTACGGTTTCGGAAGAAAAATTAACACAAGCCGTTCGTAAGATTTTTGATTTACGACCTGCTGGAATTATTGAAATGTTAGATTTGAAACGTCCAATTTACAAGCAGACGGCTGCTTATGGTCATTTCGGACGGACTGACGTTGAACTACCATGGGAAAAGACGGATAAGGTTGAAGCTTTAAACGACTTTTTTAAAAACTAAAAAATTTGATTAATGGCTGTGTTGATGTCTAAACGGATATTAACACGGCTATTATATTGGTTGAGAGGTAATAAATGGAGAAAAAACAAACAAATGTGGTCGTTGTAACAGTCGCTATTTTTGTTGCAACTTTTATGTCGGCGATTGAAGGAACAATTGTTTCAACAGCGATGCCGACCATTGTAGGAGATTTACATGGCGTTAGTTTGATGAATTGGGTTATTTCAATTTTCCTACTAACTAATGCAATATTTACCCCAATTTACGGGAAGTTGTCTGATATTTTCGGTCGTAAACGAGTGTTTATTTTTGGAATTATTATATTTTTGATTGGCTCGATGTTAAGTGGGATGGCCCACTCAATGGGTTTCTTGATTTTATGGCGCGCATTGCAAGGAATCGGGGCTGGATCGATTATGCCGGTTTCTAATACCATTATTGCTGATATTTATCCGATTGAAAAACGGGCCAAGGTAATGGGACTAAATGGTTCAGCATGGGGAATTGCTTCTATTATTGCTCCGCTATTAGGAGGCTTTATTGTTGATAATCTAAGTTGGCATTGGATTTTCTTTATCAATTTACCGATTGGAATTATCACCATCTTTTTAATTCAGTTCTTCCTTAAAGAAGAGGTTAGTGTCCATAGCAAGAAAATTGACTACCTAGGTAGTTTTTGGTTAATGGTAGCTTTACTGGGACTAATGTACGGTTTCCAATTGATGGGTGAAAGTTCATTCTCATGGATTACATTGGTGATTTCGTTTGTGATTTTCATCGTGGGAGCTGGCTTATTTATTCGTCAAGAAAAACGGGCGGAAGATCCCATTATTTTCCTAGATTTGTTTAACAACCGCACATTTGTAATTCAAAATGTGGCGACGATGTTGGTCTCTGGTTTGTTGATTGGTTTCGAAGTTTACTTACCAAGCTGGACACAAGGAATTTTAGGAGTGCCAGCTTCATTAGCTGGATTTGCAGTAACTCCAAGTTCAATTTTATGGATTTTCGGTTCATTCTTAGCAGGACGGATGATTGTTAAATTAAAGGCCAATCAGATCTTGACCATTAGTTTATCAATCCTAGCTGTTGGTAGCTTATTATTAGCTTTAGTACCGGCTTCAACACCGTTCTTGGCTTTCTTCTTTATTGCAGCTATTTTAGGAGTTGGTTTTGGAATTACAATTACTTCCACATTAGTAATTTCACAGCAATTAGTAACTAAAGATCGGATTGGGGTAGCAACTTCCTTTAATACTTTGGCTAAGACACTGGGCCAAACCATTATGATGTCCGTTTTCGGAATCATTATGAATGGGACGATGAATGCCGGAGTTAAGGCGAACCCTAAAATTAATATGGATATGATGAACAAAGTTATCAATCCTCAAACGGCTAAAACTTTACCAGAAACTTTATTGCCAACGTTGAGAAATGTTTTATATCAAGCTTTGCATAATATCTACATTGGTTGCTTTATTTTGATTGTGGTTGCTTTAATCATTAATGCGTTTGACCGTCGCTCAAAAGATAATATTTAAAAAAATGGATTTAGAACCTAGCTGAGAGGCTAGCCTTCTAAATCCATTATTTTTTACGCTCAATACACAATAAAATGGGCGGATTATTAATCTGGTTGATGAATTCATAGCGTAAACACGAATAGTGATGTTGGTCGAGTTCAGCTACAAATGAAAGTAATTGTTGTAATTCTTCTTGACCTCCAGGATGACCGTAGTAACAAACTAGGATAATACGACCACCAATTTTTAACTGATTTAAACTTTGTTGGACTGCCGAGATAGTGGAAGTGGGATGAGTAATAATTGATTTATCTCCGCCCGGTAAATATCCTAGATTAAAGATGGCCCCAGTAATGGGTTCGGTGACATAATGGTCAATTTGATCATGACTAGCATGGATTAGTTCAACATTAATTAAGGTTTGATGCTGGTGCTCAAACAGAGCTCGAGTTTGCTCTAAAGCTGCTTTTTGAACATCAAAACTAAAAACTCGGCCAGTGCTTTGAACCAATTCACTTAAAAATAAAGTGTCATGACCATTTCCCATAGTGGCATCGATTACCACATCGCCGGGTTGAACAATTTCAGTTAGTAATTGATGACTGTATTGCATGGCATTATCAAGCATTTTTAATTTTCCTTCCATAAAAGAGATAGGTTGTAAATTGAAGAACGATTAAACCAAGTAAGAATCCCGCCGTAACATCCGTTGGAAAATGAACGTTTAAATAAATTCGGGATAGGCCAATGCCTAGCATTAGAATTAAGTAGATTAATGCTAGTAAGTTTCGTTTTAATTGATGATGGACAACTTGGAAAGTGATAAAAATTAGGCTTCCAAATAAAACCATAGCCGCCACTGAATGACCACTAGGAAAACTATAACCACCAATACTGATTAAACGGAATTCGGGGCGTTGGCGTTGAATGATTTGTTTAATTAAATGATTAAGTCCATTTCCGAGGACAATATTACAAGCCAAGAATAAAGCGGCTTTCTTTAGGTGCTTTAGAATTAAAATTAAGCAGACTATCAAGCTGATAATTATGTAAGGAATAGAATTACCTAGCTGGGTATAGATGCTGACCACTTGATTGAATCCAGGCGTTCGGACAGATTGCACCAGACTACTGATGCTGTTGTCATAGGCGTGTACCCAGCTGGGCTTAAAAATAACTAAACTTACGATTAAGATAAATAAAAGCGTAGGTAGAATATTGATTAATAAATGAGTATATTTTCTGCTGTGCATACGTTTCTCCTTTAACTTCATAATTAATTTTAGCATATTGAGTTGTAATGAAGCGTGGAGATTGGTATGATAAACCTAACTAAATATTGTCGATAAAAGAAGTAGTAGTTGGGATGGATATTTTAAGAGACCGAATGGCTAGTGGAAATTCGGAATGACTTTCAACGAACTCGTCTTTAAAATTAACAATCTTGAACCTAAGTAGAGATTGTCGTTTTCCGCGTTAAGGTATTCAAGTGTGCATTTTGCAAAACATAGGTGGTACCGCGGAACTTTTCGTCCTAAGGATTCTTTTTTAGAATCCTTAGGTTTTTTTTTATCGACAAATATAATAATGGAGGAAACTATGGCTTATAATCATAAAGATATCGAACAGAAGTGGCAGCAATTCTGGAGCGACAATGAGACTTTTAAGACGGTCGAAGATGCAGACAAACCCAAATATTATGCATTAGACATGTTCCCTTATCCATCAGGTCAAGGACTCCATGTGGGCCATCCTGAAGGATATACAGCAACAGATATTATGTCACGAATGAAACGGATGCAAGGTTACAAAGTACTTCATCCAATGGGATGGGATGCTTTTGGTCTTCCAGCAGAACAATATGCGATGAAGACGGGTAACAATCCGCGTGATTTTACAGCTAAGAATATTCAAAACTTTAAGCGTCAAATCCAATCACTTGGTTTTTCTTATGACTGGTCGCGAGAAGTTAATACAACTGATCCAGCTTACTACAAGTGGACTCAATGGATTTTTGAGCAACTCTACAAGAAGGGCTTAGCTTATGAAAAAGAAACGCTGGTAAACTGGGCTCCTGATTTAATGGGTGGAACGGTAGTTGCTAACGAAGAAGTTGTGGATGGTAAGACAGAACGTGGTGGGTTCCCCGTTTATCGTAAACCAATGAAACAATGGATTCTTAAAATTACAGCTTACGCCGACCGTTTGATTGACGATTTGGACCTGGTAGATTGGCCCGATAGTATTAAAGAAATGCAAAAAAACTGGATTGGTCGTTCAGTGGGGGCTAGCGTCTTCTTTAATGTTGAAGATAGCGAAAAACAAATTGAAGTATTTACAACGCGTCCAGATACATTATTTGGCGCAACATACTTGGTAATTTCACCAGAACATGACCTCGTTGACCAAATTACAACTCCAGAAAGTAAAGCTGCCGTTGAAGAATACAAGAAAGCTGTTGCAACTAAATCAGATCTTGAACGGACGGATTTGAATAAAGACAAGACGGGAGTCTTCACGGGAGCATACGCGGTTAACCCTGTTAATGGTAAGAAAATTCCAGTTTGGATTAGTGATTACGTATTGGCTTCATACGGAACTGGAGCAGTGATGGCTGTTCCTGCTCATGATGGCCGTGACTACGAATTTGCTAAGAAATTCAAGATAGATATGGTGCCAGTTTATGAAGGTGGCAATCTTGAAGATGGAGTATTGGACAGCGAAGGCGGGCTAATTAACTCTGGATTCCTAGATGGGATGGATAAGCAGACGGCTATTGATACCATGATTAGCTGGTTGGAAGAACATGGAGTTGGTCATAAGAAGGTTAACTATCGTCTTCGTGACTGGGTCTTCTCTCGCCAACGCTACTGGGGTGAACCAATCCCTGTAATTCATTGGGAAGATGGAGAAACAACTTTGATTCCTGAAGATGAATTGCCATTGAGACTCCCAGCTGCAACTGACATTCGTCCTTCCGGTACCGGAGAAAGCCCATTAGCTAATTTAGATGATTGGGTAAACGTAGTTGATGAAAATGGACGTAAGGGTCGCCGGGAAACTAATACAATGCCACAATGGGCGGGTAGTTCATGGTACTTCCTCCGTTACGTTGATCCTAAGAATGATCAAAAGATTGCTGACGAAGATTTACTTAAAGAATGGTTACCAGTCGACTTATATGTTGGTGGAGCTGAACATGCGGTACTTCATTTACTTTATGCACGTTTCTGGCACAAAGTTTTATATGATCTAGGAGTTGTACCAACTAAGGAACCATTCCAAAAATTGGTTAACCAAGGGATGATTCTCGGTAGCAATCATGAGAAGATGTCTAAGTCAAAAGGGAACGTGGTTAATCCAGATGATATTGTTGAGCGCTTTGGAGCGGATACTTTACGATTATACGAAATGTTCATGGGACCTCTGACAGAATCAGTCGCCTGGAGTGAAGATGGGCTTAACGGAAGTCGTAAGTGGATTGACCGCGTCTGGCGCTTGATGATTGACGACGAAAACCAATTGCGTGATCATATTGTTACTGAAAATGATGGCAGTTTGGATATGATTTATAACCAAACTGTTAAGAAGGTAACTGATGATTATGAAAACATGCGCTTTAACACGGCTATTTCACAAATGATGGTCTTTGTTAATGAAGCATACAAGGCTGATAAACTTCCAGCAGTATATATGGAAGGATTAGTTAAGATGTTAGCTCCAATTATTCCGCACGTTGCTGAAGAACTTTGGAGTTTGCTAGGTCACGAAGGTGGTATTTCATACGCTGAATGGCCAACATATGATGAAAGTAAGTTAGTAGAAGCTACAGTTCAAGTCATTCTACAAGTTAATGGTAAAGTTCGGAGTAAGATTACCGTTGACAAGGATATCGCCAAAGAAGAACTTGAAAAATTAGCGTTAGCTGATGCTAAGATTCAACAATGGACGGCAGATAAGACTGTTCGTAAGGTAATTGTTATTCCTAACAAGATTGTTAATATCGTAGTAGGCTAACTAAATCAAAAGTAGGGTCCAGATGTTTTAACAGCATCGTGGACCCTTTTTTTGTAGAAAAATAGTTTGGAAAATGAACTAATTTTGGGAGTTTGGTGGATTTTTTAAGTGTTAGCTGAGCTATCAGCGTAAATTTAATTGTATCGGAGGTATGAATTGTATTAAAATAGTGTAGATTGACTAGAGAAAGTAGGTTTTTATAAATGGATAAGCAATCTGAAATGGATAATTCAGAGTCTCTCTATATGGGTTCACAACCCTTAAGAGATAATTCAGGAAAATCTTCATCCAAAGCAAAGATGCTCGAAGGTTCGGCGTGGATGACCGCCGGAAGTATCTTTTCTAGAATATTAGGCGCCATTTATATTATCCCATGGGTAATTTGGTTTGGTGTTTATAGTGACCAAGCGAACGCTCTTTTTACTAAAGGATATAATATTTATAGTTTCTTTCTAATTGCTGCGATTGCAGGAATTCCATCTGCGATTTCCAAGCAGGTATCCCATTACAACGCAATTAATGAGTTTGCGTTGGGGCAACGTTTGTATAAGCGGGGACTTTTGTTATCCGTCGGAACGGGAATTATCTGTGCCGCAATTCTGTATTTTGGCGCTCCATTTTTAAAAGATGGTGACCCGAACGTAATTACGGTTCTCCATGCGTTGGCTTGGGCAGTGTTAGTAATTCCTACGATGAGTTTGACTCGGGGCTTTTTCCAAGGTTACCAAGAAATGGGACCATCAGCCGTTTCTCAATTTATTGAGCAATTAGCCCGAGTGATTTATATGCTAACAACCGCCTACTTTATTATGGGAAAAAGCGGTCAAGGCGATTGGGTTTATGGCGTTTCACAATCAACCTTTGCGGCTTTTATTGGTGCATTAGGTGGATTATTAGTGCTTGGGATTTATTTCATTAAATACCGTAAGCGACTTTCCTATTTGTCACAGCATAGTGCCAATGAACTGGTAGTTTCAACGTCAACGCTATATAAAGAAATTATTGCTCAAGCTGTACCTTTTATTATTATTGGATCAGCTATTACAATTTTCCAATTAATCGACCAATACACCTTTTTCCGGATTATGAATGCGGTGAGTGACTATTCGACTGCCGTCTTAAATAATATGTACGCAATCTTTGCTTTTAATGCTAACAAACTGGTAATGATTGTTATTTCATTAGCGTCAGCGATGGCCGTCACTTCCGTACCGATTTTATCGGAAGCCAAAACTAGGGGCGATCGAGCAGAAATTAGTCGACAAGTAACGGATTCAATTTTGCTCTTTGCATTTTTGATGATTCCAGCTGCTTTAGGGATGGCTGCGGTAGCTCAACCAGCATACACGCTGTTCTATCATCTAAGTGATGTAGGAACTGCCATTTTACAATTTAATTCTTATGTAGCAATTGTTTTAGGATTATTTACAGTGATTTCGGCTATTATGCAAGGAATTGGTGAAAATGTCTTAGCCGTGAAGTATTTCTGTGTCGGAATGATTGTTAAATTTATTTTCCAATTTCCCATGGTGGCATTATTTTCAGCAGTGGGTTCATTAATTTCAACGGCTATTGGATTTATGGTAGTGAATTGGTTGATTTTACGGCATATCAACTTGGAATATGGCTTAGATTATCGTCGAATTAATACATTTATTGGAAAAATCATCACTTATGCTTTTGGAACATTCTTGATTGCAATGGTCGTAACTAATGGATTATACATAGTGATGGATCCAGCCAGTAAAGTACAATCGTTACTAGTTATAGCTGCGGCCGTAGTTTTAGGTGGAGCATTTTATCTCTACTTTGTATTAAAGAGCCGCCTAGCGGATGAAATTGTGGGGGCACGGGCAGCTGGCTTACGTCGAATGCTAAAGATTAGTTAGGAGGAGACATGCGAGTAGATAAATTTTTACATGACATGAATATGGGAACGCGAACCCAAATTCGAAAAATGATTAAAGACAAGCTAATCTTTGTTAACGATACGGTCGTTAAAACTGGGCGAGTTAAAGTGGATCCAGTGGTTGATGAGGTTAGATTAAAAGACCAAGTGATTGAGTATCAACAATATTTCTATTTCATGATGAACAAACCATTGGGAGTCTTAACTGCTACGGAAGATCGTAAACAAAAAACCGTTATGGATTTATTCAACAAGGTCGATCTCCGAAATGATTTATTTCCAGTCGGAAGATTGGATAAAGATACCCAAGGCTTACTGCTAATCACTAATAACGGGCAGTTAGCGCATGATTTATTAGCACCAGAGCGGCACGTTGATAAAACTTACGAGGCGGTGGTGACTGGAAAAATCACCGATCAAGCTGTCGAAGAATTTCAAAAAGGAATCACCTTAAGGGATGGTACTACGTTAAAACCAGCGCAACTGATCATTGAACACTATTCAGAATTAGATGATCAAACAGTGGTTAAGGTAGTCCTAAAAGAAGGAAAGTATCATCAGGTTCGCCGAATGTTTGGTAGCCTAGGTGAGAAAGTGGTCACTCTTCGAAGGACTTCCTTTGGTCCTTTAGAATTAGATGTGGGATTACTTCCCGGAACTTATCGAGAATTAACGGATGATGAAATTAATCGGTTAGTTGAAGGTTAAAAATAAGCTACTATGACAAAAATCATAGTAGCTTATTTTTTTGAAGTTGTTTTAGTGTGAAGGGGAGACGACGAATTAAGCGATGGGGCAAAACAACCGCTTCTTTTTGATAAATTTGATCGGCGGTATAACTGTGTAAGAAGGTTCCTAAGGTAACACCTAAGGCCAAAGAGTCGACTTGGTTTACTAACGCAATAATTACTCCAGTTAAGGCGTCTCCTGAACCACCTGTTGCCATCCCAGGGTTACCAGCCATAATTTGGCGAAAGTCGGTGTGAGGAGCGTAAATTTCAGTTTCATAATGCTTTAGAACTACCATTGCTTTTAAACGGTCAACTGCACGTTGATTTAGCGAGGGGTTTTGATCTACTATCTTTATTCCGGAAAGTCGTTGCCATTCCATTTGGTGAGGAGTAAAAATAGTTTGGGGATGATCTACCTGAATTTGATGGGTAGCAATCAAATCAATCGCTGAACCATCAATAACTAAAGGTGTTTGGGGTTGAACGTGGTCTAAGACAAATTTTAAAATTTTTAAGCTAGTAGCATTAGTTCCCAATCCCGGACCGATTACCACTCCCGTTGATTTTTTTAGGGCTGCTTTTAAAGCATCAAAATCTAAGAAATCGAGCAACATAACTTCGGCTAGAGTGGAGCGGACAGCCGTAAAGTTAGTTTTATCCGTTGCTAAGGTTACTAATCCACCTCCAGCATAAACTGCCGCTGAACTTGATAAAATTCCAGCGCCTCCGTATTGATCATTACCAGCTACGATTAAAATCCGACCATAACTTCCTTTGTGACTATCATTGGAACGGACGGGCCATAAGTTGTTCAATCCGTCCTGATTAATCTTTAACATTGTAATCACCTCGTAAAGGTAGTATACCGCAAACCAGCATAAAACATGCAAAATAAAAATCGAAGAAAATGCATAAAACTCTATTATGTAAGCGCTAAATTGTTATAATAGAAGATGAAAGGTTGGTGTGTAATATGGATTATAAAAAAATTTTATTTGGCTATGATGGTTCACCAGAATCAATGGCAGCTTTTGATCGAGTAATTGAGGTTGCAAAGAGGAACGATGCAAAACTTATTATTGCTCATGTAGTAAAAAGGCAACACGCTAACACTGAGAGTGTTTCCCTTGGCTTTGGTGTTGTTTCAACAGATGATGACATTGAGGACATTCTTCGTTCTAGGGAAGAAAAACTTGAAGTTTTGAAACAAAAAGCTAACGAAAAAGGCGTTGAAGATGTGGAAATTGCCCTTAAAATTGGTAGTCCTAAATCAATGTTAAGCCGTGAATTGCCTAAAGAATACGATATCGATCTAATCGTTTTAGGTGCGACTGGATTAGGCAAGGTCGCTCAAGTATTTATCGGTTCAACGGCTAGTTATGTAGTCGAAAATTCACCTACAGACGTTATGATTGTTAAAAATTAAATGATAAACAAAATGACCTCAATTGTCGGCACTTTAGTTTTAAACTAGAGTGGAACGACAATTGAGGTCATTTTAAATTAGATTGCTTTATGCATAGGTTCTTCAACCCGAACTTCTTTAAGTTTAGCATTGATTTGTTTAAGGATGATTTTAACGTTTTCTTCGTTACTTAAATCGTACTTTTGTAAATCAATTTTCATTTTAGGACCAACATCATATTCTTCGTACCATGTCTTGTAAGCTGACCACATCTTATAGTAGTAAGATTCCAATTCAGGATTGTTATCGAATTGTTCATAGTCACGCCCACGTTTACGAATACGATAGAGGATGGTATCAAAATCTGTTTCAGCATAGACCATCAAATCTGGTGCTTTCTTAGGTAGATTTTGAAGCTCACTCATCATGTTATCAAGAAGGTTCATGTAAACTTCAAATTCAGTATCCGTAATGTTACCTTCTTTGTTGTTTTCACGTGTGAATAGAGCATCTTCGTAGATTGAACGGTCTAATACATTATTATCATCAGTCAAAGCCTTTTTGATCATTTGGAATCGTTTATTCAAAAAATAAATTTGAAGTAAGAATCCATAACTTTTTTGGTCAGAATAATAGAGTGGTAAAACGGGATTGTCTCCAACTGGTTCGTAGAACGCCTTTGTTCCATAGTAGTCAGCAATTTTCCCTGTTAATGTAGTTTTACCGACGCCGATCATTCCTGCTGTAATTATCACCATAAAATGCTCCCTTTTCCATTTTTTTTTTGCCGAAATCTAGTATTAATAAATCCTAAATCTTTAAACAGCCACAACATATTGTATAAAGAATTGGAGCGCAAAACAAGCTTGAATTTTATTTAAAAAACTGCTTAGTATTTGAATACCCAAAAATGAAATGGTTTACTTAAAAAGTTAATTATTATTTGAAAAGCGCTACCAAATTCGATAGGCTAGAGATATGTTAGATTGTGAGGAAGAATTTTATGATAAAACTAATCGTTAGTGATTTAGATGAAACTTTAGTAGGACCAGATGGAAATGTTTCGGAAGAAAACATTGAAGCTATTAAAAAAGCAACTCAAAAAGGAGTTAAGTTTGTCCCTAATACCGGACGTGGATTTGAATCGGTACAACCTTTATTAGAAACTTTGGGGTTGAAAGGGAAAGCAAATGAATTTGTGATTTCATATAATGGTGGAGTAATCGTCGAAAATCAAAATTTTGATGTAATCCAAGCTAATGCATTTTCATTTGAGCAAGCCACTCAGATTTTTGATATAACCAAGCAGCATTTGGAGAATTCGACGCATATTTATACGTTAAATGATGTTTATGTATTTAATGAAGTTGAAGAAGATAATGAATATATTCGTAGTCGTGGGGTCCGTACCATTAGATTTGAGCATGATAATCTGGATACATTAAAAGATGAACCAATTTTTAAAATAATTACGATGAATCCTGATTTTAATAAGAGAAAACAGATTAAAGCAGAAGTACTAGATAAAGTTAATTTCGATGTGAATGCTACTTTTTCTTCAGACCGATATACTGAATTTAATTTAAAAGGTGTCGATAAGGGTCAAGCTAGTCTAGAACTTGGACGGCATTTAGGTATAAAAGCGGATGAAATAATGGCATTGGGCGATAATAACAATGATGTAGCAATGCTCAAGAGTGTGGGACTTCCTGTGGTAGTTTCCAATGCTAGTGCATCTGCTAAAGCAAATGCTAAATATATTGCTAAAGGAAATTATGAAACGGGTGTGGCTGAGGCAATTAATAAATTTGTATTAGGGGAATAGTAGCATGCAAAAAAAGACTTATTACCGAAGTTCGCTAATTTTACTGATCCTATCAACGATTATTATGATAATGACTTGGGTGTCATCGTTGAGTAAAACGAATAAATTTATTATTATAATAATTGTTGGGATAATTCTGACTTGGTATATTCAATATTTCTCAACTCGACTGACAGATGTTAAGAAAAATGGGAGAAAGCAATGAAGACATTGAAAATTGGGATTCCCTTGATTGTGGCGGTAATTTTGGTACTCGTGACGGAATTTACGCACATGAGCGGGGCACCATTGGTAATTATGTGGGTCATTGGATTTTTATTTTCAATGATTGTAACTGCGGTGATTGAAATTCGAACACGAATGCAAGAATTTGCTAAGCAACAAAAAGAGGAAGAAAAGCAGCAGGGGGAAAAATAAATGTTTATCACAACCGAAGGTATCAATGCCGGTTATACAATTAAGGACGTGGTTGAAGCAACCAGTAGCTTGATGTTAGCTTCCGAAGACATCGATAAGTACAATATGTTTGATCAACTATTTGATGAAGCAAAACAAAAGTTGAAAAAGAAAGCTGATTTGCTTGAAGGCGACGGAATTATCGGCTTAAAGTACAATACAGAAGTAGTAGAAGTCAATGGAGCACCCAAGTTTTTGGTAGTCCATGGTTATGGTACAGTAATCTTAATTGATAAATAGAAACGACTAAGAAACAGGATTGTAAATCCTGTTTCTTTTTTCGATACTTAATTGATTTTTCTGTAACATATTAAAGGACTTATTAGCCACAATAATCGCTTATTGGGTATGGCGTTTAACTTCGAGGGGAACGATATCACAAATTTTAACCCGCACGGTATAATTAACTTTATAAGCGGCATAACGGTCGCTAGGATCATAGTCTAGAATGTCTACAATTGCATCATTATCAATCACATCGCTAATTTTTCCAACGAAAGGTTTCGAGAGGTCGTTGGATTTATAACATTTAACGATCCGATTAGCTTGGAATGTGTTTACCACGTCATCTCAACTCCTTGTGTCTATTATATCTTATTTATTGATATTATATCTTATTTGTGGTCATTTCCAGTGCTAATAATACTGATAAAGAGTAAAAATATGCTCATTTTGCGACAAAGAAAAAATATTTGTTCACTTTTAATAAGGGGAGGTGTAAAATGTGTTTGTTAAGCCACAGTGGCGGAATTGGCAGACGCGCAGCGTTCAGGTCGCTGTATAGGCAATTATGTGCAAGTTCGAATCTTGTCTGTGGCATATTAGAATGCTTTAGCATAGGGGTTTACAGGACGTATGTGCAAAATATGTGCAAAATGATTTAGTTAGCTTTTCGCTCAATTAAATCGTTTTGCTTTTTTTGTACTAGCTGATCTAAACCGTTGGTAATTATGGAATCGTTCTTCTCTTTATACTCGTCAATTAGGTAGGAATAGGTTTTAATAGTGGTACTAACGTCTGAGTGACCTAAGCGTTTAGCGATTGCATAGATATCAACGCCAATTGATAGTAAATAAGCCACATGAGAGTGTCTAAGGCTATGGAAATGGAAGTTACGTCTATTTATACCTAGAGAATTCATAGCGCTTCTAAGAGCTTTATTTGCCCCTGTAGAGCTTGGCACATTGTGTGAACGATGGCTTATGTAAATTAGTTCACATGGTGAACCATTTTGCTTATTTTTCAAATCTTTTAATACGTTAACTAGTGTATCACTGATAGGTATAATTCTGTTAGAACTTTCATTTTTGGTTGGTTTAAAACCCTTACCCGTGGCTGAATTTAAAGTTTTGTTAATGTTAATCGTCTTAAAGTCTAAATTAACGTCCTTCCAAGTAAGCCCCATAATTTCACCAATACGAGCTCCTGTAAATATTGCAGTCAAAACCATGTAATTGGCTGTAAAACGATAATCCAGATGTTCTATGAGATAATTAGTAAGTTTAGTTATTTCATCAACGTTCATATAGTCAACTTTAACAATGCGCTCTTTATTGCCATTGACTGTTACGCCATGGGTTATATCTTTACGAATAATATCGTCATATACTGCGTTACGTACGGCATTTCCAATGATGTTATTTACTTTCTTAACTGTGGACGGTGCATGAGTTTTAGCATACTTATTTAAAAATTGTTGATAATCAGTTCGCTTGATATCAGTTAATGGTTTATCTTTGAAATATTTCTTAATTTCTCTATGCGTAATCATGTAACGATCACTTGTAATCTTGCTTAGTGAATCTTTCTTATAAGTTTTAAACCATTCCAAAAAATAATCAGCAAACGGCATATCAGACTGTTTAATATCAAAACCATTCTCTTTGTTCATTTCTAATTCATGAGCGAAGATAGTGGCTTCTTTTTTTGTCAAAAATCCAGATTTACTTTTGGTTCTAAATTCTCCGTTTTCATCACGAAAACTAACTCTAACTTGCCACTTGTTACCACGTTTTTTGATACTTGCCATATTCCTATCGAACCTCCGTTCTCTTGATACGCAGTCCTTTAATGGTAAAATTGAGTATATTAAAAGAGCTACTCAAGAGTAGTTTTGTTTTGTTAAGTCACATCCAACTTTCTTGGCGGGAAGGGATGTGGCTTTTTTATTGCTTTAATTATTTAACATCAACTTGAAACTTAGCTGCTTTTTTAACTGAAACGAGTGGAGCAAATTGTAATTCAACTTTACCCAATTTCTTTAATCCAAATCCCGCAGTGACATCCATTTCTTTACCTGCTGCTACAGCGTCCATAGTCTCACCGTCAATAGGATATGATTTTGCTTTGTTGTTAGCTGCATCATATACATTTAAATCAGTGCCTACTGGTAAATCATCATCTCCGTTATTCTTAACGTGGTAAACAACTTTAATAACGTTAGCAGGCTTATCATCAGCGTATTCGTTACGTTCTTGTGTAGTCTCGACAGATTTAAGTGTGTACGTTACATCACCAACTTTAACTGTATCTCCCATTTTATAATACTTAGGTGCGGCTTTTTTACTGGAGTCTACCTTTGTACCACCATTATCATTTTTATTTCCTCCGACAGCTCCTCCAATGGCAATAACTACTACTATTGCTAAAATCCAAAACCAAACACGTTTATAGAATGGCTTCTTTTGAACGTAAACATTACCATTATCATCTTTAATCTTCTTACTCATAAAAAAATCCTCCAAAATATGTACAGCTTTTAATGCCGATCAGGTTGTTGGGCATGAATCTATATTTCACAGTATGATTCACCATATTGAACTCCGAATCGTTCCTTAAACACTTCATCAACCACATATCCAACCTTCAATGGAATTCCAAAAGCCAGCATAAATTTAACAGAATCAAAGTAGGCTAGATTATTTAGATCACAATATTCTAGCAATATTTCAGTGGCACGTTTATTAGCTGCGTATTCTTCTTTAATATAGATAGAGCTTGCACAAAAATTATTAGACCCAGAATCTCCATTTAAAATATGGCTAATTTCGTGGGTGAACTGAAAGGGGATTTCATTCGGATTTTTCCAATTGTTGTTCATAAAAACAACTCTCAATGAAAAGTCAGACTTAGGTGCTTGATCAGGTTTGCGTATGCTATCAAATTGGTATCCGATTTGGTTTGAAAAAGCATAATCTCTTAGAAACGTCATTAAATTATCCATATAAAAACCTACTTTTTATTTTTATTATCTAAATAACCTTTAATGATTCCACGCATTACTTCACGCTCCTCATCACTAATCGGTTGTCCTTGATAGCTCCGCATTGAATTTAAAGCCTCTTCAACCTCCATGTCGATATCGGAAGCGGCTATTGCTTCATCAGTTCGTCCCAACAGGTAGTCAGTTGTTGTGTGAAAATAGTCAGCAAGTTCCTGTAATTTTTTTGAACTAGGATTGCTTCTCTTTAGTCTGTATAAAGTGTTTTGTGAATATCCGAGGTCATTTTCAACATCATTAATAGATTTCCCTTGTTTTTTCGCTAAAAGTTGAACCCTTTCAAATACTATCATATCGGTATATTTCTCCATTCAAAAGAAATATTTTAAAATAAATGCATAAAATAGTTGATTGTTTTATGCAAATAGTTTAAAGTATTCCTTGTAAGTTAATAAGTAATCAAAACAGTAATCTAATTAGTAATTAAAACGAAGCTCGTTGTGACATTCCCCAATGTATTATACGGCGCGCTATCGCTTATTTACTATACATTGATATTAAAACATTTGCATAAAAATAGCAACAGTTTTTAATGATTTTGTTTACCTATTTGTTTACAAAGTAGATTACTAAAACGAAAGGAGGTTAAAAAATGCCAGAAGCATCAAGAGGAAGAGAGCTCGTAAAAGAATATTTAGAAAAAAATAAAATCTCAAATGAAAGCATGGGAAAAATGTTTGGAGTTTCTAAACAATATTTTGGTGATGTAATTGAAGGAAGAAAAAAAGGCAAGAAACCAAACGAATTGATTTTGAAGGTGATTCAAGAATTCGGAATTTAATTTCAGAACCTTTTAGTCAAAACACATAGTTTTACCCCATGTTATAGGTGTAAGGCAAGAAAGGAGGAAACGATTATGGATAACTTAAAAGTTAATATTCCAATTCCTGATATGGCTCAAGTGCTGCTTAATAAGCTGCAAATATCAATCATCGGTAGAAGTTGGACGATGAAAGACTTGCGGGAATGCTGCGGTAATAAATCAGAGTATTGGATTAAGGAAAACATTTTATACAACCCTAAATTTTCGGTTGAGATTCAATCCATGATTAACGATGGACAAATTACTGAATCAAAGGGCAGCGGTTCGCCATGGCACTTTAAAGCAACAGCAATGGCTAATTTTATTGAAAAACATTATGAGGAGTTGAATTGGTAATGGTTGCATCAGTAAGTTTAGGACAATTAGCGTTTTATCTAATTTCACTAGCAGTGGCTGGATTAATTGGTCACTCAATGAAAGGAGGCGAGAAGTAAATGGACGAAGATTACAAAAGAGGATATGCGGACGGACGTTATGGTGCGTTAGATGACTTAAAGAGAGAACTTAGTAATAAAAGCGAACCTCTTTTCCAAGAGATATTGAGCGGTTCATCAGACAAATTTGTTGCTGGTCAATTGAGTTTAATCAACGAGTTACAAAGTTGGTTGATTGATGAACAGAACAAATAAAAAAGTCCGCTACTACCAATAGCGGACTCAAATAAATAATTTACAAAGGAAGTATATCACATTGAATCAACAACAGTTTGAACAATATGAACGTGAATACGAACAAGAACGAGAGCGTAAGGAAGTTGAAGCCTTATTCGGAAAGGAGAACGCAAGTGAAGAATATCGATGAACTTGAAGCAGAACGCACTAAGTTAGATCGGAAGTTACGTGGGCTTAAAAACAAGAAAGCAGAAATCGTTTTATCCATTGAAGAAGTTCAAGACGAGATTAATAAAATCAGTCAGAAAGAACTTCAAATGTTTGATGGGAGAGAGTTCCAGACAGAATCATTCAAGTATGCACGAACAGCTAGTAATCCTAGCAAGGCTAGTTGGTGGCAAGTAGTTAAGACTGACAATGCCAAGCCAAAAGAAGTGGTTCAAGCATTAGCTGATATTGATGTGAACTTGATTAAGCGTGAACCAGACGTTTCGGCGATTAAGCGTTACGTTGCAGAAGGTCGTTTCATTGTTCGTGAAGGTGGTCAATTGATTGATACCGAAACAGGAATGGTATTACCTTACAGAGCCAAGCGTAAGGCGGACAAGTTAACAGTTAAGGCGGTGGAAAACTGATGATAACTAAAAGTGCAATGAGTTTTAGAAAAAATAAAGACTGGAAAATGATTCTTTACGCAAAAGCTGGTCAAGGTAAAACAACGTCAATTAAGTACCTAAAAGGTAAAACACTAGTGCTTGATTTAGATAATTCTTTCAAAGTTTTGGAAGGAGTTTCTGATAACATTCAGCAATACCGCTTTGACAACGGAACACCAGAAGGACGTGAGTTTGACCGAACTAAGCCAATTGAAGATTTAAATACTTTCTTATCAGATGAAGACATCCAAAACATGGGTAAGGATTGGGACAATCTAGTAATTGATAATGTTTCGTCGCTTGAAAAAGATTGGTTTGTAGAAAAAGGTCGCAGCAGCCACAACAAAATTTCTAATGAGATTCAAGACTATTCTCAATGGATGAATTACTTTGCTAGGGTGATTACTTCAATTTACATGATTCCTAATGTGAACATCTTAATTACGGCATGGGAAAAGAAAATTGAGAACGAGTTAGAAAGTGGGCAAACATTCAGCCAGTACGCACCAGATATCCGTGATAAGTCGCTCAATGGATTTTTAGGGTTAGCTGATGTAGTTGCTAGGTTAGTTGTTAATCCTAAGACAAACGGACGTGGCGCAATCCTAGAAGGTGATAACACAGTCTACGCAAAGAATCGTTTGGACGAACGGACAGTAGCACCAATTGAAGAATTGTTTGATTTCAATAATAAGAAAACAGAAAAGCCCAAACCAAAAGCCAAACAAGAAAAGGAAGGTACTAAATAATGGCAGGATTCGATTTAGATTTTTCAGAAATTAAAGATATGAATGTAACTGATGGCAAGTACGAAGCATTAATCAATAGTGCAGCAGAAGATGCAACTAAGGGTGGAGCTCAATTCATTAACCTTGACCTAATCATCCGTAACGATTTGAAAGACCAAAAATTTGGTAATGCACACATCTTCACTCGTATTTTTAAGTCTAAGGAAACAAGCAAATATCCAATCGGAATGATTATGGCAGTTGCCAAAGCAGCTGGTATGAAAGATAAAAGCCACTTTGATTCATTGGAAGACTACTTTCAAAAATTATGGCATCGTCCAGTGTTAGTTACGGTTAAGAACGAAGAATCAGAATACAACGGTAAAAAATACGAAAACTTAAATGTTAAACGTTGGGAAATTTCTAAGTTTCCAGAAGTCCAACATAAGTTTAAAGAATCAAATAAAGAAACAGGTTCAACTGATCCATTCGCTAACGGTAGTCAACCAATTGATATTTCAGATGAAGATTTACCATTCTAAAAACTTAGGAGTTGAATTAAATGGGCGATCAGGGATGGATTTCACTTTATAGAAAAATACAAAATTCATTCGTTTGGACAAATTCTGATCAGCTCAAGTTATGGTTGCTGATTTTAATGAAAGCTAACCATAGCGAAAACAAGTTTTTGTTCAACGGTGAGGAAATATCGGTGACAAGCGGTCAAATGGTCACGGGTGCCCATATACTGGCATCCGAGTTCAATGAAGGAGTGCCACGTGACAAAGCCGTGACATGGCGAACTCTATGGAGATGGGTTAAGAAATTTGAAAATGCCGAAATGTTGACAATCAAATCAACCACGAAATACAGCGTCATAACGGTAAATAACTGGGGTGAGTACCAAGAGCATGACAAACCAGTGACAAAGCAACGACAAGCGACTGACAATCCAATGACAACAAACAATAATGATAATAATGAAGATAAAGAACCTCCTGTTGACTATGCAGCCTTGATTAATTATTTGAATGAGAAAAGTGGAAGAGCATTTCATAACACAGAAGCAAATAGGAAATTAATCAAAGCTAGACTAAACGATGGATTTACCAAGAAAGATTTTCAGAAGGTTATTGCGTATAAGTCAGCTGAATGGAAAGACAATGCGGATATGAGTAAATACTTACGCCCTAACACATTGTTTGCATCAACTCACTTTGATGATTATTTGAATGAAGCAAATACCTATATAGCATCTCAAGGTAAAACCAAGACTACTAGTGACGGTCAACGTCAAGGTAAGACAACAGAAGAAATTGAAGCGGAACGTAAAAAACATGCCGAAGAAATAACAAGAAGAGCAGAGGAGAGACTGAACAATGAACACGGAGATTGAAAAGGAAGTAATTGGAATCCTTCTGAACCACCCAGAGAAATTAGAAGCTATTCCACTGGAATCTGATTGGTTCGGTTATTCAGAGTATCGGATTTTGTTCGAAGCTATGCGCAAGTCGGCTAGTCATGATCTGTTCGACGTGTATGGAAAGTACAATCAGATTTCTAAAACTCCTCTTGATTTCAGTGTAGTTAAATCAATGCGAAATGAGTTCACGTTAGTAAGCCAGCTGAACAATGATATCCAATTGATTCGTAAATCAGCATACAATCGTCAACTTAATAGTGCGATTGCTGAATACCAAGCGAACCCGTTTAGCGAGAACGAACAAGCATTGCGTGAAATTCTAGCTAAAGGAAAAACAGTTGAATCAGTTGATAACGGTAGGTTAGACGAAGCTGTGGAGGAATTGAAAGATTCACTTATGCACCCTAAACCACGAGGCATTAGCACGTTTAAGAAATTAGATAGTGTTCTAGGTGGGGGCATGTATGGTTCAATGCTATTCACGATTGGTGCTAGACCTTCTACAGGTAAAACAGCATTCTCTGTAAATCTAGCTTATGAAGCGCTGATGAACGATAAAGAAGTTGAAGTAGATTTCTTTACGTTAGAGATGAACAAGCAAGAAATGCTTAACCGATTCATTTCAAGAATGACTGGAGTTTCAAGTAGCATGTTGCGTTCAAAAGCTAATGAATTGAACGATATTGTTAAATCTTTGATTGATCAGTCAACAGCCACATTACTAAATTCTAAATTGCGTGTGTATGACGGTTTAGAGACACTGGGTGAAATAGTTCAGACGATTAGAAAGAACGCCAGCAAGGCTAAACAAGGTAAGTATTTATCCATTATTGATTACATCGGATTGGTCAAAGTACCGAATGTAAAAGACCGCTATATCGAAGTCGGTGAGGTAACACGAGAACTCAAACGATTAACCAACGAGTTCAACATTCCAATTGTGGCGTTGTCTCAATTATCACGTGGAATTGAAAGCAGGCAAGATAAAACTCCAGTACTTTCTGATTTACGTGAATCGGGTTCAATTGAACAAGATTCCAACGTAGTAGCGTTCTTGCATCGTCCGCAGAAGGTAGATAGCGACAGAGTGGTGCAGTTATCAATTAGAAAGAATCGTGAAGGCGAATTGGCAGATATTAATTTTACTTTTATTGGAGAAGAAATGACGTTTAAGGAGGTTTAAACAAGAATATGGCATATATGGACTACTACGAGTATCAAGCCATTATGAAAGAAAACGGATATGTTGAATCAGAAGCTGTGAAGATATTTTTAAAACGAGCAGCTGCATTCAATAAGCGTAAAAAAACATTTATGAAGCAAGAACTATCTGATCGCAATAATGGCGTGCTGCTTGAGTATATCCATAAAACCGAATTGCAGAGAATACAAGCTGTATGGGATGCCATCGATTGTGCCGAGATTGAAAAACGTCAAGGATTCTACTTTATTGAACAAAGTGGTGGCGACAAATTTATGGAAGTTATGGTCACTCAATATGAAGGAGATTTAAGCCGCATGACGGCAATTGAAAAAGCTACGTATAAATACTTTGAACTAATAGACGAAATGCGAAAACGAGCAGAGAAAGGACAATTAGCGAATTGAAAAAGAACATGCCGAAAACTGGTAAAAAGTTGCACAAATATGGTGAAGATTGGGATTCAGAAAAAGAGTTAGCTTTCTATGAAAGGTTCATTTTGAATAAGGTACCACCAGAGCTAATTACTGTTCATGAATCATTCGGTTTGATTGAAAAGATGTGGGCAATATATCCAGCCGTAATACCAAGTTGGAAGTATACGCCAGATATTGTAATTCGAGATAAAGCTGGTCAGATAGAGCATGTTTATGACGTGAAAAATAGTTTTAGCGATTATGGTATCTCAACAGCTAACAAGCTAACGTTTAAGCAGTTTGCACGAATATATGGAGTTCCAGTTGAAGCTGTAGTTGTCCGTACACATGACTTTAAGACAGCCTGTGTAGGAGTTACTAAACAACTAGACCTACATTGGACGCAAAAGAAGCAAGATCAACGGATTAAGGATGGCAAGAAGCCAACTAATCCACCGTTGATTAAGACAAGTACTAATTATCCATGGATTGAGGCGACCAATTATGAATATGAGCAACCTATCAAGTGATGAAGCAATCTTTGCTAAGTTTCTAGAACAAAGATTTGAATACCACAATCAAGACATGATTAAGGCTTTGTTGGCGATTGATAAATCAATGACTAAAATGCGTTACAACCATTATGACGTGTTCAAGGCTTACAAAAAGTTAAGCAGTCAACAGAAGAACCATGTTATCGCAGAAATATTATTACCATTTTAAGGAGATCAAATCGTGGAAGAAGACATAACCCTAACTAAAAATGACCAATTTTTATTAATACAAGTTAATGAAGATGAAACGATCGTTCAAGCCAATTGCATGGAGGTAATAGATGTAATCGATGGTTTAGCAGATAACGTAAAGTTATTATCCGAAAAAATAAATATTCCAATTGATGAAACACTTTCAACAATTGGAAAGCTAGCAAAAGCAAAAAAAATGGAGGAATTTAAAAATGTCAGAAATTAAAAACAACACAATCAACTTAGAAGGCGAATTAGCAAACATCCAGGTTAAATCACGTAAAGACGGCAAGATTACAGTATTGCGTGTGGAAATTCCATCACAAGATTTAGATGATGTAGCAGCTGGTCAATTATTCAAAGTGCAAGGTAGCAGCATTGGGATTGATATTACACCAGCTCAAATGGAACTTAATACTGATGAATCACAAGAAGCTGACGGTCAAACGGAGATGGAGCTTGAATAAATATGACAATGGAAGAAATTATTACTGAACTTTACGGTAATGACTGGACTAATGATGATTTAAAAGCGTTGGAAGTTACTGTTAAGCAAGTGATTGAAGAAAATAAAAAGCGGATGTACCAAAAACGCATAACGGAGGAAATCTAATGATTGTAATTATCAACGAGGATTATCAAGTCAAAGTAGACAACTATGCTAACTACACCTTACTCAAGGCTGTCACGTCCAGTGATGAAACGTTTTAGGGAGGGCGATTAGATGACTAAAGATGAATATACCGAAAAGCTAAACGAATATGTAGATGATAATGACTTGGAACGAGAAGATGGACTTACTTATTTAGACGGAATACAGGACGTTGCTGCTTTAGCAAGACAACTAGATGAACCAGAGAAAGTAGTTATTCCACAATTTGGGGCTAATCTCATTGAAGAGAACACTAATTTTTATGGAAAAAATCTGCTAGATATCGCTTACGGTATCGCATCTAGTGAAGATATGGATGCTGATTGTATCGATTGGTTAGATGATATTGAAAATCAAAAACTTTTGCTTAATGCTATCGCTAATGGATACGAGGTTGAGAAAGAAAAGAAATATCGTGTGAAATTGCCAGGATTAATTGGAAGCAACGGGCAACAATATATCAGTAAATCAATGGACGATAAATTATTTGCTTGTGCACATCGTGATTATTTGGAACAAGAATTTACAAAGGAAGAACTAGATAAATTCCCGAATTGGTTACAGCAGCTTGAGTTTGAGGAGGTTAAAGATGAGTAAGCCAATTCTTGATGTAACAGCAGGTTCTAGAATGTTTTGGTGGGATAAACAGAATCCTAACGTGGTTTTTAGCGACAAACGACAGGAAACTTACACGGCTATGGATCGTGGTAAAGAAAGAATAATCGAAGTTAAAACTGATGTGATTGCTGATTTTAGAAAGCTACCATTTGATGATGAATCATTTCATTTAGTTGTATTTGACCCTCCTCATTTAGTAAAAGCGGGCGATAGTTCTTGGTTAGTTAAAAAGTACGGAAAGCTTGATAAATCAACATGGCCACAAGATTTAAAACGTGGATTTGATGAATGTATGCGAGTTTTGAAACCGAATGGAACACTAGTTTTTAAATGGAATGATGACCAGATTAAGTTAAGTGAAGTTTTAAAAGCAATGCATGCCATGCCATTATTTGGTGATAAACGTAGTAAAACGCATTGGTTGTTTTTTATGAAATTGGAGGAAAAATGTTTAAAAAATTGAAAGAAAAACTTGTTGGAGAATCTACTAATGGTGAAGGACAAACTTATAAATATATTTACAACTACAATTATACGTTCACAACTAATTGTAGCTGTGGTTGTCAGCCGGACATCGAACAAGCTGAAAAGTTAATGGATATGGCTAAGAGAAATGCGGAGAAAGAAAAATGAAAGAGAAACGTGTAAAACCTACAAAAGAACAGTGGCACGAACTTAATCGTTTATTAGATGATGTGGTTAGAATTGGTCATACTAACGAACGAAATTGTAGATGTAAAAAATGTACAAAATTAAATAACTATTCAAAATCTATTGGTTTATTAGACAAGGGAGAGACTGATGATGGGCGATGGGACAAACGTAAGTTGGAAACGAAACATCGTCATGAAAAAGACGCTATCAAGATTATTAAATTAACTTATCAAGGATGTAACAGGGAAGAAATCGCTAATAAGATTAAACGTAGTAAAGATTATGTTAGCAAGCTGGCAGTGGAATTTGACATTGAAATTCAAAGAAAATAAAAAAGCATCCCTCACAGAGGAACGCTTCGTAGCAATATATCCAACAAATATTATTATACTACGAGGTGGCGAATGAATGAAAGCAGGTATTAGTAGGTTCGATTGGTTGCAAGACTATCTCAACATCGATGAAGATATTCGCTACTTGAAGTGGAAAATCAGAAAGATGGAAGCTGAAGAACAACGTTGGGAAAGTGGCGACTTATCAAAGATCCATTTGGAAAAGAATTCTAGTGGTGCTCACGTTATGGATCATCATGAAGAGTACACCGCTAGATTAAAAACATTGGAAGAAGAGCAAACTCAATTACTTAATCTTATTGATTCTTTTAAAGGATATGAAAATGACATACTTAAATTAAGATACATTGACGGCATGTGTTTAGAAGATATTGCGGAGGAACTAGGCTATTCCTATGAAACTATTAGAGCTAAGCACGCAGAGCTACATCGTAGACTTGACTATCTAGATGAATGGGAACGCAATAGGATTAGATTTGAGAACCGTTACGATTCTGGTATTGAAGGTATTTGAAAATACCAAATTCATGTGTACACATCGATTACATGTTTTTCTTTGAAAACACGAGTTATAGTTATAACATCGAAAGATTAAGAAATGACTTGAGATTTCCTCCAGAAAACAAAAGACAGCATTAAATCTTTCGAGTGAGATAGATGGAAAATCGTGAGGTTCAAGTCCTCACTATCTCATAAAAACTCTTTACATATTAATATAATATTGTAAGGTGAGTGTATAAACAAAGAAAGGTGTGGTTATAATGGATCCAAGCGAAGTTTATGAAGAAACTTATGAAGAAGCAACTGGTCGATCAGCCGAACAAATTGGTGAGGCAGAACTTAGAGATTTAGATGAAGATTTTAAAGATTCAGATGAAGATTAATATTAAAGACAATCCAACCGGGTTGTCTTTTTTGCATGGTTATTTTATTGGCAATAAAGTAGACTTAATTTATTAATTTGTTTTTATAAGGAGATTAATAAATGAATTTTAAAGAATGGTTTTTGAAGTATGGAATATGGGTATTTCTTGCTGTAATGTTGTTTTTTCCTTGGGTAATCGGAGTGATAATCGGTTTCGTTCCTAATTTAGGATCTATTGGTACTCAATCTGAATGGTTAAGCTTTTGGGGTAGTTATGCCGGTGCAATAATAGCAGTATTAGGAATTTATTGGCAAGTAAGTAAACAATCGCAAGAAAATAGAGAAGAATTAAATATTCAGAGACAACAGTTCGAACAACAGTTTAAGGAGCAGAAACGCCAATTTAATGAGCAATTAGAGGAATCGAGGCATCAATTGGAGGTTCAATTAGAAGAATCGAGGCATCAATTGGAGGTTCAATTAGAAGAATCGAGAAAAAATGAATTAAATAATGCATTTATTCTTAACAATATAAAAAATATCAATGAATTACTTAGTCTAACTATAGATATTAATAAGTTTTTTCATGAAGAATTAGCAAAATTAATTAATGAAGGAGAGATAGATAATCAAGTAGTTCATGATACGTATAATGAGTTCTCCAATAGCTATACAAAAGTATTGTTTAGCTATGGTGTAGAAAAAGAAAATTTTAGTATTGAAGATTTGTCAATGGAAGCCAACAAGTTATATAACAAAATATTATCTAACGACGTAGATAGTATTAATAAGAAACTTACAACCATGTTAAGTATTAGTGAAAATTTAATTATAAATCATAAAAAAGAATTAGATAATATCAAGAAACAAATTTTGTAATGTGATTAAAAACATGTATTTATTGGAGTTGCATAGTTTTGAAACTATGCGGCTTTTTTAATACCAAAAATAACCAAAAATGGGAGGTGGTCACATAATGAGTCCAAAGAAGCAAAAGGCTATTGAGTTAATATTCGAGAGTAAGTTATCGCAGCGTGAAATTGCAGATACACTTGGCGTACATGAAAGCACGCTTTCTAAATGGAAACATGATGAAGATTATAAAGATTATGCGGAGAAAATCGCACGTGAGACCATCTCCCATTCCACAGGTAAAGCGTTAGGCACAATGATTAGACTATTAGATGCCAGAAGTGAGATGGTACGTTTCAGTGCAGCTAAAGACTTATTAGATCGTGCTGGCTTTGCACCTACTGATAAGGTTGATTTAAGTAGTGGTAATGATATCAATATTAAGATTGGTGGCGATGATGATGGCTAATATTAATATCACAATCGAAAAGCCAGAAAAAGTATTCAACAAACAAATCTTAGATGTGATTACTGACTATGAGAATCCAGTTGAAGTTTGGTATGGTGGTGCCTCTTCTGGTAAATCACATGGAGTTGTACAAAAATTAGTAATTAAAGCATGTAGCCAATGGAAATATCCACGGCGCATGCTTTTTTTGCGGAAAGTTGGACGGACACTTAAACGTTCAATCTTTCAAGATGTATTAGATTGCTTAGGCGCATTCGGAATATTGCAATATTGCAGAATCAATCTATCCGACTTTGAAATTAAGTTACCAAATGGTGCGCAGCTGCTATTTGCTGGAATGGACGACCCAGAAAAAATTAAGTCAATTAAAGGTATCTCTGATGTAATCATGGAAGAAGCTACCGAGTTTACTAACGAAGACTTTACACAGCTTAGATTGCGTTTGCGTGAACCAAAACATAAACAACGGCAGCTATTTATGATGTTTAACCCTGTTAGTAAAGCCAACTGGGTGTACAAGATGTTTTTTGAACAAGAACCACCAGCAGGTTCAGTTATCTATCAATCAACTTATAAGGATAACAAGTTCCTTGACGATGATATGCGACAAACAATCGAAGAACTAGCACGAACTAATCCAGCTTACTATCGGATTTATGCATTGGGTGAGTTTGCAACACTAGATAAACTTATCTTTCCTAACTTTAAGAAGACGGTTATTGATCACAGTAAATTAAGAACCATTCCTGATTATTATGGATTGGACTTTGGTTATAGCAATGACCCGTCCGTTTTAATGCACGTTAAGTTAGACGTGGCTAATAAGCGATTGTACGTGCTTGATGAATATAGTAAGCAAGGAATGTTAAACAACGAGATAGCAAAGGTTATTAAGTCCAAGGGTTATGCCAAAGAAGTAATCACAGCTGATGTAGCAGAGCAGAAATCAATTGCTGAAATTAGAATGAATGGCGTGCCTAGGATTAGACCAGCACGTAAAGGTAAGGATTCAATCTTGCAAGGAATCCAGTTTCTACAGCAATTTGAAATCATTGTGGATGAAAGTTGTAAACAAACGATTGAAGAGTTCGAAAACTATACGTGGGTTAAAGATAAGAAAACAGGCGAATATATTAATAAGCCTATTGATCTATTCAACCATTGCATTGACGCAATCAGATATGCTGTTGAATCGTCTATGCACAAACGCAATGACATTAACAAAACTATGAAGGTTTTGAACAAGTACGGATTAGGGAGGTAATACATTTGGAAGTGAACTTTTTGGGTAAACATAGATATCATGAGGACGCCAACGAGGTGTTTCAATATGATAGAGCAGAGTTAAAGAATGAACCAGTTGACAGCGATAAATATAAGCGTGTTGTCGGCATGTTTATTAACCGCCACTCTAGTTATCAAGTAAACAGGTTAACCGAGCTAAAACGCTATTACCTGCACGATAACAACATTCATTATCGCAAAGGTAAACGTAATCCTAGACAAGCAGATAATCGAATTGCGAGTGCCTATCCGCAATACATTACTACGTTCATGCAAGGTTATATTTTGGGTAATCCAGTTAAATATAGTAATGATAATAAAGATACAATCAAAAAGATTGAAGAGTTTAACCAACACAACCACGTTGACTATCATGATTCATTAATTGAAACTGATTTATCAATTTATGGACGAGCTTACGAGTTGGTTACTTATGACCCAGAAGGGCTAGAACGAGTTATTAAGCTGCAACCAGAAACAACGTTCGTGGTATATGACGATACGGTAGACCCACAGCCGTTATTTGGTGTTAGATATTATCAGTTAAGGCTAGGCGAAGAAATTACTTATTATGTGGAAGTTTATTCAGAGAGTATGTATGCCAAATTTAAGACAAAGAGTGAATCGTATCAATCACTTAGCTTAGTTGGTGAAGTTAAAGCAAATATATTCAATGATGTTCCAATTAATGAATACAAAAACAATGACGACCGTTTAGGAGACTTTGAAAATGTACTAGATAACATTGATGCTTACGACTTAGCTCAATCAGAACTAGCTAACTTTCAACAAGATAGTAACGATGCTTTGCTGGTCATTAAAGGCAATCCATATACTGGAACAGATACACCTGAATACAAGCTAGATGATGATGGCAATATTTTATATGACGATAATGGCGACCCTGTTTACAATAAAAATTCAGAAGGCGATACATTGCAAAAAATGTTAAACGCCAACATCTTAGTATTGGACGATAACCCTAACCCAGATGGCGCACAGCCCGATGCACAGTGGCTAATCAAACAATACGATTCAGATGGTTCTGAACAGTATAAGAAGCGCATCGTAGATGATATTTTGCGCTTTACATTTACGCCAGACACCAATGATCAGAACTTTTCTGGTACACAATCTGGAGAGGCAATGAAGTATAAGCTTCTCGGTAATGACAACTTGCGAAAGGTTAAAGAACGTTTACTCACATCTGGATTCTTGAGACGCCTTAAACTGTTATCTAGTGCATGGAGTGTTAAAAAAATTAGTATTAAGGATATTGAAGACACCAACATCATCTTCACGCCTAATCTGCCAGAAGATAAACAACTACAGATTGATATGGCTACATCCATTCACGGCATCATTTCTGATGAAACTGTCGTTGAAATGTTAAGCGATGTTACTGGAATTGACGCAAAAGCAGAATTGAAACGTTTGGACAAACAGAATGAAAAAGATGCTCAAAGTTTCGGACAATATCCTAATGGTAACAACCCATTTAAACAGCCTGACAGCTCCGTTTCAGACGTTAAGGACAATTCGAAGGTAAATACAGGTGGAGACAATGAACAAACCGAATAGTGCTCAATATTGGGCAAAACGAACGGGCGATATTTTTAATAAACTGGATGTAACGGATGCTGTAATTACTAAGCTGCTTTACGATTACTATAAAAAAGCAGGTAAAGAGGTTAATGATCAGTTGGAAGCATTCTACAAACGTTATGCGGATGTGAATGGCATTACTAAAGAACAAGCTCAACAACAAGTTAACATGCTTGATTTGTCTGACTACGTTAAAGAAGCTAATGATTATAGACGTTCCAATAATAAAGACCCAGAAGTGTTAAAACGTCTCAACCAGTATTACCAAAGTGCACAGATATCGGCATTAGAATTACTTAAGGCACAAATGAGTTTTGCAATATTAAAAGCTACTAAGTCTTATCATGATTCATTTGAAGAATATTTAAGTGAAACGGCTAAATTTGTGAGTGAACGCATAGCAGAAGGTTATGCACACAACACTTTGAATGAAGGTGCTTTAAAACAGATATTACAAGCACGTTGGTTTGGTGGGAACTATTCATCACGCATCTGGAAAAACGGTGATGAGTTTGCTAAAAAACTGCAAGAAACAATGTTAAGGAGTTTTACTTATGGCATCAATCCTAGAGTTACTGCAAAGGATTTACGCAAATTTGTACGTGAAGCTTACCGTGAATTAAAGAAAATGAAATACGTAACAGAGCGATTAGCCCGTACTGAATCAACTTTTGTTGCTAATTTGGCAATTAAAGATAGATACGAAAAGGATGGCATCAAGCGATATGAATTTTTAGCTGTAATTGATAAACGAACATCACAAATTTGTAAATCATTAAACGGTAAAGAATTTAACATCAAAGATTATTCAGCTGGTGTCAATGCTCCACCAATGCACGCGCATTGCCGTTCTACCATTGCTCCAGCAGATTCCGAGTTACACAAATACGACAAATATCTAAAGCGATGACTAATCATAGTCACCGCTTTTTTATATCCAAATTTAGGAGATAGATATGGTTAACAAAGTGGATTTCAAAAACAAAACAATCTATATAAACGGCGTTCCTATTAAAGCCATTACCGATTTCAGCATGAATGAAAATTTTGAAAACGGAAATGCTGAAGTGAGTGAAATTACGGTTAAGTTTTTGGCAAAAGTTAAAGGTTGGAATACTGGAAAAGTTAGAAATGATTATCAGTTTGTCCCAATGAAGGAAAGCTTATTTAGAAAAATCATTAGATTTTTAAGACGCTTAAAGAAATAAAATCAACCGCCTTTTTCCTGTCTTGTAGGCGTAAAAGAACAAGCTGTTTCGTTGGAGAACGTAAAACTAATTTCGAGGCACACGTAAATGCGAATGGAGAATGATATGGAAAAAGAAAAATTAATGTCAATGAATCTACAGTTTTTTGCCGAACCAAGTCCAGAGCCAACGCCTGAACCTGAACCAGAAGGTAAGCCCGATGCCGGTAAGGGTGAACCAGAAGGTGGAAAGACGTTCACACGTGATGATATTGCAAAGATGATTTCAGCCGAAAAAGATAAATGGCAAAAAGAACACGAGGCAGACGTGGAAGAAGCTAAAAATGAAGCTGCTAAGCTTGCCAAAATGAGTGCTAAGGAACGGGAAGACGCTGAAAATAAAAAGAAACTTGATGATATTGCCAAGCGTGAAGCTAATTTGAATCGTAGGGAATTGGAAGTAGCAATTAAGACAGAGTTGGTTAATAGTGATTTACCAGAATCGTTCTTAGACGTTGTGATTGGCAAAGATGCTGAATCCACAAAAGAAAACATTAAAAAGGTTAAAGAATTGTTTGATAAAGAAGTTCAAGCAGAAGTAACCAACCGCCTTAAAACTGACTTACCAAAGGCTGGTAGTGCAGCAGGTGGCGACAGTATTACAGCTCGTATTCAACAAAATTTAGCAAAGATTAAATAGGAGGACATTATTATGTCAGTAGTTTTAGATAGTAAAGACGTAGCAAAGATTGATGAGGAGTTTGCCGCAGAATCACAAGTGTGGCAACCATTAATGGCTGGTGCAAAAACAATTACAGCGGCTGATTTTGTTGGCGCTAAGGAAGTTCGCGTTAATAAAATGAGTGGTTTTATTTCAGCAGCTTACAAACGTAATGCTGATAACGCACGTACAGCAATCGACGTTGAAAAGGAAACAGTTACATTAACACACGAAGATTGGTTTGGTTATGATGTTGACCAATTAGATGAAAGCGAAAACGCAGCCTTAACGATCCAAAATATTCGTGAAGAACATGTTAAATTGGTTTCGGTTCCTACTAAGGATAAAGTAGCGGTTCAAGTTTTATTTGATAATGCGGGTAAAAAAGTAGAAGAAGTAGTAACGAAAGATAATGCATTAGATGTATATGATGCTGCAGAAGAATACATGACGGATAACGAGATTCCAGGCGGTTATGTAATGTTTGTATCATCTAGTTTCTATCGTGCATTAAAGAATGCTACTGGTGTTAGCCGTTCATTTACAACCAACGAAATGGGAATTAACGGAATCAACCGTACAGTCGCACAATTGGACGGCGGAGTTCCAATCATGAAGGTATCTAAATCACGTTTGAAAGGTGAATCAATCGAAAGCGATATTAATTTTATTCTGGTACCGCTCTATGCAATTGCACCAATCACTAAGTTCTCAACAATTGACTTAATCCCAGCTTCACAAGATCCTAATGGTTACCGTGACAAGCTTAAAGGATTGGATTACTACGATGCAATCGTGTTTGATAATGCCAAGAAGGCTATCTATGTGAGTGAAGCCCCAAAAGCGTAAACCCACCAGCTACTGGCATTACAGCTAGCCAGAAAACTCTGTCGGAAAAGGTGGGCGACAGTAAAGATATTACAATCGTCAGTGATCCAGTTGATGCAAGTGATGCTACAGCTGTTGTTAAGGCAACGACTGCTACATCAGGTGATGAAACGGTAGCAACGGTTACCAAGAAGAGTGATGGAACTTTTACTGTTACTGGTGTTAAAGCTGGAACAGCAACCATTACATTTACAAGCGGAGACTTCGCAGCAACGTTAGCGGTAACGATTGCAGAAGCTGCATAGGAGGTGAACTTCTATGGAAAAAGAACTGGAAAAACTCAAATTATACCTTGGTATTGATGATAAGGAACAGGACGAACTGCTATGCTTGCTGATTGAAGATTGCAAAGCACGCCTTAATTCTTATATTAACCAAGACGGTGTAGTTACAGTTACTTTACCAGAAAGTTTAAGTTGGATTGTTAGAGAGTTAACTATCCAACGGTTTAACAGAATTGGAGACGAAGGAAAGACATCTTCTAGTGAATCAGACGTTTCAGCAAGTTGGAATGACGATGATTTAGCCGAGTATATTAAATATCTCGATCCGATTCGTGTTAGGCGTGGTGGTCGAGGGATTGCGAGGTTTATCTAATGCGTTATGACGATCGTGTACAAGTCGTCACAGTCACTACATCAGAGGGATATTTAGGAGATAAGAAAGAAATCGAATCAGAACCCGAAACAGCCTTGTGCGCAATCAGCGGGTTAACTAATTCTGACAAACAAACTTATTTCAGAGATAACTACAAAATTGATGCTTTTAAAGTTCATTTGAAAGGTAATCAATACAAGAATGTTAAATATGTAATCTATAACGGAGTAAAACACGAAGTGGTAGGTAAAACATACGCACGTAGTAATTTGGTGGTGATTGTGGCATGAGTGGTGGTGTGAAGGTTAAGTTTAAAGGCTTGAATGCTTTTATATCAGGCGTTGAAAAACAACCGGCTAAGGTTAAGCAAGAAGTCGGTAACATCATCTATGAGACGGCTTTGCGTGTTGAAAAAAGTGCTAAAAAACGTGCGCCTGTTGACACTGGATTTCTTAGAGATAACATTGCAGCTTCTAAGGTTGATACTTTAACATCACGCATAGATTCATTTGCACCTTACTCTGTTTACCTCGAAAAAGGGACACGTTTTATGGATGCACAGCCGTTCTTTCAACCTGCAATTAATATGGAAACCGTGACAATGTATCAAAATATTAAAAAAGTAATTAAAGAGGGTGGTTAAGATAATACATTCTCCATATACAGAATATTTGAAAAAGGTATCTCAAAATCTTAAAGGATTGGGGATGCCTATTTATTTTGATTTGCCTAGTCCAGAAGTGCCAGAGCCATTTGTACTGATTGGCAATCATGATGATATAGATAGCAACCCTAAAACCGGCAATGCACTAGTACAAGTTCAATTACAGATTGATTTGTATTACCCACTGAACATGGATTTAGCAGATTTTGAAGATTCGATTGTACGAATTAAACAGGCTGTACAACCAGTCAAGTCAATACAAGTAACAACAATGAGGGATAGCACGATTGGGCGAACTGTCCGACGTGCTCTTTTTGAAATAAAAACATTAATTCAATAAACGGGAGGAACTATATTATGGCTACAGAACCAGTAAACAACGGTGTTGAGGTACATCAAGGCGCCGCTATTTTATCAAAACGCATTTGGTATTTTATCCAAGCGACATCAGCACCAATTGGCTCTAAAGGAATCTTACCAGCATGGCAAACAGAAGGTGATACATCATATGAAGGAGATTCAGTTGATGAACAAACGAAGATGGGACGTATTATCCAACCTTCTACTAATGAAGATTCAATTGAATTGACACAATACTTCACACCTGCTGATCCAACAATTAACTACATCAAAGACGCTAAACATAACGGTCATCAAATTAAAGTGTGGCGTGTAGTTGTTGATGAGAGTGTTAAGACCAAGGAAGGGGAACTTGATGTATACCCAGCTGAATTTGGCTATGGAGTTGTTGATAGTCTTGAATTAGACGATTCAGATGACCTAGTAGAAGCTAACTACACACTTAATATTTTGGATAAGTTGAAAGATGGAACATTCCCACTTTCTGCCGAAGATATTAATAAATTAGAACAAATTTACGCTTACCAACGTCCTGGTGAAACAACAGGAGATTATGGCGCTCCTACAGAAGAACCGAGTAGTAGCGGTAACTAGTATCACCTTAAAAGCTGCCGCAACATCAATCGAAATTGGTAAAACGACACAGATTACAGCCACCGTGTTACCAGCTGACGCAACAGACAAGACCGTAGCGTACTCAATTAATGATAAAACTTTAGGAACTATTGATGCTAAAGGTGTTTTGACTGGTATTAAAGCAGGGACGGTAACTGTAACTGGTACAGATAGCACAGGAAAAGTAAATGGAACAGTAGATGTAACTATCACTGATCCAGCTAAATAGATATATCACTTAGTCGCCAATAAAGTAAACAATGCCTAATTGGGGCGGCTTTTAATTTACGGAGGGAAATCAACATGGAAATCGAATTTGCAGGTAAGGAATATAAAACAAAGTTTAATTACAGCGCTCTTTTTAAAGCTAACTTGTTTTTCAGTGATAAAGATAAAGATGGAAACGATATGAAGAACGGAGCTGCTAGTTTGTTTATGAGATTAATTAGTGGAGACGACACAGCTCTTTCAGACGTGATTAAACTCTTTGTACCTAAAAAAGTGACTGATGATCAGCTGTTACACATCGTTGATGATATTACCGAAGAAGGTGACAAAGCCGAAGATATTGTTGAGGAATTTATTACTGAAATGAAAACAAGCGGTTTTTTCGAGAGAGCAATCCAGAACTTCAAGAAACAAATCGAGAAAGCAATCGAAGTCTTCGAGAAGAAAGAGCAATCCGAAGAAGTCTCACAACAGCTAGAGGGGCTCAAATCGCAACTAACATTGTTGAACAAAAAACTCTCATAGTAGCGTGTTTTAGGAATGGTTTTACCGATATTGATAAGGCTCTAGATTGTTATGAGTGGGAACTTAGTGCAATTTTTGAGGGATTGCAATTGAGGGAATTAGACCACCAAGAGATGTTAGCAGTTCAATCTGCACAAATTGGTTACTTTAATAATGACAAGAAGCCTAAATTCAAAAAGATTTTTAACAAGAAAAAACAAGAAAATGAAATTATCCGACATTACAGCAGTGATGATATAAACAATCCTGTTAACAATAAGGAAGGAATGTTGGATGCACTCGAATACTTTAACAGAAAGGAGTTCTAATGAATACAGGAACAATTGAAGCGATAATTAGTGCAGATATTAGCCAATACCAAAAAGCAATGGCTGATATCGCTCAATCAACTACTAATGCAATGCGACAGGCTTCTACTGCAGCAGTCACGGCTGGAAGTGGAATGATTTCTAAAGTTAGTCAAATTGTTGGTTCACTACCAAGTAAAGTCGGTCAATTGATGGCACCTGTTGGTACTTATATTGGTAATGCTTTTAATAAAGCAAGTTCAGTAGTGCAACGGGTAATGGCTAATATCGCAAACAAAATACCTTCACCGATTAAATCGGTATTAACAAGTATGAGTGGGGTAGTTACAGGCGGCTTTCAATCAGCTTTTGGAAAAGCACAGTCAATTGTTTCAACCATTGCCAGTAAAATACCAACGCCCATCAAGAGTGCGTTTAATACGGTTAAATCAACGGCTTCTACTGTAGGAAGTGCGATTGCTACTCCATTCCAAACTGCATTTAGCAAAATTGGAAGTATAGCATCGTCTGGTGCTGGTCGAGTTTCAGCTGCGTTTAGTAAGATACCTAGCGGAATAAGTAACGTTAAGTCAGCCATTTCTAACATGGCAAGCAGTGTTAACAACAGTTTGAATAACATGGTTACTAAAGCTCAACAAACTGGTAGCCAAATGCAAAAAACTGGTAGCCAGATGGAAAATGCTGGATCATCATTAAAGAGTATTTTCGCACCTGCGGCAGTCGCAGTAGGTGCAGGATTTGCATCAGCTGTAAATAGCGCAGCAAGTTTTGAATCTAAAATGAGTAACGTTAAAGCCTTAACTGGTGAGACTGGCTCAACAATGACCCAATTGCGCAATTTAGCGATTGACATGGGAGCGAAAACAGCCTTTAGTGCTAATGAAGCAGCAGATGGTATTGCCGAACTTGAAAAGGCTGGTGTATCTACTGCTGACATCATGAACGGTGGACTAAGTGGCGCTCTTAATCTTGCCACAGCTGGTGAAGTTTCAGTTGCAGATGCTGCAGAAATCGCTTCAACAGCGATGAATGCATTTAAAAACGATAATCTAACTGTTACAGACGCTGCCAATCAAATGGCTGGTGCTGCTAATGCTTCTGCTACTGATGTGCATGAACTTCAATATGGATTATCAGCGGTTAGTGCTGTGGCTTCTGGTGTAGGTTTGTCATTCAATGACACTACTAATGCATTAGCGGTATTTGCTCAAAATGGACTCAAGGGTTCAGATGCTGGTACTTCATTAAAGACTATGCTTCAAAATTTATCGCCTTCAACTAAGAGTGCTACGGCTGAAATGGAAAAATTAGGCATTATTACCAAGGATGGCAGTAACAAGTTCTTTGATGCTAAAGGAAACATTAAATCAATGTCTTCTGTTGCTGAGATTCTAAAATCTTCATTAGGCGGTTTAACTAAACAGCAACAACAAGTTGCATTGAAAACTATGTTTGGAACTGATGCTGTCCGTGCTGGTACGATTGCTGCTAAAGAAGGCGCCAAAGGCTTTGACAGCATGCAAAAGTCTATTAGCAAAGTTTCAGCAGCAGACGTTGCAAAAGAGAAGCTCAACAACTTAAAAGGTGCTTTAGAAGAACTTAAAGGTAGTTTAGAAACAGCTGGAATCAGTATTGGATCTAAGTTTTTACCATCTCTCACAGGTCTAGTTAAAGGAATTACTAACATTGTTAATGGTTTCAACAAATTACCAGAGGGTGCTAAGACCGCAGTAGTTGGAACCGTTGGGGCATTTGGTGCTTTGGCTGGTGTGGGTGCCACATTAGGTACTGTGCTAGGCATGATTGGTAAATACAAGACGGCAATTGGAACTCTTTATACGGTAGCAAGCGGTATGGGTAAGTTATCTGCGCCATTTACGATGCTGGTTAAAGTCATCCATGCATTAACTTCGCCAATTCAAGCGGTTAAGACTGCATTTATGGTGTTGGGATCAGTGATTGGTGTTGTTAAAACGGCGTTAAGTGGACTATTTGCAGTAATTGTGGCTAATCCAATTACAGCTATCGTTGTAGCAATTGCAGCAGTTGTAGCTGCTTTGGTTTTATTTTTTACTAAGACTAAAACTGGTCAAAAAATTTGGGCTGATTTTGTAAGTTGGCTCAAAGGAGCTTGGTCTGGAATGGTTGGCTTCTTCGGTGGTATTTGGAATGGTATTACCGCTGGAGCTTCTACAGTATGGGACAGTGTTAAATCTGCGTGGTCGGCGACTGTTGATTTCTTTAAAGGCTTATGGAGTGGCATTAGTGGCTTCTTTAGCGGATTATGGAATTCAATTGTCACTGCAGCAACAGGAGTGTGGCAATCTTTTATTACAGCAATTTCTCCGATTATAGACAGCTTTAAAAATCTTTGGTCTGCTTTAACTGGATTCTTTTCAGCGCTTTGGCAAGGAATCGTATCGTTAGCAACAACAATTTGGAACGGGTTAACAACTGTATTCACAGTCGTTGTTGGTGCAATTAAAACTGTTTGGGCTCCAATTGGTGCTTTCTTTAGTACATTGTGGCAAGGAATTGTTACAGCTGCTTCAGCAATCTGGAATACATTAGTAACGGTAATAACTGCTGTGTGGACAGTAATACAAACAAATGTCCAAACTGCTATTAACGTTTTAAGCACCGTCATTCAAACGGGAATGGCTGTAGTTCAAACAGTTTGGCAAACAATTTGGACAGTAATAGTGACTATTGCTACTACTATTTGGGCTAATATCAAAACGGTTATTCAAACCGCCATTAATATTGTTAAAACTGTGATTACAACCACAATTAATGTTATTCAAACCGTTTGGAGTACGGCGTGGAATGTTATTAAAACGGTTGTAACGACGATTTGGAATGCAATCGTTACGGTTGTCAGCACAATCATTAACGCCTTAGCAAATGTTATTAAGGCAGTTACTAATGCTATTAAAGGAAATTGGAGCGCAGCATGGAATAACATCAAGGGTGCAGCAACCACTATCTGGAATGGCATCAAATCTGTAGTAACCACAGTGATTAACGGAATTAAAAAAGTTATTACTACTGTAATGAATGGTATTAAATCAGTTATGTCGTCTGTATGGAATGGCATTAAATCTGTCGTTACTACAGTGGTTAATGGTATTAAATCTGTGGTAAGCAGATCGTGGAATGTTATTAAGTCTGTTACTAGTTCGGTATTCAATGGTGTACGTTCAGTCGCAAGCTCTGTATGGAACGGTATTAGATCAACTGTTTCAAGTGTGGTTAACGGTATGCGTTCAGCAATTAGCAGTGCTTGGAATAGTATTCGTTCAGCGACTAGTTCAGCTTTCAATGCCGTTAAGGGCTATATTACTAATCCGCTAAGATCAATTAACCTGTTTAGCATAGGTTCAAATATTATTTCAGGATTAATTAATGGTATTCGTAGCATGGTAGGTAGTGTTATGAGTTTAGCAAGTAGTATTGCCAATCGAATTAAAAGCACGATTAGTAAAGCTCTTCATATTCACTCACCTTCACGAGTTATGTATGCAATTGGTGGATTTACGGGTCAAGGGTTAGTTAACGGTATGGCTAGTCAACAGCGCTTTGTAGAACGACAAGCACTTCAAATGGCTAATGCAATCAAAGATCAAGAATACACGGCTTCAAGCCACTTGATAGCTGATAACAGCACAGTTGGGGCTGGATTCAAGAGTAGCATTGACCAATTAGATAATGATGTAGCTGAACAAACAACTCAAAAGCCTGTATTTGAAGTACACAATCAAATTGTTGGAGATAAAATCTATACAGCAGTTAAAAATAAGGAATCAAGAAAAAACGATATGAATAGCTTTTTTAGCAATTAGAAGGGGGAGTGAAAATGGATTTATTAGTTACTAAATTAGATGGCAAGACTACTAAACTTAGCACTTTAGGAGCTCAAGTCTATAATTTTCAAGAATCAGCCCCGACAATTTCTAGAACCTCAAAAAGCTTTGACGGTCGTAATGGTTCTTTAGACTACGGAGCTCGGCATACAGACAAAAAAATTAAGGTTTCGATTTTGTTGACGGCTAATCAAGTAAGTGGTGATAACATAGCTCAACAACAGATTAATGCCCTGTTATCGCAAATTAATCCTTATTACATCACTAAAATTGATGGTGATGATTTAATGTATGACTTTGAACGCCCTGGTCAAAAAAAGGGTGATTTATCTTTCAGCGGAGGAGCTGAAAATAATAAACGTTTTAAAGTCTATCGCACAGATACCAATGTACCTGATTTTCAAGGGAAAACAGGTAATAAACTTATCTCGACATGGGATTTAGAATTTGAAACAGTTGGATTGCCTTACGGAGAAAGTAAACCTAGAGATGTTACCGTTACTAATGGTCAGTCAATCCAATATAACGGCACCGCAGCTTGTTCACAATTAGAGCAAGCTTTTTATTTTGTAGTAAAAGCTAAAGTAGCGAATGCTAACGGTTTTACTTTAAAGCTTGATAGCCAAACGTTAGAGATTAATAGCCCAGTAGTTGTCGGCGATGTTTTTACTCTGTCTGGAATGAACAATATTAGAGGCAATCAAAATATTAATGACAAAACTAATGCTGGATTTTTTGTGTTAAATCCAAGTGCTACTAATAAGCTTACTTGTTCAATTGATGCAGATATTCAGCTTAAAAATCTAATCGACTTATATGTGTAGTGAGGTGGTGAATGTTGAATGATTAAATTTTACAACGAGAAGGGCGAAGCCTGCTTCGGACAGGCAACTGTAACTCGAAGTACGGGTGTGAATGGTAGTGCTTCAATATCAGGGACAATTTTTGATGGTCAAGAAGTTTTGACTAAAATTGACCGTGGCTGGTGGTTTAAATTTGAAGATGACAAATACGTTGTTACGTACAAAAAGTTAAATGACAATGATAAAACTATCGAATTTGATGCTGTCCAAAGCTTTTTTTGGGATTTTCAGAAAACAGCGTTCCATGAACAGTGGAATGGCAGCCATGAGTTCACGGCATATCTAGAAGCATTATTTAAAAATTCTGGATATAAATATACACTCGATGGTAAAGTTTCAGCATTCGAAAAAGAAAATTGGGGATACAAGAACAAACTTGACCTGTTTAATGACATAATTCAGCAAGCTGAAATGGAATTCGAAGTTTATAACGAAACTATCCATATTACAAAACAGATTGGTGATGATTTAACATCAATCGCTCGTAAAGGTATCAACTTAAGTGATTTAGTTGAAGAAATGAAGATATCCGATTTTGTGACTTATGGAAAAGGATATGGTGCCTTTAAAGATAAAGATGATCAATCTAAAGGGCGCTTGGAAGTTGAATATAGAAGCGAGTTAGCTAAAACTTATGGCAATTTAGAAATGGATCCAATTGTTGATGAACGATATACAGATGCGACTAGTCTAACTAATGCTATAAAAAAGCAAGTTGATGCTAGTTACTATATCTCTGTTTCTATGAACATCTATGACCTTGAAAATGCAGGCTATCCAAACTATCAATCACCACAAGTAGGTGATTGGCTACTGGCTATTGATGAAGCATTAAACTTCAAACGCCAGATTCGCATTATCAAATTAGAAGAAGTTTTTGATGCTACTGGGAAACGTATTGGTTACACGGCTACCTGTGGAGATTTAAGCACAGCTGATCAATACCAAAATGCACAAGGCAATGTTAATAATCGAATTGATGATATCACTAACCAAATTGATGATGTAGCAACTTCGGCTAACGGTAAGAATAGTAATTACTACGGTGATACAGAACCAACTAATCCTAATGATGGTGACCTTTGGTACGACACTTCATCCAGTGATTCTGATGATTGGATTATTTATCAGTGGCATAATGGTCGCTGGGAACAAATTACCCTTAACCCTAATCAAATTACTAACGAAATTAATGAAGCTAATACTGATATGCAAAATGCCATTGATGAAGCTAAAAAGGCTGCGGAAGATGCAGAAGGCAAGGTTGATGATTTTGGTGATAGTTTAACCATAATTCAAGGAGATATTACCCAAGCTAAATCTGATGCAGCTAACGCACTCAATAATGTAACAGTGATTGATAGTAAGTTAACTCAACTTTCAGATACAACTACAGCACGTTTAGATACGTTGGATAACGGTTATCAACAAGTTCTCACTGATACTAGTGGGATGAAAACACAAATTACTGATATTGCTGGCGAATTAAATAGCAAAGTAAGCAATGATGTTTATCAGTCAGATAAAACTCAAACAGCTAATTTGATTAGTCAAACGGTCTCAAGTGCAGTAGACGGTTTAAAAATTGGTGGAACGAACTTAGTTCCTAATTCAGGTATGATGCAAAACACAGAGGGATGGAATACGACTGGTACGTTGATTACTACCAAACATGCTTTTTATCATAATGGACAAGACCCTATTTTTAGATTATCTAATGCCAAAGGTAGTGCCACGGTTGAAACTGTTGCAAGCAATGCTGTTAGATTTCCAGTTAAAAGAAATACAAAATATACTATGAGTGTTATTACCTTTGCTACATCTAACACAGTTGATATTGATTTATATTTCTTAGGAAGAGTATACGGCTCAACAAATGATTTTGATAAAAGTGTAATAACTGTTGCTAAAAGAAAAGTTTCTTTCAATGAAGCTGAGTATATTACAGCCACGTTTGATACTGGCGATTTAGATGAAGGATATTTCAGGATTGATAACAACGGAACCACTAATGGTAAGCAGTCAGATGTCTATTTTACAGAGGTAAAAGTAGAGGAAGGCACTAAAGCAACTCCTTGGTCACCAGCCACTATAGATTTAGCCACCGCAACAGAATTTGATCAAATAAGTGATGCTTTAAAACTAACTGCTAAACAGGCAGATATGACTAAAGCGCTAAATAGCATTACTACACTTACTGAAACAGCAAATGGGCTACAAACTCAGGTCAACAGTAAGGCGGGTCAAAGTCAAGTTACGCAACTAGCCAACCAATACCAAGCGGTTGTGGGTTCTCTTACAGGTAGCAGTTTGATTCAAAATTCTGGATATCCCATCGATACAAAACATTGGACTGTTGGTGGGGGCGCCAAAAGTGTTTTTGAGGTTATAACGCATGCCTTTTATCATAACTCAAAAACTAATGTTTTCAATTTGATCAATGAGGACACTGAAAAAAACGTAGAGTGCTATGTATCATCTGAACGTTTTTCAGTAAAAAGTAATACTACTTATTCTTTGAGCATAATTGCTTTCGCTGGAAGTAATATGTCGGGAATGGATATATTTTTCCTTGGTAGAAAATATGGTTCAACTAGTTCAACAGGATATGATAAAGCAATAAAAATTGTCGACAACAAGAAGTTAAACGCTAGCGCCGCAGAATATGTTACTGCTACGTTTAATACGGGTGAGTGTGAAGAAGGATACCTCAGAATTGATAACAACGGAACCACCAATGGACAACAAGCATACCTGCTTTTTACAGAAATACAAGTCAATGTCGGAACAATTGCAATGCCATGGTCAGCTCCTACTTTGTCACAAACAGATATCACGGCATCAATTGATAACATTCATTTAGGTGTTAAAAATGCCGATGGAACGACAGCCACATTTAACATGAATGGCAATACAATCTTATTAGATGCAGCAAAAGTAATGATTGATGGTTCTGTTTCAATCAAAGATGCATCAATTAGTTCGGCAAAGATTGCTAGTCTTTCGGCTGATAAAATTACAGCTGGCACACTTAATGCAAGCAAAGTTAACGTGGTTAATTTAAACGCCGCTAACATTGTAACTGGAACTATTAAAGGTGCAAACTTAAGCATTAATCTCAATACTGGTGAGGTTATATTCCAAAAAGGACGAATTCATTCAACTACTAATAACGTAGACGTTAACATTGATCAAGGTTATCTTTCTGTAGCTAATGATAACAACAGAATTATGTTAAAGAATGGTGAAATGCAATTTGTTAGCCCGAACGTTTTAGACGTTAGCACTGATCCATATTTTAAAATCTCCAACGGTGGTTCAGGTCTTAACTGGTCTGGAGCAAGTCTAATAGGAAGAGAATATATGGTCATTTCACATAAAACCAACAACAGTAATTATTTTGATTATGCGATAGGAAAAGAAACGTTCGCAGGAGTGTCTCTAGGATATTCTGATAGGTATTTGCCGACTAAAGTTGGTGGCGCAGACCGTGGTGTGATGTTATCAGGTGGTGCTCAAATGCCTACGACCATTGATATCTTACAGAATTCTCCCTACATTGCAATTGGTGTAGGCAGTAATGCAGTTGATTTTAATGGAAGTCGAATAAATATAATCGGTAGTTATGTTCACATGCCTTCTGTTGTGCGAAGAACGTCTAGCGGATCAGCTAATGTAATTGTAGCTGCTGATGGAGCTATGGTTTCAGTTAAGTCAGCATCTAAGTATAAGTTAAACATCAATAAACTAACTGATACAGAACAAGCCCATGCTTTATTAGCAATTAACGCCAAAACTTGGTACGACAAAGCTGAAACAGAATCAGTAGTCAAGATGATGAATGAAGGCTTTGACAGTGAATCTTTTGGTACGCCAAGAGTTAAACCATATCTAGGATTTATCGCAGAAGATTTTGCCAATGCTGGACTTGAAACATTGGTATCACGTGATAAAAATGGAGAGTTAGAATCAATAAATTATGATAGAATTTCAGCTCTTGAACATCTTAATGTTCAGGAGCTTTTTAGTAGAGTTTTACAACTCGAAAAAGAAGTACATGAACTAAGGAGTGAAGCTAAATGACAGCAAAAGATGCAATAACGGTTATCAACGTTGTATTTCCAAAAGGTTCAGATGACTTAATAACAATTTCTTATAATCTAAACACTGAACATACTAATCAACATGGAACAGTTCGCTTAACAGGCGAAGAATTTAGAAACATTAAGAATGGGGTTGAGGGATATCCTAATGCCGTTCTAGCCAAAATTAATGAAGAAAATACAACAATAACGGAGGATGTTCACGATGAAATTTAAATTACAAAATCAATATCTAAATGGTGCAATTCAATTAATGCAACGAATGCCACTAGCTGGTTATGACAGCATGGCAAGAACTCGTTTTATTAAGGTGCTAGGCGAACCATTTCAAGCTTTGTCTGATTCAAAAAAAGAGCTGTTGGAAGAATATGTTCAACGTGATGAAAAAGGTAATCCAGTGATAAAAGGGAATAACTACCAATTAATTCCTGATAAGATTCAAGATTATCAAAATGCTTATAACAAATTAACTAGTGAAACGGCTGAAATTGATAAGCCGACTTACACTAATCATCTTAAAGACGTTCAGCGTATTTTACGCAACAGCACACTACAATTGGCTGATGATGACGCCACAATCTATGCAGCATTGTGCGAAGCACTAGAAGTTAATTTTGAGGAGGAAGTTTAACATGGAAATTGAAGTGAATAGTCTAGGATACGATTTTGATAACGACGGTAATACAACCAGCGTTAAAGTTGGTTTTACAGGCAATGAAGATCGAAGTTTTTTAACTTCAACCATTGCTTTGTATCCTAAGGATTTACCAGCGGATTCATCCCTTGACGACCTGACTAAGAATCAATTAACAGAGTTGGCTAGAACTAAGCTGTCAGCAATTGTGGCAGTTAAACAAGAAGATAAAGGAGCGCCTAAATCATAGGCGTTTTTATTTTGGGTTAGGGGGATATGCCATGCCAAAAACATGGGAAGAGTGGGCATCAATGGTTGCCGTTTTAACAGCTTGTACCACAGGAATTGTCTGGATTGCAAAGATTTGGATAATCGTACCTTTGACAGGCTCGTTAGATAGATTATCTATAAAAATTGACGACATCAATAAAAAGCATGATGGACGGTTAGATACGCACGAACGTAGGCTGAACCATCATAAAGAACAATTAGAGCATTTAAAAATTGATGTTGATGATTTAAAACGAAAGGAGTAGTAAATCATGAACAAAATAAATTGGAAAGTGCGTATAAAAAGTAAAGTATTTTGGTTAACTTTGATACCAGCGTTGTTAATGCTGGCGCAGACAATTGCTGTGCCTTTTGGATATCAGTTTGACTTTGCCAATTTAGGTAAGCAATTAACGGAGATTGTAAACGCAGCGTTTGCGGTATTAACAATTTTAGGAATTGTGATTGATCCAACAACAAATGGATTGTCAGACCAGCAACGAAAGGATGATAAATAATGGTAGGAGAAGTATTTTCAAAAACAATTACAAGCGTTAACCAAAAAATTATGAACAGTAGTTCACGTGGAGGAGTTACTATCGACCGCATTGTCATTCATCACAATGCTACAACCGATAAAAACGTAGCTATGAATACATGGTTACAAGGTGGAGCAGCGTGCACATCTGCTCACTATGAAGTTACGCCAACTGAAATTATTGGCTGTGTTGGTGAACAGTATGCAGCTTGGCATTGTGGAGGAACTGGAGGTGCGGATGTTCCTAAAATGGCTAACCCCAACCAACGTTCAATTGGTATTGAGAATCTTAATTCCACAGGTGCTCCAAACTGGGAAATTGCGGAGGGAACATATAAGAATTTGGCGAAACTAGTAGCTGAAATCTGTAAACGCCGTGGAATCCCATGTGATCGCAAACATGTTTTAGGTCACAATGAAGTCACAGCCACGGCTTGTCCAGGGGGCATTGATGTAGATAAAGTTGTTCGAATGGCAAATGGTGAAAGTAGTAGCACCGCTGCTAAACCAGCCAAGCCAAAGAATAAAAAGAGTGTTGATGTAACTTACGCTCTTCATCAACTAGGTGGCAACTGGTTAGATGATGTAAAGAATTTCAATTTGGGTTCAAATGGATTCGCTGGAATACCTAATAAACAACATGACTTTCTTTATGTTAAGGTTTCGCATGGAAATGTTAAATATCGAGTGCATATTGTTAAAGATGGTTGGCTTGATTGGGTTTCTAAAGGCGACAAGAAGGATACTGTCAATGGAATGGCTGGAATTAAAGGGCATGCGATTGATGGCGTTCAGATTGTCTTTACGACACCTAAAGGCGAAAGCTATCAACAAGCATATTATCGTTCGCAGACTACTAAGCGAACAGGTTGGTTAGACGTTTGTGCCGATAATGGTACAGTAAAAGGATTTGACAGCTTTGCGGGAATGTATGGTGAACCGCTCGATCGACTACAAATTAACATTGATAATCATAGTATTTTTTAAAATTAACAATTGGGAGGAATTAAAATTATGGCAAATTTATTTACAGACGTATCTTCATGGAATGACGATTCACAATTGTTCTTTAATGGTTTAGCAAATAAAGGGGTAAAAGCTACAGTGGTTAAGATTACAGAAGGTTCAGCAGATGGGACTAACTATGTTAACCCCAAAGCTGCTAATCAGATTATGGGGGCTTTAAATGCGGGAATGCAGGCACACTGCTATCATTTTGCTCGCTTTACTAGTATTCAAGATGCAAAAAACGAAGCTGAATTTTTTGTTAAGCATGTCGAGGCCTTTGAGATGGATCCGACTACTATTTTAGTGGTAGATGTAGAAAGTGATGATTTAACCCAAGATCCACAAGCCTTAACTGACCAAATTAATGCCTTTTTAAAGGTTGTGAAATCAAGTGGTTATCCTAAATGCGATATCTATGCTTCAGCTTCTTGGTTTAATCAACCACGTTTTTATCGTGATCAGTTAATCCCTAAAAATTGCTGGGTAGCCAACTATGGTCGTCCTCAACCAGACGTTGAAAATGTTGGCTCCTGGCAATTTACCGATAATTGGAACAGTATGGGAATTGATATGAGTTATGACTTCTTTGGTTTCTATACAGAATAGAAGCAAGTTGTTCATTTTTAAGAAAAATTTATTTTATAATATTTTGTATCGAAAAGCCCTCTGACTTAGATGAAATGCCCTGAAAGGAATTAGATTGCCTATCTATTTCTGCGGAGTATTTCATCTAGCCAAGAGGGCTTTTTTTAGTACAATTAAAGTACTATACTGTGTGGTGTGAGCTGGTTTCTCCTCCAAAGAATTACAACTCACAGGCATTACTCAATTCGGTTAAGGATTGAGTATTTTTTATTATGTTTAAGCAGTGGTAATATTAAATAGGAAGAAAAACGCTAACCTCTATCCTCAGATAGTGGCTTTTTGCTCGTAAGGGATAAATTAATTATGAAGTGTTTATAATTTCAGAGTGATTGTTAAACTTCATCGATATATTATATATATCTAATTTGCAGAGAGGAAATGGTAAAAATGACAATTGAAGATTTACTAACTAGTGAAGTACCTGAAGATACTAAAAAGATGGTAAGATCACTAAGTAAAGATGCACAGGATTTACTAATACAAATGGTCTCAGAAGATTCTGATTATGATCGCTATGTTAGAAATGAAAATGTTTTAAAAAAATATGTACTAGATACTTCTGCAAATCAAGAATTATATCACTACACAAGCATTACAAATTTAAAAAAAATTTTACATTCCAAACAGTGGTTAATTAAAAGATATAATTATATGAACGATCCAACAGAAATGGAATGGGTTCTTATAATAGCAAATATTCTGTTAGTCCAAAATGAGGATGATGAGCTAATAAAAAGTTTTAATGATATGTTCAGATTAAATCCATTTGACGATTTATATATATGGTCGTTTTCATTGAACAATCATAATCAAGCGTTATTTGGAAATTATTCTCATGGTGAAGACGGTATTGCAGTAAAGTTTAATGCACAAGAAGTACAAAATACTTTAGCAACTACGTATGCTCATGGAAAGCAAGATCCAAATAAATTTCAGTTTGGAGATTCTTTTGTTAGTGTATGCAAAGTTGAATATGATATAGATATACAAAAAAAGTATATTTCTAAAATAGTTGATTTTTGGGTTACGGCTTATAAAAATTTGAGCCAAGATCGATATGATATGTATGAAATTATGAAGGAATGCATAATTTCTTTAGTGTTTCTGTCCATGATTTTTAAAAATCCAGATTTATCACAAGAAGAAGAAATCAGATTTTTAGTTATAAACAAAAATTCTGATACCGAGGTTCACGCAGACAAAATAATTGATGGTATTCCTTATATGAAAACTAAACTAAACAATAAATTAATAAAGGAAATTATTAATAAGACGGGAAATAATATAACTACATCTGAAATTACAAAAATTATCAACGAGATGGGCTTCTCAGAAATAGATGTTACTTCATCAGCTCTTCCGTATTAGAAAATAAATATTTTTATTCCTAAATTATATACTTAGTTTTTTAATGAAGTTAATACAAACAGATACAGTTCATGAAGTTGCTGACGAACTTAACGCCATGGATAAATAAAAATCGCCGATCCATTAATTGGATAAGCGATTTTTTTATTATCTATTATTAGTTGAGGTTGCTTCTGTGCAAAAAAGTGTGCAAAATGATTTTAGCTTTTTAAGGATTCTAGTTTTTTGTTTTATTAAGCTAAAAATGAAAGCCTTGGTATAAAAGGATTTTTGAATAACGATTTCATTATAATATGCATTAAAAATCTTGTCTGTGGCATATAATTTTAACGTATATAAATTAAAGGAAACTAGAAATTAATTGAGAAATTTAACTTCTAGTTTTTTTGTGTTGGTGAAATGATTCACATCGTTGAAGATTTACCCTGAGCAAAAAACTGGCGTAAAATTAGATAAAAAGTATACTGATGCTGTAATTGATTTTTTTGAAAGGAATAGATGATGCGAAAACTAAAGTATACTCAACAAGATCAGTGGGAATCAGAGGCTCGAGAAACCCAATCACCAATTCTAATTGAAACGGCAAAGTTAAAAGCTAAGAAAAATCAGATTGTGGATGGGTTGAAAAATTATACTGCAACAGAATTACATAAAAATTATAATAGTTTATCGTTAACTGCTAATGGGAAAATGGAAGCAGATCAACGAAGCTTCCAGCTGGAGGAGGTTCATTTCCATCATCCAGCAGAACATTGCTTTAAGGGTGAGGCTACACCGCGAGTACTAGAGGCCCACTTCGTCCATTATGGTTGCCTCAGACAGCCTTTAGTGGTCAGTGTGACCTTTAAGTTGGGGGCTAAAAATGCTACTTTTGAAAAAATATTAACGGCTATGGATGATAATAAAGTGGAACAATTCATACTTTTAGATGATTTGATTCCAAAAAGGGGTTATTTTTATCGCTACATAGGTTCATTGACTACTCCTCCATTAACGGAGGGCGTAGAGTGGGTGGTATTTGAGCAAGCCCAAATGATTGATATTGATCAACTTAATCTCTATATGGCGACATTTAAGGAACAAAATAATCGAGAACTGCAAAAATTAAACCACCGAAAAATTGAAAAATATGAAATTTAAGCTAAAAAGCTGGTGTCAACGAAAGTAACAGAGACAATGACTAAACAATCATTGAGAATACTTTCGATGACACCAGCTTTTATATTGCATGGATAATTAAAGAAATTCCAAAAATCAAAAATAATAGAGCAATCATCATAGAAATGGAGATTGCAGTAATAAGGGGTGAGAATAGTAAAACAATTCCTAGGATAATACCTAAGATTGAGATAAATACATCTAAAACAAAATATTTGTGGCTAAAATTTCTAATATAATTAGCCAGCCAAAGGGTGGTGAAGGAATCACCTAAAAACATTAAAGCAATCAAGACTGAAACATAGACCATACCAAACGAATCATTGAATAACATTAGAAATCCGACGATGATGTCAAGTACGGCATTTAGGGTCAACCAAGTAGTTTTACCAAGAAAAGGTCGGATCCAAAATAATTTATAAAATCCCGTAGATAAGGACGCAATGGCGGCGATGATAATCACCATCCTAAAAGTTGATAAAGGGTTTTTGATTGAAAAAATAGCAATCACAATAAACAAAACACCTAAAATTAGAGCAAACGGATCAAACTTATTAATACGATTTTCCATCTAAATCACTACTTTCTTGAAGTTTTTATTCAGCCAAAAAAGGTTGGAAAGAGCTAAATTGTACATCGAATTTTAAAAGTAGTATCTTAAAGGCTAAAGTACTACTATCCGACACTAATCTAGTTAGCTTCATTTTAGAGAGATTGGTTGAATTGTTCAAACAATAAGAATTCGAAATCACGATTAATTGTTGATGCAACGTTTTATTTTCCAGTTAACATATTTAAGAATAATTAACGGTAGTAGTATTGGTTTCTAATTTTTGCTAAAATGTTATCTGTTACTGGAATTATAGAACGATATGTATATATTTGAAAAATAAAAGGGGATTACAAAATGTGCGGATTTGCTGGTTACATTAATCAAGCTAATGTAAATAAAGACACAATCAAGTCAATGGCCGATCGAATTAAACACCGAGGACCAGACGATGAAGCATTTTTCCAAGATGAAAATGCGTCAATGGGATTCCGTCGCCTATCAATTATTGATTTGGCACACGGACGTCAACCCATGATGAATAGTGCTGAAACTAAAGTATTAACTTTCAATGGTGAAATTTATAACTACAAACAAGTTCGTGAAGAACTAAAAGAATTAGGATATGAATTTAGAACGGATGTTGATTCAGAAGTCCTAATCCATGGTTATGACGCATGGGGACCAGAATTACTTAAAAAACTTCGTGGGATGTTTGCCTTTGTAATTTATGATAAAGAAAAACAAGAAGTATTTGGTGCTCGTGATCATTTTGGAATCAAGCCTCTTTACTACTACGATGATGATAAAACGTTCCTTTGGGGTTCAGAAATCAAATCATTCCTAGAACATCCAAACTTTGTGAAGGAATTCAATGAAGAACTATTACCAATCCACTTAAGTTTTGAATTTATTCCTTCTAAAGAAACGATGTTTAAGAATGTTTACAAGCTTCTTCCAGGAACTTACTTCATTCATAAAAATGGTAAAACAGAAACCCATACTTACTTTAAATTTAACTACGACCATATCGACGAATCACAAACTATCGAAGAAGATTCAAAGAAAATTCGAAAGATTGTTAGTGACTCTGTAGATGCACATATGATTGCAGACGTTGAAGTTGGTAGTTTCTTATCTAGTGGAATTGATTCAAGTTATGTTTTGGCAGAAGCTGCTAAACTTAAACCTATCCAATCTTTCTCACTTGGATTTAGAAATTCTAAGTATAGTGAATTAAGTTACTCAACTGAATTTGCTAAGGAAATCAATCAAAAGAATACACCACTCTACATGGATGGTGATGATTACTTTGATATTTTGCCAACCATCATGTACTACATGGATGAACCACTATCAAATCCATCAGCAATGCAATTATTCTATCTTTCCAAAGGTACTCGTAAGAATGTCAAAGTGGCTCTTTCAGGAGAAGGTGCCGATGAATTCTTTGGTGGATACAATACTTATCTAGAAGCTTTCACATTTGAACGTTACCAAAAGATGGTTCCTAGCTTTATTCGAAAAGGGTTGGCTAAGGCAGTTTCAGGTCTTCCTCGTTTCCATGGACGTCGTTTCTTGATGCGTGGGGCTCAGCCACTTAGTGAACGCTATTACCGCGTAAATTACGTATTTAATCAACAAGAACGTGATCAAATTTTACGTAATCCAGCTTTGAATGTTGATTCAGGAGCTTATACACAACATATCTTTGACGAAGTGAAGGGCAAAGATGAGATGACTCAAATGCAATACTTTGACATCAATACTTGGCTTCCATTTGATATCTTGCACAAAGCTGATCGAATGAGTATGGCTAACTCACTAGAAGTTCGGACACCGTTGGTTGACCGGGAAGTAGCCAAATTTGCTGCAACCATGCCAATTAAGACTCGAATTCATAAAGAAGAAACTAAGGTATCTCTTCGTCGTGCTGCAGAAGCTGAATTACCAGAACGAGTAGCTAAGAAGGAAAAACTTGGTTTCCCATCTCCAATCGCCAACTGGATTAAAGAAGATAAGTATCGTAAACGAATTGAAGCAGCTTTCAATTCAGACATTGCTAAGAAATTCTTTAAGCCAGAAGCTTTAATGCATATTCTTGATGAACATGTTAACGGAAAATCAAGTATGCAAAAGATTTTCACAATTTACACATTTATTTTATGGTATGGAGTTTTCTTCCCAGAAGATACCAATACTAATACAATAGATTTAGTTAAGAGAACTCAAGTATAGGTGGAGATGAAATAGATGGACCTTGAAATTGCCACTGTTAAGGCAATCCTTACAGAACATGATTTATTAAAAGAAATCAAATCAACTAAAACAGTTGCAAATACTGGAATATCTTATGATTCTAGAACCGTAAAGCCAGGTTATATGTTCTTTTGCAAAGGAAATTTCAAACCAGAGTATTTATCAGTAGCCCGCCAAAATGGTGCTACCACTTATGTGTCTGAGAATGAATATCCAGAAGGAACCGGCATGACTGCGATTATTGTAACGAATGTTACAAGAGCCATGGCGGTTCTTTCGGCTACTTATTACAATTTTCCGCAAAATGACTTGTTTATTATCGGGATTACGGGAACGAAGGGTAAGACCAGTTCAGCTTACTTTGCACACTCAATTTTGAATCAAAAGTATCCAAACCAAGTGGCTCTATTTTCAACAATTGATCGAATTGTGGGACCCAAGCCTGAGGACCAATTTAAATCAGATTTAACCACACCAGAATCAATGAATTTATTCCATGATATGCGAGTCGCTGTGGATAATGGGATGAAATATCTGGTAATGGAAGTGTCTTCGCAAGCTTATTTAAGAGACCGGGTTTATGGATTAAAATTTGATTGTGGAATCTTTTTAAACATTACGCCGGATCACATTGGGCGCAATGAGCACAAAGATTTTGAAGATTACTTGCATTGCAAATTACAATTAATGGTTAACTCTAAACGTTGTATTATTGATGCAGATACAGATCGTTTTGATGATGTTTTTGGCGCTGCAAAAGCAACAACTGATCCGGAACAAATTTATTTGTTTAGTGCAGATGTTGAAAATGGTGGAGTAGATTTCTTAATTCAAGATGAAGAAGATGATCTTACTTCCAATCGATTCACTTTGGTTGAAAGCAGTTCAAAAGCAGAAGCATTCCACGTGGCAGGTGATTACGATTTAAATGTGGCGGGCGATTACAATCAAAGTAATGCAACGGCTGCCATTATTGCTGCTGCCCTTGCAGACGTTACTTATCAGGATGCAGTGTTACCACTAAAATCAATCGTGATTCCAGGTCGTATGGAACATCTAAATGTTCCAGGACATGGAGTGGTTTTTGTAGATTATGCACACAATTATGCTAGTTTGCACGCACTATTAAAATTCTTAAAGCATCAATATCACGATGGTAAGGTTATCGTGGTGGTTGGAAGTCCTGGTGATAAAGGGATTTCGAGAAGAGCTGGGTTCGGTCAAGCGTTGAGTGAACAAGCAGATATTGCTTATTTGACAACGGATGATCCAGCTTTTGAAGATCCAGAACAAATTATCCAGCAAATTATGGATAATATTAAACCTGGTACAGTTGAAGTTCGTCAGGTACTTGACCGACACGATGCAATCGAGCAAGCGATTATGAATAGTAGTGAGAAAGATGTGGTCGTGCTTGCCGGAAAAGGTGAAGATCCATACCAAAAAGTTGGAGGGGTAGATACTCCTTGGCCAACTGATATGGGAGTAGCAGAAGAAGTGAAGAGGGGATTAAGTTAATGGAAAGACCAACTAACAATTTTACGCCAATTCTATTAGGTAGTGATTTTAATGCTTATGGGATGGCTCGTTCATTTTACGAAATTACAGGAAGACGTGTTCAAGCGTATGCCGGGACCGTGCTAGCACCCACACGTTTTACTAAAATCGTGAATGTTGATATTATTCCTGGTTTTTCAGAAGACCCTGTTTTTATTGAATCAATGCGTAAAATTGCTAAAAAATACGAAAATTCTGACGAGAAGGTTGTTTTACTAGGGATGGGCGATGGCTATGCTGAATTGATTTCAAAGCATAAAGAAGAGTTGTCAAAAACTTTCATCTGTCCCTACATCGATTATGATTTATTGAAACAATTGAATAATAAAGAACGTTTTTATTCAATTTGTGATGAATATAATTTACCATATCCAGCAACCCATTTTATTACGAAGGCACAATATGAAAGTGGTGAGAAATTCATCTCACCTTTTGAATTTCCAGTTGCTTTGAAGCCAGCTGACAGTGTAGAATGGCTCGATATTCATTTTGAAGGTCGTAAAAAAGCTTTCAGAATTAAAACTCAAGCAGAACTTGATGAAGTCATTGGTAAAATCTATGACAATGGCTATACTTCTGATTTGATTTTACAAGATTTTATTCCAGGTGATGATAGCAACATGCGAGTTTTGAATGCTTATGTTGATCAAAATCATCAAGTAAAAATGATGTGTTTAGGTCATCCATTATTGGAGGATCCAGCTCCATCAGCAATTGGAAACTACGTAGCAATTATTCCTGAATTTAACCAAGAAATTTATGACACGGTTAAAAACTTTCTTGAAAGTATCAATTACGTTGGATATGCCAACTTTGATATGAAATATGACAGTCGGGATGGTAAGTTTAAATTATTTGAAATCAATATTCGTCAAGGCCGTAGTAGCTTCTTTGTTACATTAAATGGATACAACCTAGCTCGTTGGGTGGTTGAAGACCGAGTTAACAATGCGTTGGCTGATCGTGAAACTGTATACGCTAATGATGTTCCAGGCAACTGGAAGTTATGGTTGGGCGTTCCAGTTAAGGTCTTCAAAAAGTATGTTAAAAATAATGATGATAAGCAAAAGGCGCTTGAACTAATTAACAATGATCAATATGGATTTACCGCTATCTACGATGAGGATATGAACTTTAAGCGTAGCTTATTAATGTGGTGGATGAACCATAATTATGTTAAGAACTTTAGGAAGTATTTTAAGGAAAATAAGGGGTAAGACCTGTGAAAAAATTCTTTACGATTATTGGTGGAATGGGGACTCCAGCAACTGAAAGTTACATTAGGTTATTAAATGCTAGAACTCCTACCCATCGCGATCAAGATTATTTAAATTACATTTTAGTAAACCATGCTACAGTTCCGGATCGTTCAACCTATTTAATGGACCATTCGCAACCAAACCCTTACCCAGATTTATTAGAGGACATTCAAGAACAAAGCAAGCTGAATCCAGCCTTTTTTGTAATTGCCTGTAATACTGCACACTTTTTCTATGATGATTTGCAAAAAGCAACGGATGTGCCCATTGTGCATATGCCCCGCGAAACTGTAAAACATATCAAAGAGCAGTATCCAAATGCTAAAAAAATCGGGATTATTGGGACACCTGGAACGACTAGTGATGGAATTTATGACCGTGAATTGTTAGCTGAAGGTTTTGAAGTTGTTAAACCAACTAAAGCAATTCAGGATTTAACTAGCAAGTTAATTTTTGATGATATCAAAGAACAAAATCTAGTCGATGCTGAGCTTTTCTATCATATTCTAAAAATGATGGTAGAAGAACAAGGAGCCGATGTGGTAATTTTAGGTTGTACTGAATTATCGTATGCTCAGGAAATGGCTCATGATCACAGTTTTCCGGTTGCAGATTCACAATCGGTATTAGTAGATAAATCGATCGAAATGGCTTTGAAACTAAGAAAGTAAAAATAAAAGTTGGGATTAAACTAAACCAGTTTGTCCCAACTTTTTACTATGATTAACTTGGAGGAAGAGATGAGTAAACGAAGAAGAAAAAATAAGCAGTCTACTAGTATTTGGCTTGTTTTAGTAATTGCCATTTTAGGAACTTTTTTCAAAGGAAATGATATTCATCAGTTTGTTTCTAATCTGACTAGTCAGGGGATCCCACAAACGACTAAATCGGTTAAAAGTGTCGAGGATACTCAATTATCTCAACAAACTTTTAAATCCGGTGGAACAGCTTATATTTACGTTAACAATAATAAAAGTACCCTTAATCCCGCAGATTGGAAGAAAAACCAAATTATTTACGGTAATTTAGATCGTTTGAATCGGACGACACAAGCAACGGGATATCTAAGTCGTGTAAACTTAGTTAAGTCGAATACCAGAACCAGTCAGACTTGGAATCCAACTGGTTGGCATCAAAAACGTTTAACCATTAACGGTAAAACAACTGAAATTCAGAACCGAGGCCATTTACTAGCATATTCAATTACTGGTAAATTTGATCAAAATGGGAATTTCAATGCTCATGAATTAGGATCATTAGATAATCCCAAAAATCTAGCTACTCAAACAGCATACAGTAATCAGCAGACTATGCAAATTTTTGAGGAACGGGTACGGGATGCATTAGCTAAGAATAAAAAGGTTATTTACCGCGTTTCGACTGTTTTTAAAGGAAATGGATTAATGCCAACTGGCTACCATGCGGAAGCTATTGCAACAGATGGATCGTTAAATTTTAACGTTTTTGTTTGGAATGTACAACCAGGGGTTCAATTTGATTATGCAACCGGACGATCACGAGTGGATCGTAGTATGACAGTAAGAGCAAATTAAAGATTAAACGATTAATCGATATGATTAATCGTTTTTTTATTACGTTAAACTTTTTAAATTGGAGTGGAAGATATATACTAAAAACATAAATCTATATGATATCGATTACTTTACGTTAGGGGGAGACGTTAATGGAAAATTCGAAAGATAATCGAAGCTTTAGATGGTTTAATATCGCACTGATTTCATTTACAGCAGTTTGGGGTCTTAACAACGTTGTAAATAATTTTGCTAATCAAGGTTTAGTTGTTATTGTTTCATGGATATTAATAATGCTATTATATTTTATTCCGTATACCTTGATGGTAGGTCAACTAGGTTCTACCTTTAGAGAAGCTGAGGGTGGTGTATCGTCATGGATGAAGGAACTTTCCAATAGCCGTCTGGCTTATTTTGCGGCTTGGACATACTGGGTGGTCCATGTACCATACTTAGCCCAAAAGCCACAAACTATTTTGATTGGTTTTAGCTGGATGTTCAAAAACAACGGTAGTTTCGTTAATCAAACTCCATCTTATGTTGTTCAAGGATTAAGTTTGATAATCTTTTTAGCATTTGTTTGGATGGCTTCCAAAGGAGTGACAACTCTGAACCGAATTGGGAGTATTGCTGGAATTGCGATGTTTATCATGTCAATTTTATTCATTATTTTAGGAATTTCAGCGCCATTTATCACGCATTCAGCTATTGCCACAGCTCACATGGATCAATTTAGTACATATATGCCAAAATTTAATTTTAATTACTTTACAACGATTTCAATGCTAGTTTTTGCGGTTGGTGGTGCAGAAAAAATTTCACCATACGTTAACAAAACCAGAAATCCAGCTAAAGAATTTCCGTTGGGAATGATTTTGTTGGCAATCATGGTGGCTATATCAGCAATTTTAGGTTCTTTTGCGATGGGAATGATTTTTGATGCACAACATATTCCTAATGACTTGATGGCCAATGGTTCTTATACGGCTTTCCAAATTTTGGGTAATCAATTCCACGTTGGTAATACATTAACTTGGATTTACGCCTTTGCTAATATCTTGGCTAATTCGGCAGCTTTAGCGATTTCGATCGATGCACCACTACGAATTTTGTTAAATGATGCGGATAGTAATTATGTGCCAGCATTTCTTACTAGAAAAAATGCTAAAGGAATTGCTTATAATGGTTACAAATTAACTGCAATTTTAGTTTCAATTATTATTATTGTGCCAGCCTTAGGAATTGGCGGAATGAATGATTTGTATAATTGGTTAATGAATTTAAACTCAATTGTTATGCCAATGCGGTACCTTTGGGTATTTGTGGCCTACATGTTATTGATGAAACAAATTAATAATTATAAATCTGATTACGTATTTGTTAAAAATACTAAGATTGGTTTTGGCTTTGGACTATGGTGCTTTATTTTCACAGCTTTTGCATGTATTTTAGGAGTTATTCCAAAGGCTGATTTTGCAGCTAATCCAACTAGCTGGTGGTTCCAATTAGCGCTTAATATTATCACACCATTTGCATTAATTATTTTAGGATTGATTTTACCGGTTATTGCACGGCGAAATCAGAATAAGTTAGATTAGGACTGAAATTTTTAATTTTATATTAGAGAATGAGAAAGGGAAATCCAACTCGTGGCGGAGTTGGGTTTCTCTTTTTTTTATGATTCAACTTTACAATTCAATTTTTTTGAACTAAAATTAACTCATATGCGAATGTAGTTTAGTGGTAAAATTCAAGCTTCCCAAGCTTGTGTCGCGGGTTCGATTCCCGTCATTCGCTTCACTGAAAAACAAAATAGATTTATTTAAACAAGAAACCCTACTATCAACTAAAGATAGCAGGGTTTTTATTATAAGTTATTTTTTAAGGTTGAAAGTAACTGTATCCTCATCTTCTAAAATAGCAGAATATCGGTAATACAGTTTCTTTTGAACGTAAGCTGCTTTCCATTTTTGAGATAGAAAGGACATCAAGAAAAGGGATGCAGTACTGATGATGCCCGCTAATCCAGCAAACCCAACGTCAACCCAAGGCGCATTCGCGTCGTTAGATTTATTTTTGGAGAGTAGGGCTTTTGAGACAATAATTTTAGGAGTCTTTGCGTTAATCCTTTTTTTTAAATCACCAGTACTTGTAATCATAGCGATCAATCCTTTCTAGTTAAATATAATTGCTCGCCTGCATTATAACACTATCGAAAAAATAAACCGTGTTAATTTTATTTAAAAATTAATTTTTCGAGGGCGTTTTTAATGCCATCAGCGTCATTAGAACTGGTAATCATATCAGCATGAGATTTGGCTAAATCGGAACCATTCTCCATGGCAACGGCCGTACCAACAAAATCAAACATCGGGATATCGTTTTGCTCATCACCAAATGCAATGATTTCTTCAGGGTGAATACCTAATTTTTCGGAGAGAGTTTTGAGAGCCGCCCCTTTATTTACATTTTTATGCATAACTTCAAGAAAATTATCGGCTGCTCGAACCACATAACATTGATCATCAAAGGCAGCATGAACAGCTTCTTCTACTTGATTTAACTCTGCTGTTTCACCAACAAAAATGCCCTTAGTAATGGTAAAATCAGCAGGAAGTTGATCAGGAGTTTTAATTAATAAGCCAGCTTTATTTTCCCAAGCCTGGACAACCGTAAAACGATTGACTTCAAGGTTACTGGTGTAGATATTGCTGTCACGATCCAGTACGTTATAAGCAACGTGATATTTTCGAGAAAATTCATCCATTGCTCGATAAACTGAGTTGGAAAGTTCATGACTTGCAATTACTTCACCAGTCACAGATTCGATTACAGAACCGTTATAAGTGATGACGTATTGGTCGTCTGCGGTAATACCCAATTCATTTAAGAAAGGCTTTACACCAGCGAGGGGACGCCCTGAACAGAGCACGACTTTAAGGTGGTTTTGAAGACACTTAGCAATGATATCTTTGGTGGATGGTAATAGTACGATATTTGAATTTAACAGGGTATCATCTACATCAATAGCAATTAATTTGGGAGTCATAAGTAGTCCTACTTTCTAAGTTTTATCTATGTATAAGTATAGAGATATAAAGTTGATAGTGGCGTTTTTTATGTTAGGAACATTTTCCAAAAATAAGATTCGGATTTGACGAAAAGAAAATAAATTTTTTATATACAAATGAAATTTTCAAAATTTTTTTCAAAAAACCAGTTATAATAGAGGATAGTAAACATTTCGGAGGACTAAAATGACTAAGCAAACATTTGAATTTGATAGCGAACTAGAAGTAAATCGTTTAGGTTTTGGAGCGATGCAATTACCTGGTACAGGAGTTTGGGGACCAAGTACGGATGAAGAAAATGCAGTCGCGGTGGCAAAAGCAGTTTTAAATAGCGATGTCAATTTTATTGATACAGCAGACTCATACGGGCCTTTTTACGCTAATTTATATATAAAAGCGGCTCTAAAGGATTATCAAGGACCGCATAAGCTAATTGCTAGTAAAGTTGGTTTCACGCGTCCAGGCCCTAATCAATGGTCTGTAGTGGGTGATCCAGATTATTTAAGACAACAAGTAGAGTTAAATTTACGTACACTTGGGCTTGATAGTATCGACTTAATGCAGTTGCATCGAGTTGATCCTCGTTTTCCAATTGAAGAACAAGTTGGTGTTTTAGCAGATATGCAAAAAGAAGGTAAAATTCGTCATATCGGCTTAAGTCAAGTAACCGTAGAACAAATCAAACGGGCTCAAGCTGTTACTAAAATTGCATCCGTCCAAAATCGCTACAATTTAATTGAGCGTGATGATGAAGATGTTCTTCAATATGCAGAAGAAAACCACATGGCATTTATTCCTTGGTTCCCACTGGCGACTGGTAGATTAGCTCAAGAAGAACATGGGATTTTATCTCAAATTGCCAATAATCATCTTGCTACGCCAAGCCAAATTGCATTAGCGTGGCTGTTGCAAAAATCAGATGTGATTTTGCCAATTCCAGGAACATCTAACATTCAACATTTTGAAAGTAATATCCAAGCAGCTTACATTACACTTTCAGATGCTGAATTTAATGCACTAGAACAATTATAATTAAGTAGTGGAACTTCATAGAAGAGTCTGATATAATGAATCGGTAATTAGTAGGGTAGTAGTAGGCTTTAATCTTATCTAAGCGAGTCTGAGTTGGTGTGAGTCAGATATAAGGTAAAGTTGAAGGCGTGACCTTATGGATGCTAATTTAATAAATAAGTGGATTATTTAATCAATTAGAGTGGTACCGCGGGAAATCTCGTCTCTTACATTTTTACGAATGTAAGGGGCGTTTTTTATTTCGCAGAATGGAGGAAAAAATGGATTATAAGAAGAAAGTTGCTGCTGCTTTAGCACCTGCACTAAACGAGTATCTTACTGATACAGAAATTTACGAAAAAATTGAAATTCCTAAGGAAAGTAAGATGGGTGATTACGCCTTTCCAACCTTTACCTTAGCTAAGGTATTGCGCAAAGCACCACAAATGATTGCGAGTGAATTGGTTGAAAAGATTGACCAAGATCAATTTGAAAAGGTTGAAGTTGCTGGACCATATATTAATTTCTTCCTTGACAAGACTGCTTTTGGAGCAGAAGTTTTAGGTACAGTTTTAAGTCAAAAAGCTGAATATGGTCAAAATGACGATGGTAATCAAGGAAATGTTCCAATTGATATGTCATCTCCTAACATTGCTAAACCAATCTCAATGGGACATTTACGGTCAACAGTAATTGGTAACTCATTGTCATTAATTATGAGTAAAAATGGGTACAATCCAATTAAGATTAACCATCTTGGAGACTGGGGAACTCAATTTGGTAAGTTGATCACAGCTTACAAGCTTTGGGGTAGCGAAGAGGAAGTTAAAGCAGATCCAATTAACAAGTTACTTGAATACTATGTTCGTTTCCATAAAGAAGACCAAGAAAAACCAGAACTAGACGACATTGCTCGAGACTGGTTTAAGAAGCTTGAAGATGGTGATGAAGAAGCCATGAACCTTTGGCAATGGTTCCGTGAAGAATCGCTAAAATCGTTTAAGCAAATTTATGACAAACTAGGAATTACATTTGATTCATATAAGGGTGAAGCTTTCTACAACGATAAGATGGATGAAATTGTCCAAATTCTTGAAGACAAGGGTCTGCTTAAAGAAAGCCAAGGAGCTCAAGTAGTTGACTTAGAGAAGTACAATTTAAATCCAGCATTAATTAAGAAGACGGATGGAGCAACCCTTTACATTACTCGTGATTTAGCTGCTGCTTTGTATCGTTACCGGACTTATGATTTTAACCAATCATTGTATGTTGTTGGTGCTGAACAAACTAACCATTTCAAGCAACTAAAGGCTGTTTTAAAGGAAATGGGCTTCGATTGGTCGGATGATGTACATCATATTCCATTTGGTTTAATTACCTTGAATGGTAAAAAACTTTCAACTCGTTCAGGTCGAGTTGTATTGCTGGATGAAGTTTTAAATGATGCGGTTAGTTTGGCTAAAAAACAAATTAACGATAAGAACCCGGATTTAGCCAATGCAGATACTGTAGCTAAAGAAGTCGGGGTCGGTGCGGTAATCTTCCATGATCTTAAGAATGAAAGAACTAATTCATTTGATTTCAATCTAGAAGATGTTGTTCGTTTTGAAGGGGAAACAGGACCTTACGTTCAATATAGTCGAGCTCGTGCTGAAAGTATTTTGAGAAAAGCTGGCGATGTCGAAGAATTCGCTCAATTAAATATTACGGATCCTAAAGCTTGGGATACTTTGAAAGCTCTTCAAGATTTCCCTAATATTGTGAAGCGAGCAGCTGCTCAATATGAACCTTCGGTAATCGCTAAGTATGCCCTAGGTTTAGCAAAGGCCTTCAACAAATATTATGCTAACTCTAAAATTTTGGCTGACGATGAAGAAAAAACAGCTCGTTTAGCATTGGTTAAGAGTGTAAGTATTGTACTAGAAGAATCCTTACGCCTATTAGGAGTAAAAGCTCCTGACGAAATGTAATAACTGAACTAATTTTAAAATAAAAAAGTGAATATTTCGTAATTTATAAATGAGGACCGCGTTCAAAATGATGTTTTTTGGACCGGTTTTTTATTTTCTCATAAAATACTCATAATTTTAATCAAGATAGCGCTTTACAAATGAACTACACCTTTTTGGACCTAAACTACACGATTTGGACTAAAAATTACATATTAAATTCTGTTTTTGATTCCGTTAGACTGTTTACATCATCAAAATCAAACTTATTTGGAGGAATTTAAACATGGTAAATAATCAGTTGGAGTTAGAGGTTAAGAGTTTCTTAGAAGGACAATCAGATTTTGCTAACTTACCTAGTTCGGAAATTACACGATTGAGTCAGGTGATCAGAAAGAAAAAAATTCGCCAAGGACAGTGGATTTTTGATCAGGAGGATGAATTTGAATATGTATTTTTGATGAAGGAGGGACACGTTAAATTGTTTTCGATGAATCTAGAAGGGGACATGACTTCTGTCTCATATATCGTTCCGCAGATGGTTTTTCCACTGCGAGGGATCTTGCAAGGCCGAAAATATTGCTATAATGCAGTTGCAATGTGTACCTCAGAAGTTTACATTTTACCCATCAAAGAGATGCGTAAAATTATTGTTCATCATTACGCTTTTACGATGGCATTTATGAGACGGATGGAGCACCGCCTTCACCGTTCAGAAAAACTATTAGAAAAAACAACGTGTTCTAGCGCAGCTCAACGGGTGCGTCAGGTATTAGATTATTTAAATGAAGACTATGCGCAGACGCATGGTACTGTTAAGAAGGTACCTTTTAAAATATTTTTGAAAGATTTGGCGGTTTTGAGTGCCACTACGAGTGAAACTGCCGGATCGGTAATTAAAGCAATGAAAGAAGAAAAGAAAGTGCTGTATAATAATAAAATAATTTCGTTTATATAAATATTGAGCGGAGCGTGAAGATATGAAAAAAGAATTACGTCAGAAAAAAATATTAAATTTAATTTCTAAAAAAAATATTGCAACTCAACTAGAATTAATTGATGCACTAGCAGAAATTGGTATTAAAACCACGCAAGCAACGTTATCTAGAGATATTAAAGAGTTACATCTAGTTAAAAAAACAGATATTACAGGTGAGGTCGCTTATCGAGTTTTAAATGCAGAAGAACAAGTTGAATATAATAGTGGACCCGTTCGCGATATTTTTAAGGAAAGTGTAAATGGTATTACACAAGTACAATTTATTAATATTATCCAAACTGATCCAAATGACGGTAGTCGGGTAGCAGCGGTAATCGATGACGCAGAAATTGATGGAGTTAAGGGAACATTAGCCGGGTATGATACACTGGTGATATTTAGCGCAGATGCTGAAGCGGCCGAAGCTTTGCATCAGAAGTTAAAATCATTTTTAGAATAAAATAGGTTATTAAGACGAAGTTAAAAAGGGCAATCAACCTCGGTAGAATAACATTGATATGATAAACTATTAAAGTATCGTAATCAGCAACGAGGTAAATGTATGAATATGAAAAAAATAGGGAGTGCGATTAAAGCATTCTTACAAAAGATTGGTGCATTTTTAAAACCCGTGTGGGATAAAATTCACCCGTTCATCCATAAGTACTGGCACAGATATCAGCTTACGCGATGGATTATTGTAGTAGTTTTAGCAGTTGTATTTTTCTCAAGTGCGATTTTAACTTATCAAGCGAAGACTGCTAATGTAAAAAATTTAAAAGCAGCTTTATCCCAGCCTACTTTAGTTTATGATAAAAATAATGCTAAAGCTGGAAGTTTATATTCTCAAAAAGGAACCTGGACAAATCTAGATAATATCTCACCTAACGTTCAAAATGCCGTAATTGCGACGGAAGACCGAAACTTTTATAAGGAATATGGTTTTTCAATTAAGGGAATCGGTAGAGCGTTTGTGATGTACGGGGTCAATAAATTACTTGGTCGAGATTATATATCTGGTGGGGGAAGTACTTTAACCCAACAATTAGTAAAAAATGCCTTTCTATCACAGCAACAGACCTTTACTAGAAAGGCTAAAGAGTTATTTTTATCAATTGAAGTTGAAAATGTTTATTCAAAAAAAGATATCTTAGCAATGTACTTGAATAACGCCTATTTTGGAAATGGGGTTTGGGGAGTACAGGATGCTGCTGAGAGGTATTTCGGGGTCAGTGCTTCGGAACTATCGGTTCCCCAAGCGGCAACCTTGGCAGGGATGCTGACTAATCCGAGTGGCTATAATCCGATCGATCATCCAAAAAATGCCTTTTCACGCCGTAATGTAGTTTTAAGTTTGATGGCGGAAACCGGTAAGATATCCAAGGCCGACGCCAAATCCTATGCTCAAACAGCTATCTCAACCAGTGATAATTACAATAGTGAGGACGGTTATAAGTATCCATACTACTTTGATGCAGTAATCGATGAAGCCATTAGCAAGTATGGATTGACGGAGTCGGATATTATGAATCGCGGGTATAAAATTTATACGTATCTGGATCAGGATAGTCAGCAAGGTATGCAAGATACTTTTGACAACTCCGCTAATTTTCCGGTTGATGCTACAGATGGTACTAAAGTACAGGCTGCATCTGTTGCAGTAAATGCCAAAAATGGTGGTGTAGAAGCGGTAGTTGGTGGTCGTGGTAATCATGTCTTTAGAGGCTATAACCGAGCTACCCAGATTAAACGCCAACCTGGCTCAACCTTAAAACCTATTGCAGTTTACGCCCCAGCTTTAGCGAGTGGATATAGTTATAGTTCTATGTTAGAAGATAAACTTCAAACATATGGAACTAATAAATATAAACCTGAAAATTACAATAACGAATATGCAGGAAAGATTGCGATGTACCAAGCACTTGAACAAAGTAAAAATGCGCCTGCGGTATGGTTATTAAATAAAATTGGTGTAGATAAGGGTTACGATTACACCAAGAAATTCGGCTTAAACCCAAGCAAAGATGATAAGAACCTAGCGATGGCTCTTGGTGGATTGACGAATGGTGTATCGCCAATTCAACTAGCTTCTGCTTATACTGCATTTGCTAATAATGGAACGTTGTCGAAGACTGGATTTATTCGCAAAATTGTAGATGCTTCTGGAAATACGATCGTAAATAACACCACGGAATCCAAACGAGTTATTTCAAAAAAGGTCGCTAAAGAAATGACCAGTATGATGTTAGGTGTTTATGGTGACAGTTCTGGCACAGGTTATGGGGCAGAACCTTCTGGTTATACAATTGCTGGTAAAACAGGTAGTACTGAAGCAGATACAGGAACTAGTTCATCAGATGCAACCCGTGACAAATGGATGGTAGGATATACAAAGGATGTTGTAGTTGCTACTTGGGAAGGGTTTGATGACACAAACAAGACCCATCATCTGGAAAATATTACGGGAGTCGGCATGAATAGTATGTTCAAGAGTGAAATGAGTGCCATTTTACCAAATACGAAAGGTACTTCATTTGACGTTAAATCAGCTTCTACTCTAGCTAATAGTGGAAACAATGTTACATCAAACGTTTGGGACAATATTGAAGACGGAACTTCTTCCATCACAGATAGTATTTCTCGAGGAGCTAGTGGGGTCAAAGAGAAAGCGGGAGAATTCTTCAACGAAGCTAAAAAGTTCATTACCGGGAATTGATTTTTATATTAAAAACAAGGCCTAAATGATATAATTAAGATGTTAATTTCAGAGGAGGCGTACTATGGCTGTAAACATTTATGATACTGCAAACCAAATGGAACAAGAAATTCGCCAAACAAGTGAGTATAAGAGCTTGCAAGAAGCTTTTGCTGAAGTACGAAAAGATGAACATGCTAGTGCGTTGTATAGCAAATTTCAGGATGTTCAGAGTAATCTTCAACAAAAACAAATGAACGGTGAAGAACTAACCGAAGAAGAAATCAAAAATGTTCATGAAATTGCAGATCAAATTGAAAAAGTAGATTTGATTAAGGATTTAATGGATAAAGAACGTAATATGAACCAATTATTTAGCGATGTTAGTCAAATCATCGTTAAACCAATCCAAGAATTATACAAAAACTAATTAATTGCACGTGACAATCTTTTTGTTATGACGCTGTGCTATAAAAAATTGGGACTGTAAGACAAAAAATGTCGCAGTCCCATTTTTTAGTTTCTGGGAAAGTAGAGGAAAAATATGAAATTTATTCATGCGGCTGATATCCATTTAGGGAGTCCGTTTCAAGGATTAAAAAATATTCCGGCTAACATCCGTAAACGCGTGGTTAGTTCGACCGGAGTGGCCATGAAAAACTTGGTTCAGGCAGCCATTGAAAATACAGTGGACTTTGTCTGCATTGCGGGGGATTTATTTGATAATCCGGAACCGGATTTGGAAACTTTAAACCTTGCCATCGATCAACTAGAAATTTTAAATGCTGCAAATATCCCAGTATTTCTAAGTTATGGGAATCATGATTATCTTAATGCTAAAATACCTGGAGTAATTTTTCCGGATAACGTAAGTATTTTTGGAGAAAAAGTTGAAACCAAACAAATAACGTTGGTAGATGGATCAACGGTGGATATAACAGGCTTTAGTTATAATAAACGCGCAGAAATTAATGCTCGGATTGAGGAATATCCTAGCAAAAATAACCAAGCTGATTTCCAAATTGGAATGTTGCATGGAAGTATGGACGGTCTAAAATCGAGCGAAGCCCACTACGCACCTTTTACAATTTCACAATTGTTAGCTAAAAACTATGACTATTGGGCATTAGGGCATATTCATAAGCGACAAACTTTAAATGATATGCCGGTCATTGCCTATGCGGGAAATACTCAGGGACGTCATATTAATGAACCTGGACCCCGTGGGATAAGTCTAGTTACCATTAACCAACAAAAGCAAACTGACGTCCAATTCTTAAGAACCGATGTTGTAGAATGGACTAATGTAGCAGTTCAAGCGCAAAAAGGGATGGATTTACAACAAATTATTTCAGCGATCATTCAAGCGGTCGAACCTTTAGCAGCGCAACAACTTAAATTAGTTAATATTAACCTACAGAATAGTAATGTTTTAACACCAGAAATTTTAGATGAACTTACCAGCGGAATTGTTTTAACTCAAATTCAAAAACAGTTAGACCAAGAGGTATTTTGGGTTTATCGAATTTCTTTGAAGGTTAATAATAATATTCGGATTTTTTCAGAATTAGACCAAGCATACTGGGAAAAAGCGACCGCCAATGTTTTTAACGAAAAAAAAGTTCAAGAAAAGCTCGGCAGGTTAATGGAACTTGATTTTATAGCAGAAACCTATGGAAATGATTTAGAACTTAACCCGTTGAAAGACCAAGTTGAACTAATGTTGAAACAACGGAATGCTCTTGGAGACGAACGCGATGAAAATTAATAAGATTGAGATTTATGGATTTGGAAAATGGAATAACGTTATTTTCGATTTGAAACAAGATTTGCAAGTTTTTTATGGTTTGAATGAAGCTGGTAAATCAACGCTAAGACAATTTATCTATAGTATTCTATTTGGTTTTGCTGGTGGACGTGGTAATCATAAGTATTTACAATATGTACCTAAAAAAGCACAAGGTGCAGCAGGGTACGGAGGCAATTTGGTAGTAGAATATCAAGGAAAAACTTACCAAATTGAGCGAATTAAAGGTAAAAATGGTGGGAAAGTAAATGTTAAAAATATGGATGATGGACTCGAAATGAATCCAGAATTTTTAACAGAGATGCTTGGCCCCATTGACCAAAATGCTTACGAACGGTTGCTGGGATTTAACCAGAGTGATTTGGACGACTTCAATGATTTAGGCAACCGGGATGATTTACGAAGACATATTCTGCGAATGGGCGCAGTCGGAAGTGATGAGTGGATTAAGCTCGAAAACGACTTAAAAAAGGAAGCGGATAAGCTTCATACTGCCAGTTCTCGAAAACGAGACCTAGATCTTAAAATCAAGCAATATAAAGAAGCTGTTGATCAGCTTCAAGCTGATAAGGCCAAACTACCAGATTATCAGGTAACGAAAGACTTAGAAGAAGCCAGTCAACAAAAGTTGCAGCAAGTTCGGTCGGAGATTGCAAAATTAAATACTAAAATTACTGAAACCAATAATTTGATTAATACGTGGCCTACATATTCAGAAACATTGGATTTAAAGCAAAAGCTGCAAGATATCCCCGAAGCATACTTGAATTTAGATTTGAATCAGTTGGAAGTTTTAGCCAACCAGATACGTGAAAATCAGAATGAACTTCGTAATTTACAAAGTCAGCTAGAGGATTTACCAAATGAGAAAAACAATGTAATTGATATAACTAAATTAGACGAACTACAAAGTAAGCTACCAGAAGTAAAATTGAATTATGGTCAGTTAGAGGACTTGAAACATAGATTCAATCGATTGAACCAACAACTTGAAGAAATTCAAGCGCAGTATCAAGTTGACCTTGGTAATCTTAAACCCATGCCAGAAGGTCAATTTGTTAAATTAAAGGACTTATTGTTAAAGCAGAAACGTAAGAATGCGGATATTAATCAACTTAAAACACAAATGTTAGAAACTACGGGAAGTCGTTCAACGCATACGAATTCTAATTCCAATGTAGTAATTGGCGCAGCCGCGGTACTGGTCGTAATTGATTTTTTAATCCCATTAAACTGGTTATTTAAGTTAATTTTGCTAGCAATAATTATTGGTGGTGGATATGGTTTAACCCATGCTAAATCAGCTGACAATGTTAAGCCTGATGAAGAGAGTTTAGAAGATGTTTTGAAGCGGGATGAAACCGAAGCTGAACAAATTAAAACCGCAATCAAGCAAATTGGTGATAAAACAAGCTTCAACGCATTTCCAGTGGAAGATTGGGTAGCATTACAATCTAACTTGTTGAATTACCAGCATTTGGTTAATGAAATGAGCGAATTAAAGGGACACTTAACGCAAGTCGAAGAACAGCTTGACACCTTTTGGAAATTCAGTGATGGAATTCTCCCAGTGGATGAACATCGAAAAGAAACTCTACAAACTTTGTTCGAGCAAGTAAATGGAATGGTTGAGCAAGATCGAAAGCAACAAAGTATCAGCCAACAGCGTCAATTACTTAATAAGAGTGTGGCAGAACGGCGCGCTGAGCTAGATAAATTGCAAATTCAATTTAAACAGCTTAATGGACCGGAAATTAATGCTGATTTTGATGATTGGCTTAAGCAAGTTAGATCAGCCCAACATTTAAATTTAAGATTAAATACTTTATTAGAATCTAACCAAGTTAAGTTTTTTGACCAACTACAACAATATGCAGATTTAACAAAATTGCAGCAACTTCAAAACGAACAGGAACAAAAGCTAGCCGAGTTTAAACAAGCTGAGCAAGATATTTTAGACCAACGTGCTAATCAACTAGGTGAACTTACGGGCCTTAAGAGTAGGGTAGACATCCTAGCTGAACAACAGTTACTATCAGAACAAGAAACTGAAATTAAAGATTTGGTTTCAGAATGGTTAACTTTACAGCTAGGTGCTGAATGGGTCGATCAAACACTAGGGGTGGCAACTAAGGGACGTTTACCGGTGATCCTTGATAAGGCAAATGAGTACTTTAGACAGATAACTAATCAACGCTACCAAAAAATCGAATTTGATAAAGATGATATGATTAATGTAACGGATGAAGCTGGAAACGTATTTGAAATTGGTGAGCTGTCGAAAGGTACAATGGAACAACTTTATATTTCAATTCGGTTTGCCTTTATGCAAGCTTTTGCGGATACGGTAAGATTACCAATTATCATTGACGATGCTTTTGTAGCGTTCGATGATGTTCGTTTACGACAAGCCTTTAGTTTATTAAAAAAAATTGCAGAACAAACTCAAGTTATTTATTTTTCTGCCAAGAAAGAAGTTTACGACTTAATTGATGACCAAAAAATTATTAATTTAAATGAAAAATAAAAGGGGGAGATATTTTGACGAAAAAAATAACCGAATTTCAAAATGATGAAGAAATGGAATTATTTGTCTTAATCAAATCTGCGGAAAAGCGGGTGACCAAAGCTGGAAAAGATTTTATTTCGATGAAGTTTCAAGATCGATCTGGAGACATTCACGGAAACTACTGGGATGCTAAGGAAGAAGATTTTAAAAATTTCCAACCTGGGCGAGTAGTTCTTCTAAGAGGAAAAAGAGAAACTTATAAGAATGCTCCACAAGTAAAGATTATGGCGATGCGTTTAGCTACCGATGAGGAACCAAACAATCCTACTGCTTATACTGAAAAAGGACCGGTTTCAGCTGAAAAATTGCGAGAAGAATTTACACAATTGATGTTTGAAATCAACAATCCAGATTGGAATCGAGTGGTTAGATATTTATTGAAGAAGTATGACCGCGAATTTTTCAGTTTTCCAGCAGCTAAAACTAACCATCATGCTTTTGAGGGTGGTTTGGCTTTCCACACACTTTCAATTGTTAATTTAGCTAAGTCGGTTGCTGTTCAATATGAACAAGTAGATCAATCTTTATTAATTGCGGGAGCCATCCTACATGATCTAGGTAAAACGATTGAATTATCAGGGCCCATTGCAACTCAGTATACGGTTGAAGGCAATTTGTTAGGGCACATTGTCATTGTCGACGAGGAGATTGTGGAAGCAGCTAAGGATTTAAAAATTGATCCGAGCTCTGAATCAATGGTGGTATTAAGACATATGATTGTTGCTCATCATGGTTTGAAAGAATATGGTTCACCAGTTGAACCGCACATGCTGGAAGCAGTTATTTTACACGCATTGGACGAACTTGATGCTGAAATTCAAATGGTATCTGGAGCTTTGAAAAATACACAACCTGGAGCTTTCAGTGAACGAATTTTTGGTATGGATGGACGTAATTTTTATAAACCAGAAAGCAAATAAAAAAGATGAACGAGAAATCGTTCATCTTTTTTATTTAGCATTATTTAGTACTTGAGCTAGCAGAGCTACCAAGGTAATCGTCAAGAACATTCTTAAGGTCTTTGTCCTTAATAGTTACGTTACCCTTCTTAAGAACTTTAGTGATTACACTACGTAAGGTTGTGCTATCGCTCATATCTGCATTCCAGATACGTTCTTTAAGTTCTTTAGTATGGTCAGACATCTTACCCTTAGATGGTTTGTTAATCATCTTAATCACTTGGTAACCATATTCAGTTTTAACTGGTGTAGTTGTATATTTACCTTCATCAAGCTTGAATGCAGCTTTTTTGAAAGAAGAGTCCAGTGTTGAGTTTGTGTCATCAAAGGCAGCAATTTTACCACCCTTATTCTTAGTTGAAGAATCAGTTGAATATTGCTTAGCAAGTTTAGTGAAATCTCCACCATCGTTAAGCTTCTTGATAACATCTTCAGCAGTTGATTTTTTAGAAACTAAAATCTGAGCCACTGTAACCTTTGGTTCATAAGATTTCCATTCTTTCTTAAGGTCTGCATTTGAAATCTTATCGTTAGCTTTAACGGCTTCTTTCAATAGCAGGTTAGAACGAATCTGAGTCTTCAAAGAAGAAGTTGTCATACCATTAGATGAAAGGATGTTCTTAAATGATGATCCATATTGATCCTTGTATGAGTTGTATTGCTTAGTAACCGTCTTTTTAGAAACTTTATCACCATATTGTTTTTCTAAAACTTTGTTGACGATCATTTCTTGAAGAACTTGCTTACCACTAGTAGTGTTCTTCAAGCTGCTGTAGTATTCGTCTTGAGTGATTTTACCACCCGATGTTGTAGCAACCGTCTTATTTCCACATGCTGCTAAGGTAAATGCCATTGCAATACTGGCAAAACCAATTAAAACTTTTTTCATTACAATCTACACATCCTAACAATTTAATTTGTTAAATACAAAACCTATCATACCATACCTAAATGGATGATAATAAAACAACTTTAATCTTTAGAAAAAGTTTTAATCATTTTCTTTTTTTATCCAAGATTTGGTCTTGTAAATGATCAATTTCGCTATTTATGTGTTTTTTTAGTTCATTAATTTTTTCAATGCGAGGGTCGAGTTTATATTCAAAGCGATCCACCGATTTAGTAATTTGGTTGACCGTTCGCTCAGCTTTTTTTAATTCAACTTGGAGTTGAGCCGAGTTAGCCTTTAAACTTTGAAGTGAGTCAACAAATTCACTTAAATTGGTAAAGTATTCCTTCATCGATATTTTAAAATCACGGATGAAATGGGGATGGTTAAGAAGATATTCGACACCTTTAAAACCAGCCCAAGTTCCGATGGACCACTTTAACCATGAATGCTTCTTAGTTTTTTTTGCCATAATTAATCACCTAAACGATCAGTAATCTTTTTTTGGATTTTTTGAAGTTCCTCAGAACTGTATTTATCGGTGTTATCAGTAAAGGTCATGCTGAAACCATCATCCTTGGTATAACGTGGAATCAAATGGAAGTGAGAGTGGAAGACACTCTGATAGGCTAATTCGCCGTTATTATTAATCACATTCATGGCTTTAATGTCAGGATTGCTAGCCTTGATGGCCGTCGCAATCTTAGGAATTCTGGAGAAGACGTCTGCTGCCAGCTGGGAATCATAGGCAAAAAGATCGGGAACATGTTTTTTAGGTACCACCAAAGTATGTCCAGGTGTTACTTGAGAAATATCAAGAAATGCTTTAACCACGTCATCTTCATATACAGTATAACTAGGAATATCGCCAGTAATTATTTTACAAAATACACAATTTTCATCCATTATTTCTACCTCCAATTTATAATTAATTATACATGAAAAAGGAGGGAATGTATCATCATAGCAATATGGTTAAAGACCGATATGTTATAATTTATGGAGATTTTCAAAATCTTTTTTAGACGATTGGGGATTTAAATTTGACACTATCAATTGAGCACTTAACGGGCGGTTACACACAAACGCCAGTCATAAAAGATATTAATTTTGAAGTTAAAAATGGTGAATTACTAGGATTGATTGGTCTAAATGGAGCAGGAAAATCAACTACAATCAATCATGTCATTGGATTAATGCGTCCTATGAAGGGTAAAATTATTTTAGATGAAATTGATTTGGAACAGAATCCTACTCAATATAAAACCAAGCTTGCGTATATTCCGGAATTACCTATTTTATATGATGAATTGACGTTGAAGGAACATATTGAACTAACGATTAAGGCTTACGAAATGAATTCAGAAAAGGCATGGCAGCAAGCTCATAAACTTTTAAAAACCTTTCGATTAGAGAATAAGCTAGACTGGTTCCCAGCTAATTTTTCAAAGGGGATGCGTCAAAAGGTGATGATTGTTTGTGCCTTTATTACTGACGCAGAATTATTTGTAGTCGATGAACCTTTTCTAGGATTGGATCCGCTAGCAATTGATGACCTTTTAAAGGTGATTAATGAAAAAAAGCAACAAGGAGCTTCCATTCTAATGTCTACGCATGTCTTAGACACCGCTGAAAAGTATTGTGATCGCTTTGCTCTCTTAAATGAAGGTGAATTAAAAGCGGTTGGAACGTTAGCTGACTTTCAGAAACAATTTAATTTACCGAACTCTAGTTTAAATGATATTTATTTAACAATTGCTAAGGGTGAGCGCGATGAATGAGTTATGGAACAGTCGAACTAAGCAATATCAAAAAATGGTCATGCGATATTTAAAATATGTATTGAATGATCATCTGATTTTAGCGTTGCTATTTTTCGGTGGTGGAATTGGTTTAGCATATTCGAATTGGTTAAAAGAAATCCATCCAGGAACCTGGTATATCAAACCTTTAGTTTTAATTGGAGGCGTTTTGCTAACTTTACTAGGTAACCCTGTCCTCCTACTAAAGCTGCCGGATAAAGTTTTCTTGGTTCCTAAAGAAAAAGATATTCATCAATATTTAGGGAAATCGGTCAAAAGATCATTAATCTCAGTGGTATTGCCAACTTTGATTGGTAATATTATTTTATTTCCATTGTTAGCATTGGAATATCACCATGTTGAAGCGGCGGTAGCCATTACGGTTACTATTTTCTTGGGAAGTATGGCAAATGTCTTGAGAAAATATCAAACTCTATACTTTGATACCAGCCTTTCACAAATGTGGTTTCATTTGGTAGTGATGTTGATTGCTGTAGGACTAGGTGTTTGGTTTAGTCCGATGGGTGGATTAATATTAATGGCGATTAATTTGATTTTTAGAGTTGTACTTTTGAATCAGGTTTTCAAAACTAAGCGGTTTAACTGGAATTATGCAATTGACTTAGAGAATAGTCGAATGCAGCGCTTGTATCATTTCTTCAGCTTGTTTACCAACGTCAAGCAGGTTGGTGCAGAAGTTAAACGTCGAAAATATGCGGATGGCTTGGTTCATATTTTATCTGGGAAACCAACCTTGTTTACTTATTTATATCCTAGAATAATGATTCGGAGCGGTAATCAAGGGAGTTTGATGTTACGTCTATTACTATTAGGGATGGTTATTGAAGGTTATAGTCAGCAGATTCCGTTAAAGGTAATTGTTGGTGGACTAACAATCTATTTAATGGTTATCCAAATGGTAGACATTTATCGTCCCGTTCACGAAAATGTATTTATTAAGATCTATCCTGTTAGCCCAGATGCAGCAGAAAAAGACTTGTTATCTGTTATGAAAAGAATCATACTTATAAGCGCGATATTTTTAACATTAATTGGACTGATAAGTAACTTATCATGGAACTTTTTAGTTGCATCGGTGGTAACACAGGGGATTGTTGCAGTGATTTTACTCAAGTGGTTCATACCACGTTATATAAAAAAATTAAATTAAATTTAAGAGGTAATTATGCGAGTTAGAAATAAACCATGGGCACCGGAGTTAATCGAGGCTCATCCAGAAAAGATTGTTGAAAAGGGCCAAGCGTTCAAGGGTCAATGGAACCAGCGGTTTGAAAAAGAACAACCAATTTTTATTGAAGTAGGAACGGGTAAGGGTCAATTCATTATTAATATGGCCAAAAAATATCCTCAATACAATTTTATTGGAATTGAAATTCAAAAGACTGTAATTGCCATTGCTTTAAAAAATGCTTTGGAGGAAGAAATTCCCAATTTGCAATTCTTATATGCTGATGGCGCTGAACTTACGGATTATTTTGAAGATGGTGAGGTTTCCAAAGTTTTCCTTAACTTTTCAGACCCATGGCCTAAAACACGTCATGAAAAACGCCGGTTAACCTTTAAGACTTTCTTGAAAGTTTATGAACAAATTTTAGTTAAAAATGGGGAAGTTGAATTTAAAACGGATAATCAAGGATTATTCGAATATTCACTTTACAGCCTTAATAACTATGGAATGACTTTTGAAGGCGTTTGGTTAGACTTACACAATAGTGAAGAAAATGAAGATAACGTTGAAACTGAATATGAACATAAATTCAGTGCTAAAGGCCAGCCAATTTACAAATTAAAAGCACATTTCTAAAGTGAAAAATAAAAAGAGTCTGAGGATTTTTCCTCAGACTCTCTATTAGTTTGCTATTATCGACGATAAATATCGATAATGGTACCAGTATAGGCATCTGCGATAAATTCGTACTGAATAAGTTCATTGTTTTCGTACTTGGTGATTCCACCATAATAAACTGAAGCTTTAAGGCCATAGCGATTAAGAGGAGACGGCTTTGATTCAATCCAAGCGCCCTCAATGGGGCCATCGTCTTCAAAAGAACGTCGTACCCGAGCTAAGGCAGATTGTGGTCTTATTTTGCGGTGTTCCTTGATTTGATATGTAACTAATGAACCCAGCGCAAAAGTTCCGATTGCGGTAAGCGTTAAACCGAGTAATGCAGATGATTTAGATGACATGAAACCACTTCCTTTTCTACTAATTCTAACATTAGTAAGAAGGTTTTGAGAATTAAAAAGTATATATTTTAAGGAGAAAATAATGTTAATTGCTAGTTATAATAAAGAAACCATGGGAGATATCCTAATTACGATGATTCGTCCAGATGCTGAGGAAGCAAAAATTGAACAAAAAGGCTCCGTAGTTCGAATTGCCGATGCTAAAACAAATGAAACCACCGGTTTTAATTTCTTAAATGTTAGCGAAATTTTTGAAATCAATGGTAAGGGTCCCATTACTTTGACTCAAGAACAAGTAAAGCAACTTAATGCCACATTATCTGCTAATGGTTTTGAAGCTGAATTAGTAGCAGATGAACGTCCAAAATTTGTCGTGGGTTACGTGAAATCAACTAAACCACATCCAGATTCAGATCATTTGTTAATTACTGAAACTGAGGTGGATAATGGTGAAACTTTGCAAATTGTTAGTGGTTCACCTAATATGACCGACAATATCAAGGTAGTAGTAGCTAAGGTGGGAGCAATCATGCCAGATGGAATGATTATTTGGCCAGGCGAACTTCGTGGCGTTGAAAGTAATGGAATGATTTCCTCTGGAAGAGAATTGCATTTAAATAATGCACCTCAGAAGAAGGGAGCATTAATTTTACCTGATGATTTCGTTGTAGGTGAAGCATTTGATTTTGAAAAAGGTAATCATATCTTTGATTAAAGAAGGGATTTAGATGGTTAAATATGATGGGCCTGCTTTTTTTCGAAAAAAAGGCGTAGATTTTAATAATCCAAGTTTAAATATTCAAGAAGACCAAACTTCGAAGTTAAAAAATGAGGATTTTACCCCTGCTATTAAACGGCGTAAACAGGTTCCAGAGACCATTTCCCAAGCAAAATTATCGCAGGCGATAGATCCCATCCAACCAACGTTGGCTAAAGATACACCTGAACCAACTAAACAAGTGGTAGAGAAAACTGAGCATCGACAGCCTCGTTTTAGAATGCCCCGTACAAAATATGAGGCACCGAAACGTCCAGCAAAGGTTATGCATGAAATTAAGCATCGACACCAGCTTGAGAAAAGTCATCATGAACTTGATGAAAATATTACACCGGTGATAGAAAAAAACGTACCGAAAACGATGGTTGAAAAAGCTGTCCCAATTGAAAATAATAATCACTTTGAAGAGCAACCGCTGGAAGAAAATCCAAGGCAGTCATTTGAACGAAGTGAAACTAATGAATTCGGGTATCAATTTCCAAGTTTGAATTTATTACCTAATCCAGTAATTGACACTGATAATACGGACGAGTGGGTTAATGATCAAATTCAAAGATTGAATGATGCCTTATTAGCGTTTGATGTTGATGCTGAGGTTGTAAATTGGACTGTGGGTCCAACGGTAACTCAATTTGAAATTGAACTCGGTCGAGGAGTTAAAGTCAATAAAATCACGAATTTAACGGATGATTTAAAGCTGCAGTTAGCAGCTAAGGATATTCGAATTGAGGCTCCAATTCCTGGTAAAAATACCGTGGGGATTGAAGTACCTAACTTGCATCCTCGACCAGTGCCTTTAAGTGAAATTATTAGTTCAGATAAGTTTAAAGCAAGTGAGTCACCATTAACCGTGGCTTTGGGAGTTGATTTGTTTGGTCAACCTCAAACTTATGATCTTCGCAAGATGCCGCATGGTCTGATTGCTGGTGCCACTGGTTCTGGTAAAAGTGTTTTTATTAACAGTGTTTTGGTGTCGTTGTTATACAAAGCGACTCCTCAAGAGTTGAAACTACTATTAATTGATCCCAAGACGGTTGAGTTAGCGCCATACAATGGACTGCCACATTTGCTTGCTCCAGTTATTTCAGATCCTAAGGCCGCATCGGCTTCTTTAAAATGGGTTACCAAAGAGATGGATGAGCGTTATGAAAGACTGGCGGCTGCAGGTGCTCGCAACATTGAGCAATATAATAAAAAGGCCGAAAAAGCCCAAGATTACGCCAATAAAATGCCGTACATTGTAGTTATTATCGATGAATTAGCTGATTTAATGATGGTTTCTTCTTCAGAAGTACAGGATTACATTGTACGAATTACGCAAAAAGCACGGGCAGCTGGGATTCATCTATTGATTGCAACCCAGCGACCTAGCGTGGACGTAGTAACCGGATTGATTAAAAATAATATTCCAACAAGGGTAGCGTTTATGGTATCCAGTCAAGTCGATTCAAGAACAATCTTGGATCATTCAGGGGCAGAGCGACTCTTAGGAAGAGGAGATATGCTGTTCCTTGGAAATGGAAAGAGTAATCCGGTTCGTCTACAAGGGGCCTTTATTGATGAAGAAATCGATGACATTACTGATTTTGTCCGAGCACAGGCTGCGCCACAATATACTTTCAATCCTAATGAGTTGAAAGTCCAAAGTGAAGAGTTGGATAGCGAAGACGAATTAATGGATAATGTACTTGAATTCTTAGCGGATGAGGAAACTATCTCAACATCTAAATTACAGAGAATGTTTTCAATTGGATACAACCGAGCAGCAACCATTATGGATCAACTTGAGGCTTCAGGATATATTTCGGAAGCTCGTGGTTCAAAACCACGGGAAGTTTTTTATGATGGAAACAATAACGAAGTGTAGTGTGGTAAACTAAAAACAATTTAATTATAGGAGTGGTAAAGGTGGATAAAGATTCAACTTATTATTTTATCGGTATTAAGGGGTCAGGGATGAGTTCCCTAGCACTTATTTTGCATGACGAGGGATACAAAGTAGAAGGATCAGATATTGAGCAATATACCTTTACACAAAAGGGCTTAGAAGCTGCTGGGATTAAGATATTACCTTTTGATCCAGCCAACCTACGTGAAGGCTTGACGGTGATTGCTGGAAATGCATTTACTGATGAACATCCTGAAATTAAAAAAGCTAGAGCAATGGGTCTAAAAGTAATTCGTTACCATGAACTTCTGGGACAAATGCTAGACAAATATACTAGTATTGGTGTTGCAGGAACGCATGGTAAGACTAGTACAACAGGATTGCTTGCTCACGTTTTAAGTGGTTTAGACAAGACTAGTTATTTAATTGGTGATGGAACCGGTAAGGGTATTCCAGATGCACGATTCTTTGTTTTTGAAGCTGACGAATATCGTCGTCATTTTATTGCATACCATCCAGACTATATGATTATGACTAACGTCGATTTTGATCATCCAGATTATTATAAGGATCTCGCCGATGTTGAAAGTGCCTTCCAGCAGGTTGCCGATCAAGTTCATAAGGGAATCTTTGCTTGGGGTGAAGATGAAAGCCTTCGTAAAATCAATACATCTGTTCCAGTTTACTATTATGGAACTAAGGAAAATGATGACTTCCAAGCTACCAATATTAGTCGAACAACCACGGGTTCTGAATTTGATGTAATCCATAAGGGTGAAAAGTTAGGTCGATTTACAATTAACCTTTTTGGTGAACACAATGTGCTAAATTCCTTGGCTGTAATCGCAGTAGCATACTTTGAAAAAGTTGATTTGGACCTAGTTCAAAAAGAACTTTTAACTTATCAAGGTGTTAAACGTCGTTTCTCTAAGGAAGCAGTTGCTGATAATATTTTAATTGATGATTATGCACATCATCCATCTGAAATTAAGGCGACATTAGATGCAGCTCGCCAAGAATTTCCTGATAAAAAAATTGTTGCTGTTTTCCAACCACATACTTACTCAAGAACTGCCGCTTTGATGGATGGCTTTGCCAAGAGTTTAAGTTTAGCTGATCAAGTTGTTTTAACTGAAATTTTTGGTTCTGCACGTGAAGATGCCGGGGCTGTTTCATCACAAGACTTAGCAGATAAGATTGGTAATAATACCAAATTGATTCATCAAGATGATTTATCGGCTATTAGTGATTTACACGATGCGGTATTGGTCTTTATGGGGGCCGGAGATATTACTAAGTACGAAAATGCTTATAAGGCATTATTTAAATAATTATTAAGTTTTGATTTGTTTGACTAATTTTGACCTATAACATTAGCCATTTGGGTAGCTTCTTGTTACAATGTGGTAAATAATCGAATGGGGGAATTAGATTGGATCAAAGACCAAATGTTATTAATACAGAAATAGGATTAAATCGATTTCTAACAAAGATGTACGGATGGATGGCAGCTGCTGTAGCCTTCTCTGGAGTGATTGCTTACCTAGGAACCACAATCTGGCGACCAGCCGTAATGACTTTCCTTTCTCAAGGAAGAATGAGTATCTGGGTAATTTTTATTGCTTTGTTCTTGTTTATGATTTTTGGACAAAAGGCGGCCTTGCAGAATCCAACGGTTAGTTTCTTAATGCTATTTGCCTTTTCGGCATTCTTTGGAATTACGTTGTCGAGTGTCTTTATGCTTTATAGTACCGCTACTATTGCGGGGGCATTTTTCTCAGCAGCATCGGTTTTCATTGTAATGAGTGTGATGGGAGTAACCACAAAGCGTGATCTATCAAGGATGGGTAACCATTTAATTGCGGCATTGATTGCGATGGTGGTAGTTTCAGTGATTAATTTATTCTTCCTTCACAGTTCAGCCGTAACTTTCTTCTTCTCAATTATTGGAATTGTGATTTTTGCGGGTTTGTCAATGTATGATACTGCAACTATGAAACGTCTTTACCTGAACTATGGTGACCAAGTTTCTGAGACTGGACTTGCAATCCAAGGGGCATTTAGCCTATATCTAGACTTTATTAACCTCTTCCAATACTTCTTAACTATTTTTGGATGGAATCGAGACTAAATAAAAATTTTATAAATACAAATAAACCGAAGGTCAATCTTTTTCACGTTGACCTTCGGTTTTTGGTATCATTAAAGAGGATAGAAAACGGAGGAAATTATGGCAAAAGATAAACTTTTATTGATTGATGGAAATAGTATTGCTTTTCGGTCTTTTTTTGCGTTACATAATTCTTTAAGTAAATTTGTAAATAAAAATGGATTACATACTAATGCAATCTTTGGTTTCAACAAAATGTTAGATAGTATTTTAGAACAATACCAGCCGACAGCGGCCTTGGTGGCCTTCGATGCTGGTAAAACCACTTTTAGAAATGGAAAATTTGATAATTATAAAGGTGGTCGGTCTAAAACACCACCTGAACTATCAGAGCAAATGCCTTATTTACGTGAATTACTTACAGGATATGGAATAAAATCTTACGAGCTTCCTAATTATGAAGCTGATGACATTATTGGAACACTTGCTAAAGAAGCTGAAGCCCAAGATTATGCGGTAGTTGTGGTTACGGGAGATCGTGACTTAACCCAATTGAGTAGCGAAAAAACAATCGTCGCCGTTACGAAAAAAGGGGTAAGCGAAGTAGAAGAGTACACACCAGTGTATGTCGAAGAAAAATTAGGCGTAACACCTAAACAAATTATTGACATTAAAGGCTTAGCTGGAGACACATCGGATAATTATCCTGGAGTAACTAAAGTTGGTGAAAAGACGGCCATTAAGTTGTTAAAACAATTTGATTCATTGGAGAATTTGTATGAGCATCTTGATGAATTAAAACCTAGCAAGATGAAGGAGCATTTGATTGAAGATCGAGACAATGCTTTCATATCAAAAGATCTAGCAACTATTAGACGGGATGCACCGATAGAAATTAGTCTCGATGATGTGCAGTATGCCGGTATTAACGAAGAATATTTGAGAGAATTTTACCACCAAATGAACTTTAAGTCCTTTTTAAGTAAATTAGATCAAACGGCAACTCAAGATGGAGTTGAGGCCGTGAAAAAAGAGGTTGTTTTTAACGTTTTAAATAAGGACAACGTGGAACAACTCCAATCATTAAAAGGTGAAATTGATTTTTATTTGGAAATGTTGGACAAAAACTATCATTTGTCTGATTTTACGGGATTTGTGATCGGAAATGCCGATAACATTTGGGTTAGTGATGATGTAGAACTGTTGAACAATTCAAAAATCAAAGCTATTTTGGAAGATCCCAAAATTAAGATAAATGTATTTGATAGTAAGCGGACGTATGTTGGCTTACATCGACTAGGGATTAAGCTAACGGCGGTTAACTTTGATATATTGCTTCAATCGTATTTGTTAGATACTAATGATAATTCTAATGACCTAGGTCAACTTGCTCATGAGCATGATTACGATGCGATTGATACAGACGATGATGTTTATGGCAAAGGCGCTAAGCGTGCGGTTCCAGAGCAAACAGAATTGTTTAACCACCTTGCACGTAAATTAGCAGCTATTAACTTTTTAGGTAAACAATTGGACCAAGAATTAGTAAAAAATGAACAAAATAATTTATATTGGGATATTGAATTACCACTCGCAATTGTATTAGCCAAGATGGAAATTAGCGGTATTAAAGTTGACCGCAACCGCTTAAATCAAATGCAAAGCGAGTTTACTGAACGCTTAAGTGAAATTGAAACCAATATCTACAACGAAGCGGGAGAGGAATTTAATCTTAATTCGCCCAAGCAACTCGGAGTAGTGCTGTTTGAAAAGTTAAAATTACCAATCATTAAGAAAACTAAAACAGGGTATTCAACTGCGGTAGACGTCTTAGAGAAATTACAAGGCGAGTCACCAATTATTGATAATATTTTGAACTACCGTACGCTTTCAAAAATTAAATCAACTTATGTTGATGGGCTTTTAAAAGTAATTCATACGACTGATGAAAAAGTGCATACAACCTATGTACAAACTTTGACCCAAACGGGCCGACTATCTTCCATTGACCCTAATTTACAAAATATTCCGGTGCGCATTGAAGAGGGTAGGAAGATTCGCCAAGCCTTTGTTCCAGCTCGTGAAGGGTGGCATATTTTATCATCGGATTACTCACAAATTGAATTACGCGTATTAGCACATATTACAGGTGATCAGAATTTACAGGAAGCATTTAAAAATGGCGAAGATATTCATGCTACAACTGCAGTTAAAATATTTGGATTAAAGGATGCTAGCGAGGTAACTCCTAATATCCGACGTCAAGCTAAAGCAGTTAATTTTGGAATTGTGTATGGTATCAGTGACTATGGTTTGTCCCAAAACATTGGAATTTCTAGGAAAGATGCCAAGAAATTTATCGAAACATACTTTAAGGAATTTCCTGGTGTAAAAAAATATATTGATGAATCAGTTCAGTTAGCTAAAGAACAAGGCTACGTAGAAACAATTGCGCACCGTCGACGTTACTTACCAGACATTAATTCGTCTAGCTTTAATTTACGTTCATTTGCGGAAAGAACCGCTATGAATACGCCTATTCAAGGTAGTGCTGCTGATATTATTAAGATTGCGATGATCGATATGGAAAATGAATTAGAAAAGCGTAACTTGAAGAGTAGAATGTTACTCCAAGTGCACGATGAATTGATTTTTGAAGTTCCGGATGGAGAAATGACGTTAATGAAAGAATTAGTACCGAAGGTTATGGACTCAGCAGTTAAATTGGATGTTCCACTTAAAGTTGGAGCAGCTTGGGGAAATACGTGGTACGACGCTAAATAACGGGGGAGAAGTATGCCTGAATTACCAGAAGTTGAAACAGTTCGTAGAGGCCTAGCAGCCTTAGTTGAAGGAAAAATAGTTACTAATGTTGTAGTACGTTATTCAAAAATGGTCTCACCAAAAGCGGAAATTTTTGCAGAAGAACTAGAGGGTAAAAAAATTCTTAATGTTCGACGACGCGGTAAATATCTATTAATTGATTTTAGTGGAGATTACACGATGGTTTCTCATCTTCGCATGGAGGGTAAATACTCTGTAGTTGATCGTCGTGAAGAGTATGGCAAGCATGATCACGTTATTTTCGAGCTTGATGATGGAAAAGATCTTCGGTACAACGACACTAGAAAATTCGGTAGGATGAATTTGGTACCCACGGGTGAGGAATTACAAGTGGGCGGTTTAAAAACGATTGGACCAGAACCAACGCCTGAGACCCTTACCTTAGAATATTTAACCCATCAGCTACGGAATCGAAAACGTGGAATGAAAAGTTTTCTATTGGATCAGTCCATGATTGCTGGTTTAGGCAATATCTACGCTGATGAAGTATTGTGGCTAAGCAAAATTCATCCTCAGCAGATTTCTAATACTTTAACTGATGAAGAAATTGCAATTTTGCGTGAATCAATTTTTGAAGAGTTGCAATTGGCGATTGAAGCTAAAGGAACGACGGTTTTTTCTTATTTGAATGCGGATGGTCATGCGGGAAGTTTTCAAAACCAGTTGCATGTATACCATCGCCAAGGTTTGCCGTGTCAGCGATGCGGGACACCCATTGAACGGATTAAAGTGGCACAACGTGGGACCCATTTTTGCCCCCATTGCCAAGTTTTGAGGTAGTGATATGACAGTGATAGTTGGTCTAACTGGCGGGATTGCAATGGGTAAAACGACGATTAGCCAATTTTTGAAATCTAAAGCAATTCCGGTAGTTGATGCTGATCAAATTGCACACGAAATCTTAACAGTTGATGAAGTTAAAGTGAAATTGATGGATACTTTTGGTGAAAGTATTCTAGATAAAAATCAAAATATTGATCGTCGAAAACTAGGACCAATTGTATTCAATGATCAAAGACAATTGGAAAAGCTAAATATAATTGTGCAACCTTATATTCGAACCGAAATAGTAAGACAATTGGACACTTTTAGCGCAAGTAAGGTAGTAGTTTTAGATGCTCCGGTGCTCTTTGAGCAAGGATATGAAAAAATGGTTGATTATTTAATGGTCATTAAAACTAGTGCTCAAATTCAAGTAGAACGTTTAATGCAACGTGATAGTTTAAATGAAATTGACGCTCAAAAAAGAATTCAAGCTCAGATGCCTATCGAAGAAAAGGTAAAAAAAGCTGATATTGTGATTGATACCAGTGGAACAATTGAAGAGACACGAAGTCAAGTGGTAAAATGGCTTGTTGACAAGAATTTATTCTAAGCTTCCGAAGCATTCGGCGAGGTGAAACGAAATGAAATGTCCACACTGTGGAAATAATGGATCAAGAGTTGTTGATAGTCGACCAACCGATGAAGGTCGGGTTATTCGACGAAGAAGAGAATGTGAAAAATGTGGCTTTAGATTTACCACGTTTGAACGTGTTGAAGCAACACCATTACTAGTTATTAAGAAAAATGGATCAAGAGAAGAGTTTGATCGAGATAAAATTTTAAAAGGGATTGTACGAGCAGCTGAAAAACGGCCCTTAAACATGGAACAGATGACGGATATGGTCGATAAGGTTGAAAATAAGGTTCGTTCTTTAGGTGAGAGCGAAATTTCAAGTCAAATTATTGGCGAATATGTGATGAATATTTTAGTAGATTTAGATGAGATTGCTTATATTCGTTTTGCTAGTGTTTACCGTCAATTTAAAGATATGCATGTCTTTTTAGATGAGCTGCAAGATATGATGAAAAAAGACGAAGAAAAGGAAAAAGAGTAGATGGCAACTGAGATGAGTGAATTAGCACCCCATGATTCATTTATAATTGATAGCCAACGTCAAATTACTGATTTTGAGCAACGTTCATTGACGACACTATATCGTCCATTGTTGACCTCAGATGCATATAGTTTGATGATGGTTTTGTGGGAAATGAGTCAGGAAACCAAATCGATCTCAGAACAGTACACACATACAATCCTTTTAAACTGGCTTGGAATCGATCTACCAGCGATAGTTGAGGCACGAGGACGTTTAGAAGCACTAGGTCTACTAAAAACGTATCAGAGAAAAATTGATCGTCGAAGTTTATTTTTGTATGCACTCCAAGCTCCAGCCGATCCCGTTAAATTCTTTAAAGATGACACTTTGAGTGCTTTATTGCTGGGCGTGATTGGCGAAAGTGAATTCGATCGGCTGAGTCATCGACTGATTAAGCAGCACGTGCGTCAGGACGAATTTTATGATGTTTCCAAAAAGCTGGGCGACTATTTTCAATTGGGAAGTAGCGTAATAAATAAACCAGATGCAATTAATCAGGTTCAGAAAAGTTTATCGGAAACCGAGCATGAAGTTGATACAGAAGTTATTAACCAAGATTTTGATTTTAAATTACTTGCGCAAATGCTAAGTTCTAGTTTTGTAGATCATCAGAGCTTGCTAGAAAATGAACATTTAATTATGGTTGAACAGACTATTTATGGGATTAATGAAAGCGAAATGGCTCAGTTAATCAAAGCCTCTACGAGTTATGAAGATAACAAAATTGATCCTAAAGAATTAAAGTCACGAGTTTTGAACGCTTATAATGGGCAGACGCCGGTTAAAGATGATGGGAATTCTCAGCCTAAAAACGAGTCAATTCCGAATAATGCGCTAGCTAAACTTACTACAGAAGAACGCGCCATTATTAGTGCAACCTATGCTATGTCACCCAACGCATTTATTGAAAGTTTGAAAGCACAAGCAGGGGGCTTTACAACTGCTGCAGAAAAAAGAATTATCACAGATTTAGTTGGTAAAGGGTTAATGCCAATTAGTGTGATAAACTTTTTAGTTTACTATTTTATTGTTGATCAGGGTCGACCTACGTTAAATAAAAATTTAGTGGAAGCAATTGCCAATGACTGGATTAAAAATAAAATTAAAACTCCAGTGGAAGCTTTAGAATTTATTCGTAAACGCCAAGAACAAAAGAAAAATACGAACAATAATTATTCGAAAAATCGGCGTACGATTCAAAGAGAAACCTTACCTGAATGGGCTACGGAGACCGCTAAGACTAAAGAACCCAAGCAAGTTAATCCAGAAACAACTAAAAAAATTAATGAACAACTTAAAAAACTTCGTTCTAGAGGCAAGGAGGGATAGTCATGGAAAATGTCCGAGAAATTTTGCAAGAATTAATGAGCAAAAGAAAGCTCGACCAGCGTTTTAATAACGTGATGAAATCAGTGTATTCTGATCCAGAAGTGATTAGTTTTTGCGAGGAGCATCAAGACGAACTATCCAAGGAAGCTATCGAACGTGGAGCGGCTAAGCTGTATGAATTTGTTTCAGAACGAAATAAGATTAAAAATAACCAAGCAACCTTTTTACCGGGATATCAGCCAGAATTAGTCTTAAGCAATCATTTGATTGATATTGAGTATGTGCCCACGAAACAGACTCATTTATTAGAACAAGAACGTCATCGAAAAGCGTTAGTTAAATCGATTAGTATGCCTAAATTAATCCGTCATGCTTCATTGGAGGGATACTATCAGGAACCAGAACGAACAGACGCTTTGGCTAAAACTTTAGCGTTTGTAAACGAATATTTAGAACGCCCTCAAGATTGGCATAAGGGTTTGTATTTGACGGGAAGTTTTGGTGTGGGAAAAACGTATCTAATGGGCGCAATGGGGAACGCTTTGGCTGATGAAGGATATTCGACAACTATTGTTCATTTTCCTAGTTTAGCTGTTGAATTAAAAAATGCGATTGGAAGTTCTAATACGATTCAAACTAAAATCGATGCGATTAAAAAAGCTCCGATTTTGGTAATTGACGATATTGGAGCGGATAGTATTTCTTCTTGGATTAGGGATGACGTATTGGGAGTAATTCTTGAATACCGAATGCAAGAAGAATTACCAACATTTTTTACATCTAATTTTTCAATGGACCAATTAGAGCGAGAACATCTAACAGTCAATCAGAGAGGCGAAGCAGAACCTTTAAAAGCGAAAAGATTGATGGAACGAATTAAATTTTTGAGTGAGGAAGTCTCGATGACGGGAAAAAATCATCGACAGGATTGACAAACAATCAAAAATAGGTAGAATAAATGTATAAATCACAGTCAAACATGTAGTTTTTAATTCAGGGAGCGGAGCCGCGACTGCAAGCGATGCACTTAAAACTTCCCACTTGACTAGAGGCTGGGCGCAATCCCAGTTCGGTTGCCACCGTTATGGCTTTTAATCGAGTGGTAGATAGTTTTTTAACTGTCTACAATTAGGGTGGAACCGCGTGAATAATAAATGACAATCACGTCCCTGGTATTTTTATACCAGGGACTTTTTTTGTACATAAATTTAAGGAGAGAGTGTTATGACAGAAATTAATATTGAATTTCCAGATGGCAGTGTAAAACCTTTTGAACAAGGCGTTTCAATTTTAGATATTGCTAAGTCAATCAGTACTAGCCTTGCTAAAAAAGCTGTTGCTGGGAAAATTAACGGTGCCTTGGTTCGTTTGGACCAAGCTATTAACGAAAACGTAAAAATCGAAATTGTCACAAAAGATTCAGAAGATGGTAACATCGTTAACTGGAATTCGGCAGCCTTAGTTTTGACTAGTGCTATCGAAAGCATCTATCCTGGAGTTCATTTTGGTGAGATTGGCAACGGAGAACATGGTTTTTACGTTGATACAGATAAGGTTGATCAACAAATTTCAGTTGACCAATTACCAGCAATCGAAGATAAGATGAAGGACATTATTAAATCTAAGATTAGCTTAAAGCATAGTGAAATTAGTGTAGAAGAAGCCCTAGCAAGCGTTGATGGTGACCCATACCAAGCTAAAATCGTTAAGCGTAACGAAAAAAATGGCAAAGTTAGTGTTTATGACGTTGATGGAAAAATAATTGTTAGTGATAACGTTGCTTTACTTAGCACTTCAGATATGAAAGCCGTTAAGTTGTTGTCAGTTGCAGGTGCTTATTGGGAAGGTAAGTCAAGTAATCCGATGCTCCAACGGATTTACGGAACATCTTTCTACAAACAAAAAGATCTTGAAGCAGAACTTGAACGCCAAAAGGAAGCTCACGAACGTGACCACCGTGTCATTGGAAACAATTTAGACTTGTTCTTCGTTGACCCTAAGGTTGGTGCAGGACTTCCTTACTGGATGCCAAATGGTGCTACAATTCGTCGTTCCATTGAACGTTACATTATTGATAAGGAAGTTAAGCATGGTTACCAACATGTTTACACTCCAGTATTGATGAACCTTGATGCATATAAGACTTCTGGTCACTGGCAACACTATCGTGAAGACATGTTCCCACCAATGGACATGGGTGATGGCGAAATGCTTGAACTCCGTCCAATGAACTGTCCTTCACATATCCAAGTTTATAAGCACCATATTCGTTCATATCGTGAATTACCAATCCGGATTGCTGAATTAGGGATGATGCATCGTTACGAAAAATCCGGTGCTCTTTCTGGATTACAGCGAGTTCGTGAAATGACGTTGAATGATGGTCATACATTTGTGGCTCCAGACCAAATTCAAGCTGAATTTAAAAAAGTTCTTCAATTAATGGTTGAAGTTTATCGTGATTTCAATATCACTGACTACACATTCCGCCTAAGTTATCGTGATCCTGCTAATACTGAAAAGTATTTTGACGATGATGAAATGTGGAACAAGTCACAATCTATGTTGAAAGCTGCTATGGATGATCTTGGCTTAGATTATGTTGAAGCTGAAGGCGAAGCCGCATTCTACGGTCCAAAGCTTGACGTTCAAACTAAGACAGCCCTTGGAAATGAAGAAACACTTTCAACAATTCAATTAGACTTTATGCTTCCAAAGCAATTTGACCTACATTATGTTGGGGCTGACGGGGAAGAACATCGTCCAGTAATGATTCACCGTGGATTAGTTTCAACTATGGAACGTTTCACGGCTTACTTGATTGAAATGTATAAGGGTGCTTTCCCAACTTGGTTAGCTCCTAAGCAAGTTACAATCATTCCTGTTAAAGATGATTTACATGGTGCTTATGCCGATAAACTTCGTGAAGAAATGGTCGATAAAGACATTCGAGTTGAAGTTGACCACCGTAATGAAAAGATGGGTTATAAGATTCGTGAAGCTCAAACTCAAAAGATTCCATATATCTTAGTTGTTGGTGATAATGAATTAGAAAATAACTCCGTTAGTGTACGTCACTACGGTGAAGATGATTCTAAGAATGAAGCTAGTGCTGACTTTATCAACAATATCGTTCGTGAAATTGAAAGTTACAGTCGCGAAAATGACTAAAATAGTTTAATTAAAATAGGATTTTTAATGGTGTGAATATCATTAAAATCCTATTTTTTTGTAGGCTTTAATAAGGGATGACCGTTGAAAGGCTTATAATTATATTGTGATTAAGAATGGTAGTTTTAGAATGATTAATGTAAGGAGTAGGCATGTTAAATTTAACCGTACTTTTGTTTGAAAGAGCTGGATTAATTATTATTTTGGCTTTTTTTCTAGTAAATATTCCTCAATTTAGGAAATTACTTTTTCGAAAAGATTGGTCAACAACTTTCCAATTATTTGCGATTTTTTCTATTTTTACGATTGTAGCAAATTTAATTGGTGTTGAACTTCGACCTGATAATAGCATTCAATTCAAATCCCTTCTGCAGAATGTTACCCCTGGAGATTCTGTAGCTAATATTCGAATTTTAACGGTTACAGTTTCAGGAATTATTGGCGGGCCGCTGGTTGGGGGTGGAGTAGGCTTAGTCGCTGGACTTCACCGAATGTTGCAAGAGTCGCTAACAACCGACGCCCTTTTTTATATTCCCAGTTCGATGATAATTGGAATTTTAGCCGGTTTTTTTGCTAAGAAAAAACAACATCGCTTTGCAACAATGAAAGTGTTTGATGGTTTTTTAGTAGGACTTTTAATGGAAGCAATCCAAATGCTGTTTATTTTACTATTTAGTCCGACAGGTTGGACTTTGGTAAAATATATTGCAATACCAATGATGCTAGTAGGTGCTTTAGGGACTTCGGTTTTCTTATCAATTATCACGCTTTACTTTCGGCAGGAAGTTGATACTCAAGCTACCCAAACTAAATCAATTTTTCAGTTAGCTTTAAAAACTTTGCCAGTTTTTCGTCAAGGGTTAAATCAAGAAGCCGCTAAAAAGGCTGCTAGTTTAATATTGGAATATACAAATTTTGATGCGGTTGGTATTACAGATGAATCTAAGATTCTGGCTTTTGCGGGGATGGGAAGTGATCACCATATCACAGGTGCTTCTATCTTGACGGAATTATCTGAAGAGGCGGTTAAATTGGGTGAAGTTCAAATTGGAAATAATGCTCATGAGATTAATTGCCCTGTAAAAAGTTGTCCATTACACTCGGCCGTCGTAGTACCTTTAATCATTAAAGGTAAAGCAGTAGGTAGTTTGAAACTCTACTATGTAGAAGAATGGCGATTAAGTCCAGTGGAAATTCAATTAGGAACAGGGCTGGGAGAAATATTAGCAATGCAGATAATGTTAGGAGAAATCGAGCATCAATCAGAATTAGTGCGGGATGCCGAAATAAAATCTCTCCAATCGCAAGTCAATCCGCACTTTTTCTTTAATGCGATAAATACAATTGTGGCAGTTATGCGGTACGACAGTGACCAAGCACGTGAATTACTGATCCAACTCAGTACTTATTTTAGGGCAAATTTAACGGGGATTAGAGAAACAACCATTCCGTTGTATCAAGAATTCAAACATGTTAAAGCCTATTTAATGCTTGAACAAACACGTTTTCCAAATCGATTTGAAATTTTGTTTCACCAGAAGGTTTCGGAAAATGTAATGATACCTCCATTTAGCATCCAAATTATTGTTGAAAATGCCCTTAAGCATGCCTTTAATAGTCGAAAAAAGGGCAATATAGTTTCAATTAATGTTGAACAGATTAAACAAAGACTTAAAATTGAAATTACTGACAATGGGCAAGGGATTGATAAAAGTATTATTGATAAATTAGGAAAACAGACGGTAAGTTCTGTAAGTGGGAGTGGAACGGCATTACAAAATCTTAATGTGTGCTTGATGGGTCTTTATGGTAAAGATGCCGAACTAAAAATAAGCAGTGATCAAAATGGAACCCAGGTGGTAATCCAAATTCCATATAAGGAACAGGTGTAAAGATAGTGAAGATATTAATTGTTGATGATGAGCCCCTAGCTCGAAGTGAACTTGATTTTTTATTGAGGAATAATCCGTTAGTAGATAGCGTTAGTGAAGCAGAAGGAGTCACTGAAGCTAAACAAAAATTAATGACGGATCAACCGGATCTAATGTTTTTAGATATTAGACTTGATGATGGAAATGGGATGTCATTTGCAAAATTCTTGAAAAAGGAAGAAAAACTACGTCCATATATTGTTTTTGCCACGGCTTACGATCAATATGCTTTAGATGCATTTGACGTTAATGCTACAGATTACATATTAAAACCCTTTGAAAAAGATCGTATTGATGAAACGCTTAAACGAGTTGATAGAATTTTAAAAAAGCCAGAGGCATTAGTTAATAGTGACATGTGTAAAAATCCGCGACTTTCAGTTACAGTTGATGAAAGAACGATAATTATTAAAAAGAGCGATATTCTTTATTTAGAAGCCCAAAATGGGAATGTATTAATTTATACTAAAAATTTACCATTAATCTCAAGCAAACAAACGTTGATTAACCTTGAAAAGCAGTTAGATACAGAACAATTTCTACGAGTACATAGAAGTTTTCTAGTAAATTTAGATATGATTTTGGAGTTTCAACCCAGCTTTAATCATACTTATGAATTAACATTAATAAATGGAACCAAGATTACGGTTAGTAGATCATATGTTGCTAAAACTAAAAAAGTGTTAGGAATTGGATGATCTAATATTTATAAATTGTAGAATAAGTTCATACCTATTCTTAGAAATTCTCAACTCAATCGTTGAGGATTTTTTAATTAAAAACCAAGGTAACTAACACGAACTGTATGGCATTTTGAAGCAAAAAATGGTCACTTTATGTGAAAGCGCTAACATAAATGAGCTAATAGCTTAAAATAAGGTTGTGATAAACAGTATTAGATCCATAAAGGTAGGGAGGAAGCTAAAATGAAAAAAGATGGGAAGAAAGAAACACCAATCCTTATTCAAATGGGAATATTTATGGCAATTTTATTTGTAGCACAATTACTATCGCAGTTATTTCCGCCTAGTTTTGCAGTTCCGACACCCTTAATTGGAATGATTATTTTATATATACTATTAGCGACGCACATTATTAAGCTTGAACAGGTAGAAAAACTGGGGGATTCATTGATTGGTTTGATTGCTTTTTTGTTCGTACCATCTGGAATTCAGTTAGCAGGAAGCTTAGATTTAATTAAGCGTGAAGGCTTACAGGATGTCATTGTGACAATCATTTCAACCATTATTTTATTAGTTGTAATCACGTATGTAGGATCGTTTTTCATAAAATTACATCAAAAAATAAATAATAGAAAAGGGGATGATTAATATGACAGCAGCCTTGGCAACACCTTTTACAGGTATCTTCATATCGCTTTTGGTATATTTACTGGGGATGTGGCTTTTTAAGATTAGTAAAGGCTTTTTCCTATTTACACCGTTACTGGTGGGAGTTGTTTTAGGAATCTTTATTTTGGCATTATGGGCGAAAGGGATTGGCTCTACAACTGTGGAAGTCTATAAAAAATTCTTTTTACCGGGTGGTAATATAGTATTTTGGTTTTTAAATCCAGCGACCATTGCTTTTGCTATTCCACTTTATCGTCGAAATGATATATTTAAAAAATATTGGATAGATGTAGTATTAACTTTATTTGTGGGTGGATTTATTTCACTTTTCGGTATTCATATGGTTTCAAAACTATTTGGACTATCAAAAGTCTCCATTGCAGCAATGTTACCTCAAGCCGCTACAACGGCGGTGGCAATGCCAATAGCTAAGAGCATTGGAGGTGACCCTGCCGTAACAGCCATGGTTTGTATCATAAATGCTGTGATTATTTACGCTCTTGCAGAATTTCTTATTAAATTTTTCAAGCTTAAAGAAATTTCAAAAGTGGGGTTAGGTTTAGGTTTAGGTACATCTGGGCATACAGTTGGTTCTGCTAAGGCAGTGCAGTTGGGTTCAATTCAAGGAGCCATGGCATCTGTTTCAGTAGTAATCGTTGCATTAGCGATGGATATTTTAGTACCGATTTACGCTCGTTTATTCCTTTGAAATAAAAGATAAAACAAATAGTTTCTTTAGTTGACATGAGACATAGAATTTGGTATTCTAATAAACGTTGAGAAAAAGCAGAGGCCACCGCTTCTCGCCTTGTAACTTAAGTTGCTGGGCTAAAGAACGTTGAATGGATACTAATTAATTATCCAAACAAAGCGGGTGGCGTATGCCATCCGCTTTTCTGCATTCTCGCTAATTTTCCTGGAGGTGAAGAACCATAGCAAACGATATAATGGTAAATGAAACCATTCGGGCTAGAGAAGTCCGCTTAATTGGTGTCAACGGTGATCAATTGGGAGTTAAAACTAAGGCTGAAGCAATTAGTATGGCTGAGGAAGCTAACTTAGACGTCGTAGTCGTATCCCCAAAGGCTAAGCCACCCGTTGCCAAGATTATGGATTATGGAAAATATCGATTCGAGCAACAAAAGAAACAACGTGAAGCTCGTAAAAAGCAAAAGACTGTCAGCATTAAAGAAATTCGTTTGAGTCCTACAATTGATACAAATGATTTTAATACTAAGCTTAAAAACGCTACTAAGTTCTTGAGTAAAGGTGATAAAGTTCGTGTTTCAATTCGTTTTAAGGGACGTGCCATCACTCATAAAGAGATTGGTCGTAAGGTACTTGAACGAATGGCTAAAGAAACTTCAGATGTCGCACGTGTTGAGGTTCATCCAAAGATGGACGGCAGAAGTATGTTTCTTGTGCTATCACCAATTGCTGATAAATAATTTAAAATTCTGGAGGAACAGATTATGCCTAAAATGAAGACAAACCGCGCTGCTGCTAAGCGTTTTAAGAAAACTGCTAATGGCGGTCTTAAGAGTGCAAATGCTTATACAAGTCACCGTTTCCATGGAAAGACTAAGAAGCAACGTCGTCAATTACGTGGTACAGACATGATGGACAGTACTAACGTAAAGCGTTACAAGAAGTTACTTTCAAACATCTAGTTAAGAATTTAAATTTAGAACAAATGACCTTCGGGTGATTTAAGGAGGAATTTATTATGCCACGAGTAAAAGGTGGAACAGTTACACGTCGCCGTCGTAAACGCGTTTTAAAACTTGCTAAGGGTTATCGCGGTGCAAAACATATTCAATTTAAGGTTGCTAAAGACCAAGTTATGAAGTCTGGTCTATATGCATTCCGTGACCGTCGTAATCGTAAGGGCGAATTCCGTCGTCTTTGGATTGCACGTATCAATGCTGCTGCTAGAATGAATGGTTTAAGCTACAGCAAATTAATGCATGGTCTAAAAGAAGCTGGAATCGATATGAACCGTAAGATGCTTGCTGATCTTGCAGTTAACGATGCTGATGCATTCAATGCTTTAGCCGAAGAAGCAAAGAAAGCTCTTTAATCTATTAGATTAAATGAATTAATAAATAAAAAGGATTGGAACAAAACAATGAGTTTTGGAACCAATCCTTTTTATTTATTTTCTGAACGTTAATTAAACTTCAACGATATATTTCCCTCTCGGATGATGCGTTTGAAGAGCATGAAAAGCTTTTTGAATTTCAGCTACATCAAAATTTAAGATTTCGGCAATCGGGACGGTTATTTCTTGACTTACAACTTTTTTAACAAGATATTCTAAAGCGGCTTGGTTCATTTTGTAATCTGTGTTGTAAAAATCAACTAATCTTGATGGGTCAGTTTTGAAGGTGTCAATCCCAGTTGTAGAAATCAATAAACCAGATGGAGCAAGGTGGGCTAAGTAAAGGTCGGCCAGCTCATTTTGTGGCGCAACGTTAATAATTACGTCATAAAGACCTAGTTGCTCAATTGTTTTTGGAGCATCGTAAAAAACAACTTGATTAAAATCTGCAGTATCGAATTGTTCAGTATACTTGGAGTTAATTACAACGGAAACTTGCTTATTTAAACTATTTAAAATTTGATACAAGTTAGTTCCTACCGCTCCAGAGGCACCAATAATGAGCACTTTTGAAAACGAAACGTCTTTTAATGCTCCAAAAACGATATCATACGCAGTGATACCTGCGTTGGGAAGACCTGCAGCCGTCCGATAACTGATTTCGGCAGGAAGTTTAGTTGCTCGACGATAAGGAACTGAAACATATTCGCTATAACCTTTGAGGTTAGCCAATCCCACAATTGAATCACCAAGGTTGAATTCGGTAATGGAGGGGTCTTTGTCCACGATGATACCTGCAACATCACTACCTGGAATGGCTGGCAGTGAAATTGGGCGAAACTTGGCTTGAGTACCATCAATAATTCCTAAATCATATGGGTTTAGTGCAAAAGCTTTGGTTTGAACAATAAGGCGTCCACTGGAAGGCTCTGGCTTTGGAACGTCTAGTTCAATTAAATCTGAAATATTACCAAATTGATTAACACCGATTGCTTTCATAATATAATCACCTCTTGTACTAAACATAATATAAAGTTAAGTGAAATAAAAGATTTAAGCTTGCAAGTATAGGTTGCTCTCTTTCCAAAAGAGTCTACTATCGTTTATAATTAGACAGATAGCATTTATGGGAGAAGATTAATGAATATTTTTAAACCAACGTGGATGATTGAAAAAATATATAATTTATCTGCAAAAGATTTAAACCAAAAAGGAATTACGACTGTCTTAACCGATTTAGATAATACGTTAATTGCCTGGAATAATCCGGATGGAACTCCCGAATTAAGACAATGGATCGAAGATCTAAAACAAGAAAATATTAGAGTAATCGTAGTTTCTAACAATAACCATGCTCGCGTTAAGAAAGCAGTTGAAGGCTTTGGACTTGAATTTGATTCAAGAGCTTTAAAACCATTGACTGTTGGTATTAATCGAGTGGTACGCAAAAATAAATTGGATAAGAACTCCACCATTATGGTTGGAGACCAATTAATTACGGATATGGCCGCTGCAAATTTAGCTGGAGTGCGGGGAGTTTTAGTGAAACCGTTAATTGAAACGGACGCTTGGAATACTAAATTCAACCGTTTTTTGGAATTCTTTGTAAAGCGTTCTTTAAAAAAGAAGTATCCGGAATTAGTTTGGCATAAGGAGTTACAATAAATGGACGAACAAAATGAATTACGTTGTATTGGTTGTGGAGCAATTCTACAAGTGACTGATAAAAAAGCGCCTGGATATACACCAGAATCAGCCTTAAAAAAGGGATTAGAATCTGGCCAATTATATTGTCAAAGATGTTTTAGATTACGTCACTACAATGAAATTGCTCCAGTAGACATTAGTGATGATGACTTCCGAAAGTTATTAAGTCAGATTAGTGATTCCAACTCACTAGTTGTGTATGTAGTTGACATGTTTGATTTTAATGGAAGTTTGATTCCAGGACTTCACCGATTTATTGGAGACAATCCAGTATTGTTGGTAGGAAATAAAGAAGATGTCTTTCCAAAATCAATCAAACGTCATCGTATGAAAGAATGGCTTAGACAACAAGCAAAGGCAAATGGTATTTTGCCTGAAGATGTGGTTATTACCAGTGCTAAAAATGCTAGTTCAGTGGAAGCCTTATTTAATGCGGTAGAAAAATTACGTAAAGGTCGGGACGTTTATGTAGTCGGAGTTACAAATGTTGGGAAGTCAACTTTAATTAATAGTTTGATTGCTATTCGCAATGGAATTAAAGATGTAATTACTACTTCCCGTTTTCCGGGTACTACTTTAGATCGCATTGAAATTCCGTTCGATGATCATAGTAATTTGATTGATACACCCGGAATTATTCATGCCGATCAAATGGCACATGTATTGGCTGCGGAAGATTTGAAATATGTCTCGCCACAAAAGACGATTAAACCTCGTGTATTCCAACTAAACAGTCAACAAACTCTTTTTTTGGGAGCTTTAGCTCGATTTGATTACGAACACTCTGAGGGCTCTGTAACAGCTTATTTTGATAATAATCTTATGGTTCATCGGACTAAGTTGGAAAACGCAGATAATTTTTACGAAAAACATGCAGGTGAATTATTGACACCTCCAACTGCAGATAATTTGGCTAAAATGCCTAAATTAGTTGCACATCAGTTTAGTGCAGATCAAGATAGTGATATTGTTTTTGAAGGATTAGGTTGGATATCCGTTCCTGAAGGAAGCACGATTACTGCATGGGCACCAGAGGGTATTTCAGTAGTAATAAGACGATCATTAATTTAAGTTGCAAATAAAAGGAGAAACAATGGAATTAAGAGGAAAACAAAAAAGATATCTTAGAGCTCGAGCACATTCATACCGCCCAGTTTTTTCCGTGGGTAAAAATGGTCTAACTGAAGCATGGCTCAATCAATTGGCAGGAGCTTTAGACAACCATGAATTATTAAAAATTAATATCCAACAAAATTCAGATGCAACAACGGCTGAAGCTAAAGAATTTATTGAATCTAATACAGATATTCAAGTAGTTCAAACCATTGGACGGGTACTAGTGTTGTTTAAAGTTTCTTCGGAAGCGGATAAACGTGAAATTTCAGATACAGTTAAGAAGATATAGATAAAGGTGATTAATCTTGATAGCAACAAAATCTAAAACAGTTTCTGGAGTACAAGTAGAAGTGGTTGAAGAGCCATTAATACAAAAGAAAGGCAAGAAAATTGGCATTCTGGGAGGGACGTTTAATCCGCCTCACATTGCTCATTTATTAATTGCTGAACAAGTAGGAAGCCAGTTGGGACTGGATAAGGTGCTATTTATTCCAGATTTTATTCCACCACATGTTGATGAGAAAAAAACCATTCCTGCTGAGCACCGAGTTGAAATGGTCCGCTTAGCTATTCAGGATAACCCACTGTTTGATTTAGATTTAATCGAAATTAATCGTGGTGGCTCAAGTTATTCGTACGATACGGTTAAAGAATTAAAACAACTACATCCGGAAAATGACTATTATTTTATTATTGGTGGTGACATGGCGGACTATTTACCGACTTGGCATCGAATTGACGAATTAGTTAAAATGGTTCAATTTGTGGGTGTTGATCGGCCGAAATATCAACGCCAAGAACAATATCCGATTATTTGGGTAGATGTTCCTAAGATGGACATTAGTTCCACCAAAATTAGAAAAAACGTTAAGAATGGGTGTTCAATTAGGTATCAAGTGCCCGAAAGTGTCGAAAAGTATATAAAGGAGCACCGTTTATATGAGCAATAATGAAGAATTAATTTATCAAAAAAACTACGTGCCTTTTACGCGAGCAGAATTAATCGACGCTGTTTCTAAAAGTATTACCGGAAGTCGATTCGAACATGTTCTACGAGTTGAAAAGAAGGCGATTGAATTAGCACAAAAATATGATGCTGACGTGGAGAAAGCCAGTATTACCGGTTTACTACACGATTATGCCAAGCAACGTAGTGATAGTGAATTTATTAAATATATTAATGAACTAGAGCTTGATCCCCAATTATTAGATTATGGTAATGCTATTTGGCATGGTGTTGTTGGCGCAGAAATCGTTAAAAATGAATTGAAGATTTATGATGAAGAAATTTTAAATGCAATTCGACGTCATACCGTCGGGGCACCATACATGACATTGATTGATCAAATAGTGTTCATGGCCGATTATATTGAAGATGGTCGTGATTTTGAAGGCGTAGAACAAGCCCGTTTAATTACAGAACAAAGTTTACAAAAGGGCGTTACTTTCCAAATGAAGAGTACCCTTGCATACTTAATCGCTGGAAATAAGCCAGTTTTTCCAGCTACGATTGAAAGTTATAACGCATGGATCTCAAAATTTAATTAAAACTAGGAGAAATAGATTGAACAATTTAGAAGAATTAGAATTACTAGTAAAAGCAGCAGATAGCAAACGAGCTGAAAATACAATCGTTTTAAATGTACGTGAGGTTAGCACCTTAGCAGACTACTTTATGATTACAAGTGCTGATTCTAACCGCCAAGTAGCTGCCATTGCAGATGCTATTATTGAAAAGGCTAAGGAAAACCAGATCGAAATCCGTCGTATTGAAGGAAATCGTGCTGCAGAATGGATTTTGATTGACTTAGGAAATATTGTTATTAATGTTTTCCAAACGGATCAAAGAAAGTACTATAATCTGGAAAAGCTTTGGTCCCAAGCTGAAGCAGTTGAAACAACTGATTGGATTGCAGAATAATGATATATCAAAGCTTTGCGGAGTTATATGGCCAACTTTTTGATGAAGATGAATACCAAAATTGGTTTGAATATACGCAAAAAGAAGTTGATTTAAGTCATAAAAATAATTGGCTTGAATTAGCTTGTGGTGCGGGAAGATTGGTTGTTCAACTCGCACAGCATGGACAAATCGTCACAGGATTTGATTTGTCAGAAGAAATGTTAGCTCTAGCAGAACAGCACACTAGAGATGCTGAGGTGGCAGCAGAACTGATTCAAGGAAATATGTTGGATTTAAGTGAATTAGAGCAGTTTGATGTTGTATCATGCTACGCTGATTCTTTTTGCTACCTTCCGGATGAAGAACAAGTGTTACAGTCGTTTAGCGAAGTGTATGAGCACTTAAAATCTGGCGGCCAGTTTATCTTTGACGTGATCACTCCATATCAAACAGGGGTGGTTTACCCAGGTTATATGTTTAACTATCAAGATGACCGCCAAGCATTCATTTGGTCAAGCTTCGAAGGCGAAGATAAATATCATGTCGAACATGACTTAACTTTTTTTACCAAAGCAAATGATGATGAGCTATTTAGACGGACCGAAGAAACTCATTTTGAACGAACGTATGAACTGGAAACGTACGTTAAACTTTTAGAAAAAGCTGGTTTTTCTAAAATCAAATACTATGCTGATTATGGAAAAGCTGAAGTAGATGAAAAAACAACTCGGTGGTTCTTTAGTTGTAGGAGGTAGCTGTATTGCAAGCATGCGCAGTGATTGCAGAGTTTAATCCATTTCATAATGGACATCAATATTTGTTAGAGCAGGCACGCAAGGTTACTAAGGCGGACTTAGTGATCGTAATTATGAGTGGCAATTTTGTACAGCGGGGGGAACCCGCCTTGATTAATAAATGGGAGAGAGCACGGGTTGCCATTAATTGTGGTGCTGATTTAGTTGTAGAAATACCTACTGAATATGCCATTGATTCTGCTAAAGAATTTGCCCATGCGGGAGTAGAGATTGCTCAAAAATTAGGAGCTAGCTTTTTAGCTTTTGGGAGTGAAAATCCAGATTTGGATTTTGAAAATGAGAGTAAGATTCTGGACCGACAATTTGACCAGAGAGCCAAAAAATATAATCAAAATTTTGCAGCTCAATTATTTGATGATACAGCCATTATGAACTCGAACGATATTCTAGGAATCAATTATGCGTACTGGAATTCTAAATCAAAAAGAGGCTTGCAGTTAATACCATTGCAAAGGGAACAAGCAGATCACCGAGATACGGAGATAAAGGGCTCGATTGCTAGTGCATCGGCAATTCGGAGGGCAGCTTTAGAACAATCAGAGTACTTTAACGCGGTACCTAAGGCGTCTTTAAAGGCTATTAGAAATGCTAAATTAACAAGCTGGGAAGATTTCTGGATAATGTTAAATTATCGGTTATTAACTTCAACGCCCCAAGAATTACGTCATATAAAGGGTGTTACAGAGGGTTTCGAAAATCGTATTTTAAATTTGGTTGATAAAAGTAACTCGTTTACAGAGTTGATGCAGAAGTTGAAGACTAAAAGATACACTTATACTAGAATTCAACGAAGTTTAACGAATATTTTACTTAATATCCAAGCTACTCCGTTTAATCTAACTAAGACGAGATTATTGGCGACAAATCAGCTCGGCCGGATTTTTATCCGAGAAGCAGCCCTTGGATCAGTAGTAATGACCAAAGTCACCAAAGAAGATTTTGAAAATAATTATGCAATTACAAAACGAGCAGACGATTTATACCAATTAGTTTCTCCATATCAATGGGGAAAGGGCCCTATTATAAAAAAGAATGTCAAGGAATAAACGTTGACAATGTGGTTCCACATGGTATAATTGTTTCTGTTGCATTGGAGGTTCATTATGGAATGGTATTTTACAGAACTGCGTAAGCACAAAGAGCCGTTTCAGTTCGATGAAACGATGGATTTGGAACAATCTTTAGTCGAACGCTTTCCAGATGTAGTTATTAAATGCTCACCAATTAATTTTAAAGGAACGGTGACAATCGAACGTGATTCAGTTATCATTGATGCTGAGATCAGTTGTGATTTGACAGTTCCTTCATCACGATCATTGAAGCCTGTCCACATGAATTTAGACTTTTTCATAAGTGAAATTTATGTAGATAATCCTAGTATTATTGATTCTTTTGCGAAAGAAGAAGTGGTAATGCTAGTTGAAGATGATGTGATTAGTGTTGATAAACTAATTGAAGATAATATCGTCCTTCAAGTTCCAATGCAGGTTTTAACGCCTGAAGAGGAAAAAGAGGGAGTCATGCCTTCTGGTGCAGAATGGCAAGTGATTTCTGAGATGGACGTGGAATCGGAGCATGAAAAACAAGTTGATCCACGCCTTGCTAAGTTAAAGGGTTTATTGAAAGATAATCCTGAATCGTAAGGCTTTAAAAAAGCGGGAAACCGAATTCTCTTAAAGGAGGTGCTCATAGATGGCTGTTCCAGCAAGAAGAACATCAAAGACACGTAAGCGTAATCGTCGTGGACACATTAAGTTAACTACTCCAGGTTTGGCACCATGTCCAAACTGTGGTGAATTACGAGTTTCACATCGTGTTTGCCCAAGTTGTGGTTACTATAACGGAAAACAAGTTATTGACGTGAAAGCTAACTAATTTGTTAAAAGAAGTAAAAGGAGCCTAGGTCCTTTTACTTCTTTTTTTGTGTTTAAAACGATTGAATATAAATTGCTTAGTGTTATATATTAATTAAATCTCCTTAGAGGTTCTCAGCTTTTTATACATTTTTTTTACTTATCTGTTAAAATATAATATATTGCTACACAAAGTTTCGAGTATTTTAAAATCAATGTCTTGGAACAATTGTTAGATATAGAGGAGGAATCACGATGGATCAACCACAAATTGGTGTAGTGGGAATGGCCGTAATGGGTAAAAATCTCGCTTTAAACATCGAAAGCAGGGGATATACAGTTGCGATCTACAACCGTACTGCCTCAAAAACTGAAAAAGTAATGCAAGATCATTCTGAAAAGAAATTAGTTCCTGCATATTCTATTGAAGAATTCGTAAATTCACTAGAAAAGCCTCGTCGAATTATGATGATGGTTAAGGCTGGTAAACCAACTGATGCTGTTATTGCTGAATTACTTCCTTTACTTGACAAAGGAGATGTCTTAATCGACGGTGGTAACACTAACTTTGAAGACACTATGCGTCGTAATAAAGAATTGGATGAATCTGGAATTAACTTCATTGGTACAGGTGTTTCAGGTGGTGAATTAGGTGCGTTACAAGGTCCTTCAATGATGCCAGGTGGACAAAAAGAAGCTTATGACTTAGTTGCACCAATCTTCGAACAAATCTCTGCTAAGGCTAAAGACGGCGATCCATGTGTGACCTATATTGGACCTAACGGAGCTGGTCATTACGTTAAAATGGTTCATAACGGAATTGAATATGGTGATGAACAATTAATCGATGAAAGTTACGACCTAATGCGTAAGTTATTGGGTCTCCCAGTTAAAGAAATTGCTGATATTTTTGCTGACTGGAATCAAGGTGAACTTGACAGTTATCTAATCGATATTACTGCTGATATTCTAACAAGAACGGACGATCTTGGTTCAGATAAACCAATCGTTGATCTTATTATGGATAAAGGTGGCAATAAAGGAACAGGTAAGTGGAGTTCACAAAATGCACTTGAATTAGGGGTTCCACAATCGCTCATCACTGAATCTGTATATGCTCGTTATATTTCCGTGCTTAAGGACGAACGTGTCGCAGCAAGTAAAGTGCTTGCAGGTCCAGAAAAGAAAATTGACGTTGACAAGGATGAAGTCATCGAAAAAATTCGTCGCGCACTATACTTCAGTAAGATTATGAGTTACGCTCAAGGATTTGAACAAATGCGTGTAGCTTCTGAAAATTATGACTGGAACTTGAATTTTGGTGAAATTGCCAAGATCTGGCGTGCTGGATGTATCATCCGTGCTCAATTCCTTCAAAATATTACAGATGCTTTCGATAAGAATCCTGAACTAAATAACCTTTTGATGGATTCATACTTCCAAGAAATTGCTGCTAAGTATCAAGAAGCCGTTCGTGACGTAGTTGCACTTGCTGTTAAAGCTGGAATTCCAGTTCCCGCACTATCAGCAGCGGTAGCATACTATGATTCATATCGTTCAGCTGTTTTACCAGCAAATCTTCTTCAAGCACAACGTGATTACTTTGGTGCTCACACCTACGAACGTGTTGATCGCGAAGGTATTTACCATTTTCCATGGTATGAAGAACAATAAAAATTAGTTTAAATAGAAAAGCGATAACCGTTACGGCTACCGCTTTTTTTATATGGATTATTAAGGATATCACTTTGAGACTAGGTCAAATTAAGTGAGCCACTTAAGTAGAGGCTAGGCTTTTCACCAATATAGTGCAACCCAAAACGCAAGCACTAGATGGAAAAATAGTTGCTTAGAATCGAAAAACTTTTAAAATAACAAAATTGATGTGAAATAAGTTAAGATACTATAATTAAATTATTACGTTTCAAAGTCAAATCAAATAATCTAACAATCTTATTTATATTGGATTAGAAAGGAATGGAAGCCTAGGGAAGCTATTTGACTCCCTTTTGTTTGCAACATAATATTGGAAGCGCTAGGCAAAGCAACCGGATAATGTTAGAATTTACTACAGTAGGGTTAAAATAATTTAATTTTGGGGTAAAAAAATGAGTCGTATTTTGATAATCGAAGATGAAAAAAGTCTTGCACGTTTTGTTCAACTTGAATTACAGCATGAAGGATATGAAGTTGAAGTTCAATCTAACGGACGCACAGGTTTAGAAGCAGCATTATCAGAAGATTTTGATGCTATCTTACTTGATTTAATGTTGCCAGAAATTAATGGAATTGAAGTATGTCGGCGTATTAGAAGAGAAAAAATAACTCCTATTATTATGATGACAGCTCGCGATTCAATCATTGATCGTGTTTCAGGTCTTGATCACGGAGCAGATGATTATATTGTAAAACCTTTTGCTATTGAGGAGTTACTTGCTCGTTTACGCGCAGTTCTTCGCCGAGTGGATTTAGAAACACAAGATTCCACTTTCCACCAAACAACGGTTGAATTTCAAGATATTGTTATTGAAAAGGAAAATCGAGTTGTACGTCGTAATAACGAAGTAATCAATTTAACTAAACGTGAATATGAGTTGCTATTGTTATTAATGGAAAATATTAACGTGGTTCAGTCTCGAGAAACTTTATTGAATAAGGTATGGGGTGTAGACGATGGTGTAGAAACTAACGTTGTCGATGTGTACATTAGATACCTCCGAAATAAAATTGATGTTAAGGGACGTCCTAGCTACATTCAAACCGTACGTGGTACTGGATATGTAATGAGGACCTAGTATGGAAAATAAAGTAATTAAAAAAAAGAGAATGTCGCTAAAATGGAAATGGGCTATCGGTACTGGTGTTGGAGTCCTATTAATTTTTGCACTTTTCTCTTTTTTTGTTTTTAAAATTGTAACAGATTCATTATATGCTGAAGAACATCGAGATGTGGAATCAACAGTAACCCAAGTAAGAAGTCGTCTTCAAAATGCGAATGAGATTAATTATAAAACTACGGATATATTCAGACCTGATTTAAACCAAAAATCGGCGGTTAATAATAACCAAGGTGGTTTTAATGATTCATTGTTAGCGAGTTTAACCAGGCGAGATTTAGTAGTTTCAGTTTATAACTTAGAAAAAGAATCAGTTTTTTCGAATCAAAGAATTAGTATGAAGACTACTCTCTCCGAGCGAAAGTCAATTAAACGGAGTAAATTTCATCATAAAGATATTATTGTGGGACAAGCACCGATTATTAATAAAGATAATCAAGTAATCGGGTATGTACGAGTTGTTGATTTACTGGTGAAATATAATAACAGATATCAGCGCTTGATCTGGCTATTTACCTTAACGTCGCTTTTAATTTTTATGGTAATCTCCATTTTCGGTTATGGATTAACGGCATACTTATTAAAACCAATGAATTTAATTAATCAGTCGATGCGTAATTTAGAGGAAGATCCTCAAACCGATTTAAGAGTTCCTGAAATTGATACAAATGACGAGTTATCGGACTTGGCTCATGAATTTAATGATATGATTGATCGAATGCAACGCTATATTGATCAACAGAGACAGTTCGTTGAAGATGTATCACATGAATTGCGAACGCCAGTGGCAGTTGTGGAAGGTCACCTAAAGATGCTTGACCGTTGGGGAAAGGATGATCCACAAGTTTTGGATGAATCAATTAAAGCGTCCTTAGAAGAAACGCAACGAATGAAAAGTTTAGTTAGTGAAATGCTAGATCTAACACGAGCTGATCAAATTGAGATTAATTATGCCGATGAAAAAACGAACGTCGTTCAATTAGTAAATCAAGTATTCAATGATTTTAAGATGATTCATCCAGAATTTAATTTCGTAATGGATGACGATATTACTGGTGAACCCATTGTTCCTATATATCGGAATCATTTAGAACAAATTCTCGTAATCCTGCTTGATAATGCCATCAAGTACTCAAAAGATCGCAAAGAAATTCATATTTCAACTGCTAATACCAAAAAGACCGTTGAAATTGCTGTACAAGATTTTGGTGAGGGGATTGCTGAAGAAAATCTGAAACAGGTATTTAATCGTTTCTATCGAATCGACAAAGCTCGCAGTCGAGATCAAGGTGGGAACGGTTTAGGTTTATCCATTGCTAAGAAATTAACTGAAGAATATCATGGAAATATTTCGCTAGAAAGTTCAGTTGGTTCAGGTTCAATATTTAGAATTAAATTACCGATTATTGAAGATCAACAGATAGAAATTAGTGAAAAATAAAAAATCCTTGGAAAATGAGTTTTACTCAAAATTTTCCAAGGATTTTTTTGGTATTTAATTTTAGTCACGATGATGATTTTGTTTACCTGCATTACGACGAGGTTTGTTATTTTGTGGTTTAGAAACTGGTTTAGTTTCAGGTTCACTAGTAAATTCTGTAGCTGCTTCTGTAACATTTTTAAGGTCTACTGGACCAGTTGGTTCAACAATCTTAGGAGGATTCTTTTTCATTTCCTCTTGGATCCGTGCTTTAATTTTTGGACGATAGAGATTAATTGCGAGTGTTTGGATACATGCAAAAACTCCACCAACAGCAAAGTAAAGTCCTAATCCACCAGGGGAAGAAAAAGTGAAAAATAGAATCATCAAAGGACTGACAATCATCATGGAACGCATCATTTTTCTTTGTTCTGGTGCAACGCCTAAAGTACCTAACCAACCTTGTAATAAGTAAACAAGGAAGGAAATTGCTGCCAATAAGATACTTGGCTTAGCCAAATTAATACCTAGGAATAATCCTTGATGTAATTCAGGTGAATACTGAATAGCTGCGTATAACGCGGCAAAAACAGGGAATTGGATGATAATTGGGAGGCAACCAATTCCACCAGTCATACTAACGTTGTTATCCTTATACAAGGCCATCATTTCCTGACTAATAGCGGCACGTTCTTCGGGCGTTTTGGCTGCTTGATTACGTGCTTGAAGTACCTTAAGCTGGGGCTGAATAAATGCCATTTTTTCTTGTTGAATTGTGGCTTTGCGAGATTGATTTAACATCAATGGAAGCAAAATTAAACGAACAACAAAAGTAACAAGAATAATCGCTAGCCCATAACTTCCACAAAGTAAGTGTGAAAGGTAATTCATAAAGTGCTGAGTGGGGATGGCTAGATAATCATAGATCGGTCCATACGGATTACCGTGTTTATCACGTTGGACACATCCACTAAGAACTAATGCGAGTCCCGAGATTAAAGTAATCGTCGAGATACTTTTAAGCTTTTTCATAATATACGTACAATTCCCTTCTGAATGCTAGAAATACAAGGGTAACTATACTTGATTTTCCGTCTTTTTTCAATGAAATTTAGTATTTAACAATAAAGTCTTGCCCTTCAAATAAGGGAATTGATTTAACAGTTAATTTATTGACTCGTCCAGATGGCGAAGGTGAGGCTTTTACTCCATCAATAAACTGGTCTAAAACAGCGTCTGGAGCCTGCGCCTCAATTTCTACGGTACCATCGGGGTTGTTTTTGACCCATCCAGTTACTTTAAGTCGATCAGCTAGTAATTTGGTTGTATAACGGAATCCCACGGCTTGTACCTGTCCAGAAGCGTTCATGTGAACAGCTTTCATTATAATCATTCCTTTCAAAAAGATTTATATTAATAATTTTAACATCGTTACCTTAATTTGTTAGTATGAAAGGTGTTAAGATTAAAAGTTCGGCAAGTCTGTATATCATTTAGATTGTGATAATGATACGATTAAATAGGATAGAAACAGAATACTTACAAATGGTAAGGAGATAAGGTATAATTATGGAAAAGATTTCTTCAACAAAGAATTCAAAAGTGAAAGAATGGGTGAAACTAAAAACCAATAATGGTAGAAAAAAATTTAAGAAATTTCTTTTAGAAGGACGTCATCCAGTGGAGACGGCTTTGGAACAGGCAACTGAATATGAGTTTTTAATTGTCCAAGAAGACTTTGATTTAGGTGAGCTTGCTGAACAAGTCGATAATGACAAATTAATTTTAGTGACCAAAGAAGTTGCTAATCATATTTCAGATACTGTTCACGATCAAGGCATCTTTTTAATTGGTTACATTAACGAGGAAGATTGGCAATTTCCAGATGATTTGTCTGGAAAATGGTTAGTTTTGGATAATGTACAAGATCCTGGAAATATTGGTACAATGGTAAGAACGGCTGATGCGGCTGGGTTTACAGGAGTTGTATTTGGCGATGGGACAGCTGATTTCTATAACCCTAAGATTCTAAGGGCTATGCAGGGTAGTCAGTATCACTTGCAGTTGAAACGATTGAATCTTGAGAAATGGATTCGTAATTGTAAGGATCAAGGTAGTGTAATTTTTGGCTCAATTTTAGATGAAAATGCCCGTGACTATCGTAAAATTGATGTTCCAGACCAGTTCTCTTTGATTATGGGGAATGAAGGCAACGGCATGAGTGAAAGACTTATTGAAATGACGGATATGAATTTATATATTCCAATCAAGGGTTCCGCAGAATCTTTGAATGTGGCGGTTGCTGCTGGAGTATTAATGTTTGGTTTAGCCGGTTAAGGTTTTGTTACGTTTTAAATTTGGCAGTTAGATTTACTTGATTTAAAAAAGTATGACGCTAAGATGGTAGTAACTTAAGCTAAAAAGGAGCTTTTTAATGAAGTCACTAGATTGGAAAAATGATTCTGAATATATGGCAATTGTTGGAGATTTATTAGAGAAAAAAGAGGTTCAAAAGTTAGATAACTACACTCAACATCACAATGGAACTCGTTTGGATCACTGTATTAGCGTTTCCTATGAAAGCTATTTGTTAGCCAAAAAACACAATCTAGATGCTGTTTCGACAGCACGAGCTGGGTTACTCCATGATTTATTCTATTACGATTGGAGAACAACTAAGTTTACTTTGGGTTCTCACGCCTTTATCCATCCTCGGGTTGCTTTACGTAATGCGGAAAAGCTCACGGTCTTGAATGATAAAGAAAAAGATATTATATTAAAACATATGTGGGGAGCCACTGTCGCGCGACCTAAATATTTTGAAAGCAGTATTGTGTCATTTGTAGATGACGAACAAGCTATTACTGAATATTTTGATCATGTTCGCAAGGAATTTAAGATGAAACTCATGAAATATAAAGAGAAGGTTATTAAGTTTATCTAGTAAAAGAGGTTTTTATAATGCAGAGTACACAACTAAAAGAACAAACTGATTTTGAACTTTGTCCAAAGTTTGAAAAGATGTTTGATATACTAGGAAAAAAATGGAATGGACTTATTTTAGAAGTGCTTATGAATGCTGGTCCACAGCGTTTTAAAGACATTGCGCATAGTGTCACGAAATGTAGTGACCGTGTACTTGTAGAGCGTTTGAAAAGCTTAGAGGAAGCTGGGCTAGTGGAACGATGTACTTATGAGGATTCTTCCTTAATTGAGTATCGATTAACAGAACAAGGTGAAAATCTACGTCCGGTGCTTGACGCCGCTCATAAATTTGCTGATTGCTGGTTTTAATTAGGTATTGACCTAATGCGTTTTTTTGGTTAAAGTAGCTAAGAGAATAAAAGCTCGAAGAGTAGTAGCTGATTTAAATTATCAGACAGAGAAGGAATCGTTAGGTTGAGAGATTCCGATGATGGTTTCAGTGAATTCGCTTCGATTTAAAAATGGGCAGGCCACCCGTATCTGGCTGACCAAGTGTGCATTGAGTTGCAAACAAGGGTGGTACCGCGTTAAAAAACGTCCCTTTCTAGGAGGGGCGTTTTTTTATTTGGAGAAAGGTGGAAAGATCATGAGTTTACAAGAGAAGTTAAAAGAACTTGAAGAAAAAGGTCTTCAAGAAATTAGCGTTGCTAATGAATTATCAAAATTAAATGAAGTACGGGTCAATTTTTTAGGTAAAAAAGGTCCGATTACTGAGGTCCTCCGAGGGATGCGTGATTTAAGTAAAGAGGAACGTCCTAAGGTCGGTGAATTTGCTAATAAAGTACGTGATAACCTAACATCTAAATTGGAAGAACGTAAAGAAGAATTAGCACAGGCAGCCTTGAATAAAAAATTAGCTGAAGAGGCTGTAGATGTTACTTTGCCAGGGACACCGATGAAGCAAGGCCAACCGCATGTTATTCAGCAAATTATTGATAACTTGGAAGATTTATTCCTTGGGATGGGTTACCAAGTTGTTGAAGGACCAGAAGTTGAACTCGACCGCTATAACTTTGAGATGCTAAATCTGCCTAAAGATCATCCGGCTCGTGATATGCAAGATACATTTTACATCACGGACGAAGTTTTGATGCGCTCTCAAACTTCTCCAGTTCAAGCTCGAACAATGGAAAAACATGACTTTTCAAAGGGACCATTAAAAATGATCTCACCAGGGGTAGTTTACCGTCGCGATACTGATGATGCTACTCATTCACACCAATTCCATCAAATTGAAGGATTAGTGATTGATAAGAACATTACGATGGGTGATTTGAAAGGTACTTTAGTAACTTTGGCTAAGGAACTTTTTGGTGATCGTTTCGAAGTACGCTTGCGTCCAAGTTATTTTCCATTTACAGAACCTTCTGTTGAAGCAGACGTTACTTGCTTTAATTGTATGGGAAAAGGCTGTTCAGTATGTAAGTCAACCGGTTGGATAGAAGTATTAGGGGCTGGAATGGTTCATCCTAATGTTTTGAAAATGGCTGGTGTGGACACGGACGTTTACGGTGGTTTTGCCTTTGGATTAGGACCTGATCGTTTTGCAATGTTACGTTATGGTGTTGATGATATTCGTAATTTCTACCTAAATGATGTTAGATTCCTATCCCAATTCAATAAGCGAGGTTAATAAAAAATGAAACTTTCATACAAGTGGTTATCTAAATATTTAGAACTAGACTTAGAACCTAAAGACTTGGCTGAAAAGATTGAACGTACAGCTGTTGAAGTTGATTCAGTTACAAGATTAGATTATAAATTAAAGAAAATTGTTGTGGGTCATACCCTAGAAGTGACTGAACATCCTGATTCAGATCATTTGCACATTTGCCAAGTCGATGTTGGTGAAGAAGAACCAATTCAAATTGTTTGTGGTGCACCTAATATTGCTGCAGACCAAGATGTTATTGTTGCTCTCCACGGTTCAAGAATCAAAGACAACGTCAAAATTAAGCGTAGCAAAATGCGTGGAGTTCCATCTAATGGGATGATTTGTGCTCTGCAAGAAATTGGTTACCCAGACAATGTGGTACCTAAAGACTATGCAGATGGAATTTACGTATTCCCAGCTGACAGCCATGTTAAACCAGGTGATTCTGTAATGGAAGCTTTAGGAATGGATGACGATGTGATTGATACATCCGTAACACCTAATCGTGGTGATATGTTCAGTATGAACGGTAATGCACACGAAATTGCCGCTATTCTAGATCAAAAGGCTAATTTTGAAGTTTTGAAGGTCCAAGACGAACAAAAATCAGCTGATACTTTAGCCGATCAAATAAAAGTTGAAATCGATGAGCAAGATGTTGCCCCAGTTTACAAGTTGATGGCCATTGAAAACGTGAAAATTGCGCCTAGTCCATTCTGGCTACAAACGACATTGATGAAGGCGGGAATTCGTCCTATTAATAATGTAGTGGATGTTACTAATTACATTATGTTGAAATATGGACAACCTCTTCATGCCTATGATTTGGACCAACTTAAAGGTCAAACAATTTCAGTTGCTCCAGCGGGTGAAAATGTTAAATTTACTACTCTAGATGATGAAAAACGTGATTTGCGTCCAGAAGACCTTGTAATCACAGCTGATGGGACCCCGATTGCAATGGCTGGTGTAATGGGTGGAATGGCTACAGAAGTTAGTGATCAAACTCAAAATATTGTTATTGAAGCAGCAATTTTTGACCCAATTAAAATCCGTAAAACTGCTCGTTACCATAATCTACATAGCGAAGCTGCAATGCGTTTTGAACGTGGTATTGACTATAGTTCACTTGATGATGCATTAAACGAAGCAGCCAGCTTAGTAGCTGATTTTAGTCAAGGGAAAGTGATGAGCGGGGTAGTTGTTGGCAATGATACTAAACTTAATCCTGAATCAATTACAATCGCTTTAGCTCGTATTAACAAAATTTTAGGTACGTCACTTACTAGTGAAGAAGTCGTAGCTATTTTTGATCGACTTGGATTTAGTACAGAATTAGATGCTACAAAGCAGACCTTCAAGGTAACTGTTCCCGTTCGTCGTTGGGACATTCATATTGAAGCTGACTTGCTAGAGGAAGTTGCTCGAATCTTTGGTTACGACAACTTACCAGTGACATTACCAACTGGTGATCCAACTATTGGACAACTTACTACTGAACAGAAATTGATGCGGGCCTCAAGAACAGTTATGGAAGGCTTAGGGCTTACTCAAGCCATGAGTTATGGACTTACAACCATTGCCAAGAGTCAACAATTTGTGAAGGGTGATCACGAACTAGTGAAGGTCGATTGGCCAATGACAAAGGACCGAGAAGCCTTAAGAATGAATCTAATTAGTGGATTACTTGATGATATTGCTTACAATAAGGCACGTTCAGTGGAAAATGTTGCTCTTTATGAACAAGGGCGAGTTTTCTATGGAAATGGACAAGCACAACCAGAAGAAATTGAACATATTGCAGGAGCAATTACAGGTTCAATGCAGGCTAAGTCTTGGAATGAAAAAGAAAAGCCAGTAACTTTCTTTGATGTTAAGGGAATTGTAGAACAATACCTTAAGAATGTTGCCGTTGCTGGAGAAGTAAGTTATGTTGCAGACCATGATCGTCAGGGGATGCATCCGGGACGCACTGCTGATGTTTTGCTTGATGGAGATGTAATTGGTTTTATTGGTCAAATTCATCCAACCACTGCAGAAGAGTTTAAGATTAAGGAAACTTATGTTTTTGAATTGAATTTAACAAAAATTATTCATGCCGAAAAGAAGTTACAACATTATGACGTAATTTCTAAATATCCTGCAATTACACGAGACATTGCTATTTTAGTTAATAAGGAAGTTTCTAATACAGAAGTTCTAAACGTTATTAATGAAACTAAGCAAAAGAACTTGATAAAAGTTGAATTGTTTGATGTTTATGAAGGTAAGAACCTTGAAAAAGGGATGAAGTCCTTGGCATATCAATTTACTTATCAAGATACAAATGATACTTTGCAAGAAGATGCTATCAATGATGAATTTTCTAAGGTAATTAAAAACCTGGAAGAGAAATTAAATGTAACCGTTAGATAACCGTATTAAATCTATGTTACTTTAATGCGAAGTTAAAGATAGTTATTGTATAATTACCATTATTGTAAATGATAGGAGAAATGATCTTGGATAATAACAATGATTCGAATCAAAGACATAGTCGTGTACAGAGTAACTATAAACGACAAAAAAACGGTCACAACATTATTAAATGGGTGATTGGTATCTTAGTTGCTGTTGTTTTAATCACTACGTTTATGGGATACCGCTATTACAGCACTTCCCTACAACCTTTAGACGCGAAGAGCAATAAACAAATTGAAATTAATATTCCGGTTGGAACAACTTCACGAGGAGTGGGCTCGATCCTAGAGGATAAACATGTCGTTAAGAGTGGTGCAGTATTCAATTACTACACTAAGTCTAAGAAAATCAATAACTTCCAAGCAGGTTATTATGTTTTAAAACCATCGATGACTTTAAAACAAATCGCTAAAAAACTTGAAAAGGGTGGAGCAGCAGAGCCAATTGCCTTGAACGGTCCACGCGTATTAATCAAGGAAGGCGAAAATATTGATCAGATTGCTAATTCGATGAAATCTTCGAAGTACTTTAAGAAGTCCGATTTCTTGAAATTAATGAAAGATGAGGACTTTATAAAGAGTCTAGCTAAGCAATATCCTAAATTACTGGGATCGGCGATGAAGGCTCAAAACGTGCGCTATCGATTAGAAGGGTACTTATTCCCAGCTAGTTATGCAATTGATAAAAATACCAAACTAAAAGATGTCATTACGCAAATGGTTGCTAAAGAGGATGCTGTTTTACAACCTTATTATTCTAAGATTAAATCAGATGGTTTAACCGTTCAGGAAACTTTGAGTGTAGCGTCACTAGTTGAAATGGAAGGTAGTAAATCTAGCGATCGCTCTAAGATTGCAGGGGTCTTCTTAAATCGTATCAAGCAAGGTGAAACATTAGGATCTGATGTTTCAACACGTTATGCAGTTAAAAAATCCGCAACAGAAGACTTAACTCAATCCGATTTAGCAAGTACTAACCCATATAACACTCGGGTGAATACTGGATTTATGCCAGGACCAGTTGATAATCCTGGTGAAGATTCTATTCTATCCGTGGTTAATGCTGATACTAAAGACGGATATCTATTCTTCTTTGCAGTTACAAAAAATGTATCTGGTTCAAAACATAAAGTTGGAGACGTCTTGTTCTACAAAGACATTACTTCATTTAACGAAGCAGTTGCGAAGTACAATCCAGAAGGTAAATAGTGAGGAATTAAGCTTATGAGTACAAAGAACAGCCCAATAATTATTGGGGTAACCGGGGGATCCGGTAGTGGAAAAACAACTGTTAGTCAAAAAATTCTTGAAGAATTACATGGTCATTCGATTTCTATCATTCAACAAGATTCGTATTACAAAGATCAAGCTGAAAAAACGATGGAAGAACGCCGGGCGGTTAATTACGACCATCCACTGGCCTTTGATGCCGACCTTTTATATGAACATTTAAAAATGTTGAAAAACAACCAAAAAATCGAAGTTCCTATTTATGATTATAAAATTTCGACGCGAAGTTCAGAAGTTATTGAACAAGACCCAACCGACGTGATTATCCTTGAGGGGATTTTAATCCTAGCAGATGAGCGAATTCGTGATATGTTAGACATTAAGGTTTACGTTGATACTGATGATGATATTAGAATTATTCGTCGTATTCGTCGCGATATGGAACAACGTGCACGAACATTAGATTCAATCATTAATCAATATTTAACGGGTGTTAAACCCATGTACCACCAATTTATTGAGCCAACCAAGCGCTATGCTGATGTGATTGTTCCTGAAGGTGGAAAAAACAGTGTGGCGATTGATTTATTGGTTACAAAAGTTCGCGATATTCTATCAGAAGATGGGCGCGATGAGAGTTTTAATAAATAATTTTGAGGTGTAAAAATGGCAGATGAAAAAACTTATCCAATGACTTTGGATGGAAAAGCTAAGTTAGAAGAAGAACTAGAAACTTTAAAAACAAAGACTCGTCCACAAGTTATCGAACGTATTAAAATCGCTAGAAGCTTTGGCGATCTATCTGAAAATTCAGAATATGAATCAGCTAAAGATGAGCAAAGCATGGTAGAAAGCCGAATCAATACGGTTGAACATATGCTCCACTACGCACAAATCATTGATAATGATGATATTGCTGGTGATGAAGTTTCTTTAGGCCGAGTGGTTGAATTTAAAGAGCTTCCTGATGAAGAACCAGAAGAATATACGATCGTTGGGGCTGCAGAAGCCGACCCTATGACTGGTAAAATTTCAAACGATTCACCAATTGCTAAAGCTCTTTTAGGTAAAAAAGTTGGCGATGAAGTTTCAATCGCTACTCCCGGTGGAGATATGAAAGTTAAAATCCTAACCGTTAAAAATGCTTAAAAACTAATCATATTAAAAAAAGCTTTTCACTTCTTATGAGTGAAAAGCTTTTTTTGTTGGAGCAAGACGAGCATTAGAAAACCAATTATGGTAATAGACATACCTAGCATAAAGAATGGTGGTATATAAGTAAACTTGATTTGATGTTTGCCAGAAGTTAATTTTACGTTACTTCCTAAGAAGTAATTACCGACTTTAGAAGTAGGAATCGTTTTACCATTAATTTTAATGTGCCATCCCGAACTGTAAGGGATGGAAGTGAATAAGTAGGGTTTATCAGAATTAACGTTTAAATTGCCTGTGACTACGTTCCCAGCGTTTTTCACCTGCGTTAGACTATTTGTCTTAGCAGCTTGGTAATCTTGCTTAAATGTGCCGTAATGAAGCTCAGCGACACTAAAATCAGATAAAAGTAAACTTTGCTTCTTTAAAACAATTTGAATACGAACTTTTTTGCCTTTCATCTGATCTGCAATCGATAAAACAATTGGTTGGTCATAATCAAGGTCTTCAGTAATTCGTTGGTTGTTAACGAAGATATCCGCATTATCATGTGAAAGTTGTGATCCGGCGGTAATATAAATTGGATTATTATTTTTTGGCTCATATTCAAAAGTTACCGTGGCAGCCTTATTAAGTTTCTGTTTAGTTAACAGACCATTTTTAATATTAGGCGTGGAAGTAACATTTGAAAAGTAAATTTGGGCCTGGTTAGTAATGTCTGTAAATAAATTTTGAGAATGATTACTGATTTTTTTGAGTAAATTAGATTGATATTGCAAAGGATTTCCAATTTTTTTGGTATTACTTACCGGATGAGTAGTAGTAAGACCTAATGGAAGGGCATATTGATTTAAGTAGTTATCAGCATATTTAGTGTTACCAATCTGATGATACCTTTTTAAAACATCGTGCCGAACACTTTTAGTTGAAAAAGGATTATGGTCAGTTTCGTTATTTACAAATGACCAATACTTGAAGTTCAGAAGGGCATCAGAGATCAAGGTTCCGTTCATATAGGTCACATTTCCGGAAGTTGTAGGTTGGCCCAGAGCACTCATCATATCAAGCATATTAGTTTCTAGGTTAGAGTTAAAACTTGATCCACTATTGAAACCTAATTGAATTGGATCATTTTTAGTCCTAGAGTAATTTGTACCAATCCTCGAAAAATGATGACCTTGGTCTTTAATCTGGTCGATTGCATTGCGAGCTGCTGAGCTATATTGAGCAAATTCGGTTTGGCTAACATAACTTATACGATTCAACGACCAGATAGCATTGACAGATAAATCTAGGGCCATAAAACAAACTAAAATTGGCGTGAGCCCCGGATTAAAGTCTTTAGCTTGGAAGCCAACCCAAAAGACAAGCGCTGCAATAAAGATAATAACTCCAAATTGAATTTGATTCTCGGTCATAAAGTCGCTAATTTTTGGTAAATTTTTAGTTGATATATAAGCAACAAGACTAATGAGTGCTAAACCAGCGATGATGGGTTTTAAAAGTGCTTCTTGGATGGGATGTAATAGTCCTTCAAAAGCTAAAATAAGAACCCAGAAACTAAAAATGAAACTAAAACGATATGCATACCACCATGGAAATTGCATGGCATGCCAGAATAAGTTTAATGGGGTGAAACAGAAAGAAAGTAAGAAAAAAGCAGTTATTAATAGAGCTCCAAGTCGTCTTTTTAAACCAATATTTTTATTGAAAAAGTAGGCGACAAAAGCCATTAACACAAACATTCCCACGTAAATATTTGGTAGACCATCAGACATTTGCTTAAAGCTGAATGTCCCTGGCATTAATTTAGTTAACATTTTAAGTGGTGTGTAAGCAAAAGACCATTTAATTGAGTTTTCTGTATACTGTGCTTTACCATGGAGGAGAGCCCATAATGTCGGCATCCAAGCAATGGCGGAAAAAACTAGAACGTAAATCCAAGATTGAACATAGTGAAAAATCTTTTTCCATGATAACGGCGAAGCTCGCCATAAAAAGTAAATTAAGGTGAAAATACCAATCATATAAGCAAAGTAATAATTTATAATGACCATTAAGCTCATCGTCGTTACAAAAATTTTAATTTGATTTTGATCAATTAGAGCATCCAAACCAAGAATAATTAAGGGTAATAAGATGGGAGCATCTAGCCAAAAAAGGTTAAGTTGATTGGCGATGGAAAAAGCCATCAAACTATAGGCAGTAGCAAAACCAACAACACTAGCTCGCGGAGTGGTGATTTTATTTTTTTGAGCAAGATGCTGCAAGTAAATAGCAGATGTTAGTCCAGCTAAAGCGTATTTTAGTACAGTTATTACTAGGATTCCGGAAGTGATACTCTCTTTTTTAAAAAACAAAAGCAGCAAATTGGTTGGACTGAAAAGATAATAAGCCCAAGTACCAAACATATCTCCACCTAAACCATTGGAAAAAGAATAGAAAAACTGACCAGGATGACTGATAAGTGTACTGCGGAAATATTCATAGAACGCGACATATTGCTGTCCCATATCGACAGTTAATAGACTAGATGTTCCAAATGGAGCAAATCCGCGATAAACGAAGTATGCTAGCATAATGCAAGCAGGGATACATCCACTTAAAATTAAATTCTGATGTTTCTTAATAAAATCCATTAAAATCCCAACCTTTAAATTGATAATAATAGGATAGCACAAAACATGCTTAAGACTTTGTTAATACTATTAGTACACCGATATATTTTCTGGTAGAATGAACGAAGTGATCTAAAAGGAGCAACATAAATAATGAAAAATCCTAAAAAAATTAGGCGACCAAAAAGTGAATTACCATTTCGATTGAATTTGATCTTTTTTGTTGTCTTTGCGTTATTACTACTGTTAGTTGGACAATTAGGGTATTTACAAATTTTGTATGGCTCGAAGTTGCAAGCAGTCGTAAATCGAACTGATAACACCGTTGAAACCAATAATGTTCAGCGGGGGGTGATTTACGATTCTACTGGAAAGGTTTTAGTAGGAAATACTGCGCATCAGGCTATTTCGTATACCAAGGGTGCCAACGTAATGGCTCAAGACATGTTCAATATTGCTAATACACTTGGAAAATATCTTGAAGCCAATGATACAGAGTTGAGTCGAACAGATATTGCGAATTACTTGCTGGCAGATTCTAAAAATAGTAAATACTACGAAAAGAAAATTACTAATCGTGAAAATTTGAGTAGTAAGGCAGTTCAGGAAAAAGAAATTGACTATATCAAAAATTCGGATATTAAGTTAAGTTCAAAGGAAGAAAATGCTGCTCGAATTTTTAAAATTATGAATGGAGCTTACCAACTTTCTACGGTTTATATTAAGGAAACGGATGTTTCTAGTAAGGAGCTATCTGAGATTGGTGAGCACCTTTCTGAGATGCCTGGGGTCAAAATTTCAACAAGTTGGACTCGTAGCTATCCAGAGGGGAATGACATTAAGTCCCTAGCAGGAACGGTAAGTAGTTCCAAAACTGGTCTACCTAGTGATGAAGTTAACACTTTATTAGCTGAAGGTTATGCTCGTAATGATAGCGTGGGACAAAGTTATCTCGAAAAACAGTATGAATCAGTTTTAAAGGGAACCAAATCGCAGACTGCCATTCAAGTTAGTTCGGGAGGACAGATTGTTAAGAAAGTTCAACAATATGCTGGTAAAAAAGGTGATAATCTTGTTTTAACGATTAACTCCAAGTTCCAAGAAGAAGTCCAAAAAATTATGAAAGAGGCCTCAAAAAACGCTGGTGGACAATCAACTGGTGGCTATGCAGTGGTAATGAATCCTAAAACAGGAGCAGTGATTGCGCTTGCTGGTGCTGACCGAAATCCTTCAACAGGTAAGATGACAGATAATGTCTTAGGAACAATTAATGAACCAATTGTAATGGGTTCCGTGGTTAAGGGGGCAACAATTTCTGGAGCTTTGATGGACGGGGTTATTACTCCTAGCAATAATACCTTGATTGATGAACCAATTAAGGTGGCTGGAACAGGATCAAAGAGTTCTTGGTTTAATAGTACTGGTAGTGCAAATATGTCAGTTGACGCTTCGAGAGCGTTAGAAGTTTCTTCTAACTCATATATGATGCAATTAGCCATGAAAGAAGGAGGGTTTAAGTACTCCTCAGGGGCATCCTTGTCAGGGATGAATCCTAATGTCTTTAACAAATTGCGTGGATATTTTGAGCAATTCGGTCTAGGTACTAAAACAGGCATTGACCTTCCTGGTGAATCTTCCGGGTTTAAAGGACCTACTGGCTCTGCTAATATTGGTAAAGCGCTCGATTTATCTTTTGGTAATTATGATGCTTATACAACCATTCAAGTTGCGCAATACATGTCGACCATTGCAAATGGTGGTTATCGTGTTGCTCCACATGTGGTTGAACAAATTAGAAGTAGTAAACAAAATGGAAAAATGGGAGCAGTCCAAAAGACCGTTTCACCAACTGTTTTAAATCAAGTTGATATGACTTCTGCACAGAGAAAATTAGTTACAGATGGGTTATATGACGTGGTTCATGGAAGTAATAAATATAAGACCGGTGGGCCACTAGCTGGTATTTCTCCCGGAATTTCTGCTAAAACTGGTACAGCTCAGACGACAACCAATGGGAAAACAACCGTAACGTTGTCATTAGCTTCTTATGCTCCATCTAATGATCCTCAAGTAGTTGTAGCACTAGCTCTGCCAGGATTAAGTACAAATGCTGAATCGGATAATATGACGGCTGCTAAGAAGATCTATGCGGCATACTGGAAATATGTCCAATCCAAATCAACCCTTACTAATCCAACTAAAGCGACCTCTGAAACCGCTGCTCAGAACTTGAATTCCAATTAATCGCAATTGGTTCTGGAAAAATTTTCAGAATAGTGGTAACATGTACAATGCTAGTGGATTTTCGAATTCAAATATATATATTAATGGAGGTCATTCCAATGCGTGTACACATTACTTTAGAATGTACTGAATGCCATAACCGTCAATACTTATCAAACAAGAACAAACGTAACAATCCGGATCGTTTGGAACTAAACAAGTATTGCCCTCGTGAACGCAAAGTTACATTACACAAGGAAACAAAATAATCGTAATTAAGGCTGGAAGACTGCAATTTGCTGTCGCTTCTAGCTTTTTTTATATATTTAAATGTAACTATGGGGGATAAAATGAATAAAAATATCTTTAGGCAAACTCAAATTAAACGCTTAAATCAAATTGATATAACGTCTAAAAGAGCTAAAGAGGCGTTAATTTTAGAAAGTTTTTTCGATCAACATGAAGTAAAAAATGCTCGAAAATTAGCGATAACCATGAGTCACGGCTTTGAGCTAGACACAGCACCCATCATTCAACGGCTAATTGAAAATGGTAAATGTGTCTATGTCCCACGGACCTTGCCAGAACGACAGATGGAGTTCGTCGAATATAATTTAAATACACCCATGCAACCAAAGTTCCAAGGAATTTTAGAACCAGTAGGGGGGAACGTGGTTCGTCCCGAAGCATTGGATCTAATAATTGTCCCTGGTCTAGCTTATGAAGTTTCGAATGGTTATCGGTTGGGATTTGGGGGAGGATATTACGATCGTTACTTGAAAAAAACGCCAGCCTCGAAAATAGTTTTAGCTTTTTCAGAACAAATTTATTCAGATCCTCAGTGGGATGTAGAACCTTTTGATGTACCATTAGAAAAAATTATTACAGAAGAAGGGGTTCAATTTGAACGTTAGATGATTCGGTTTGAAAAGGAAGGTTCTTAATGAGTGATCAAAAACAACTTTTAAAGCGTCTATACGAAGGCCCATTCGTTACACAAACAATCGTGGGAATTAATATTTTAGTTTTTCTTTGGTTGACGCTAATCGGCGGAAGCACGAATATTTCAGTCCTAGTTACCCACGGTGCTTTGGTACCGGTGCTGGTACAAAACGGTCAGGGACTGTGGACAATATTTACATCGATGTTTATTCATATTGGATTTGAACATATCTTGTTTAATATGATTGCGTTATACTTTATTGGTAGGCTTTTGGAACGAATGATTGGTCATTGGAAATTTGTATTAATATATATTTTTTCAGGTCTTTTTGCTAATTTAGCAAGTTTGGCTCTCTCAAACCCTAATAGTATTTCTGCCGGTGCAAGTGGGGCTATTTTTGGGATTATCGGTGTATGGCTGATGATGGCAGAACAGTATCGAGAGTACCCCGCATTAATCGATATGGGTAAACAAATGCTATTATTTAGCGTTTTGGGCTTGATAAGTGGACTGTTGGGTACTAACATGAATATTATTGCGCATTTAGGTGGTTTAGTTTCTGGATTTTTAATAGCGTATGTAATCGGATTCCCTAAATTTGGTAAGGTTCCAACTTGGAAACGTATTGGTAGTGCAATTTTAATCGTTCTTATGATGATAGCGTTTTGTAAATTAGCGTTTACATCATAACAATAATCTGGTAAATTAGTTGAGATGGTATTATGAAAACACTTTATGATGTGCAACAACTTTTAAAGCAATTCGGAATATTTGTTTACGTTGGAAAACGTAAATGGGATATTGAATTGATGAGTATTGAATTGAAAAATTTGTACAAAGCAGGAGTCGTCGATAAACCGACCTATGTTAAAGCTCAGTTGGTTTTACGACATGAGCATCATATTGAAGAGGTTAGAGATAACCAACAAAAATAATGGAGGGTTTCGAAGTAATGGAACGTAAATTAATCGGTGTCGATCTTGGTGGAACAACAATTAAGTTTGCTATTTTAACTGAAAATGGCGATGTTCAACAAAAATGGAGTGTGGAAACAAATGTTTTAGATGAAGGTTCACACATTGTTCCAGACATTATTGACTCAATCAATCATCATCTTGATTTATATAAGATGACTAAGGATCAATTTATTGGAATCGGGATGGGAACACCGGGAACTGTAAACCGCGAAAATGGTACAGTAATTGGTGCTTTCAACCTGAACTGGAAAGAAACTCAATACGTTAAGGATGCAATTGAAGATGGTACAGGAATCAAGTTTGCCATTGATAACGATGCTAATGTTGCTGGTCTAGGTGAACGTTGGAAGGGTGCTGGAGAAAACGGCGAAGATGTTTCTTTCGTTACTCTTGGTACCGGTATCGGTGGCGGTTTGATTGCTGGTGGACAATTGCTTCATGGTTTAGCTGGAGCTGCTGGTGAAATCGGACATGTTACGGTTGATCCTGAAGGTTACCTATGTACATGTGGTAAGCGTGGATGTCTTGAACAATATGCCAGTGCTACAGGTGTTGTTCATGTAGCCCGCGACATGGCAGAAGAATTTTCTGGCGATTCAGAACTTAAACGTGAAACTGATGACGGACAAGATATTACTTCTAAATTAGTTTTCGACCTTGCAAAGAAGGGTGACGTTTTAGCTCTTCGTGTTGTTGATCGGGTCTGCAGTCTCTTAGGACTTGCTTTAGGTAACTTGGCTAATACTTTAAACCCTGAAAGCATTGTTATCGGTGGCGGAGTTTCAGCAGCTGGTGATTTCTTATTAGAACGTGTCCGTAATTATTACGAACAATATGCATTCTCAACTGTTCGTTCTTCAACCCAATTAAAATTAGCTCGCTTAGGAAATGACGCTGGTGTAATCGGTGCCGCTTCATTAGCTCGTGTATTTGCATAAATAAAACAAAAATTTTGGAGATGAGAGAAACATGGCTGTTGCTGCTGCAAAATATACAACCGGATTTTGGATAAATACAATCGTGATCATCCTTATCATTGCATATCTAGTTTATCAACTTTACTTATACTGGAAACGTGGTAAGATTTCGACTCAATTAGATGATGATGAATTTCGAGCTGGAATGCGTAAAGCACAAGTGATTGATGTTAGAGAAAAGAAGGAATTTGATGCAGGTCATATTCTTGGTGCTAGAAATATTCCGTATTCGCAAATGAAAAACAGAACCCAAGAATTGCGTTCTGATTTACCGGTTTATTTATACGATCAAGGACGTACTTTTAGTGGACGTGCAGCAATGCTTCTATCCAAAAAAGGTTTCACCCAACTCTACATTTTAAAAAATGGATATCAACGTTGGACTGGAAAAACTAAAAAGACTAAATATTAAAAAGAGATTGGGTTAAAATAGAATTAACCCAACCTCTTTTTTATTTGTGTAGATTAGCCATTATGTGCAGAGTGCTGTTTACGGTGCGCACGACGACGATTTTCTTCGGTACGTTCGACTTGTTCTTCAACAGGTTCAACTACGACTTTATGAAAAGCGAAGAGTGCCCCAGCAATTGCACCAAGTGTTGAGATTGTTCCAAATAGAAAACCTTTTACAAATTTACCCATCTTATTCAGCTCCTTACTTATGATTACCTTAATTATGCGCTGAATTGATTTAAAATGCCAGAAATAGATATAGGAGAACGATATGATTACTCAAATTATTGCCCACCGTGGAAGTAAAGGCGTGCGACCAGAAAACACAATAGTGGCTTTTAATAAAGCTATTGACGAAGGCGCTGATGGAATTGAGACTGATGTTCACTTGTCTAAAGATGGGAAGTTAGTCATTATTCATGATGAGACTGTTAATCGGACCACAGATGGAGAAGGCCGCATTTTTGATAAAACCTTAGCTGAAATTAAGAAATTAGATGCGGGAGCATATTTCAGTGAAAAGTATGTTAATGAACGCATTCCAACGCTCCAGGAAGTAGTTGATTTATTAATTCAAAGAAAATATCATGGTATTTTTAACCTAGAATTGAAAACAGATAAAATTAAATATCCAGGAATTGAACAAAAGGTTTATGAAGTTCTTAAGGGTGAAGATTTCCCATTCCATTTGGTATATTCCAGTTTTAATCCGAAATCGATTAGCGTGTTACATCAATTACAACCAGAAGTTGAAGCTGCTAGCTTATTTAAAATTAATACGAAAGCAGCTCGCCGATTCAGTAGAAGAAGAATTATTCAAGAGTGGCACCCAAGTATCGCATGGGTGCGTAGTCATCGATTTTTCTTACCTCACGTCCAATTACGGCCATGGACAGTCAATTCTGAAGATGATATCAAGTACTGCTTTAAAAAGAATTTTAAGGGGATTATCACGGACTATCCAACAAGAGCTTTAAAAATTAGAAAAAAGATGCAGGGAGAATAATATGGAAAAAGTTTTAGCGATTGTTGGTCCAACTGCAGTCGGAAAAACCAACCTGTCGATTGATATTGCAAAAAAATTTAACGGAGAGATCATTTCTGGGGATTCGATGCAAGTCTATCAAAAATTAGATATTGGCACGGCAAAAGTTACCATAGAGGAAATGCAAGGAATCCCACACCATTTGATTGATACCAAGACTATCCATGATCGCTTTTCAGCTGCTGATTTTAAAGAAACGGCTCAAAAATTGATTAGTGAAATTAGTCAGCGAGGTAAGCTACCAATTGTGGTTGGTGGAACCGGTTTTTACCTACAGGCTCTATTAAGAGATTTGGAGTTAGGAGGTAGCAATGAAGATCGAAATCAAATTGAAGCGATCCGTACAGAGTTAAATCAAAAAGAAAATGATGAACTATTATCGATACTAAAAACAATCGATTTAGCAACTTACGAAAATATTGATCGAAAGAACCGGCGACGAATTATTCGAGCAATTGAAGTTTTTAAAGTGTCAGGCCAAAAGATGTCAGAACAGCAAATGCAACCGACGGCGGTTTATGATGACCTACTAATTGGCTTAAATACGGAACGCTCTATCTTATACCAACGTATCAACCATCGGGTAAACATGATGTTAGACGCTGGACTTGAAAATGAAGCACGCTGGTTGTTTGACGAAACTAAGGTACCACAAGCCAACAAGGGGATTGGATATCGAGAGTGGCAGGATTACTTTAAAAATGAGAAAACTTTATCAGAAACCATTGAGCTAATACAAAAGGATTCTAGACACTATGCTAAACGTCAACTTACATGGTTTAGAAATAAGATGGATGTAAATTGGTATGACATTATCCAAAATCCACAAGAGCAAGCAAAGATATATCAAAAAATTGAAAACTGGTTAGGTGTTAAAAATGAATTGGAAAGATGATTTTAAACCGGAAGTAAAAAGAATCATTGAAGAGGTTGAAAAACAAATTCAACCACGACTAAGTGAGATTGATGATCAAGTAACTTTTAATCAACGGAAAGTATTAGAAGCCTTTCAAAAGGAAAGAATTTCCGAAGAAAATTTAAATGGAGCGACTGGATACGGTTATAACGATATGGGAAGAGACGCTCTAGACCGGGTTTATGCTGATGTTTTTAAGACAGAAGATGCGTTGGTCCGGCCACAATTTGTTTCTGGGACTCACACAATTAGTTCGGCCTATTTTGGAATGTTGCGTCCTGGAGATAAGTTATTATACTTAACGGGGATGCCTTATGATACGATTCAAGAAGTGATTGGCGTCACTGGTAAAGCAGGAATGGGTTCATTGAAAGACTTTAAAATTGATTTCGATTACGTTCCTTTGTTAGAAAATGGAAAAGTTGATTTTAAAGCTGCCAAGACTAAGTTGACGGATCAAGTTAAAGTAGTAGCAATTCAACGTTCAAGAGGTTACTCTAGTCGTTCTAGTTTTACTGTTGATGAAATTAAAGTGATGGTAGATCATGTTCGGGAGATTTTACCCAATGCTATTATTTTTGTTGATAATTGCTATGGTGAATTTTCAGAAATAGTGGAACCAACTGAAGTAGGCGTTGATGTCATGGTAGGTTCATTAATTAAAAATGCTGGGGGTGGAATCGCCCATACTGGTGGATACGTTGTTGGAAAGCAAAAATTAATCGAGATGATTGCTAATCGTTTAACTAATGTTGGTGCAGGTAAGGAAGAGGGAGCTACCCTAGAAAATCTTCGCAGAATGTATCAGGGATTTTTTATGGCCCCTGAGGTTACGGGAGCAGCAATTAAAGGCGCTATTTTTGAGAGCGCAATTTTAGAAAAGTGTAATTTACAAGTTGATCCTAAATGGAATGATCCACGGACGGATTTGATTCAAACAATTAACTTTGGTGAACCAGATTCAATGATTCGCTTTGCTAAGCAAGTACAAAAAAATTCACCAATTGATTCATATGTTGATCCAGAGCCATCTCAAATGGCTGGATATGAAGATAAAGTTATTATGGCAGCGGGTACCTTTGTTCAAGGAGCCAGCGTTGAATTTTCTGCTGACGGACCAATTCGCCCACCATATACACTGTATTTACAAGGTGGTCTAACTTATTCACACGTAAAAATTGCAATCACTAAAGCCGTTGAAGAAACGTTCTTTAACTGATGTTAGAAAATGTAACATCAGCTATTGACGTAGCTATCATTGACTGTTAAACTTAGTTCAATATTAAAGGAGTTATTGGTATGAGTGAAAAAGAGCTTCGTCGCTCGATGGCTGTTTTACCGATTGGTACAGTTATGAAGTTAACATCTCTTACTGCTCGACAGATTCGATACTATGAAGAAAACGAGTTAGTTTTTCCAGATCGAAGTGAAGGAAATCGACGTTTGTTTTCGTTGAACGATATTGATCGATTGCTTGAGATTAAAGATTTTATTGCAGAAGGTTTGAATATTGCTGATATCAAGCAACGCTTTGAGCAACGAAAAGAAGAACTGAAACGCTCCATTTCGGATACTCAAATGCGGAAAATCTTAAGAGAAGAATTACTTCAAACTGGAAGGCTATCGGATGATTCTGGCCCAGCCTTTCCAATTAAACGAGTTTAGTATAAAAAAATAAAGTGGGGCGTTACATACAGTTATGGCAAAGAAAAATTATTCGCAAGCAGATATTCGTCAGATGGCAAAGGATGAAAATGTACGTTTTCTCCGATTAATGTTTACAGATCTTTTTGGAATAATTAAGAACGTTGAAGTACCAATTAGTCAATTGGACAAACTATTAGATAATAAATTGATGTTTGATGGTTCCTCAATTGACGGGTTTGTTCGGATTGAAGAAAGTGACATGTATTTATACCCAGATCTTTCTACTTGGATGGTTTTCCCATGGGGAAGCGAACATGGCAAGGTGGCTCGCATTATTTGTGAAGTATACTCAAATGATCGTAAACCATTCGTGGGTGATCCACGTAACAATTTAATTCGAGTACTCCAAGAGATGAAGGATGCAGGATTTACTGATTTTAATATCGGACCTGAACCTGAGTTTTTCTTGTTGAAATTAGATGAAAATGGTAAACCAACCACTAATTTAAATGATAAAGGTAGTTACTTTGATTTAGCTCCTGTTGATTTAGGTGAAAACTGCCGTCGTGATATTGTTTTGGAACTTGAAAATATGGGCTTTGATGTTGAAGCTTCTCATCATGAAGTTGCTCCAGGACAACACGAAATTGACTTTAAATACACCGATGCTTTGACCGCTGCCGATAACATTCAAACCTTTAAGTTGGTTGTTAAGACAGTTGCCCGTAAATATAACCTGCATGCTACATTTATGCCTAAACCTATGGATGGAATCAATGGTTCAGGGATGCATTTAAACATGTCACTTTTCAATAAGGAAGGCAATGCTTTCTATGACGAAAAGGGTGACTTACAACTTTCTCAAAATGCTTACTGGTTCCTTGGTGGACTATTGAAGCATGCTCGTAGTTATACGGCCGTATGTAACCCAATTGTTAACTCGTACAAACGTTTAGTTCCTGGATATGAAGCTCCAGTATACGTTGCTTGGTCAGGTTCAAACCGTTCACCACTTATTCGCGTTCCTTCAAGTAAGGGACTCTCAACTCGTTTTGAAGTTCGAAGCGTCGATCCAGCTGCTAACCCATACTTAGCAATTGCATCAGTATTGGAAGCAGGCTTAGATGGCATTAGAAACAAGATTGAACCAGAAGATTCCGTTGATCGTAATATCTATCGAATGAACATTCAAGAACGTAATGAAGAGCATATTACAGATCTACCTTCAACATTACACAATGCTTTGAAGGAATTCCAAAATGATGATGTAATGCGTAAGGCATTAGGGGATCACATTTTCCAAAGCTTCCTCGAAGCTAAGAAGTTAGAATGGGCTTCTTACCGTCAAGAAGTGACACAATGGGAACGTGATCAATATCTCGAAATGTTCTAGACAAATATCTATAATAAGAGTTATAACACGGTTAATCGTGTTGCAACTCTTTTTTTGTGAAGAATGTTTAAATTTATTGTCGAATTCCTTTATTTATTTGAAATTTTTTTGTAACATTAGAGACAGAACGATAGAATGGAGCGATATCATGGCAGATGAACGTATGAATCACGAAGAATCCAGTCGGGATATTTTAATCTCGCAACTGAAAAACAAGGATCAATACATAAACGAATTGGCGGAAGCAATTGATCAGCACAACGATTTGCGCATTTATCAATTGCTAGGACCTTTGCGCTATCGGGATGAAATTAACGATGCTTTCGACTTGGAATTTGGAGAATATCCATTTGAGTTGGTAAAGGATCAAAGACAAGAATTAGCACATTTCTTGAGTGATAATTTGATTGATTATTTAATCGAAAAATTTCCATTTTTCTATTACCGCGAAGTTGAAAAGGGACAATTTAAAGTCTTCTTTGGTAATTGGTGGGATCGCCGTGAAATCGGGACACTTGATGCATTGAATGTTGAATATACACTAGACGAAGAAAAACTTGAAAAGCTTGAAAAAGCATTGAATATTGATGAAGCGGGTAAAACTTTAAACTCAGACCAAATCAACCAATTATCAGCTAAAAATGTTGAGTTACAAAAAGTGGTTACCGCTCAAACTGAACTTGAAGATAAGCAAAAAGAATTGATGGAACGTCAAAACAACTTGTCAGATAAGGGCGGTTTATTTGAATCAAATAAGATTAAAGAAGAACGCCAACAAATTAAGGAAGAACTTGCTAAGATCGCTGAAGAAGAAGAACAAGCGGCTAAGGCTCCTGAACAAATTCGTAATAATCAAAAGCAAATTTTAGTTCTTTCCAAGGAAGATACCACGCTCAGTTTTGAAATTGAGGCTTTAAAGAAGAGTTTCACGAGTTATAGTGAGTTCCGTGAAACTGCCGACCAACTGTATAAAAATTATCTCAGTAGCCTATTAGACGAAGGGCAGGTAAAGTCTAATGGATAACACAATCAATGAAGATAAAAAAAGAGCAACATTATCCGACAAGTTGCTGAAAGTACAATCTGATTTGGATGCTGGATTAAGCAAAGGTCGTAGTTTCGCAGAATTATTTCGTACTTTAACAACTACAGATGATAATGTCGAGTTATTGGATGCTGCAAAAAAACTTTATGCGTTCGTAGTTGATAGCGATGCAGTTATTTTTCCTCAGAAATTTGAAGCTAGTGACTATTATTTAATTTTTATGACTCGCTTAATTGAATTAAGCGGTTTAAAAACTAAACTGGGTCTGGAAGTTGAACAAGAAAATAATTACCAAAAACTTTTCCATACTTGGACGGGGACTAGCCAAAAGTTCCGTTTTAAAATGGCAAATAATCAGGCTGAATATGTTGATCAGGCAACGCAACAAACTATTTTTCATTTGAGTTTAGATGAACGGAAAATGAGCTTTAATACTGATACAATTAATAATTTTTATTTTCTAAATCAGCAAGATGACGAAGATAGCTTGGTTGACGAGATTAAGTTATTTACTAAATTTGGCCAAATTTTAGAAGAAGTATACAATTTTGAAGTTGACTTTAATATGTTTGATGCTCGTAATAATAAAGTTTATGAGTTTGATCAAACTAGCTTAAATACAGATATTATTGATGAACTTTTTGTGGATGCTGCTAAAAATGGTTTTACTTTGCTAAATGCTGAGAAACTATTGGGAGCATACCTAAAATTAGATAATCATGTAGTTTTCTCGATTTTTCAAGAGATACCAGCAACCGACCAATGGGCTATTCAAGTTAATGATAAAAGTGAAGAAAAATCATTGTTTGATATCTTGAAGCAGTACGATTTCTTGAACGATTGGTATGTTAGAAATATTGCAGATTTAAAATTAAAAATGTTATTTTAGGTGATTAAGATGGATTGGGCAAAAATGTTGCAAACATCGGTTGCGTTAGACCGTGATATTAGATTTAAACATAACTTGGCCAATAGTATGCAAGACCGGATTCAAGAAGCTTATATATCTTTGGATGTTGAACTTGCAGAAATAGCTAATGCTGCAGAATGGTTCAAGGTATGGAAAACTCATCGTGGCAAACGCGACGGAGAGTTATCGGTCCATCAGACGGTTTTGAATGAGTTTGTGGATGCTACTGATTTTTTTCTATTGATGGCTAATTTAAACCAATGGAATCATTTGATAGTAATTGAAGATGAAGAAATTGATAAGTATAAGGCGGATTCTCGTACGCCCGACTTATCTCTAATGTATTTAAATATTAAGAAAATGTTGTTTTCGGCGTATGCGTATAATCGAAGCACAGATTATGTACATGCTTGGCATCTGTTTATGAAGTTTGGTATTAAAGGCTTAGGATTTACTCCTGAAGAAATTGAGGAAAGCTTTTTTGCTAAAAATAAGGTTAATTACGAGCGTCAAGAAAATAATTACTAATAGGAAATAACAGAAAACCCAAAACCTGCTCTGGTTTTGGGTTTTCTATTAATTAATAAAACCGTAAAATACGGTCAATAATTGAAGATTTGTAGTTAATGCCTCTATTTCTAAAATGGGATTCTTTCAATGAATGAAAAAGGTATAGACAATTAAAGAAAATGGTCTTATGGGCTAGTAAATTGCAAAGCAAAGTTTAAGTTAAGATCATAATGTTTTACTATGGCTGCGAGGTGTGAAATAATTGATACAGAAGCTTACTGTTCACTTCTAAAATTTAAGTTAGCTAAGGAAGTGATAATGAATGACGTATACTGATATTTATGGATTTAAACACGAAAATGCAACAGTTATTAGTAAACAAGACGAATTTCATCGCGTTTTTATTATCGAAGATGAAAAACATCGCCGTTTTGAATGCTTAAAAGAGCATCCTGAGGCTACCCATAAAGGGCCGTCGCATTGGAAACTAGCCAAGCAAGATACACCGCCAGATAATTACTGGGATGTGTTCGACTCGGATGGAAAATAATTAATATAGATAAAAGAAGCTAAATCGTTAAAAATCGGTTTAGCTTCTTTTAGTTTAATGGAGAAATTCTAGCGCTCTAAAGATAATCCCATAAGATGATTTTTTGTTTGAACGTATATACATATTTTATATTTCGAAACTAATTAAATTGGCCATTAAGATAAGCTTTGATGGTTATGATGATAAGGCCTAATATAATTAAAATAACACTTAACCAATGCATTGAACGGTTACGATATTCATAGTGAGTAAAGATGAACCCATATCGAATTTTGGTGTTAAATACAGTAATCAAGAATCCTAGCATGAAAATAAAAACACCAATTAAAATAATGATATCCATTTCTAGCAATGCTCCTAAACTTTTGACTTAATCTAGTAATTATATGTTAGATTTTATTCGATTTTTTAGTCGAAGTCACATTAATTGCTTAGTATAAAGATTTAAAAATAAAAATCACCCAATCTAATTAAAGATTGAGTGATTTTTATGTTGCTTAGTGAGCGTTTGGTGAGCGCTCTTGTTTTAAAAGCCTATACCATAGGGCTTCTAAGCTATATTAATATGATTCGGGAGAGATTCGAACTCTCGACCGTCCGCTTAGAAGGCGGATGCTCTATCCAGCTGAGCTACCGAACCGTACTTAAACAGTATATTTAAAAACGATCGTTCTGTCAATGGAATTATTACAAATAGAGGGATGAAAAAAGTGGATATAAATCGCAATTAACAAAGCAATTTCAACATTATAAATTAAAGAAATTAAACGGGGTTAAACGCTTTAATTAATTTGAATTATTAGGTATTATTAAATTAGAAGTTAACGAATAGAGGGTGGCTTAAATGAAAAAAATTATCTCGGTTTTACTTTCGCTGATGGTAGTAACATTATTTATGAGTGCATGCACCCATAATAAAGTTTATGGCACGGTAGTGGTGTCTCCTGAAAAATACAAGCAAATTTCAGCAGATAAGAAGTTGATTGAGAAGACTATCAGTGGTCTAGAAAAGTTTAATTCTGAAAACCCAGAAACAGAAAAATCAGTGATGAGATCTCTAGATGCTTTGATTAAAAAGGGCCAAAGGAAAATGAACGATAGTGATCGAGTAAAATTTGAGGCACTTTTAGGCGATCATAAAAATGGAGTTAAAGGGATCGTTAAGAAAGCTTACACTCATCAACGGGGTTTTGATGATGACTTGAGTGGTAGGATTAGATCAAATATGTTGAAATCAATTAAATTAATGACGCATGGAATTACTAAAAACGAAAATGATCGAAAAAAAATATATAAACAAGTTTTAGAAGATACTAAAGCAGATAAAAACCTATATAAAATTGGCGGAAATGAATAAAAAATGGGGACAACGAAGTAACATTATTTATATGATGCTTCGTTGTTTTTTGTTGCTTATATTTATGTTAATATACAGTTCTTAATTATTAGAATATTACTAAATGCGGATACATGGGTATTTTTGCACATATTTCAATAAAAGCATAAATTTTAATATATTTTAAGAAATAAAATGCGCGAAAATCGTTCATTTGTAGAGGTTTATACGGTATCATGGACATTAAGGGTATAATCCGCATGTTATTTAAAAAGTTAGTTTATTGTAAAAAAGTTTCCATTGGATTAAACTCTAAAACGTGAATCAAGCGTTTATAAATGTGAGGTGCTGAATATGAAGGAAGATCCTAGAATTATTAAGACATTAAGTAAATTGCAAAAGGCTTTTGTGATGTTATTGAAGACATATGACGCTGGAGATATTAATGTTAGGCAAATTAGTGATGAAGCTGGGGTAACCCGTGGAGCTTTTTATTCACATTTTTCTGACAAAAAAGAATTTGTTAATTTTACGATTAACGAACTAGTGGGCTCTTTATTTAATTCATCATTAAAGGATTCAGTTGGATTTGTCGATGAGGTTAATCACAAAAATGCTCATGGAACTAATGTACTATCAGTCTCCAACTTTTTTGATAAAGTTGCAGCAGATTATCAAACGTATACGATTGTATTAGATACGGAAAAATTGCCTCAGTTTACCGAGGTGCTTAAAGAACGTTTGAATTCAGAAATTAAAACTTTTGCTGAATATTACGGCAAAAAGGTAAAGCATGATGGTTTTCCCATTGAAGTTTTAAGCTCATACTATGTAAATGGTCTAATTGGAATGATTAGAATGTGGCTTGATGAAGGAATGGTATACACTTCACATTATATGGCAAATGCGGCCAAGAAAATTTTAGGAACAAAAATTCAAATTGATAGTCAAAATATTGACCTTTCCGATTTTTTCGTAGATTAACATTGACTATTATTTAAATCTACAGTATAGTATTAACGTTGGTGTGGTCTCCACGCTACAACCGCACAAAGTGAGTTTTAAAGCATAGCACTTACTTTGGCGAGTCTTAGAATTAAGGAGGTGCACGTTGTGTACGCAATTATTAAAACTGGTGGTAAACAACTTAAAGTTGAAGAAGGTCAATCAGTATTCGTTGAAAAGTTAAACGTCGCTGAAGGCGAAAAAGTTACTTTTGATCAAGTTCTTTTTGTAGGTGGCGAATCTACAAAGGTTGGTTCTCCTGTTGTTGAAGGTGCTTCAGTTGCTGGAACTGTTGAAAAACAAGGTAAGCAAAAGAAGATTACTACTTTCAAGTACAAGGCTAAGAAGAACCAACATACAAAGACTGGTCATCGTCAACCATATACAAAAGTTATGATTGATTCAATCAACGCTTAATTTGATTGAAGGTGATGTGGCATGATACAGACTTGTTTTTATAGAGATAAAGATCGAATCAGTGGTTTTAAGATAACTGGTCATGCTGACTCTGGTGAGTATGGACGTGATATCGTATGTGCGGCTGTGTCAGTCTTATCGATAAATACAGTTAACAGTATCGAGCAAATCACTAAGATAATGCCACTAGTTGATTCAGACGATGAAAATGGTGGATTTTTATCTGTTAATGTTCCTGAAAGCAGTGATGTTGATTCGAATCGAATGGCTCAAGTTTTACTTGAGGCACTTGAGATTGGATTAAGGGATATTAGTAAGTCATACAAAGAATATCTAGTAATGAATTAATTTATTCGGAGGTGTAATTAACCATGGAAATGAATCTACAATTCTTCTCTCATCATAAGGGGGGCGGTTCCACTTCTAACGGCCGTGACTCAGCTGGTCGTCGTCTTGGAACAAAGCGTGCTGACGGACAAGCTGCTAAGGCAGGTATGATTATCTACCGTCAACGTGGAACACATATTTACCCTGGTGTAAATGTTGGTCGTGGAAACGATGATACTTTGTTTGCACTTGCAGATGGTGTCGTTCGTTTTGAACGTAAAGGTCGCGACAAGCGTCAAGTTTCTGTATATCCAGTAGCAGATGCTGAATAAGCTTTAAAAAAGCAAATTTCAGGTCGGGACAATAACTTTGTTCCGGCCTTTTTTAATGATTTTCTTGTTAAAAAGAGAATCGATTGATATCATTAGTTCTAGAATTAATTGGAGGAATCTTTTTATGAGTACAATTTCAACATCTGATTTTAAAAATGGTTTGACCATTGAATTTGATGATAATATTTGGCGCATTGTTGAATTTCAACATGTTAAGCCGGGTAAAGGTAGTGCCTTTGTGCGTACTAAGTTGAAGAACTTAAGAAATGGCGCTGTTCAAGAAAAAACTTTCCGTGCCGGCGAAAAAATGGAACAAGCTAATATTGAGACAAAACGTATGCAATATCTATATAATGATGGTGCTAACTACGTTTTCATGGATAACAATACGTATGAACAAGTTGAAATTCCTAATGAACGTCTTGAAGAAGAGAAAAATTATTTAGTTGAGAACATGGAAGTAAGTATCGCATTCTTTGGTACTGAAACACTTGGTGTTGAAGTGCCTAAGAATATTACTTTAAAAGTTACTGCTACAGAACCTGGTATTAAAGGTAATACTGCTAGTGGTGGCTCAAAACCAGCTACAATGGAAACTGGTCTGGTGGTTCAAGTTCCTTTCTTCGTTAATGAGGGAGATGCTCTTAACATCAATACTCAAGATGGTACTTATATTTCACGCGCTTAATTTTTGGAGGCAATATAATGGCAGATACGAAATACTTGGAGTTAAGTAATTCTAGTTCAAAGAGTGGCGGGATTGCGATAGCACCTGATGTTATTGAATCAATTGCAGGAATTACGGTTGATCAAATCGATGGTGTTCACTTAATTGGTAATAATATTTCGAAGGGCTTCAATACAATTTTAGGACGTGATTCCTTGGGATTAGGTACAAAATTAATTGAAGATGATCGTGGCTTAGTCATTAATGTTAGTGTAATGCTTGATTTTGGAGTATCTGTTCCACAAGTTGCTACTAAGATTCAAGATCGAGTTAAGCAACAGATGTTGTTTATGACCGAAATTGTGATTAATGAAGTTAACGTGCAAGTCAACGGAATGATGCCAGATACGACGACATCTGATATTGATCCCGATGATATTTTTTCAGAAAATAATGGTGATAAATAGTGAGTTTAAATCGACATCAAATTCGAGAGAGCGCCTTTAAGATTATCTTTGCTAAAAGTGCTAATCCAGACGCTGATCTAAGCGAATTGCAAGATCAAGTTTTAGAAGAATTTCATGAGACAGAAGCTCCCGATCAATTCTTAAAAGATTTGGTTATGGGAGTTAGCTTAAATCTTGAAGCTATTAATGAAACGATTAGTGGAGAGTTGAAAAAGGGATGGACAGTAAAACGTTTAGAAAGTCCTGACCGCGTTATATTACAGATGGGTACTTATGAAATTAAGTACACTGAAATACCAGATAAAGTTGCGATTAATGAAGCTTTGGAGTTAGCTAAGAAGTATACTGATGAAGATGCTCGTAAATTTATCAATGGAGTTTTATCTAATATCGCAAAATAATTAAAAAATGGTTGTGAATATCACTTGATATTTACAACCATTTTTAATTTGTTTAAGATTTAAAAAGAAAATGCATCTTATGATATGATTTAAGATGGATAAATATTTGAAACGGAGGAGTAATAATGGGCCAAATTATTGATGGAAAAACTTTAGCTGCTGAGATTGATAAACAAACAATGACTGAAGTACAAAAATTGAAAAATCAAGGTGTCGAACCACATCTTGTTGTGGTTCTAGTTGGTGAAAATCCAGCAAGTCAAATTTACGTAAGAAATAAAGAAAAGCGCGCTAATAAGTTAGGCATTAAATCAACGCTAGTTACGATGAATGCCGATATTAGCGAAAATGAATTGCTCCTAAAAATCCAAGAATTAAATCAAACCGAAGATGTGAATGCCATTCTGGTCCAAATGCCACTCCCTAAGCATATCGATGCTTTTAAAGTAACGATGGCCATTGATCCGCGTAAGGATGTTGATGGCTTTCATCCAGTTAACGTGGGGAAACTTTTCGAAGGAAAGACGCAACACACGCCCATTGCATGTACACCGCAAGGAATTATGGAGATGTTCCAAAAATATCATATAGATATTCAAGGTAAGCGTGCAGTAGTGGTGGGACGTAGTTCGATTGTTGGAAAACCAATGGCAGCATTACTATTGAATGCCAACGCAACAGTTACATTGGCTCATAGTTATACTAAAAATTTAGCCGCTCTGACTAAAGAAGCAGATATCTTGGTGGTCGCAACAGGTATTGCCCATTTTATTAAAGAAGATCAGGTTAAAGAAGGTGCAGTTGTTATCGACGTTGGTATGGACCGCGATGAAAATGGTAAACTAACGGGAGACGTTGATTTCGAGAATGTCGAAAAACATGTTTCATACATCACCCCCGTTCCTAAGGGCGTTGGTCCGATGACAATATCAATGTTAATGAAACAAACGGTGAATTTAACTAAATGGAGTATTTAAATGCAAGAAGATAAGTATTTAACGGTCAGTGCACTAACCAATTATATTAAACGAAAATTTGATGCTGATCCGTATTTACATCGCGTTTATTTAGTGGGGGAAATTTCAAACTTTCGCTTAAGAACTAACAGTCACCAATATTTTAGTTTGAAGGACGAAAACGCGAAGATTAGTGCGATCATGTTTAAATCTGCATTTGCGAAGGTTAAGTTTCAACCTGAAGAAGGCATGCGAGTGATTGTGAGTGGGCGAATTAGTTTATACCCAGGAAATGGTAGTTACCAAATTTATGTCGATAGTATGCAACCGGATGGTGTAGGAGCTTTATATCAAGCATATGAACAGTTAAAGATAAAATTATCCCAAGAAGGTTTATTTGAAGCCCCTAAGCTACCAATTCCTAAGTATCCCCGTAAGATTGCGATTGTGACTAGCCCTTCTGGGGCCGTGATTAGAGATATTATCACGACGGTGAGCCGTCGTTATCCGATTGTTCAACTGGTTTTATTTCCAGCTTTAGTTCAAGGTAATGAGGCAGCCAATAGTATAGCTGCACAAATAAAGATGATTAATACGTTGGATGATTTTGATACCATCATTATTGGCCGAGGTGGGGGCTCAATTGAAGATTTATGGCCATTCAATGAAGAAGTAGTTGCTCGAGCAATCTTTGCAAGTAAGTTACCGGTTATTTCCTCTGTCGGACATGAAACAGATACGACAATCGCCGATTTAGTTGCAGATATGCGGGCAGCAACTCCAACGGCCGCCGCTGAACTAGCTACGCCTGTACTGACCGATATCTTAGAAGAGCTTCAAAAACTCCAGCTACAAACTATTGTGGCGTTTAGAAATATTTTAAAAATGCGTAGCCAGCAGGTTCAACATTTACAACAATCGTATATTTTTCAAGAACCTCAACGTTTATATGAAGGTTATGTGCAAAATGTTGATATTTTAACGGAAAAGTTGATTTCGTTGGAGAAACAACAAATTACTACAGCTGAGGGATCATTTAAAACTCTAAATTCAAGATTGTTAGCCAATACTCCAGCTAGTAGAATTAAAATGGCAAAACAAAATGTTGAGCATCTACGACAGATGACCAATAATAATATAACTAATCGTTTTTCAAAGTATGCGAATGATTTGAATTCGCTGATTGGATCTTTAGATACTCTGAGCCCCCTCAAGATAATGAGTAGAGGTTATACTTATGTAACTAGAGATACGAAGGTCGTTAAATCGATTGAGGATTTATCAATTGACGATAAAATTCAACTGAATTTTAGTGATGGTAGTGCAAATGCAGTAATTAAAACAATTAACAGCGAGGATAAATAATGGCTGAAGAAAAAACATTTGAAGAAAATTTACAAGAATTACAACAAGTTGTTTCCAATTTAGAACAAGGTGATATTCCATTGGAAAAAGCTTTGACAGAATTTCAAAAAGGAATTCAGTTAAGTTCGGAATTACAAGAAACCCTAAAAAATGCTGAAAAAACTCTTACAAAAGTTATGCAAGACAATGGTGAAGAGACTAACTTAGATTTGGGGACAGACGGAGAAAATGAATAGTAATTTTGATGACTTTGTCAAACAAAACGTAGAATTACTTGATCAGCACATCGATGAATTGTTTGATAGTGATTCAACATTGAATACCGATTTAAAAATGATGATGAAGTATTCAATTGACGCTGGTGGCAAGCGAGTTCGTCCGTTAGTTTTATTGGCAATTTTGAAAGCATTCGGAAAGACCCCTAATTACGATATCCTAACAGTCGCAGCAGCTCTCGAAGCTGTACATACATACTCGTTGATTCATGATGATTTACCCGCAATGGATAACGATGATTTACGGCGTGGACGACCAACCAGCCATAAGAAGTTTGGTGAGGCAGAGGCTATCTTGGCTGGTGATGCACTTTTAACGGTGGCCTTTCAATGGATTAGCTCAACCAATTTAAAGGATCGGATTAAAAGTGAATTGGTGTTATCCTTGGCAAGTGATGCTGGGGCTTCAGGGATGATTGCTGGCCAATTATTGGATATTCAAGGAAATCAGCGACATTATTCCTTAGCTGAACTCAAACATTTACATCATCTTAAAACCGGCAAAATGCTATTATTCCCAGCGGAAGCGGCGTTGATAATGAAGCCAAGCAAACTTCAAGTTGCCGAATTGGTTAAAGATTTTATGGCAAACTTTGGTTTAGCCTTTCAAATCCATGACGATATAATTGATGTAACAGAAAGTACAGCGATCCTTGGTAAAACGGCTGGAAAAGATGTAGATTTAAATAAAAATACGTACGTTAACTTACTCGGGTTAAGTGGAGCAAAAGAAGAATTAAATCAGGTTCTTCAAAAATGTGAACAAGACTTAACCTCCTTAGGTGAATTACAGCCAGAAATGGATTTGATGATTTTAGAAGGTTTTTTAACGTATTTAAAATAATGGAGAATTAACGATGGCAAAAGAACGCGTAGATGTATTGCTGGTAGAACAGGGACTTTTTGATACCCGTGAAAAAGCAAAAAGAGCCGTAATGGCCGGAGAAATTTTAGGAGACAACGAGGAGCGTTTGGATAAACCTGGTGTCAAGATTGACCCTTCAGTTAAGTTACATTTAAAGGGTAAACCAATGCCCTATGTTAGCCGTGGAGGCTTAAAATTAGAAAAAGCATTGAAAGTCTTTGGCCTTGATGTTAAGGGGCTTACAGTATTAGATATAGGTTCTTCGACAGGTGGATTTACTGACGTTATGCTCCAAAATGGTGCGAAGCTTAGTTATGCTTTAGATGTAGGAACTAATCAATTAGTATGGAAATTACGTGAGGACCCACGAGTGGTGGTAATGGAAAATACTAATTTTAGATACAGTAAATTAGAAGACTTTACTGAGGGACAACCAGAGTTTGCATCAATTGATGTTTCATTTATCTCATTAAAACTAATTTTACCAGCGCTTAAAAATATTATTAAAACGCATGGATCAGTTGTCAGCTTGATTAAACCCCAGTTTGAAGCCGGTAGAGAAAATGTTGGAAAGCATGGCATCGTTCGTGACCGTAAAGTTCATGAAGAGGTCCTTAAAAATGTACTAGCAATGGCCAATGCGGAAGGTTTCAACGTAAAGGGACTTGATTTTTCACCAATTAAGGGTGGAGAAGGCAATATCGAATTTTTAGCCTGGCTTGAACGATCCGATACGGATCAAGGAGTGATTGAAGAGAATGTTGATACCCAAAAAGTGATTGATAGTGCATATTCCAACTTAAATTCATAGGTGAAACAATGCGAAAAAACGACCGACATGAACTAATTAAACAAATTATCAACGAAAATGAAATTGATCGTCAAGAAGATATCGTACTTCACTTGCAGGAGCAGGGCGTTGAAGTGACGCAGGCGACCGTTTCAAGGGATATTCGTGAATTAAAATTAATTAAATCACCCACTAAAAAAGGTGGAGTACGATATTCTCTCCCTAAAGGGGATACTTCCCAAATTGAACAACGACTTTTTACGTTATTAAGTTCGGCTTTGATTTCAATTAAAGTTCAGGAAAAGTTTGTGTTTATTGATTTAAAGCCAGGAAACGGAGCTAGTATTTCAGCAACGCTAAAACAGGTCCACTATGGGTTTGTTTTTGCAGCAGTTAGTGATGACAATGGAGTGCTAGTTATTTGTACTGATGATGAACATGCAGTCCGATTAAAGGATCGGATTACACAATCAATTGCTTACATCTAGGAGAATTAGATATGTTATTGGAATTATCTATAAAGGATTTCGCAATTATCGAGAAGCTTGATGTTAGTTTCAACCAAGGAATGACTGTTCTGACGGGAGAAACTGGTGCAGGTAAGTCAATTATTATTGATGCCGTAGGACTTTTAGCTGGTGGAAGAGGCTCAGCAGATTTTGTAAGAACCGGCGCAGACAAGGCGGTTCTACAAGGTGTTTTTGATATCGCTGAGATTGATAATACTAAAAATGCGTTAATTAAGTTAGGAATCGACGCAACCAATGATTTAGTGATTACTCGGGAACTCCATAAGGGTGGTCGAAGTGTTTGTCGAATCAATGGCACGATCGTTAATCTAAATAGTCTAAAATCAGTCGGAGAAACTTTAATTGATATTCACGGACAAAATGAACATCAAGAACTAATGAATAGTGAAAAACATCTAGCATTGTTAGATCATTTTGACGAAAAAATGGTTGGTAAAGTCCGTGCTAAATATGAAGAAGCTTACGCTGATTATTCTAAATTAAACCAACAATTAAATAAAAGTCGTAAGAACGAACATGAATGGAATCAACGCGTTGACATGTTGCAATTTCAAGTGGAAGAAATTAAGTCTGCCAATTTAATGGCTGGTGAAGATGAGGAACTTGAAAAAAGACGAGATCAATTAAACAACTTTCAAAGTATTTCCGACGCTCTTTCAACAAGTTTTCAACTTTTGGAAGGTGAAGATGGGGCCTCTGCGATTGATCAAATTGGTAGCGTAATGCAAGAATTACAAAGTATTTCTGATTATGATGATGAGTACCAACAAGTTTCTGATGAGGTACAAAGTGCCTATTATGCTTTAGAAGATGTAACTAATCGAGTCCGTTCTGCGCTTGATGCGATGGAATGGAATTCAAATGAATTAGACGAAGTTGAACAAAGGTTAGAAGTAGTTCGTCAACTAAAGAAAAAATATGGTAATTCAATTGAAGAAATTCTTAACTATTTGAATAAAATTGAGAATGAACTCAATGAAATGACTGGTTCAGGAAACAATTTGGATGATCTTGCACAGGAAGTTGAAGCGAGGTATCAAAAAGTTAAAAAATTAGGAACTCAACTCACGGAAATGCGTCAAAGAATGGCCTTAGCATTAGAAGCAGCTATACGTGAACAATTGTCAGGTCTTTACATGGAAAAAACACAATTTAAAGTGCAATTTACTCCTAAAGCTGAACCAGATCGAACCGGATTTGATGGGGTAGAATTTTTAATTCAACCTAATCCTGGTGAAGATTTGAAACCTTTAGCAAAAATAGCGTCTGGCGGAGAGCTCTCACGAATAATGTTAGCGTTGAAAACTATTTTTGCGCGTAACGAAGGGGTTACTAGTATTATTTTTGATGAAGTTGATACCGGGGTAAGCGGCCGTGTAGCACAAGCAATTGCAGATAAGATTCATGAAATTTCGGCCCATTCACAAGTATTGTGTATTTCCCACTTACCACAAGTTGCAGCTAGAGCAGATCATCAGTTGCATGTGGCCAAGAAAGTGGTCGATGGACGTACAATGACGAATTTAACAGTGCTGAATGACGAAGGACGGGTTAATGAAATCGCCAAAATGTTAGCCGGGGTTAATATCACGGAATTAAGCTTAGAACATGCTCGTGAATTATTAAAAACGGAACAAGCCCACTAAAAAACTCTCACTAGCAAATTGAAAGATATCCTTGATTCTTAGGGATATTTTCGGTTTAATAGTGAGAGTTTTTAAATTAAGGCGATGCTTCGAATTTGTTGATCTTCTAAGAGTTGTGTTAGCCCAGTTTTAGGATCAGTCAGGCATAGTCGTCCAGATCTGGTAATCTGGATATAGCCATCGATTTCAACGATTGATTTTTTTAAATCCAGTTGCATGCGGACTACTAGGTGATTTTGAATTGAATATGCCAGGGTATCATTAATTTGATCAATGGGCATTGTACGATCCATAATTGGTAAACCTTGGTCTTCAGGGACCAGGAATAAGTTATTATACATTTTACGGATGTTATTGAGTGAGTGATTAATTCGATTGAAAGAGTTATTAAATTTTTTGTTTTCCATGTTAGCCTCCAACGAACATTTGTTTGTATTTACATTATACGAACATGCGTTCTTAAAAGCAACTGTTTTTATGAATTGGGTATAAATGTTGGTGTAGCGCTAACGATTCTGTAGTGGGGAAATTCAAGAAAAATAAAACTCGAAAAATTAGCGCTGATGTGATAAAAAAGCGAACAATTTAAAAAAGTTAAAAGTTTATTAACATGGTACTTTAATTTTCAAGTCAATTGTGGTTGAAAAATATAATAAAAAAGTGCAAAATAGAAGTTACATATATATTTTGAGGAGTTTGTTCATGGCTAGAAGAGGAATGTTGATTGTTCTATCTGGCCCTTCCGGTGTTGGTAAGGGAACGGTTAGAAAGGCAATCTTTGATCAAGGCGGTAATGATTTTCAGTATTCAATTTCAATGACAACTAGAAAGCCTAGAAAAGGTGAAGTTGATGGTGAAGATTACTACTTTGTCTCTAAAGAAGAATTTGAGAAAAATATCAAAGAAGGCCAAATGCTGGAGTATGCCCAGTATGTAGATAATTACTATGGCACACCATTAAAGTATGTTAATCAAACTCTAGATTCAGGACGAGATGTTTTCCTAGAAATCGAAGTGAACGGTGCTCGTCAAGTTCGTGAAAAAATGCCAGACGGGGTATTTTTATTCTTGACTCCACCAGATTTGATGGAATTAAAACAACGTATTATCAATCGCGGGACTGAAGACATGGATACGATTAATAAACGAATGGAAAAAGCAGTTGACGAAATCAAGACGATGCGTGATTATGATTATGCAGTCGTTAACGACAAGATTGAAAATGCGGTTGAAGAAATTAAAAATATTATCAAGGGTGAACATCTTCGAGTAACCAGAGTTTATCCTGAATATCAAGAAATGTTAGGAGAATTATAAGATGATTTTATATCCTTCAGTAGATGATTTACTAGAACGTGTTGATTCCAGATATTCATTGATTATGCTTGCTAGCAAGCGTGCACACCAATTGGATGAGGGTCAACCAGAATTACTAGATAAATACACTTCACAAAAAAATGTTGGCAAAGCTTTGGAAGAAGTTGTTGCTGGCGATGTTATCATTGATCCAAACGAAAAAGATTTATAGAAATTATGAAAGATGGTGGAGGTTGTCCTCTAGCATCTTTTTTGTTGGATTAATCAATTAGTGGGATTGGTATTCAAGGACTGGTAAAATAGCAGAAGGAGGTTGTTCGATATGAAAATTTTATTTGTTATTACTGGCGGAATTGCCGAATATAAAGTGGTTGAAGCGGTACGGTTTCAAATCAAAAGTGGTAATCAAGTCAAGGTAGTGATGACGCAAATGGCCAAAAAATTCGTCACACCATTAACGTTTGCAACACTTACCAATGACCTTGTCTATGATGATTTTGAAATTAATACGGAAAACCCAGTTGCTCATGTAGCTCTGGCAGACTGGGCAGATAAAATTGTAATCGCCCCAGCCACGGCTAATTTTATTGGAAAAATGGCGAATGGAATTGCGGATGATTTTGCTTCAACTGTAGTGATTGCTTCAACAGCAACTAAGCTGTTGCTACCAGCAATGAATGTTAATATGTGGAATAATCCAGCGGTTCAACGGAATATCGAACAATTAAAAGTAGATGGAGTAGTCGTTTTAGAACCAGCTGTTGGAGAGCTGGCTGAAGGTTATTCTGGAAAAGGACGTTTTCCGGATGCTGAAATCGTAAATGCCTTTATCAGCACGCCCCTTGAAAAGCGGGAAAATCTCTTTAAAGGAACACACATTGTGGTTACTGCTGGGGGGACGCGTGAAGCGATTGATCCCGTACGTTATATTGGTAATGAATCATCTGGTAAGATGGGGTTTGCGCTTGCTCAAGTAGCAGAACGGTTAGGAGCGCAGGTTACTTTAATTTCTGGACCTACAAACTTAGTTTTACCAGCGAAATCAAGTATTCAACGGATAAATATTAAGAGTGTAGCAGACTTACAGGCCGCCCTTGATACAGCAGTACAAGATGCAGATATATTGATAATGGCCGCAGCAGTTTCAGATTACCGCGTGGCGAAAATAGCAGATCATAAAATGAAAAAAGATGATTTTAATGGTGAACTGGAAATTAAATTGATTGAAAATTCTGATATTTTAGCGACACTAAAACGTCCAGACTCACTTCGATACGTTGTGGGGTTTGCTGCGGAGACGAATGATTTAATTGAAAATGCTCAACGTAAAATTCTTAAGAAAAACCTAAATATGATTGTGGCTAATGATGTAGGTAATCCCCAAATCGGTTTTGAATCTAATCAGAATGCTGTCACCATTCTACGTCCGCACCAAGCTAATATAGAATTGAAAAAGAATGATAAATCGATAATTGCTGAACAGATTTTAAAGCTAATCGACCAAGAAATTAATTGAAAGGAACGTAACTCATGGCAAAAAAATTTAATGTCATCGTAAATGTCCCAGCTTTACAAACTAATACACCATTTACATATATCGCAAATGATGCCATTAAAAATGACATTAAAATTGGTTCCAGAGTAATTGTTCCTTTTGGTAAGTCTGAGCGGCCTATCCAAGGTTTTGTGGTCGGAGAAGAAACTACTAATGAATTTGAAGGATTGAAGGACATCATTTCAGTTTTAGAACCGGAACCATTGCTGAATAAAGAATTGATTGAGCTTTCAGAGTGGTTAGCCGACCAAACGTATGCTTTTCGAGTAAGTTGTTTAAATGCAATGCTTCCAAGTTTGGTGAAAGTTAATACCAAGCGTTTTATTAAAATCAATGAAACAAAAATTACAATGGAAACCGTGATTGCCTTATTAGGGGAAGAACAGGTTACAGATCTTAAAGTAAATGAACTCAGTTTTAGCCAACAAAAACAACTTAATCAGTGGATTAAAGATGAATTCGTTACATTAGAATATGTCACGGAAGATTCTGCTAAAAAGAAAATGATTAATTGGCTTTGGCCTACGATGGATTTAAGTGAGTATGAACAAGAACAAAAAAAGTTAAGAAAAAATGCTACGAAACAAGTTGAGTTACTAAATATAATTAAAACGTTAGATGTCAAAAAGGGAATTTCGCAAGCTTCAATTTTAAATGATTATGATGTAGGACGCTCAACATTAAATACAGCGGTTAAAAATGGATGGCTAGTTCGTAAGGCGGTTGAGCAATATCGCGATCCTTTTGAAGGACGTCAGATGCAGCTTGATCAAAATTTGGCTTTAAATGAAGAACAGCAATCCGCTTACAACTTAATTACACAAGCAATTGAAGACAAAAATGCTAAACCAATTTTAGTTGAAGGCGTTACTGGATCGGGAAAAACAGAAGTTTATTTGCAGAGTATCCAACAGGTAATAAAAAAAGGGAAAACTGCTCTTTTACTGGTTCCAGAAATTTCCTTAACACCCTTAATGGTGAAAAGAGTTCGGGCGCGTTTTGGTACACAAGTGGCTGTTCTCCATAGTGGACTTTCTGACGGTGAAAAGTTTGATGAATGGCGAAGAATTGTACGAAATGAAGTTAAAGTAGTAGTTGGAGCACGGTCGGCGGTCTTTGCACCACTACGTAATATTGGTATTATAATTATTGATGAGGAACATTCAGAAACGTATAAGCAATCTGATGCACCGCGTTATCATGCTCGAGATGTAGCGATTCATCGTGCAAAGAAATTTGAATGTCCCGTAGTCTTGGGAAGCGCTACTCCTTCTCTTGAGAGTCGTTCTCGCGTGGAACGTGGGCGATACGATTTTGTAAAAATTCAAAAACGAGCCAATCAAAAGGCTTTACCGAATATTCAAGTGATCGATATGCGTCAGCATTTAGGTGATGGATATAATGAAAACTTTTCGGCACCCATGGTTGAAGAAATTCGACATCGGATTTTAAGGAAAGAACAAGTAGTTTTAATGTTGAATCGGCGAGGTTTTTCATCCTTCGTGATGTGTCGAACGTGTGGTTTTGTCCTAACTTGTCCTAACTGTGATGTATCTTTAACGATGCATATGGATTCTCGAACCATGCGGTGTCATTATTGTGGTCATGAAGAAGCAATCCCACGTTTATGTAAAAATTGTGGTAGTGATAAAATTCGGTTTTTCGGTACTGGAACTGAAAAAGTTCAACAGCAATTGGCAGAGATCATTCCTGAAGCTCGCGTACTTCGGATGGATGTTGATACCACCCGTCGCAAGGGAGCCCATGAGCGTCTATTAGAACGTTTTGGCAACCACGAGGCAGATATTCTTTTGGGTACGCAAATGATTGCTAAGGGGTTGGATTTTCCTGATGTAACCTTGGTAGGAGTTTTAAATGCGGATACAGCACTAGAATTACCGGATTTACGGGCAAGTGAGCGAACTTTCCAGCTTTTAACTCAGGTTGCTGGACGTGCTGGACGTGCTGATAAGACCGGTGAAGTACTAATTCAAACCTTTAACCCCGATCACTATGCAATTCGTTTAGCTCAAAAACAAGATTATGAAGACTTTTTCTATAAAGAAATGTATTTGAGGCATTTAGGCAAATATCCGCCTTATTACTACACGGTATTAGTTAGTGTTTCAGATCGGGATGAAAGACAAGCGTTAAAAAATGCTTACGAAATGTTGAATATTATTCAACCGCAGTTATCAGCTAATGCAATTGTGTTAGGGCCGACGGCTAAATCTATCTCAAAAATTAAACAAAAATATTACTACCAAATTTTAATTAAATATCAAAAAGAGCCTAAATTACATCGTGCGCTGTTAGAAGTATTGAACAAATCGCAGGAGAAATTTAGACAGGGGACACGGATTAGTATTGATTCCGAACCACAAAACTTTTTGTAATATTTAGGAAGTAGGTCTAATTATGAAATCAATTATTTTTATGGGAACACCAGAATTTTCGGCGCCAATTTTGCAAAGCCTAATTGACGAACCAAACTATGATGTGATTGGGGTAGTTACCCAACCGGATCGCAAAGTCGGGCGAAAACATGTTTTAACACCCAGTCCAGTAAAAAAAGTTGCTGTTAGAAACGATATTAAGGTTTATCAACCAGAGAAGTTAAGTGGAAGTACTGAATTGACAGAACTAATCGCGTTAAATGCGGATTTAATTGTCACGGCTGCTTTTGGTCAATTTCTTCCAATGAGTTTGATTAACTCCGTTAAGATTGGGGCAGTCAATGTGCATGCTTCATTATTACCAAAATATCGTGGGGGAGCACCCGTGCACTATGCCATAATGAATGGTGATAAAGAAACTGGTGTTACTATTATCTATATGGTTAAAAAAATGGATGCTGGTGAAATGCTTGCTACTGCAAAAATTCCTATTACCGACCAAGATGATGTGGGAACCATGTTTGAAAAGTTAAGTCTTTTAGGGCGTGACTTATTGTTAGACACGCTACCTCAATTAATTGAAGGAAATGTTCAACCAGTTAAACAAGATGAAGAACAAGTTAGCTTTTCGCCTAATATTAGCCCCGAAGAAGAAGAAATTGATATTAATTTACCGGCCCGTCTAGTAGATGCAAAGGTCCGCGGATTACGACCTTTCCCAGTAGCCTACTTTATGATGGAAGGCAAACGAACTAAGATATGGAAAACAAAAGTAATAGATCAAACTACAGATTTAAAACCGGGTCAAGTTGTTTCAAAAACGAAGCATGAGCTCTTGATAGCAACTGGAGAACACGGTGTAATTAGTATTGAAGAATTACAGCCAGCTGGCAAACAAAAGATGACAATTACAGACTATCTCAATGGGGTAGGCGAAAACTTACACCCAGGAAAGCAAATAATAGATAATGACAAATCAAAATAATAGTGCACGAAATTTAGCGGTTGATATTTTAGAAAAGATTGATGAAGGTTCTTTTTCCAATATTCAACTTAATCAAGATATAAAAAGTTCATCATTGATTGATATTGATAAAAATTTGTTAACAGAAATTGTATACGGAGTTTTACAACATCGACTCACTCTTGATTTTTATTTAGCTGATTATATTAGAAAACCAGAAATGACTCCGCGCTGGGTCATTAATCTACTAAGAACAGCTGTTTTCCAAATGGAGTTTCTAGACCGTGTACCGGACTTTGCTATTTTTAATGAATCAATTGAAATTGCTAAGCTTCGGGGCAATGACGGTATCAGAAAAATGGTGACGGGTGTGCTACGCTCGTATCAGAGAAATGGTAAACCAAGTTTTGATTCGATCAAAAATCCAGTGGAAAGATTATCGACTCAATATAGCGTTGCGCCTTGGATTGTTGATCAAATGTTATATGAATTGGGTGAGGAAAAATGCATTTCAATTTTGAAGAGTATTAACCAACCTTCCCATCTTGCGGTTCGTATTAATCGTTGGAATAAAACACATGCGGATATTATTAAAGATTTAGAATATGAGTATACGGTAACGACAAGTGCAATTGCTAAAGATGGTTTACGCCTTAGCAGAGGAGCTAGTATTTCCGATACAAGAAGTTATATTGATGGTGATTTGACCGTTCAAGATGAATCAGCAATGTTAGTTGCAGAAACGATGCACTTAGAGAAGGGGCAAAAAGTACTAGATGCTTGTGCCGCTCCCGGGGGGAAGACGACCCAAATAGCCGCGATGATTGGCGAAACAGGAGAAGTAACTGGATGGGATATCTATCAAAAACGGGTGCAATTAATTCAAGATAATGCACAGAGAATGCATCTAGACAACGTTAAAACTGAGGTTCAGGATGCCATTGCATCTCGTGAAGATTTAGATGAAAGTTTTGATCGAATTTTAGTAGATGCACCATGTTCGGGAATTGGTTTGATGAGAAGAAAACCAGAAATCCGTTATCTTAAGAGCAAGAAAGATAGTAGCGACCTTCATCAACTCCAATTAAAAATCTTGGATAATATTGCTAAAATGCTCAAAGTAGGTGGCGTACTAACTTATAGTACATGTACAATTTTGCGTAAAGAAAATCAAGAAACCATAGAGAAATTCCTAGCTATCCATCCTGAATTTGAACAACTCAAAGTTGAAACAGCTAAAAAAATCAAGCAAAATCGAGATGAATTGAGCCTTAATATTTATCCTGATGATTTTGAATCAGACGGCTTTTTCATCGCTAATTTAAAAAAGGTGAAGTGATTGGTGTTATGAAATATGCGTACCTATCTGATAAAGGACAAGTTCGAGAGACTAACCAAGACTATGTAGGAATTTTCAAAAATGATTCTGAAGCTATTTTAACCATTGTAGCTGACGGTGTGGGTGGCAATCGGGGCGGCGATGTAGCTTCCGAGATGGCCGTTTCACACATTGGGTATCTATTTGAAACTTCTGACGTTAATAATGTTACTGATGCTAAAAATTGGTTAATTCGCCAACTTGCTCTTGAAAATCGTAAAATTTTGCAAGCATCTAAGCACTATAAAAAATTAAATGGCATGGGAACAACCATCGTTTTGGCACTCTTTTTAGGTAAGCAAGTGATTGTAGCTAATCTTGGCGACAGTCGTTGCTATTTATATAGTTCGAAAAATGGTTTGAAACAACTATCGACCGATCACTCCTTAGTGAATGAACTACTTCGTTTAGGAAAAATTACTCCTGAAGAAGCTCGTAACCATCCAGAAAAAAATGTAATTACTAAAACTTTAGGAATTTCAGAACAAGCCGAAGCTGAGATTAAAGTATTTGATATTACCAAAGAAGATGAATTGCTACTTTGCACGGACGGATTAACTAAATTTGTTTCTGATGATATGATCAAAAATGTGTTGATGAGTACGCTTAGCCTTGAAAAAAAAGCTAATCAGTTAGTAGATATGGCTAACACTGCAGGTGGAACAGATAATATTACAACTTTAATTGTTCAAGTAGAAGAGGGGGATATATTATGACCCCTAACCAAACTTTGAATGGTCGATATAAAATTATTCGACCACTTGGAGAAGGCGGAATGGCTAATGTTTATCTGGCACATGATTTAATTTTAGATCGAGATGTTGCGGTAAAACTGGTCCGTTTTGACATGCAAGATGATGTTTCAGCAATCAAACGATTCCAACGCGAAGCTTTATCGACTACAGAACTGGTTCATCCTAATATTGTCGGTGTTTATGATATTGGCGAAGAACATGAAATGAACTATTTGATTATGGAATATGTTGAAGGGCAAAATCTTAAGCAATATATCAGAGATCAGTTTCCTATACCACTTGGTCAAGTAGTTAGCTTAATGAGTCAAATTTTAAATGGTGTTCAGACGGCGCACTATCATGGGATTATTCATCGCGATTTAAAACCTCAAAATATCTTAATTGATAAACATGGAAAAGCTAAAATTACTGATTTTGGAATTGCGATTGCTAATCAACAAAGTAGTTTTACGCGAACTAATACGGTGATTGGGTCGGTACAATACCTATCGCCAGAGCAAGTACGAGGACACATTGCTACGCAACAATCGGATATTTATTCATTAGGAATTATTTTATTTGAAATGTTGACTGGAAAAGTTCCTTTTGAAGGTGAAAGTGCCGTATCAATTGCGGTAAAACATTATCAAGACCAGTTACCTTTGGTGAAGGATTTTAATACAAAAATTCCCCAGTCATTAGAAAATGTGGTTTTGAAAGCAACAGCAAAAAATCCAATTGATCGATATAAAAATGTTGCCGAGATGGCTGCTGATTTGAAGACGGTTTTACAGCCTGAACGGGCTAATGAAAGCAAGTTTGTGGAAGATTCTTTGGTAGAACATACGATTGTTTTAAATCAAGACGAATTAAAGCAGGGATTAGCAAAAGATGAGGTTGAAAAAACTCGACCAATTAAGTTAAAAATGAACAATAAAATCAATTTTGCTAAGAAAGAAAAAGCACCAGATGCTGAAGAAAGTCATATGCATCGCTTTAAACGTCGTCATCCATTACGGAGAAGAGCTTTATTTATGGCAATGGCCGCGGTAGCTTTTATTTTAGGAATTTTGATTGCTTTCAAGTTGAGTAGTCCGCAAATGGTACAGGTTCCCAATTTAGAAGATTTAACTCAAAAACAAGCTATGACTAAACTATCAAAAGTGAATTTAGGAGTCGGAAAAATAACTAAAGAAGCTGATGATAAAACGAGTTATAATAAAGTAGTTGAAACGCTTCCACAAAGTGGAAAATATGTTCAAGAAGGAATCAAAGTTAACATTGTTATCAGTAAGGGACCGAACAGTTTTGATGTCGATAATTATGTTGGAAGTGATTATAGTAGCACCAAAAAGCAATTGGAAGCTAAAGGATTTACCATTAAAAAAAGAAAAATAGTTACCAATCGTTTCGATAATAATCGCATCATCTCCCAAGATGTTGTATCTGGTCAAGTGGTTGTGCCACGAGTGACAACAATTACGTTTACGGTTGCTAATTAACGGAGGACGCATGCATACTGGACAAATTATACAATTATTAGCAGGATTTTATGATGTGTTAACAGAAGACCATAAAATCGTTAGGACTCGGGCACGAGGTAATTTTCGCAATCAAAAAACTAGCCCGTTAGTGGGTGACATGGTCGATTTTAAGGAAAGTGAAAATGATACTGGATACATTACCAAAATTCATATGCGTGAAAATGAGTTGGTGCGTCCGCCATTAGCTAATATCGATCAAGCTGTAATTGTCACTGCAGCAACTCAGCCCAGCTTTTCGGCAAATTTGCTCGATCGTCAATTAGTGGCATTGGCTGAAAAACATATTGAGGCTATTTTGTATTTTTCAAAAACGGATCTTTTAAGCCCAACGGAGTTTCAAGATTTACAAAAAATTGCCGGCTACTACCAAAAAATTGGCTATCAAGTGATTTTTCCAATTAGTAGTCAACCTGATGCTGATTTAATCGAATTGAAAGAGTCATTTAAAAATCAACTAACTATTTTTATGGGACAGACTGGTGCGGGAAAATCAACGCTCTTAAATCGAATTGATTCAAAGTTGAATATTGCCACTGGAGAAGTTTCACAGGCATTAAATCGTGGTAAACACACGACGCGTAAGGTTTCTTTGATTCCCATTGAAGATGGTTTAGTGGCTGATACACCAGGTTTTTCAACTTATGCAGTTTTTGAAATGGCTGATACACAATTAAAAGAATATTTTATTGATTTTAAGAAGCTCAGCCAAAATTGTCGTTTTCGAGAATGCTTACATCTAAACGAACCGGGATGTGCAGTCAAAGTGGCAGTTGAAGACGGTAGTGTGCTAAGCAGCCGTTATGCTAATTATGAACAGTTTATCGAACTGATTCGGAATCAAAAACCTGAATATAAGCGTAAAGGTTATCAAAAAAAGGACCGGAGGAAGAAGAAATGATTAAAGTAGCCCCATCAATTTTAAGTGCAGACCCAGCTAACTTAATGGGTGATATTAATAAAGTAGAAGGAGCGGACTATCTTCACGTTGATGTGATGGATGGTAGCTTCGTACCTAACTTAAGTTTTGGACTAAATACAGTTCAAGGATTGTCAAAAGATACAGATATCAAATTAGACGTACATTTGATGATTCAAAATCCAGAAAACTATGTTGAACAATTTGTTAAAGCCGGTGCAAGTATTGTTGGTGTTCATGTTGAAAGTACTCAGCATATTGCACGAGCAATCCAAATTATCAAAAATGCTGGAGCTCGCGCTGAAGTAGTAGTTAACCCTGGAACTCCATTAACAGAATTAGAAGAACTATTACCCGAAATTGACCAAGTTTTGATTATGTCGGTTAACCCAGGTTTTGGTGGACAAAAGTTTCTTGAAAGCTCAATCAGCAAGGTTAAGCGACTATCTGCATTACGCCAAGCACGTGGATTAGAATTTGATATTGAAATTGATGGTGGAATTTCAGACAAAAATATCAAAGCGGTCTATGATGCTGGCGTAGATGTAGCCGTTGCTGGTTCATACGTTTTCGGCGCTGAAGATTACACCAAACAAGTGCAACTATTAAAGGAACTTACAAAATAATGAAAATTTTTAACTTATTAGTTGGTGGAGCTCCAGAAAATTTACCTGATAATTTAAATGATTTTGAAGGAGATTGGATTGGAGTAGATCGTGGAGCTTTAAAACTGATTGAAATGGGTTTAATACCAGAAGTAGCAGTAGGAGATTTTGATTCGGTTAATGGCCAAGAGTTTAAAGAAATTGAAGCTAATGCAAAGCAAGTAATTAAACTAGATCCAGTTAAAGATGATACAGATACTGAATCAGGATTAAAATATGCTTTAGATCATGATCCTCGCGCTCATATTCGCGTTTTAGGGATTAGTGGAGGAAGATTAGACCATTTACTTGCCAATGTATTAATGGTCCTCCAAGACCGTTTTAGAATGTTTGCAGAGCAAATTGAATTAATTGATCGACAAAATAATATTAGATTTTTTAATTCTGGCAAACATACGGTCGACAAGTTGGAAGGTTTTAAATATTTATCTTTTATCCCATTAACGCAAATCGATGTTTTAACGTTAGATGATGAAAAATATGAATTACATAATGCAATGGTTTCAAATGCTCGTGCTTATGTTAGCAATGAATTTATCGATTCTAAGGCGACTGTTTACTTGAGTAACGGATTGGTAGCAGTAATTCAAAGTAAAGATTAAGACAAAATAAAAAAGATTGGTTATCAACTAACCAATCTTTTTTTTATACGCGTGTAACTTTACCTGATTTTAAAGCTCGAGCAGATACCCAAACACGTTTGGGCTTGCCGTCAACTAAGATACGAACTTTTTGTAAATTTGGCTTCCAGCTTCGGCGACTGTGGTTCAAAGCGTGTGAACGAGTATTTCCGAAGCGAGTGTGCTTACCTGTGACAAAATCTTTTGCCATGTCGAAACCCTCCTTTGTCACTTCTATATTTTTATAGAAATCTTTTTCAATCACCATAACAATTTATCATATTGCCCGCTATATTGCAATAGGAAACTTTCAAGTAATTATCCTTGACACTCAAATAATCCGTTACGTTTTTAAAAAGGTTGTCACTTAAAAAAATTTATTAGAATAAATGAATATCCTCGGTATAATAATAATCAGTATCCAATTCAGATGTTTGCTCTTGTATTTAATGCATGTATGGGATATGGTAAAATATCGTTGGTATATATGAATACTAAGGAGGCAGGGGTATGGCTGTCAAGATAAAAACAAAAAATGGAACAATTGACGTTTCAAACGATGTAATTGCTACTGTTGTTGGCGGAGCCGCAACTGATAATTATGGGGTTGTCGGAATGGCTAGTAAAAACCAGATTCGTGACAACATAAATGAAATTCTAAAAAGAGAAAATTACGCTCGTGGAGTAGTAATTAAACAAGAAGCAAATGGGATCGCCATCGATGTTTACATTATCGTTGGATATGGTACTAAAATTTCTGAAATATCAAAAAATGTACAATCAAAAGTTAAGTACAGCCTAGAATCAATGCTTGGCATTTCTGCTAATTCGGTCAATGTTTTTGTTCAAGGTGTGAAGTTGCTCAACGATTAGGTTCGTTGAACTAGGAGGATAATGAATTTGGAAGCAATAGGAACATTGATTACTAATGAAGTTTTTGATCAGATGGTGCAAGCCAGTTCTGATCGTTTAAAAATGAATGCGGATTTTATTAATTCTTTGAACGTTTTTCCGGTACCAGATGGAGATACTGGAACAAATATGAGCCTTTCACTTGAAAGTGGCGCAAAGTATGAAAATGACGATGCTAGTTTGGAAGTAGGGCATTTAGCGGCTTCTTTAGCTAAAGGGCTCTTAATGGGAGCACGTGGTAACTCTGGGGTAATTTTATCTCAAATTTTCCGCGGATTTGCTAAGAGCGTTGAAGGTAAAGCAACCCTCAATGCTGAAGATTTAGCCGAAGCTGTCGCAGAAGGCGCAAAAACGGCTTATAAGGCGGTAATGAAGCCTACAGAAGGAACTATTCTAACAGTGGTTCGTGAAGCTGCTAAGGCAGGTAATGAGGCAATTAAAACGACTGATAGTTTAGCCGAAGTTATGGAAGCTATTGATAGTGCTGCACAAACAGCCCTTAAAAAGACGACCGATCTTCTTCCAGTTTTAAAAGAAGTAGGCGTAGTAGATTCCGGTGGTCAAGGTTTAGTATTTGTTTTTGATGCGTTTAATGACGTTTTGAATGGTAATGATATTACTGAATACAAGCATGAACCGGATGCTACTGAAGTAAATGAAATGGTAGATGCTAAACATCATCAAAGTGTACAGGGAAAAATTAATCCAGAAGATATTGAATTTGGATATTGTACTCAAATGATGGTTCGAATCGGAAAAGGACTGCAAGTTACTAAGGAGTTCGATTACGATACTTTCTACGATTATCTAGCTAAGATGGGTGACTCATTACTAGTTATCAATGATGATGAAGTGGTTAAGGTGCATGTTCATACCGAACACCCTGGCGAAGTTTTAGCTTGGGGCCAACAATTTGGTGATATCACCAAAATTAAAGTTGATAACATGCGTTGGCAACAAGAAGAAATCATAGAACAAGATGAAACACCAACAGCATCATCAACCTCAAAAGAAGCGGCTCCTGAAACAGCTGTAATTGCGATTTCATCAGGTGCAGGTATTTCTAAATTATTTACTAGTTTAGGGGTAACGCATATCATTAGTGGCGGACAAACGATGAATCCAAGTACCGCTGATATCGTAGCTATGATTAATGATTCAGGCGCTAAAAAAGCGATTGTGTTACCTAATAACAAAAATATTTTTCTAGCTGCTGAGCAGGCCGTTGAGGTAGCTGATATTCCAACTAAGATTATCCATAGTCGGACAATCTCTCAAGGAATGGCAGCAATGCTTGAATTTAATCCAGATGTTGATTTGGAAGAAAATGCAGAAGCGATGGAATCTAACTTGGACACTGTCAAAAGTGGACAAGTAACAATTGCGGTTCGTGATACTAAATTGGACGGACGCGAAATTCATCAAGATGATTATATGGGATTGATTGATGGTAAAATCGTTAATACCAATCCTAAATTGATGGGTGCAACGGTCGAAATGGTTAAATTAATGTTAGAAGAAGATAGCGAAATCGTTACGATTATTTACGGTCAAGATGCTACTTCAGAGATGGCAGAACAATTGCAAAACGCAATTTTAGATATTGATGATGACCTTGAAGTTGAAATTCATGAAGGTGACCAGCCAGTTTACCCATTTTTAGTTTCAGTTGAATAATACTTATAGGTCGGTTATTAGCCGACCTATTTTTGATTTACGGAGGGAAAATGAAAAGCTTAACAGACTCAGTTCAAGTGCTTCCTGGAGTTGGACCTAAAAGAGTACAAGCGTTAGCCGAACTTGGTATTTCGACCATAGAAGACTTGATTACTTATTATCCATTTCGATATGAAGATTTAGCCGCTAAGGAACCTCAAAATGTCGTTGATCAACAAAAAGTGACATTTCAAGGGGTGGTTGCAACCCAGCCTACAGTAGCTCGTTTTGGGCGTCAAAAAGTCCGAGTTAATTTTCGTCTTCTAATCGGTAATGAGTCCGTTATGGTAACTTTTTTTAACCAGCCGTGGATTAAAAATCAAATTAATGCTGATGAAGAAATTGCGGTATATGGGAAATGGGATGCTAATCGACGGAGTTTAACTGGAATTAAAATTATTGATGAAGAAGCAAATCTTCAACCCGTTTATCCTGCTAACAAGCATATTCGACAAGCCACTATTCAACAATTAGTTACAGATGCAATTAACCAATACGAGGAACAAATTCAGGATGTTATTCCAGAAGAATTGATTACTAAATATCGGTTACTGCATCGATTAGCAATGGTCCAAGCGCTTCATTTCCCAGCGGATGATCAAAAAACACGGGATGCCCGTCGAACTGCGATGTTTGAAGAGTTTTTAACGTTTCAAATGGGATTACAGTTGGTTAAATCACGTGAACGAATTGAAAATGGAACGGCGATTAAATATCAAATTCAATTAGTGCGTGCATTTATTCAAAAGTTACCTTTCGAATTAACCGATGCACAAAAAAGAGTGACGAACGAAATTTTGGCCAATCTTAAGTCCCCCGCCCACATGAACCGCCTTTTACAAGGAGATGTGGGTAGTGGTAAAACCGTAGTGGCTGCCATAGCAATGTATGCAACCTTGACGGCCGGGATGCAAGCCACATTGATGGCTCCCACTGAAATTTTAGCTGAACAGCATGCTAATAATTTAAGTCGATTCTTTGAAAAATTAGATGTTAAGATTGCATTATTAGTCGGTGGTATTCGTAAAAAAATCAGAGATGAAATGCTAGCAGAAATCAAAAATGGTGAAATTGATATTGTAGTTGGTACCCATGCCATCATCCAAGAAGATGTCCAATTTAAAAATTTAGGGCTTGGTATTATAGATGAGCAACATCGTTTTGGGGTACACCAGAGACAACTACTACGTGAGAAGGGGGCAGCTCCTGATATATTAGCCATGACAGCTACTCCAATCCCACGAACTTTAGCTATTACTACGTATGGAGATATGGACGTGTCAATTATTGACCAAGCTCCCGCGGGTAGGAAGCCCATTATTACTAAATGGGTTAAGCGAGGGGAATGGGAAAAAGTTTTAGCCTTTATGACTAAGGAATTTGCTAATGGTCGCCAAGCCTTTATTGTGACCCCACTAATTGAAGAATCTGAAGCCATGGATTTACAAAATGCGATGGAACTTTATCAAGAATTATGTGAATTTTTTGGAGAAAAATATCCGATTGCAATTTTGCATGGTAAAATGGATGGTGCCCAAAAAGATCAGATTATGGCAGATTTCAAAGAAGGCAAATATATGGGATTAGTTTCTACCACCGTGATTGAAGTCGGGGTAGATGTTCCTAATGCTACTTTGATGGTAATTCAAGATGCGGATCGATTTGGGTTAGCTCAATTACATCAGCTACGAGGGCGCGTCGGTCGTGGTCAATATCAGGCTTATTGTATTTTAGTTGCGGATCCCAAAAATGAAGTTGGAAAGCAACGTATGCAAATTATGGTAGACACCAATGATGGTTTTGAAATTTCAGAAGCGGATTTGAAAATGCGTGGTCAAGGTGATTTGTTTGGAAAACAGCAATCGGGGGTCCCTGAATTTAAAGTGGGTGATCCGGTTGTTGATTTAGGTGCTTTGCAAACTGCCCAAATTGATGCGGCTAAAATTGTAAGCCAGCCAGCGTGGGACCAAGATCCCCGTTACCAAAATTTACGACTTTACTTAGAAAATAAAATACAAATAAATAAAAGTTTAGATTAATTAAAGGAGAAGAGTTATGAAGATTGCAGTGGATGCGATGGGTGGAGATAATGCTCCAGAGGAAATTGTTAAAGGGGTAAGCGAAGCCAGAAAAGCTCTACCAGACGTTGAGTTTATCTTATATGGAAAAAAGGATGAAATTGCTAAATACATGGACGACTTTAGAAATGTTAAAGTGGTCCATACAGATGAAGTAATTACAATGGAAGATGAACCCGTTAAAGCTGTGCGTCGTAAGAAAAATTCATCAATGGTTTTAGCTGCCCAAGCTGTAAAAAATGGCGATGCAGATGCAATTTTTTCGGCTGGTAACACAGGTGCCCTTTTAGCCGCTGGTTTGTTTATTATCGGACGTATTAAAGGTCTTGATCGCCCAGGAATGACCACTACTTTGCCAAGTCTTAAAGGTGAAAATGATAATTTCACTATGCTAGATGTTGGAGCTAACGCTGAAAGTAAAGCTAAAAACTTGCATGATTTTGCCATTTTAGGTAACTTTTATGGTACTAACGTCATGCATGTTACTAATCCACGAATTGCACTTTTAAATAATGGAACTGAGTACGATAAGGGAGATAAGATTCATAAAGAGGCCTACCAACTACTTAAGAATGATAGTTCACTCAATTTTGTTGGTAATATTGAATCTCGCGAATTATTAAATGGAACTGCAGATGTAGTTGTTACTGATGGTTTTACGGGAAATGCTGTTTTGAAAAACATTGAAGGGACAGCCTTATCGATGTTGAAACTAGTCAAAGAAACAATTATGAACAACGGTGTTAAAGGTAAGATGGGTGGTCTACTCCTTAAATCTGCTTTTAGCCAAATTAAAGACCAGATGGATTATTCTAAACAAGGTGGAGCCGTATTATTAGGTGTCAAAGCTCCCGTAGTTAAGGCTCACGGTTCAAGTAATGCTAACCAAGTTAAAAATGCTTTGGTACAAGTACATGAAATTGTAGATTCAAAGCTCGTTAAGAATTTAGCGGATTATTTTGAGATGCATCTTGAAAGCATCAAACAAGATGATGTAGACAAAGAAAACGAAAACAATTAAAATACTAAAGAGATTCAATAAGTAGAGGAGTCTGAAAATTGTCAAAAGAAGAAATTTTTAATAAAATTGCTGAAATTTTAGCAGATCGGTTTGAATTAAAAACCGAACAAATTACCAATACACTAAACTTTAAAGAAGATTTAAATGCTGACTCAATTGATATTGTTGAGTTCGTGTTAGAGTTAGAAGATACTTTTGGAGCTGAAATTACTGATGAAGCTGCTGAGAACCTAGTTACTGTTGGGGATGCAGTTGATTATATTAGTGAACATCAGGCTTAATTTCATATACTAAGAGAACTCGGTGATTAATCTAATTGGTCACCGAGTTATTCTTATGTGCTAAATAAATTAATAGATTTGGAAAGGAAGATATTCATGATAAAAGCCTTAGAAGATGACTTAAGTCAGACGTTTGATATTCATTTTAATAACCATGCGTTGTTAGATGAAGCTTTTACGCAAGCTTCTTATGTTAATGAACATCCACATCAAGAATTAAAATTTTACGAAAGAATCGAATTTTTAGGAGACGCTGTTTTACAACTAATTGTCTCTGAATATTTGTTTAAGCGTTATCCTGAAATGCCACAAGGAAAACTAACCCGTTTACGAGCTGCAATGGTTTGTGAAGCTAGTTTTAGTGATTTTGCCAAAGAATGTCATTTTGACCAATATATTCGTTTAGGTAAAGGAGAAGAAAAATCCGGCGCTCGCCAGCGCTCATCACTTCTTTGTGATATTTTTGAATCGTTTATTGGTGCTCTTTACCTCGATCAAGGTAGGGCAGCTGTCGAGCGTTTTGTACGAATCGTCATTTTCCCTAAATTAGACGAAGGCAAATTTGATCACATTATCGACCATAAATCAGAACTTCAAGAATTACTTCAAAAAAATGGAGACGTTGAAATTGATTATGAATTAGTTTCTGAAGAAGGACCTGAAAATGATTTAATCTTTACGGTTAGTGTTACGGCTGATCATAAAAAACTAGCAACTGGAACCGGACATTCCAAAAAGGTTGCTGAACAAAATGCGGCTAATCAGGCGCTACAACTTTTACGTAGGCCTAAATAGGTATTTTAAATGAAACTACGCACGATTGAAATCAGTGGGTTTAAATCATTTGCTGATAATACCAAGATTGAATTTAAAGATGGTATTACTGGAATTGTTGGTCCAAACGGTTCGGGGAAAAGTAATATTATCGAAGCTATTCGATGGGTGATGGGGGAAACCTCTGCTAAAAGTTTACGTGGTGGCAAGATGCCTGACGTCATTTTTTCAGGTACCGAAAAACGCAAACCCCTTTCAAGAGCATCCGTAACAATTATATTTGACAATTCGGATCACTTTCTAGATTCTAAATTTGATGAAGTAATGATTAGCCGTCGACTTTTTCGAAATGGAGAAAGTCAATATGAATTGAATCGCCAAGAATGCCGGTTAAAAGATATTTTGAATTTATTTATTGATACAGGGTTAGGTCGTGAATCTTTCTCCGTTATTTCTCAAGGGCGTGTTGAATCAATCTTCAATAGTAAGCCCGAAGATCGTCGAGCAATTATTGAAGAGGCGGCGGGAGTTTTAGAATATAAACAGGATAAAAAACGTGCTGAAAATGAACTAGAAAAAACTAGTGGTTATCTAGAACGGGTTAATGATTTAATTGTCGAGCTGGAAAAACAAGTTCAACCTTTAGAGGAACAGGCAGCCGTCGCTAAAGATTATGTACAACAAAAGCGTCGCTTTGACATTTTAGATCAGACGAAATTGGTTCGAACCATTAACAGTAATTCTGAAGCTCAAAAGCAATTAGCTGTCCAGCGTCAAGAACAAAAAGAACAGCTCGCCCAATTACGGATAAAATCGGAAGCTTTAGCTGACCAACGAGAAAAAATTAAAAAAGTAATAAGTGAACAAAATCATCAAAAAGATCAGTTGCAAATTAAATTGGTCAAATTAAATCGACTAGAGCAACAATTAGAAGGCGAACATGATTTACGGGTGGAACGGCAAAAATATGTAGATCAAGAAAAAGAACGTTTAGTAAGCGAGCAACAAGTATTAAAAAAACAACTTGTCGAAAAGCAAGCCGCTTTAGAAGCCGCCCAAGGCCAACTAGCAGCTGTGCAACAGAAGTTAACTAACACTAAGCAATCTTTGAAAGTGTTAGAAAGTGACCACCTTGAACAACAAAAAGAAGCTTTAAAACGTGAAATTGAAGATTTGCGGGCAGAATATGTTGATCAATTGCAGGCATTGACTTCATTAAAAAACCAATATAATTTTAATCAACAAGATCGTGAACGTGATCAACAACAAAGACAAAAAATCCAACTTACGATGGATACGTTGAATGAACAAATTAAGCAACGAAAAACCAAATGTGAAAATTTGGAGCATCAATTACTTACTTTAAAAGATGCAAATAATGTTCAACAAGAGCGAATTACTAAACTGACTAAACAACGGGATCGACTTCAAGCCCAATATGAAAAGGAACGGCAGCAGTGGTTAGATGGTTCCAACGTTGCCCATCGGGCGGAAAGTAAATTAGAAGCTCTTTTAAATTTGAAAAACGAATATACTGGATTTTATCAAGGCGTTCGAGCAGTTCTTCAGCAAAAAGCACAATTTAGAGGAATCGTAGGCCCTGTTTCAGAAGTAATGAACGTTCCAGCTGAATATACGGTAGCTATCGAAACGGCGCTTGGTAACCAAGTTCAAAATGTGGTAGTAGACACGGATCAAACAGCTAAATCGATTATTGAATATTTGAAAAAAAATCGTTTAGGCCGAGTAACCTTCTTACCTAAGAATGCTCTTAGTCAGCGTTCCATTAGAGAAGACACTTTACAAAAGGTGAAAGAAATGCCAGGTTTTGTTGGTGTTGCAGCTGATTTAGTCAAAGTGAAAGATGATAATCAAGTTATTAGCCAATATTTATTAGGAACAACTCTAATTGTGGATACGTTGCAAAACGCTTTAATAATTTCTAAGCAGATTAGCCGCCATAATCGAATTATTACGCTGGCTGGTGATGTAATTGGAATTGGAGGAACGATGACTGGTGGAGCTACTAAAGGCAACCGAACGGGGGTGCTCCAGCAAGACCAAGAACTTAAAAAGTTACAAGTACAAGTAACTGCGATGAAAACCAAGCTAGCTTCTAAAGAAACAGAAGTTCAAAAAATTCTAGAACAAGGACAAGCAATTCAAGCTGAGTTAAAGCAAGCACTTGAAGAACAACATCAAGCTGAACAAAAGAGCTCAGAATTAAGTAATCAAGTTAGCTTAGAAAATGATCGACTAACGGAATTACAACGGCGACTTAAGGCAACACGTTTTGAGCTATCACAGATTGACGATAATGAAAATCAACAAAATGATTTGCCTGCTCAAATTGCGAACATACAACAACAAGTACAACAAATTAAAGAAACTACAACGGCTAAACAAGATGAACTTACCCTTTTAGATAACGATGTTGATGAACGTCAAAATCGGATTTCAGAACTTCGAATTGAATTGGCTAGACTTAAGGAACAAACTTCCCAACATCAACACGAAGTGAATACATTACAGACTACAATTAACGATGTGTTAGAACGAAATGATGAAATTAAAATTAAAATTCAGCAATTGGACGAGGAACTAATTCCAGAAAGTGATCTAAGACACTTAGATATTGATGATATTAGGAATCAATTAGCTGAACAGAACCAATTATCGGCGCAACTGCAAAATGATTTTGAACAAAATCAAGTTCAGCAAGATCGCGTTATTGCCGATTATGAGATTACTCAGCGACAATTACATCAAGCTGAATCGCAATTAAAGGAAATCGAAGGTTCACTCACATTAGTTCAAAGTAGAATTGAAATGGCCGTTGATAAGTTAACTCAAGAATATGAACAAACTTTTGAAAGTGTTCAAAATGTGATTATTCGAAATATTGAGGATGAATCTTTAGAACGAGAGTTGAAGCTACTTCGTAAAGGTTTAAACGAATTGGGTACGGTCAATCTCGGGGCAATTGAAGAATATGATCGGGTTTCAACCCGTTATAATTTCTTGAGAGATCAAAAGAATGACCTGGCAGATTCTAAAGCTCAACTTGAACAGTCTATTGCTGAAATTGATCAAGAGGCTGGACAAAGATTTAAACAAACTTTTGATCAAGTTGCAGAAGAATTTAGCTCAGTTTTTGTTAAAATGTTTGGAGGAGGTAAAGCCGAATTAGAGTTGACTGATCCGGATAACCTCTTGACAACTGGTATTGAAATTAAGGCTCAGCCACCGGGGAAGAAATTACAACGACTTAGTTTACTTTCAGGTGGGGAGAAATCGTTGACAGCAATTACGTTGTTGTTTGCAATTTTACAAGTTAAACCTGTTCCGTTTTGTATTTTAGATGAAGTTGAAGCAGCGTTTGATGATGCGAATGTAGAACGTTTTGCTAAGTATCTTAAGAATTTTCAAGATACAACCCAATTTATTGTAATTACACATCGTAAAGGTACGATGATGGAAGCCGACGTTTTGTATGGTGTTACAATGCAGGAATCAGGAGTTTCAAAAATGGTATCTGTTTCAATGAATGAGGCGGAATAAAGAAAGCAGGTGTAATAATGGCATGGTTTTTTGGTAGAAAAAAGAAAAAAGAACAAAAGGTTGAACAAGACCCAACTTCACAGGTTCAATCTGAATCAATTAGTACAACAGTGAAGAAGGATTCTTTAAGTGAGACTCATTCAGAGAGTCAAAGTACAATTGCGTCACAGGCTGCTGTTGAAAAGCCAGTCCAAGCAGTAGAAACAAATCCAATTGAGGAGCCCACTTCTTCAACAGAAGGAGCTTCGACGTCTGAACTTAAAACTGAAACACAGACTAGTTCAGCTCCAGATAATGGGTTGGATGAAGCAGAACGCTATGACCGCGGTTTAGAACGTTCAAGAAAATCATTTGGACAAAAATTATCAGCCTTATTTACGAATTTTTCTGGAGTAGATGAAGATTTTTATGATGATTTGGAAGAAACATTAATCGAAGCTGATGTCGGATTTGATACAGCACTTGAAATCAGTGAGGAAGTTCGGGATGAAATCGAATTTGAACATGTTTCAGATCCTGACCAAATTTCTCAATTAATAGTTCGTCGCTTAGTGGCTCTGTATACTAGAAATGGTAGTGCAGAAGATAATCATTTGGTCTTTAGTAAGGAGGGTCCAACCGTATTCCTCTTTGTAGGTGTCAATGGCGTTGGGAAGACAACTAGTATTGGAAAAATGGCCGCCCGCTTTAAAGGACGTGGACGTAAAGTCTTGCTTGCAGCCTGTGATACATTCCGGGCAGGAGCAATCCAACAGTTGCAAGAATGGGGCAAACGCGATGGAGTCGATGTGGTGGCTGGTAAAGAGCAATCAGATCCTGCTTCAGTAGCTTTCGAAGCTGTTAAAAAAGCTAAAGAAGAAAATTACGATTTATTACTAGTTGATACAGCTGGTCGTCTTCAAAACAAGGTTAATTTGATGAACGAATTGGATAAAATTAAGCGTGTAATTAGTCGTGAAATTCCAGATGCTCCGCAAGAAACGTTGTTAGTTTTGGATTCAACTACAGGACAAAATGCCCTAACACAGGCTAAGGCATTTTTAGAAACTACGAATGTTACAGGGATTATTTTAACTAAGTTAGATGGAACGGCTAAAGGTGGAATTGTGTTAGCAATTAGAAATCAATTACATTTAGCAGTTAAATACGTTGGTTTAGGAGAGACGGTGGACGATCTTAGTCCATTTAATCCAGAACAATACGTAAGTGGACTCTTTAAGGGTCTAATGGAAGATTAACGCCAATGGAAATCGAAAAAAATAATCGCATTAATAGCTTGTTGGAATTTTATGAACAGTTATTGACTCCAAAACAAAAGGAGTATATAACACTGTATTATGCGGACGATTATTCATTGGGGGAAATCTCCGAAGAATTTCAGGTCAGTCGGCAAGCCGTGTATGATAATATTAAAAGGACGGTAAATATTTTAGAGAAGTACGAGCAGCAACTTCATTTGTTAAGTAATTTTGAAGTGCGTAATGCAAAATTTGATCAAATTCGTGCTTATATTAATCAAAAATATCCGGAAGATACTGAATTAAAACACTTTTTAGATGATCTCGAAAAAAGTGAAGAAGAATAAAGACGGAGGGGCTTTAAATGGCTTTTGAGGGTCTAACTGAACGATTACAAAAAACTTTCACTAATTTAAGAAAAAAGGGTAAAGTTACTGAGGCTGATTTACGCGATACTATGCGTGAAATTCGCTTAGCGTTGCTAGAGGCCGATGTTAACTTTAAAGTAGTTAAACAATTTGTTAAAACCGTCCGAGACCAAGCAATTGGCTCAGATATTTTAGATGGACTAAATCCTGCTCAGCAAATTGTGAAGTTGGTTAATGATGAATTAATCAAGATGATGGGAACAGAAGATGCACCATTAAATAAGTCTCCCAAAATTCCAACAATTATTATGATGTCTGGTTTACAAGGGGCTGGTAAAACAACTACCACTGGTAAATTAGCATTAAAACTTAAAAATGAACAAAAAGCTCGTCCACTTTTGATTGCGGCCGATGTTTATCGTCCAGCAGCGATTGATCAGTTGGTTCAAGTTGGGCAACAAATAGATGTTCCGGTTTATCAAGAAGGTACAGATGTTAACCCCGTTGATATTGTGCGCCATGGTTTGGAACAGGCTGCTGAAAATAAAAACGATTATGTTTTTATTGATACAGCTGGTCGTCTACAAATTGACGAAAAATTAATGCAGGAATTGGCTGATATTAAAGCGTTGGCTCATCCAGATGAAATCCTCTTGGTTGTTGATGCAATGACCGGTCAAAACGCCGTTAACACTGCGGAAGGATTTAATGAAAAATTAGATATTACTGGGGTAATCCTAACTAAGTTAGATGGTGATACCCGTGGTGGTGCTGCATTGTCGATTCGCTCAGTCACTGGTAAGCCAATTAAGTTTGTTGGTCAAGGTGAAAAGATGGAAGATTTAGATGTTTTCCATCCTGATCGAATGGCTTCCCGTATTTTAGGTATGGGTGACATGTTAACTTTGATCGAAAAAACCCAAAAAGATTTCGACCAAAAGCAAGCAGCTGAAATGACTCAAAAGATTCGCGAAAACACATTCGACTTTAACGATTTCGTGGATCAATTGAATCAAGTTCAAAATATGGGACCAATTGAGGATATCATGAAAATGATTCCAGGTATGGCTAATAACCCAGCTATGCAAAATGTGAATGTGGACCCTAAGGATCTTGAGCACACCAAGGCGATTGTATATTCCATGACCAAAGCTGAGCGTGAAAATCCAGATCTTCTAAATCCTAGTCGCCGTCGTCGGATTGCGGCTGGATCCGGACGTCCTGTGGTTGAAGTCAATCGGATGATTAAACAATTTAATCAAATGAAGAAAATGATGAACCAAATGTCAAAAGGAAACTTTAACGGCATGGAAGGTATGTTAGGAAATGGAATCAAGGGTAAGTTGTCGAAGATGGCAATGAATTCCATGATTAAGAAAAATAAGAAAAACAAAAAGAAGCGGATGAAGAAAAATAAACGACGCTAAAAATTAAGAGGTTTGGTTATACAACTAAACCTCTTTTTTGTTTTCTAATAAAAGATACTAGGATTTCTACTAAAAGTATGGAAATAGTACCCTAGAAAAATTAATGCCCAAAATAAATGAATCAAAAACAGAAATGATTGGTATAGGGCGTTATTTACATGAGCATCCAGAACGGTAACGGTCTTTATGTGCCGGCGAGGATGCTTTAGCGATACAAGAAGATAACGAGCGGTCATTTAAGTCTAATAAAAAACGTTAAATTTAATTAAATGGGAGTTTTTTCGATCTGTTAAGGAAAAACACTTTACATCTATTCGATTTACTGGTATATTATTACTCGTGATTAAATAGTTGGAGGTGTCATTATGTCTGTAAAGATCCGTTTGAAACGTATGGGTTCAAAGAAGCGTCCTTTCTACCGTGTCGTAGTCGCTGACTCACGTTCACCACGTGATGGTCGTTTTATTGCCCAAGTAGGAACATACAATCCATTAACAGAACCAGCTTCAGTTAAACTTGAAGAAGAAGAAATCTTAAACTGGTTAAACAATGGTGCACAACCTTCTGATACAGTTAAAAATATTTTCTCTAAAGCAGGAATTATGAAGAAGTATCACGAAGCTAAGTATACAAAATAGGTCATACCTGAACGAAGGGCGTCGATAAAACATTAGTTTTATTACGGCCTTCTTTTTGTATCGGAGGATAAAAGATGAATTACTTTAATGTAGCAAAAATTGTCAATACCCGCGGTTTACGCGGTGAACTAAAAGTTATCTCATATACCGATTTCCCAGAAGAGCGCTTTAAATCTGGTGCTGAACTACAAATTTTTAAGACTGAAAAAGACGAAGTTCCTGTTCAAACTGTAACGGTTAAAAACGCTAAAGAATATAAGGGCTCATTTATCGTTACTCTTGAAGGAATGAATTCCATTAACGATGTTGAAAAGTTTAAAGGGATGATTTTGAAAGTTGAAGAAAACCAACTCCAAGATCTTGAAGAAGGAGAATTTTATCTTCATCAAATTATCGGATTAGATGTTATTGAGAATGACCAAAAAATTGGAACCATCAAAGAAGTTCTATCGTATGGTCCTAATGATGTTTGGGTAGTTAAACGGCCCAATCAAAACGATTTGTTGCTTCCATATTTAAAAGATGTAATTTTAAATGTTGATTTGGAGCAAGGAGCAGTTCAAGTTAGTGTTCCAGAGGGGTTAGATTAATGAAAATTGATGTTTTAACCTTATTTCCTAAAATGGTAGAAGTTCCATTGCATGAATCCATTGTTGGTAAAGCAATTGAATCCGGTAAGTTAAATGTTGACGTTACTGATTTTCGACAATATTCCACTAATAAACATGGAAATGTCGACGATTATCCATATGGAGGCGGAGCAGGGATGCTGCTAACACCGCAACCTATTTTTGATGCGATGGAGCATGTTAAGAGCCAAAATAACCAATCCACTGGACGAGTTATTTTAGTTGATCCTGGTGGCAAGCAATTTAACCAAACGATGGCTGAAGATTTTGCTAAAGAAGAACATCTGACATTTATTTGTGGACATTACGAAGGCTATGATGAGCGGATTAAAACACTTATCGATGATGAAGTATCCTTGGGAGACTTTGTAATTACTGGTGGTGAGTTAGCTGCGTTAACCATGATTGATGCTACAGTACGTTTATTACCTGACATATTGGGAAATAAAGATTCTGCAGTCGATGATTCATTTTCAACGGGTCTACTTGAATTTCCACAATATACGCGACCTGAAGATTTTCGAGGGCTGAAGGTTCCATCAATTTTGTTGAGCGGAAATCATGGAAAAATCGATGAATGGCGACGGACAGAGTCTTTAAAAAAGACACTTGCAAGGCGCCCCGATCTGTTAGAAACAGCTCAGTTAACACCGGAAGATAAACAAATCTTACGAGAACTTCAAACACCCGATTTATAAAATCGTTATAGACTATTAAGTCCAAAATAATTTTGCACTTAATAATAGAATATGTTAGGATATTAATTGGTTTAAAAACCAACAATAACAATGTTCCGCTGGCTCCGGGTGAGTTAATGAAGATTGGCGAAGGGAAGATTTTTAAATGAATCTATTAATTGATAAGATTACAAAGGACCAACTACGTAGTGATATTCCTGAATTCCGTGCAGGAGATACTGTTAGAGTACATGCTAAGGTTGTTGAAGGTGACCACGAACGTATCCAATTGTTCGAAGGTGTAGTTATCAAACGCCATGGTAGCGGTATTAGTGCTACATACACTGTTCGTAAGATCAGTAACGGTGTTGGTGTGGAACGTACATTCCCACTACATTCACCACGTGTTGCTAAAATCGAAGTTATCCGTCATGGTCGTGTACGTCGTGCTAAACTTTACTACCTACGTGCATTACATGGTAAGGCAGCTCGTATTAAGGAAGACCGTCGTAAGGCTTTCAAATAAAGAGCAAATAATTAAAGAAGATGAGTTGAAATCCAAGAGGGTTTTGATTCATCTTTTTTTTTGCCACACTAAGAAAAATTAATATAACTATTTTAAATAACTCGTAAAAAGGGTAATGATTATTTTGTTTTTCGCAGAAAAGTACGTTATGAAAAATGTTCCTCTGGTGGTGGCATTCTTAGTGTTATCTTTGAGTTGAGTATTGTGGTAAACAAAATGAGTCTAAAAATATGGTAAGTGAAACTTTAGAGGTAGAATTAACTTCTAAAGACATTCGCGGGCAAGTTTAATTAGATATTTAGGTATAGATTATCCTGATAAACTAACGGATCATGATAGCTTGTTTGAAAATCAAAAAGTATCACTGGAATAAAAAAGGAAGTTTCTGCGTAATTTACGGAGAAACTTCCTTTTTTTAATTTATTTAAACTTAACTGCCGTACCATAGGCAGCCACGGACTGCATATCTGTACCAATTGATCCAGAATCAAAGCGCATCATCACGACTGCATCTGCGCCCATTTTCATCGCATTTTCTCGAAGGCGATCGACTGCAATATTGCGGGATTCATCCAACATTTTAGTGTAGTCTTTAATCTCGCCACCAATAATATTTTTTAAACCAGCGCCAATATTACGGAAAATGTCTTTAGATTGGGTAGTTAACCCAAAGACTTCTCCTAAAACAATATATTCCTGTCCAGGAATTTTTTCAGTAGTTGTAACTAAAATTTCGTTTTTCATTATGATTTCTCCTTAGGATAAAAGTTCATTTAGGTAATTACTAGGGCCTTAGGTAATGAAACCCCAAGGCTTGCTTCTCAACTAATTCTACGACCCCGGAAGCCACAATGGTGGAATTGTTAAGCAAATCCTCCGTGGTAATTTTCCGCTGGGTTAACGAATTTTGACAAACTGCAAGCATTATCTGAGACGTGAGAGCATGATGAATCTTTTCTGCTTCTTTGCTATTGGCTTTAACGCCCATCACAGCATCACCATTGACTAAGAGCTCAATCTGATTACTGGGAGCAGGGTAAGCTTGTTCTAAATGGTTTAGATTATTTAAAACCATTGGCCACTTCGCCATTTCATCAATATGGACGATGATTTTCATAAAACTATTCTCCTTAGTAGATTAAGATTAAAAATTAGAATAATAGATAATCATAGTATACCGCTAATAATCTTGGTTAAGCTACTGATAACGCGCGTTACACAAACGTTGTTTTTGTATTCAATTGCTTTAGTAGAGGGGGAAAATGATTAATAGGCTGCACAAACCGCATGAAATAGGGATTTCTAGTACACGGGGTTAACTAATATGGCTGTGATTTATGAAAACGTTTTTAACATCGTGAAAAAGCTGTAAAGTGTTGATATGTAGGTCTTTTTAGCCTTAGTGATAAAAATAAATTTTTTACTATTATTATTTTTTTTGATTGCGAAAAGACTAAATACCGATTATTCTTTTTATTATTCCAATAACGTTGGAGTACAGATCATTAATTACTAGGAGGAAATAATAATTTGAGTATTTTAAATACAACAGAGATTATGGAACTAATTCCTAATCGTTACCCCATTCTATTCATGGACTATGTTGATGAATTAGAACCTGGAAAATCAATCGTGGCGACTAAAAACGTCACAATCAACGAAGAATTTTTCCAAGGACATTTTCCTGGTAACCCGGTTATGCCTGGAGTTTTAATCATTGAATCTCTAGCACAAGCTGCATCAATCCTGATTCTAAAATCAGAAGAATTTGCAGGTAAGACAGCATATCTAGGTGCCATTAATGGTGCTAAATTTAGACAGATCGTCCGTCCTGGTGATGTTTTAAAACTTCATGTTGAAATGATCAAGAAAAAGAGAAACATGGGTGTTGTTGAAACATTTGCAATGGTCGGTGATAAAAAAGTTTGCCAAGCAGAACTAACATTCATTGTTGGAGCAACTGATAAGAAAGATAAATAGTCGGTGAATTGCAATGGGATTGAGAATAATTGATTCAGCACTATCTATTCCTAAAAAAGTCGTTACTAACGATGATTTAACTAAAATACTGGATACGTCAGATGAATGGATTTCAAAAAGAACGGGAATCAAGCAACGCTATCAAGCCGTTGAAGAAACTACTTCTTCAATGGCGATAGAAGTCGCTAAACAGCTCTTAGAGAAATCTAAAACGGATCCAAGTGAAATTGATTTGATTGTCGTGGCAACGATGTCACCGGACTATATGTCGCCATCTGTTGCAGCTATAGTACAAGGGAGCATTGATGCAACCAATGCAATGGCTTTTGACATTAGCGCCGCATGTAGCGGTTTTGTGTACGGCATGAGCATTGTTAATAATATGCTTCATGGAGGAAAGTTTAAGAAAGCAATCTTAATTGGTGCGGAAAAACTAACCCGGTTGCTAGATTGGACGGACCGTAGTACAGCCGTTTTGTTCGGTGACGCAGCGGCTGGTATTTTGGCTGAAAATGATTCTTCGAACTCTTCATATTTAATCAACGAAAAATTGAATACATATGGGAATATGGGCCAGTATCTAACGGCTGGAAACGTAGCAGCCTTAGATGACCCAGCACAATCGTATTTCTTCCAAATGAACGGACGTAAAGTTTACGAATTTGCCACTAAACGAGTTCCTGAATCAATTTTGACAGTTCTTCATGAAGCGAACATTGATCCTAGTGAGGTAAAGTATTTCTTACTTCATCAAGCAAATGAACGTATTGTTAAAAGCGTTGCGAAAAAGTTAGATCTATCAATGGATAAATTTCCAGTCAATATTGGTCGCTTCGGTAACACCGCAGCAGCCAGTGAACCCGTCTTGTTAGCAGAAATGTTAGCAGATGGAAAAATTAATCGCGGTGACATTATCGTCTTCAGCGGCTTTGGCGGGGGCTTAACCGTCGGAACAAATGTTATCAAATATTAAAAAAATAAATTAAATTATATTCTCGGAGGAATAATATTATGACTAAAGAAGAAGTATTCACAAAGGTACAAGCAGTAATCGCAGAACAATTGGAAAAAGACGCAGACAAGATCACTATGGAAACAAGTTTTTCAGAAGACTTGGACGCTGATAGCTTAGACATTTTTGAAGTTGTTGACAAGTTAGAAGATGAATTTGATATCGATATTGATACAGACGAAAATATGGATACTGTTGGCAAGTTAGTTGATTACGTTAGCGAAAACATCGATAAGTAATTAAAAAGGGGTAAATGATGGTTAAAGCGGCTTATTTATTTAGCGGACAAGGACAACAATTTGAAGGGATGGGAATGGATCTGTATCAAACAGAGCCGGCCTATCGAGCATTAGTTGATGAAGCTAGTCAAATTTTAGGTCAAAATTTTGCTAAACAAGATGTTATTGATAATGAAGAAAATTTACAATTATCAATTGTTATTTTGAGTTTAGGAATTGCACGAATTCTTAGCAGTGAAAAGATTGCACCGCAGAAGTTCTTGGGGCTTAGCTTAGGTGAATATTCCGCTTTGATTGCCGCAAATGGTTTTTCAATTGATGAAGGTTTAAAAGTTCTTGAAGATCGTTCAAAATACATGGCTGAAGCAGGGAAACTAAATCCAGGCCAAATGGTAGCAGTTTTAAATGCCAGTGATGATGTGATGAACGAGGCAATGCATGCTGCCCGAGAGTTTGGTAAGGTTTATCCAGCAAATTACAACACACCTAAGCAAACGGTTTTCGGTGGCGATGCCGCTGGAATCAACAAGTTTAGTGCACTATTAAAAGCTGCTGGAGTTAAGCGGGTTGTTCCAATTAAGATGAGTGTGGCATCACACACACCATTTATGCAAATGGCTAGTGATAACTTGAAGACCCGTTTGGAAAATGTCACAGTAGCTCAACCGAATGTGCCAGTAATTAGCAATACGATCAAGACTGAATTTACTAAAGCTAATATTAAACAAACCCTTCCAGACCAGTTGGTAAACCCAACTTATTTCACGGATTGTTTAGCTGTAATTGAGGCAGATCCAATCGATTGTTTGGTAGAAATTGGTCCTGGCAAAGCGCTCAGTGGATTTGCTAAAAAAACTCTCAAGAACAAAGACTTACCAATTTTCAATGTTTATGATGTTGAAACACTACAAAAATTACGGAACTATCTTTCAAAGCAGGAGGCTAATTAAGTGATTATTAAAGATACAGTGGCAGTTGTTACTGGTGGAACTCAAGGAATCGGATTAGCAATCGCAATGGATTTAGCTAAGAAAGGTTCAAAGGTTTTTGTTACTGCTCGCCATGATATTTCGGATGATGCAGTAAAAGAACAAATTCAAGGACTTGATATCAACTTTAAAGAACTTGACATTCGTGATGATGCAAAGATTGGCGAATTGTTAAACGACATTAAAGAAGAATTTGGTCACTTAGATATTATTGTAAATAATGCTGGAATTACAAAAGATAAGTTACTAAGTCGAATGTCAGTTGAAGATTTTAATGACGTAATTGCAACTAACTTAGTTGGTACATTTTCAATGACAAAATATGCCATGAAAATTATGCAAAAACAACGTTCAGGCAACATTGTCAATATCTCAAGTATTTCGGGAACTCATGGAAATGTTGGACAAGCTAACTATTCAGCAAGTAAAGCTGGAATTGTTGGTCTAACAAAAACTACAGCTCGTGAAGGTCTTTTGAGAAATATTAGATGTAATGCTGTGGCTCCAGGGATGATTGAAACAGCCATGACTGGAAAATTAAGTGAAAAGGTTCGTGAAAAAACAGAAGAAATGATTCCGATGCACCGTTTCGGTCAACCAGAAGAAATTTCTTCAACAGTAGCTTTTTTACTTGAAAATGATTATATAACTGGTCAAGTACTTACCGTTGACGGTGGAATGACCCTTTAGGTTTTTGAGGAGGAAAAAATGGGTAGACGAGTAGTAGTAACAGGCATGGGAGCTTTGACTCCTCTTGGAAATGATCGAGAATCCTTCATTCAAGGACTAAATAGTTCAAAAGTTGGAATCGATAAAATTACACATTTTGATGCCGAACCAACAGGTATCACGGTTGCCGGTGAGGTTAAGGACTTTGATCCAACTGTTAGAATTGAAAGAAAAATTGCGAAACGGATGGATGCATTTTCTCAATATGCTCTATATTCTGCCGTTGAAGCAATGGAACAAGCTGATTTTAAAGAAGGTGAGTTAGATCCTTACCAAGTCGGTGTAATTTATGGTTCAGGAATTGGTGGATTAACTACCATCCAAGAACAAGTCATTAAAATGGATCATAAAGGGCCAAGACGGGTTTCACCATTATTTGTAACTAACTCAATTACTAACATGGCAGCTGGGAACATTTCAATGTATTTCAATGCAAAAAATACCAGTCAAGCAATCGTTACTGCTTGTGCTAGCGCAAATAATGCAATTGGAAATGCATTCCACCATATCAAAAATGGTTACGCAGATGTTATGATTACAGGTGGTTCAGAATCATCAATTAATGAAATTGGAATCGCTGGTTTCGCTTCATTAACTGCATTAACTGCATCAGAAGATCGTTTACGTGCCTCAATTCCATTTGATAAGGATCGCAATGGTTTTGTAATGGGTGAAGGAGCAGCTACTTTAATCCTTGAAGACTACGACCATGCTAAAGCACGTGGTGCTAATATTTTAGCTGAAATCGTTGGTTACGGTATGACAAGTGATGCTTTCCATATGACCCAACCAGATCCTGAAGGTCGCGGTGCCATTCGTGCAATGCAAATGGCAATGGACGAAGGTGGCATTAAAGCCAATGATATTGATTATATCAATGCTCATGGTACCAGTACGCATGCTAACGATAGTGCAGAATCAAAAGCTATCGAAAGCATCTTTACTGAAAACGACCATTATAAGGTAAGTAGTACTAAGTCAATGACTGGTCATTTGCTTGGTGCGGCTGGAGCAATTGAAGCTGTTGCAACTATTGCAGCACTTCAAAATGGTATTATGCCAGTTAACGTAGGTTTAGAAACTAAAGACCCTGAAGTTAACATTCCATTAGTTACAGAAGATAACCGTAAGGCTTCTGTTAACTATGCCTTGAGTAATTCATTTGGTTTTGGTGGACATAACGCTGTATTAGCATTCAAGAGGTGAAAATGTTGACTGAAATAGATTTAGAAAAGTTATTAACCAAATTAGATAAATCATCATTCACGTCATTCGAAATGACTGAAGGTGATTTTAGCATTAAAGTAAAAAAAGAAACTACTCAAGTAGTTCAACCAGTAGCAACGGTTAATGCCGTTGCTACTGACGTTGAAGCAACTTCTGAAATAGCGGATGCTAACCTAGAAGAGATTAAGGCTCCGTTCGTAGGGGTGGTCTATTTTGCACCTTCAGAAGGAGAAGATCCTTATATTAAGGTTGGCAGTCACATTTCAAAAGGCGATACTGTGGGCTTAATCGAAGCCATGAAGATGTTTAATGAAGTTCATTCACCAGTTGATGGTGAAGTCGTAGAACTCTTAGTTGAAAATGGATCGATGGTTGAATATGATCAACCAATTGCTCGTGTTCGTAAAGTTGGAGATAATTAATGGAAATTAATGTTCAAGATATTATTCCTCAACGTCCTCCTTTTCAAATGATTGATCAATTAGTTGATCTTGAAGCAGGAAAAAAGGCGGTCGCTGAAAAGAAAGTTACCATCAATGAATGGTTTTTTAATAATGGCAACGAGCTCTGCATGCCTGAGCCACTCTTAGTCGAGGCTTTAGCACAAACGGGAGCTTGTGCACTTTTATCAAACGAAGAATTTGTTGGAAAAAATGCTTTCTTTGGCGGAATTAAACAAGCTGAATTTTCAAATAGAGTTGTTCCTGGCAATCGACTTACTTTAACGGTTGAATTAACCAAAATGAAAAGACAAATTGGTACTGGTCATGGGGTTATTGTTAATGAAAATAACGAACTGATCTGTGAAGCTGATTTAACTTTCATTGTGGGCTAGGAACAGGGAGGCTATCTATGTTTCAAAAGGTTTTAGTTGCTAATCGTGGTGAAATCGCGGTCCAAATTATCCGTGCCTTACACGAAATGGATATTGCTGCAGTTAGTGTCTATTCTACAGCTGATGAGAATAGTTTATTCGTTAAATTAGCGGATGAAGCCGTCTGCATTGGAGGGCCTCAACCTGCTGATTCATATTTAAACATGTTTAATATTATCAGTGCTGCCGTCTTAACTGGCTGTGACGCGATTCATCCAGGTTACGGATTTTTATCCGAAAATGCGGAATTCGCTCGTTTATGTAAAGAAAGCAATCTGGTATTTATTGGACCGCACTATAAAACCATTGACTTGATGGGAAATAAGTCTCGAGCGCGTGAGACGATGATTAGTGCGAATGTTCCGGTTATTCCGGGAAGCAACGGCATGGTTCGCGATTTAGAGAATGCCATGGTGGTGGCTAAGCAAATTGGTTATCCAATTATGCTTAAAGCTGCTGATGGTGGTGGCGGAAAAGGGATTCGTCGAATTAATTCGTCAGAAGACCTTAAGAAAGCTTATCAAGAAGCGAAGCGGGAAGCTGAAACTTCTTTTGGTAATTCTGATTTATATATTGAAAAAATCATTGAAAATGCTAAACATATTGAAATGCAAGTTATTGCAGATCAGTTTGGTCATTATGTATTTTTACCTGAACGTGATTGTTCGCTGCAACGAAATAACCAGAAAGTAATTGAAGAAACGCCATGCGCCACTATTTCACATTCTGAACGCGAAAGTTTAGGTGATATTGTAGTTCGGGCTGCAAAGGCCATCAATTATTATAATACTGGTACAATTGAGTTTTTGATGGATGAAAATCATAATTTTTATTTCATGGAAATGAATACTCGACTTCAAGTTGAGCATACAGTTACTGAAGAGGTAACGGGAATTGAATTAATCAAAGAACAAATTAAGATTGCTGAAGGATTGAAACTTGATTTCAGCCAAGCAGACGTTGAAATTTTAGGCCATGCAATTGAATGTCGAATTAATGCCGAAGACCCAAGCAATGGTTTTATGCCATCGGCGGGGACCATTAAGCATCTATTTTTCCCAGATGGAACAATGGGTGTACGCATTGATTCGGGAATTACATATGGTAGCATGATCCCACCATTTTACGATTCAATGATTTCAAAAATAATTGTTAAAATGCCAAATCGGGTTCAAGCGACTAGAAAAATGCGTCGTGTTTTAGATGAATTTGAAATCGAAGGTGTAACTTCAAATAAGGCATTCTTAGAGGCTTTACTAGTTGATAAGGGATTTGAACAAGGATTGTTTACGACTAAATATATTGAAAATGTCTTTTTGAAAGAGTGGTTAAGTAATGCAAAATAAATTCTCACTTCCTACTCAAGATGAAATTGTTAAGCGATTGAAGAAAATTCCAGAAGGTTTGTGGCGCGAATGTTCTAATTGTCACGAAAAGTTTTATTACCGTCGCGCAGGGGTTTATGAAGTGTGTCCTAATTGTGGGTATGGTGCACGGCTAGGTTCTCGTAAACGAATCAAATTACTTTGTGATGAGTTTGAAGAATGGGACAAAGCAATGGCTACTGATCCTACTAATATAGACGATGAAAAGTACAAAAAGAAACTGGCTACAGGGATTAAAACGACTCACGTTAATGAAAGTGTCCTCACAGGAAAAGCTAAAATTGGTAACAATGAATTTGCTATTGGAGTGATGGATTCACGCTTTATCATGGGTAGTTTAGGTCAAGTGACGGGAAGTAAAATTGCACGAATGTTCCAGGAAGCGACTCGGCAACATCTACCAGTTATTATGTTTACTGCTTCAGGTGGGGCGCGAATGCAAGATGGAATTCATTCATTAATGCAAATGGCCAGAGTTTCTGATGAAGTTGCTCGTCATAGTGCGGAAGGCTTATTATACATTGCAGTTATAACCGATCCTACTACAGGTGGAGTTACAGCTAGTTATGCCATGCAAGCTGATATTATTATTTCAGAACCAAAAACATTAATTGGTTTTGCCGGTCGCCGAGTGATTGAACAAACGATTAATCAGAAGCCACCTAAGGATTTTCAACAAGCCGAAACGTTACTTAAAAATGGATTCTTAGATGATATTGTTGAACGACCAAATTTAAAAGAATATTTGAATAATCTTTTAAATTTACATTCAGACAAGTAAGTAGGGATAAAAAATGGCAAAAACAGCATATGAAACAGTGACTGCTGCTCGCAGTAAGGATAAAGTTGCAACTGCTGATTTGATAAATAATATTTTCTCGAATTTTACGGAATTCCATGGAGACCGTCAATTAAGTGACGATCCTGCTGTGATTGGCGGAATTGCTCTATTGAACGGTACACCAGTAACCGTAATTGGTACCCAAAAAGGTAAAAATACCGCTGAAAATATTGAACGTCATTTTGGAACTGTTGAACCTGAAGGGTATCGAAAAGCAGTACGTCTAATGCAACAAGCTGAAAAATTTAAACGACCAGTAATTACATTTGTTAACACACCAGGGGCTTATCCAGGAATGGATGCTGAGTATCATGGTCAAGGTTCAGCAATTGCTAACAGTTTAATAGTGGGGATGGAACTTCGTGTCCCTTACATCAGTATTATTGTTGGTGAAGGTGGTAGCGGAGGTGCATTGGCTCTGGCTACCGGTGATACAGTTTGGATGATGGAAAATAGTATCTATTCAGTTTTATCACCTGAAGGTTATGCTTCAATCGTTTGGAAGGATTCTAAACGTGTTATTGAAGCTTCTGAGGCTTTAAAATTAACTCCAGAACATTTACTTGAAGATGGAATTATCGATAAAATTGTTCCAGAAGTTGTTGATCAAACTAGTACACAAAATTTAAAACAAATGTTAGTTACAGAAGTAAATCGTTTAAGTCAATTTTCAGCTGATGAACTCGTGCAGCGACGACATGAACGATTTAGTAAATTCTAGAAGAGGGGTTATGCAGTTGGAAGGAATTCTTAGTGGAAAAACCATTGTCATTATGGGTGTAGCGAATAAGAACAGTATTGCTTGGGGTTGTACAAAAGCAATCATGGATCAAGGCGCAAAAGTTGTATTAACTTACCAAAATGACCGGATAAAAAAAAGTTTAAATAAAATTGTGGATGATTCAATCGCATTGGTTGAATGTGATGTTTCAGAAGATGCCAATATTGAAAAGGCCTTTAAACAAATTGAAGATAAATTTGGTAAGGTTGATGGTATTATTCATGCGATTGCCTTTGCTGACAAGGAAACTCTTGAAGGTGGCGTTTTAAATACCAAAAAAGAAGGTTACAATCTAGCTCAAGATGTTAGTGCTTACTCATTGATTGCTGTTTCACGCTATGGTGCGGAAATCATGAACGAAAAAGGTAGTATTGTGACGCTTACATACTTCGGCTCAACTCGTGCAATTCCTAACTACAACATGATGGGAATTGCTAAAGCTTCACTTGAATCCAGCGTACGCTACTTGGCAAGTGATTTAGGTGACCGTCATATTCGAGTTAATGCTATTTCAGCTGGTGCAATTAAGACACTTGCTGTTACAGGTATCAAGCATCATCGTGACTTGCTTAAAGAATCTCAAAGCCGTACAGTCGATGGTGAAAATGTAAGTACTAGTGAAGTTGGAAATGTCGCCGCATTCCTTGTTAGTGATATGGCAACTGGTGTAACCGGTGATGTTATTTACGTTGATAAAGGCGTACATTTAATTTGATTTATAATCATACAAAATAAAACGAGACAATACCTTATTAAAATAGGGCTTGCCTCGTTTTT
>PPYF01026561.1_pt1 | contig 187539 bp, 158 predicted proteins | sample 1559871 | NCBI WGS metagenome assembly PPYF01 (sample SAMN08240021, study PRJNA423297) | Human gut metagenome, whole genome shotgun sequencing project.
TCAAGGTTCTTTGTTTGTCTGTCTCTCAGACAGCTCGTTTACTTTATCACATTCACCAGCGCCTGTCAAGTACTTTTTTAAGTTTTTTTCGAGGCATTTTTTGATGTCTGTGTGTCGCTCTCAAGCGACTTGTTTACTCTATCACATGTTCGTTTCTTTGTCAACAACTATTTTTTGTTTTTTCAAAACTTTTCAAATTGTTTAATCAGAAGAAACAATTCCTTGCGACAGCTTAGTTAGAATACCACTGTCATAGAGATATGTCAACACTTTTTGAAACTTTTTTTATTTTTCAATTTCGTACACTCTGCGTCCTGCAGCCTCCCAATACAGCAGCTGTCACATTCAGTCCCAAAATTGCAATAAATACTTCTGCTCTGATCCGCGCTTTTTTTTCATATGTACCTCCTTTAACACAATCTTTAAATTCCTATCATTTCCCGATACTCTCTCGGCGTAACTCCATAGCGTTTTTTAAATTGACGATTAAAATTTGACAGATTCATAAATCCTGCATCCTGTGCGATCGTCAATATTTTATCATCAGTCTGGCACAATGCCTCTGCAGCCTCCGCAAGTCTCCGGTCATTTACATAAGAAGTAAAGCTGTCTCCCGTCATCTTCTTGAACCAACGCATGAAGTGGCTGCTGCTCCAGCCACAGAATTTCGCCATGTCTGCTACCGAAAGATTCTCACTGCTTTTAACACTGATTTCCTGCAGTACTTCTTTCAACTGCTCCCTATCCGGAGAAGACACGATTTCTCTGGACGGATACATTCTTATGAGAAGAAATATAATCTGCAAAACTGCAGCTTTCACTCCTAGCTCATAAGCATTTTCTTTTGTTTCACACAATTCTTCCATCTGAATAAGACATCTTTTTAATGAATCATAATGCACTTCCTCTGGCTTTATCTGTACCGGAGGAAACAACTTACCTGCTGCAAGCGGGACGAGAAATTCTCCTGCACAGAGATCTGCTGCTCCTTCTCCCAGAAAATCCATTTCAAAGATAATATTTTCGTATTCCATAGAATATCCTTTTATCCTATGAATTGCATGAAGGGTTCCAGGTGTTACTACAAAAATATCCCCCGGTTCTCCCTCAAAGCTTTTTGTTTCGATCTGGATCAGCCCTTTTCCCTTTTTTATATAAATCAATTCCATCTCCTTATGCCAGTGCAAAGGAACCGCCGGAAAATCCAATGGAATCGTACATGGATAAATATTAAACGGAAACAACCGGCTGCCATGCTGTTTTGTTTCCTGATATTTTGTACCACTTTCTTTTTCTTTCATCTATTTCCGCCTCTATGATAGGATAGTATCATTTCTTGCTCGCTTTTGACAAGAAACAACGGACTACCTGTGATATAACTAAAGCAACTTAAGTTAACGAAACTACAACCATTTTATATATGAAAGGAGCAACTCCCATGAGTGAATCTATGAAAACAACACTAAATGAACTTTGCCAAAAGGATATTGCAACTGCTTCCGACGCAGAACTTTATACAGCCCTTCTGAAACTTGTGCAGGAACAGAGTCAGAAACAGATAAAACCAGTAACTGGCAGAAAACTGTATTATATTTCTGCCGAATTCCTAATTGGAAAATTACTTTCCAACAACCTGATCAACCTTGGTCTGTATGATGAAGTTCGTGAAACACTTGCCAGTGTCGGAAAATCTCTTGCAGATATCGAAGAGCAGGAACCGGAACCAAGTCTTGGAAATGGTGGTCTTGGACGACTTGCTGCATGTTTTCTTGACAGCCTTGCAACTCTGAATCTTCCAGGCGATGGTGTCGGTCTTCGTTATCACTGCGGACTTTTTCATCAGAATTTCAAAAACAACATCCAGAACGAAACTCCTGATTTCTGGCTGACTGACCAGTGTTCTGCCAAAGCTACCGATACAGTATTTCCGGTTTCACTTGCGGGAAACACCTATTCTGCAAGACTCTACAAACTTCCTGTTACCGGCTATGAAGGCAGAACCAATATGCTCAATCTGTTTGATCTGGATTCTGTAGATGAATCTGTGATTGCTGATGGAATTTCTTTTGACAAAAAAGACATTGCCAGAAACCTTACATTATTTCTTTATCCAGACGACTCCGATGAAGACGGCCGACTGCTTCGTATCTATCAACAGTATTTCATGGTTTCAGCCGGTGCTCAGCTTATTCTCAATGAATGTGCTGCACGTGGATGTAACTATCATGACCTTGCTGACTATGCAGCTATCCAGATCAATGATACACATCCAAGTATGGTAATCCCGGAACTGATCCGCCTCCTTGGGGAACACGGAATCAGCTTTGATGAGGCAGTTCAGATCGTAACAGATACCTGTGCATATACCAATCATACAATTCTTGCAGAAGCTCTGGAAAAATGGCCACGTCATTATCTCGATACCGTTGTTCCTCAGCTTATGCCAATTATTGAAAAGCTGGATAGCATTGCCAAAACACGTACAACTGATCCTTCACTTGCTGTCATCGATCAGAATCAAGTCGTTCATATGGCACATATGGATATTCATTTTTCTCACTCCACAAACGGTGTTGCCACACTGCATACGCAGATTCTGAAAGAAAGCGAACTGGCAGGATTCTATCATCTGTATCCGAACAAATTTAATAATAAAACAAACGGTATCACCTTCCGCCGTTGGCTTCTGAAATGTAATCCGGCCCTGACTTCTGAAATTGAATCTCTGATCGGATCCGGTTTCAAAAAAGATGCTTCTGAACTGAAAAAGCTTCTGAATTATACAGACGATGCAGAAGTACTGAAAAAACTCAGTTGTATTAAAAAATCCAACAAAGAAGCACTTGTTTCCTGGTTAGAAGACAAACAGGGAATCAAATTGAACACCAATGCAATGTTTTCCATTCAGTCCAAACGACTTCATGAATACAAACGTCAGCAGCTGAACCTGCTTTTCCTGATTCATGAATACCTGGAGATCAAAGCAGGACATACTCCAGTAACTCCATTAGTAAGTATCTTCGGTGCAAAAGCAGCTCCTGCCTATATCATCGCCAAAGATATCATTCACGCTCTTCTTACCCTGTCACAGGTTATCAGTGCGGACTCTGAAGTTTCCAGATATCTGCAGCTTGCATTTGTAGAAAACTACAATGTTTCTGCAGCAGAAAAAATGATTCCGGCATGTGATCTTTCTGAACAGATCAGCCTTGCATCCAAAGAAGCATCCGGAACCGGAAACATGAAATTCATGCTGAACGGTGCACTGACTCTTGGAACCATGGACGGTGCAAATGTAGAAATTGCCGAAGCTGTCGGAAATGACAATATTTACATCTTTGGTCAGAGCAGCAAGCAGGTCATTCACCGCTATGCAGCCGGTGACTACTGTGCAAAAGACTGGTATGAAGCTGACCCGAACCTTCGTCGTGCCATTGATTTCCTTACCAGTGAGGAAATGCTGAAATATGGAGATGAAGAACATCTGAAACGACTGCAGAACGAACTGATAAATAAAGACTGGTTCCAGACTCTTCCGGATTTCAATGCATACGTTGTCCGCAAAGAACAGGCAATGAGTGATTATGCTGTAAATCCGGAAGCATGGAGCCGCAGAACTCTGATCAATATTGCAGAAGCCGGATTCTTCTCCTCAGACAGAACCATCAAAGAGTACGATGACGATATCTGGCATCTCGGAAAATAATCATTCTCCTGGATTAGAGCGGCGAATCTGCTCAGTCAGCTCTTCGCCGCCCTGTTCATACCATTCCTGCACAAAAGTGTCAAAGTAAGTAATTGGTTTTACACCCATGATAATCTGAATGAAAGTGTCTTTTTCAAGCTGCTGAAGAGACTTCGGTATTTCACCGTCTGCATCATCCAGGTATCTTTTGGCTGTTAACCGGTAGTTTCCTTCTATCAACCTTCCAACTGCTGCAAGTCTGGATTCATATGCTGCCCAGTCTTCCGCCGTTTCTGATTTTCCCTGAATAAATTTTTCTGCTGCATCGTAATAAGATTTCTCAATTGCACTTAAACTTTCTTCTTTTCGCATGCCGCTCATTACACTCTGGATATCTTTTGTGATCTGAAACGTCGCCTCGTTATAATCAACATTGATAACCAGCGGTCTGGCTGTCGGTTCTACGTTAAGAGCAAAATAATCATTTACCTCATCCGCATCCTTGGCTTCATATCTGCTATAATCAAACAATACACTGATTATCTTCATTACAATTTCCGGATGCTCATATCCTTTGCGTACAACAACATATTTATTATCCTGAAAAGTATCATATACATTCTGCCAGTCTGTCGATTGTAGATAAAATGGCTGCCAGTTTGCCTCTTTGTCTGTCTCATAAACATCCATCAGTGGATTGTTCGGTGTCCACCACAGGCCAAAAAAAGCTCCACATTTTCCATTTATCACCAGATCTCTGAGGTTATTCTGCGCACGCAATGCAAAGTTCTTATCCAACACGCCACGTTCATAGAGTTCATGAAGATAACTCAGTGCATTTTTTGTTTCTTCTGTTACGGAACCATACACGATCTTACCATTTTGATTTACCCACCTTTGTGGACTGGCTCCAAATTTATCAAAAACAGAATCTACTGAATAATTAGAGCTGGTAGTTCCCACCAGATCTGTATCACAGGCGAGTCCGATCGGGTCTTCTCCATCCTCCGTGCCCATTTTATTCTGGACAAATTTTTCTACTATGTCAAATGCATCTTCCAGTGTTTTCGGATCTTCAAGGCCAAGCTTATCCATCCAGTCCTTACGCAGCCACATCAGACGTGGACCATGATCTGTAACGGTCTCCGGAATTGCCATCAGTTTTCCATTAAATCGCACAGAATCCAGAAGACCACTTCCATAACTCTCAAACATCTCTTTGATTCTCTCTGAAGTGCAATTCTCATATACTTCGCTCAGATCTTCCACAAGATCATTATCAACCAGTTCTTTGAGTGTTTCTCTGTCCGAAACCACCAGTACATCCGGCAGCGTCTGGTCTTTTACAAGAATGTTCACAAATTCATCATATTGATCTTCCCGTTCCATGTAGACACTTTTATTCTGAATATTCAGCATTTTTCTGAGATAACGAGTGTAAGCATTGTCGTCATAGGTATTTCCATCCGGAAGATTTGAATTATTCGCACCACTCATTTGTCCTAAAGTATACGTTACAAGTTCAGGATAAGCACCATAAGGAGTCTGTGCAGCTGTTTCCCAGGTACCGGTACGGACTGTCTCTGTAGATTCCGTATTTTCTTTTGCTGCCGATGATCTTTTCTGATTCAGCTCCTGTAAATCATTGCTGCATCCGCAGACAGCTATAGCTATGATCCCTATCAGAACAACAGGCAGTTTTTTCCATTTACTCTTCATTCTCTCTGCCCTCCTTCGGAAATTTCATAATAACAGTCGTGCCTTCATCCGGTGAACTGAAAATATGAATTCCGTAATTCTCTCCATAAAGAAGCCGGATGCGGTCATTTACATTCTTAAGGCCATATCCTTTTGCCTGATAAGTTACCAGTGTTTCTGCTTTTTCCTGTTCCATACCAAGTCCATTATCACGGACAGTGATCTCTACATCATCCCCCTTGCCTTTAAATGACAGGAAAATTTTTTTATCACCATCCTCTTTTTCATCAAGACCGTGTTCGATCGCATTTTCGACAACCGGCTGAAGAAGAAGCTTCGGCATTTTTTCATTTTTTATTGTCGGATCAATATCCCAGTCTACCGAGAAATTATGATCATGCATCGTAAGCTGGATTTCCAGATATGCTTCCATATTCTGAATACAGTTTTCTACCGTAACCACATCTTCACCTTTGCTTAATGCGGTTCTGTAAAAAGTAGAAAGTGCCAGGGTAACCTTACTGATCTCCATCTGGTTACTTCGAATCGCCATCCAGTTCATCATCGACAGTGTGTTATATAAGAAATGTGGATTGATCTGGGCCTGAAGGGCTTTCAGTTCATATTCTTTCAACGCGATCTTATTGACATATACTTCGTCGATCAGGCGGTTAATCTCATCCATCATATTACGGAAACTGTTAACAAGAATTCCTACTTCATCTCCCGAATCACTGTTGACTGTAACTTCACGGCTTCCATGATTTACCCTGTCCATATTTTTCGTCAGTTCTTCAATTTTTCTTGTAAAAATTCTTGAAAATGCCATAGCCAGAAACAGAATGATCAGACCACAGGCCGCAATCAGTGGAATCTCTTCCAGCAGCAGTCTTCGTACAGAACCTGATATCGCATCCTGACTCTTATAAAGATAAAATACCCAGTCATTTTCTTCACTCTTGGTCTTTGTATATGCACAGGACTGGCTGATTTTCTGAATCATGGAATCCATTTTTTCAGATTTATCAAATTCCAGATTTGTCAGACCAGTTTTGTTATAAAGAACTGTACCGTTTTTGTCTGCAACAATTCCACCATTTTCCTGCGTGAGAATATTGGTCAGTGGCTGGAAGATTTTATTATAATCCAGAGAAATGCACAGAACTGCATCCAGTTTCTGATCATTATAGATCATACGTACTGCTGCAACTTCTTTACGATCCTGATCAACTTTCCACTGAATACGCACATCATCTTTCAGCCCTTCACTCCACCACTCTTCTTTCATCTTATCAAGCGGAACAAGTGTATACTCATGCTCCACCTGGATACTGTCCGCAAAAAGCTGAATTCTGTTAATCGCGTCATGATATGATTTTGGTACAGACAAAAGTGGATCCGCTATTTCTGTATATTTTTCATATGCCGTATAATTATCGATATTTTTTTCCTTAATAATTTCCTCAATATCTGGTGAATAGGTCAGATAATTGAGAAGGCTGGCATAAACCGCCGTCTGGCTGTCAATGCTTTCTCTGGTCTGTTCCATGATCGACTGCATATCTTCCAGTTCGCTGCTGCGGACCATAGTACTCAGCCTGCTGTGACTGTACCAGGCAAGTACTGTCATCGGTACCAGGCTTGTAACTACAAGAAAGATCGTCAGTTTATGACGATACTTCATATTTTTGAATATCTTACGAAGTCTGTTCATCCTCTCCGGTTCCTTTCCTGTATGATTCCGGACTGCTTCCGTAATATTCCCGGAAACTTCTGCAGAAATAAGAAACATTTGCAAAACCAACACGTTCACTGACCTGTGCCACCTTCATATTGGTGCTGCAGAGAAGTTCTTTTGCCTTCTCCATCCGGAACACACGTATATATCGGTTCAAATTCATGCCGGTCTCTTTTTTGAAGATAAAACTGAGGTATCCGGAAGACAGATAGACTTTTTCTGCCAGCATTTCAAGATTCAGATCTTCCTCATAATGCTGATAGATATAATTTTTGACTGCTGCCACTTCATTTCTAGAACTACTCATAGAACGGTCAAGAAATGCCTCGTATTCCTTGATATTATCTTCAGTTACTTCAAGGATTTCCATGATATTTCTACAGTTATACAATCGTTCTATCTCATGCTCAAGACGCCGCTCTCCAGAAAACTGATTTTCCTGAAACAGTTCCTGAATGACATTCGAGAAAACAAACTTGATATACATTGCTGAATACTGTGTATTATCATGATATTTTTCTTTCAGGCATGCGAAATGCTTTCTCAGCTGATCTGTATCCTTCCGTGTGATGTCTTCTGAGATCATCTGCATGATCTGCGAATCCTGCACTTCTCCCACCGACAGTTTCAGTACATCATCTTCATTTGAGAAAACATGTTTTTCCGGATGATAAAATTTCTCTTCCATCTGCTGTTCCAGCTGCTCAAGGATTTCCGGCAGACACTCACAACCTTCAAATTTACGGCTGACTGCCAGATAAAAACTGTCTCTGTATTTTCGTTTCATAAAATTATAAAGATGATTTGCCACCAGCTGATAATCGCAATATACGTCCTGAAAAAGGAGAAGCGACTGTCTTGCATTCAAATTCAGATAAAAGCATACTCTTCTCAACTCTTTCTGAATTTCCTCTTCCAGAGTCTCTTCAGCCGTATCAAAAAAAGCGACATCGGATTCCAGCAAGATTCCACAATGCCAGCCATTCCATTTTTCCAGATCGATCATATCTTTTGCTTTTTCCAGTGTTTCTAGCTTGCCGGAGTAAAGATAATTTTGCAGAAAATACTGTTGCAGAAAATTTTTCCCTTTGATCTCACGACTTTCTTTTTTCTTTCTTTGTTCAATCACTTTCTCTGCCTTCTGAATTACTTTATGAAAATCTTCCGGATTCACCGGTTTCAGGATATACTCTGTCACACCATAGCGAATCGCTTCCTGCGCAAAAGTAAAATCACTGTATCCACTGAAAATTATGATCTGCAATGCCGGATTTTCTTCCTTGGCACGTCTTGATAATTCCAACCCGTCCATATGAGGCATTTTTATATCAGTCAAAACAAGTTGTATGTCCTCTGACCGAATAATCTGCAGAGCCTGTTTTCCGTTCGAAGCTTCAAAAACATTTCTTTCGCCTTCTTCTCTCGAAAGCAGATATTTCAGACCTTCGCGCTCTATTTTTTCATCATCTACAATAAGAACGTTTGTCATAATTTCCCCCTGTTTTGTTTCCTATAATAATTATGATTATAGCACAAAAAGTCTCTGGAAAAAATATTCTTCCAGAGACTTCCATTCTACATAACCAGAATCAGCCTTTTACGGCACCTGCTACAACGCCTTCAATAATGTACTTCTGACAAACCAGATATACGATGATAATCGGAATGATATCGATCATAATACTTGCCATCATTGGTCCCATCTGTACATGTCCGAAGCTGCCACGGAAATACTGGACTGCCATCGGAATAGTCTTATATTTTTTAATATCAAGAACCAGTGTTGGAAGAAGGTAATCGTTCCATACCCACATCAGTTCCAGGATCGCTGTTGAAATAATTGTTGGTTTTAATATCGGAATCAAAACTTTAAAAAACACCTGTAACGGACTACATCCATCAATCAGAGCTGCTTCCTCAATCTCAAGCGGAATACCTTTTACAAATCCTGTAAACATAAATACCGCCAGTCCTGCACCAAATCCAAGATAAATAATGCAGATATTGTATGGATTATTCAATTTTAAAGTATCTGCAGTTTTTGCCAGTGTAAACATAACCATCTGGAAAGGAACTACCATACTGAACACGCAGAGATAATAAAACATCTTGGACAGTTTTCCATTTACACGAACAATATACCAGGCTGCCATTGAACAGCATAACATGATAAGAACTACAGACATTACAGAAATTACAAGACTGTACCAGAAAGATTTCAGGAAATCCATCTGAGTAACACTCGCTACAAAGTTCGCAACACCATTCCATGTTTCACTGGTTGGAAGGCTAAATACTCCAGATGTAGTGATCGCTACTTCTTTTTTCAGTGAGTTGATTAATATTAAGACGATTGGGTACATCCAAAGGATACAAACAATTGTCAGTAAGACCGTTGCAACGGAATTTCTTTTTTTATTTTCCATTACTGCTGCACCTCCTTAGATGATGTTGCACGAAGCTGGATCAATGCAATTACAACTACCAGAACAAAGAATACAACAGCTTTTGCCTGTCCAATACCCTTCCATTGAGGTCCGCTTCTTGCATAGAATGTATCATAAATATTTAACGCCAGTAACTGAGACTGTTTTCCAGGATCACCACCGGTCAGTGAGAGGTTCTGGTCGAACATCTTGAAACCATTAGTCAGAGTCAGGAATGTACAGATTGTTACAGATGGCATAATCATCGGAATTTTAATCTTAAACAGAATCTGTCTGCTTGTTGCACCATCGATCTGAGCTGCCTCGATCAGGTCAGGTGATACATTGTTCAGACCTGCAATGTAAATGATCATCATATATCCAATCTGCTGCCACATAAGCAGAATGAGCATACCGATAAAACCATTTTTTGCTGAAAGTGAAAGCAGTGGCTGTCCCCACTTGGAAAGCAGACCATTCAGCAATGTCTGCCAGATATAACCAAGTACAATACCACCGATCAGGTTCGGCATAAAGAATACCGTACGGAATGCATTTGTTCCTCTGTATCCTTTGGTCAGTGCCAGTGCGATAAAAAATGCAAGCACGTTGATCAGAATACTGGATACGAATGCAAATACAACTGTCAGCCAGAAAGAATGACTGAATGTACTATCAAGTAAAATCTTAGAATAATTTGAAAATCCAACAAATGTTACATCCTGCACTGTTGTAAATTTGCAGAATGAAAGATAGATGCCCCAGATAAAAGGCCACAGGAAACCGATTACAAATGCCGCAAAGGTTGGTAATACAAAAACCGGCCACCACTTTTTGATCGTTCTTCCTACCATGATTTTTCTCCTCTTCCCTACTGTTAACAGAAGCTTAAGTTCCTCTGTCTTTTAACTTATAGAAGGAGGCAAGAACCTCTGCCTCCTCCCATAAACAACATGTTATTTTCTATCCTGATTATTCAGAAAGAGCTTTTTCTGTAGCCCATCCGTCAACGAATGCACTAACTACTGCATCCCAGTCGCCTGTGCCTGCCGCATATGCTGTAAGAGCTGTACCAAGACCATTCTTCCACTCTTCAGATGGCATTGTTGTGAAGTTCCATGATACAGGTGTAAGACCAGCTTCTGTGTACTCAGCATCCTGTTTTACAAATACGTTTGTAGGAGCAACTGCTGTTTTGAAAGGAATTGTGAATCCCATGTCTTCAGACATAGATTTTGTTCCTGCTTCAGATGTTACACACCAGTTCATGAAATCCAGAGTTGCCTGAACATCTTCTTCAGATGCATTCTTATTTACACACCAGTAGTTTTCTGTACCAGTTGCAAGTCCCTCGTTCTCATCGTCAACGCCGAAGTAGATCGGGATCATAGCAAGTTCATCATCGCTGTATGTCTTAGCGAGTTCTGCATATTCCCAGGAACCATTCTGATAAAATACTGCATCTCCATTTACAAATTCATTTCTGGAGTCATCAGCTGTTTTAGCTGAAAGTTCGCTTCCATCGCATGTAGAATCTGTAATGTACAGATCAAATACATTCTTATACTGATCAAGATATGTTCCTTTGATTGCTTCTGTATCATCGATTCCATCTGCTTTGTATTCATAGTAGATTGGAAGGTTTGCAAGATGTGTTTTGAATCTCCAGTCAGAGGATCCGTCCATACCTGCTGAGGTGAAAGCACCTTTTACACCAATTTCATCTTTACGTGCCTGAATGTCGTCTGCTACTTTTTTGAGGTCATCAAAGCTCTTGATATCATCCAGAGTATATCCTGCTTTTTCAAGTAATGTTTTGTTTGTGATAAGTCCGTAAGATTCAATTACATATGCGATACCAGCTACAGCATCTCCATCTTTCAGTTCATACGCATCAGATGTAAGTTCTTTTGTGATATCTGCATCTTTCAGATCGTAGCAGTAATCTTTCCAGTTTTTAAGGCCAACCGGTCCATTTACCTGGAACAGTGTCGGTGCATCGCTCTTTGCCATTTCTGACTGAAGAGTTGTCTCATACTGTCCGGATGCTGCTGTAACTACTGTAACATCTGTTCCTGTTTCTTCTGTGTAAGCCTTTGCCAGGTTCTGCCAGGCTTCATCCTGCTCTGGTTTGAAGTTGAGGTAGTAAACCTTTCCGCCTCCGTCTGCCATAACCGGTACTGACGGGATCATTGTAGCTGCCATTAAAGCTGCCATGCTCATTGCTGTAATTTTTTTCATTTTCATAGTGATTGTCCTCTCCTTTACTTGTAAGATTTGTTCTTTCTTAAGCTGTCTTTATTATAGTTTTTGTTGATTTTTTATACCATGATAAAAAATCAAGAAATGTGTTCTTTTTTTTATATTTTCTTTTGGAAAATATAAATGTTTTCATTTATGAAATGAGGAAAGATTTTCTTTGGGAAGCATAAAAACCGCAGAAGGGACTTGTCAGTCCCCTCTGCACACCCCTGGCTGGGTGAGATGGGAAGAATTGTTCAAGACAGAAGGTGGTAAAAATGGACTTGGATATTCAAATAAGAAGGTGGTGGTACGGGTGTTTGGTTCTACGATATTGGCAGGGAGAAGGTTGTTCCGAATATACATAGATATAAAAAATCAAGTCATTTTTCAGGGAATTTTTAGATGACTCTGGTATGTATTACATATTGCCGGGTCATCGCCCATCAAAATGACTTGATTTTGTCAGTTTTCTTTTTTATTATGTTTGTGCTTGCGGGAGAACATTCCAAGAAGGCTTTCATCTTTGGTGTCGGAGAGATTATCATCTGTGATGGTTGGCTCGGATACAACATATGCGCCTCTGCCGGCCAGTGGGGTATCATTATCCTGTCCGGTTATTGTATCTGTCACCCCATCCACTGACGCATCATCTTCGTTTGCCTGTACATCATCCAGGGATTTTTCCATTTCAGAAACTTCTCTGTCAGCTTCTTCTGTGCCGAAATCTTCCTGGCCAGAAGTGGCATTATCTTCCTTTTCTTCTTCAGTAAATCCAGGAATATCCGTTTCTGTGGATTTTTCTTTCTTACGGGAACTCCATGGTGCATATTCCGGTTCCGGTGCAATCGGTTCTTCCGGCTGTACGGAAGCTTCTGTATCCAGATCATCTGTCTCACCGCTATCTTCACCAGAAATAATCTCGCCATCTGCATCCACTGCTTCCACATCCTGTTTGATTTCTTTCAGACCTTTTCTCAGAAGAATCAGATAGATCATATCAATCACACCATTACAGAGGAATATCCATCCGGCAAAGATTACCGTGTATTTCACCATTGTAAATGGGTTTACTACCAGTGAAATACCAAGTGCAATGAAAATAATGCTTCCCAGAAGAAGGAACTTCCAGGAGTCTGCACCACGTTTTTTGAGTTTCAGGCTTCCCTTCAGTGACCAGATGCTGTCCACCAGAATAAATGTGCCAAGCAAAATCGGGAGAAGCTTGACAACAATCTGCGGGTTCATAAACAGGAAGATTCCAAGTACCATCAGAACACCACCAGAAAACAGATCAAAAATCGTGGAATTCAGTTTTTCCGCCACATAAATCAGGATATGATACAAACCTACCAGAATCAGCAAAATTCCAAATACAAACTTACATATTACATTCACAGTACTGACCGGCATAAATACCAGGCATGCACCAAGGGCTATGTATATGATTGATGTTACAATCTGCCCTTTTAAAAAGTTATTGATTTTTTCCCACATTGGTATCTGCTCCTTTCGTCCCAATGGATTTCATAGAAACAGTATACCTTTTTTCGACCAGTCCGTCTATAGGACATTCTGTGCAGGATGTCCTTATTTCATGTACAATACCGGAATGTTTTATCAGTCAGTATCCTTGCAAAGATCAGTCCCAGGGGAAGGGCTGCTATGATCAGGATTGCTGCCGCAAACCAGGAAGCAGCAACAGAAAGTGACATAATCCCAAGATTATAAAATCCTCTATACAGATACAAACCCGGAACCATAATGACAATTGAAGGAACCGTCAGGGAGATTCTCGGGTATCCTACTTTGTTTTTAATCAGGGATGCAAGGATTCCTGCAGTTAATGCACCGATGAACGCTGCTGCAGCCGGCGGAATAGCTGACAGATCCACAAGTTCCAGTCTGAGTGTATTTGCAACAGCCCCGATCATCGCTGCCGTTGCTGCCAGCCTTACCGGACTGTTAAACATAACAGAAAAGCCAAATACCCCGCAGAAACTTGCTATCAGGTGAAGTACTATCCACATTCCTACTGGCATGGACATCTTAATAAAGTCTACCGGCTGCAGGTGAAGAAGCAATGCCATGATCCAGGCAGCCATTGTTGCCACCAGAACAACGATCAGTGCATACATCAAACGTTCTGTACCCGATCTCATATCCAGCTTGGCAAGGTCAATCCCACTGGTAATAAACGGAAATCCCGGAATGATAAACAACATGGCACATATATAACCAGCCTCATGCTGTACCGAAATGCCAAACAGCATTTCGCCAATCTTCAAAAATCCTGCATAAACAAGGCAGGCCAGAGAAACCGACGATACAATGCATAAAAACAGGGTAAAATGATGTTTTGTCAGTTTGCATCGGAGAAAATTGCCAAATCCGGCACCTACAAAAGCACAGAACATTTCAATAAAGCCACCGCCGAGCAAAAAAGTAAATCCACAGCATGCAAGCGCCGCAGCGAATCCAAGTGCAATCGGGGAGTAAAGTCCATGGATTCGTTCAATATCATCCAGCAGCGTATGCAGTTCTTCACCTGACATGTCTTTTCCATCAATTTCAAACTCCCGGATAAAATGTTCCAGACGATTCAGTTTTGATGTGTTTACTCCTGTATTAGTGAGACAAAGGGACTGGGTAAAGCCCTCCTCACCATCAAAACAGGTATACTCAATCGACATCAAACCAATATCTGCGGTACAGGTAATTCCCATAATCTCAGCCAGGGTATTCATCGAACTTCTGACTCGCCATGCACCTGTTCCACAGGACAGAAACATAATCCCCACTCGTCCGATGATTGATGCTTTTTCTGTCAGACTCGCCTGCGTGACCGGAATATCAGCACCATTTTCATCCGTATATTCGTGCCAGGCAATGTCCATGTGATTTTTTCTGATCACCGGTTGCATCATATACACATCCCAACTGCTTTATTCTTTTTCAAAATCATTTTTCCAGCACCTTCATTTCTGACAGAATCGCTTCCCTGCATCCCAGTCCGATACCATTCGCAAGTTCAATATTCTTTTCCATTTCTCTTTCAAAATGACAGAATGGCAGGAAGATTCCCAGTTTGCTGGTGTGTTTTTCAATTCCATGCTCGTCACGTTTACCATAATACATCAATGCACGTGGCAGATCCTCCTGTAATTTCATCAGATATTCCCAGACTATTGCATATATTTTTTCTTCATTGATTTCCAGATCTACAGACTGAGGGAATTCAAAGAGTAAAAGGATTCCTGTATGTTCTGCATTCCGTATTGTCTCAATCTCTCCGTTCTCAGTATATCCATGACTTTCACGAAATCCATCTGCCATATACATACGGTAGTCTGGAATCTCATCCTGCTCTTCAAAGAGTTTATGGAACATCTTATACTTCTTTTCATAGATATGATTTTTTGATTCATCCAGAAGGTTTCCGTTTTCATCTGTAAGGAATATTGGATTCTCCACCCCTTTGTCATTAAAACGGATTGGAATCAGAAAAGAATTCCGGAGAAGATCAAATACACTGTTATTGCAGACTGCCATCATAAATGCAGAAAGATCTTTATTTTCATAAGCGTTGAATAAAGCCGCAGCAAAGACCGTTCCCGGAATGTCCGTTCCTGCACCCTCACTCTCTTCTGCTGACGGAATCGCTGCAAAAAATGTATCTTTTAAACGTTCGCAGGCACGTGGATTCTTCAGGATCTCGTCAAAAATCTGTTCCGCTTTTTCTTCTCTTGGAAATATTGTGCTCATAATAAAGCCTCCTTTGTGCCTTATTATAGGAGCATCAATATGAAATGTAAATTTCATCTCTTCTATATTAAATATAACCAAATTGATTTGTTCTAAGTTTCTTCAAGTAACTTTATGAATTTTTAATTTTCTGTAGTAACCAAATCAGGCCAGAGTCACGGGGACTCCGGCCTGAACATTAAATCTCTTATTTTTTTAACAGATTCTTCAACTCTTCAACTTTATAGCCTGTATATTGGGCTATCTTTTCCAATGATTCTCCTGCATCAAACATTAAATGGATTATTTCACATTTTCCCTCCGTAAATCCATCCTGCTTTCCGCTATTATATCCATCCTGCTTCCCACTGTTATATCCATCCTGTTTTCCACTATTGTATCCGTCCTGCTTTCCACTATTATATCCGTCCTGCTTTCCACTATTGTATCCAGCTTCATACTCTGCTTCTCGCAGTTTTCGCTCTTCCTCTTCTTTGTCATACTCGAATATACTCATCGCTATTACCTCGGATTTGTGTTTTCGGAGGAATTCGGCAAGGACCCCATTCTGGATACAGTCATCAACTGCCTGTTCTACTGCTGTATCCAGATCGGATTCCCTTGCGTATTCCCGTACTTTCGCTACATATTGTGCATATTCTCTTAAACTCTGGCACTGCTCCATCAATTCGCGGTTATGACCTTCGTTGATGTTCAGAGTAAGTACTTTCAGCTCCAGATTCGGCTCGCCGCTCAGATTTTCGTATGATTCCGACAGATAATTGATCCAGTAGTCCTCTTCTCTTTCTGTTCCATTATAAAACACAATGAAATTTGGCGCAGGGATCTTCTGCAGTGCCGAGGAATACAGGGATTTGTGATTCACAAGTTTCTGGTATTCACCAGATATGTAAAACAGATCTCGCAGTGGCATATTTGGATTGTATGTTGACTGATGTTCGTACAGGAATAATCCCATATCCACGATAAATGCCAGATCATTCTTCATACCCATATAGACTGCATTCTCCAGTGTCACAATCTCCAGTGCATCCGAATTTTCGTAGTTACTTCCATTCACTGCGTTGTAAAGCGACAATAGATTTTCTCTGTCTGAAAACAGCATACGAAATACTGTATCCTTGTACTTTCGATTTGCCCTTATCTCTTTGCCTGCATAGCTCTTCAGATCTGCATTACGATCCATTTTTACATTGTTATTTCCTTTTGCAATTAGTTTTCTCTTCACAGCAGCATTGTGTTTTCTTCTCGCCATAGGCATACCTCCTGTCTGGCAGGAGTTTAAGAATACACCGTGCTGTTATTGTCATCACCTCGAACCCCTGCTTTTTATTTTAATTGGATTTAAAAGCATGGATTTCTGAAATGAATTAAGAAAATCAGACGGCAAAAATGCCCAGAACTTTGAGAAATATGCTTTTATTTATAGTATCATTTGTTCTAAGCTTCTTCAAGTAGCTTTATGAAATTTTAATTTTTTTATTAATGCAAAAGCAGACCGGAATCACGAGGACTCCGGCCTGAAAAATCATATTGCAGATTTTATTTTACTTTTACTTTGATCACATAGGATTTCTTTCCTGATTTCACTGTAATCTTGACAGTACCTTTTTTCTTTGCTGTAATGACACCTTTTTTGCTTACTGTTGCTACCTTCTTATTGGAAGAAGTGTAAGTTACTTTCTCCTGAGAAGTAAGCGGGCTGATTACCGGTCTGAGTGCCAGTTTCCGGCCTTTCTTCAGAGTTACATTCTTCTTAAGACCACTGATCTTAGTAGTTCTTACTCTTGATGTCTGAACTTTTACTTTCAGGGTTGCTTTCTTACCGCTCATAAGCGTTACTGTGATCTTAGCTGTTCCGGTCTTCTTACCTGCTTTGATCACGCCCTTACTATTAACAGTTGCAATCTTCTTATTGCTGGATCTCCAGGATCTGACAGAGTCTCCATTTGCCATAGCCACTCTGATCTTCTTGGTTGTCTGTTTTTTCTGAAGCTTGATAGAAGTTGCATTCAGTTTGATCGTTGCAGTAAGTTTCTTTCCATTATCTCTGTTTACAACTGCGCCACAAACAGAGCATGTTCCCTGCTGTTTCTCAGGTGCAAAGACAGTTGCTTTTGAAACTACTTTCCATGTGTACTTGTGGTCAGTTTTCGGAATTACCTCTGTCTTAGTCTCGCCACATTCTGTGCAGGTATAAAGTTTCATACCTTCTTCTTTGCAAGTTGCTTCTTTTGTGACTTTACCTTCATCCCAGCTGTGTACATGCAGCTCTTTCATACGAGCTTCTGCTGCTTCCAGTTTCTTCACAAGTTCTTCCGGAATCATTTCTTTCTGCTCATCTGTCAGGGCGTCATATGCTTTACGTGCTGCTTCTACGGCTGCTTTGTTATCCAGTGTAAGATCTGCTGTCTCAGGCAGATTTGTAAGTGCGCGTTTTGTAGATTTAACAGCTACCGGTATCTGATCTTCCTTGGTATAGTCATCTGTATAATGTAATACGATCACATCACCGTCATTCAGATACTGTTTTGCAACACCAACACCCGGATGCACATCATTTATAGTATCCATCCATCCGGAATTCTGTCCGTTATCAAATTCAGAAAGAGTTACATCTTTGTACTCAACCGCATAAATATAAGTTCCATACTGTGTTTCTCTGTCATAAATCTTGAATCCATATTTTTCTTCAAGACTCTTGATAACTTCGTATACGGTTTCATTAGCACCTACTTCGATCATGCCTGTCTCTACCCATGTAGTCAGGTTCTCGCCATCCAGTGTATGGCATTCCTCTGTATCAGCTCCATGTTTGGTATCACCAAGGAGTGTGAAAGATACATGAATCGGGTCACTGTCCGGAGCTGCCAGAACTTTAATAGTCTTGGAAGCTGTTGCTCCATCATAATTCAGGGTCAGAGTCTGCTCGCCTTTGACTGTATTGTCAAAACCTTCGATCTCCAGATCTTTCCAGTTAAGATCTTTGCTTGTTCCATCGCTGTATACTGCTTTAATACTGAGACCGTCAAGGTTCAGTTCTTCGCCAAGATAGAACGTATCTCTGCATTCACCGGAAAGCTTAAGGTCTTCAATATAAACCTGTACACCTTCTGTGTTTGCAAGTTTTGCAGCATCTGCTCCAAGCGGGTCATCTGTACGGCTGTATGTTCCTGTAGTAACATAAGCAGCACCGCTCTCTGTCTCATGTGTTGTGCAGCTGGTATCTACATTTGCTACAAATCCGATACCTTTTTCTGCGCCACAGTCTTTTGCATAGTAGTTATTTGCAACATCATCCCATTTGTCAAGGCTTCCATAATATCCGATGATACCGCCGATATATTTAGCGCCATCAGCTGTTGCCTGAACTTTACCAGTAAAGGAGTTACCTTTTACTGTATTCTTAACGTTTTCCCATGTCTGTAATACATAAGTATCAGCACCAAGGATACCGCCGACTTTGTCAGATCCTGTGATCGTACCGGAAGATTTACAGCCATTGATGCAGAATTTTCCACCGTTCGGTGCAGAGCTGTCGTTGTATCCGCCACCTACGATACCGCCTGCATGGTCACCGCTTGCTACAACTGTTCCATCAAAAGTACAGCTGTAAACATTACTGTCACCCATAGCGTTATCACGGCTGCCTACGATACCGCCGACATAAGATTTACCATATACGGTTGCATGGCTTACGCAGTTTTCAATCACACCCTGCATACGTCCTGCAATTCCTCCGATGATTGTCTGGTCTTTGTCATAACCTACTACTACACCACTCTCGATGGTACAGTTTCTGATTGTTGCAACGAAACCTGCGGAGGTTCCTGCAAAACTGTTTTCTGTAATATTGGCTCCGATCAGACCTGATTTCAGGGTACTGGAACCGCTCTTTAATGTTACATTGTCAATAATGATCGCACTGCCATTAAATCCAACGCCTTCGAAATTGTTTACCAGACCATAGCCTGCGATCTTCTTACCATAAATCTTAAGGTTATGTACTTCTGCACCCTTTATATATCCCAGAAGCGGAAGCTCGCCACTTGGAATGGATACAGTCTTTCCGTTACCATCCAGATATCCGGCAAATAACTTCTTCTTTGAAGTACCGATCGGTTTCCATCCTCTCGGAAGGGTAATGTTGTTAGTCTGTTTCAGATATCTTTCATTAAAGGAAATTCCTTTTGCAACCAGATCTGATACTGCCTGATAACCCTCTGCTGTTGAGATCAGATAAGGATCTTCCTGTGTTCCTTTACCTTTCAGTAAAGTTCCGATATAGTCATCTACAGGATTAACAACAAACTTACAGATTCTGGAAATTGCAGATGCAGATTTACCCTGAAGCGAAGCTGTTACAACGCAGAAATAATATCTTGTGCCAGGCTCATTCGTATCCGTATTAAACCACTCGGAGTGGGCTGATTCATTATCTTTGACAGCAGTTGCACCTTCATAGCTTTCTTTATCATTCACATACCACTGGCAAGTCTCTTGTGCATAAGTTTCTGAAATTCTTACAGAAATATATATGCTGTTCGGAATATCACCCTGTGTATAAACAGCATCTTTTGGCTGGGTGGAGATATTCGGTGTGGCCATTGAATCAAGTTTTACATATACAAAAACGCCGGCAGCATCTTTCTCTTCACCGCTTGCATCTGTATATTTCTTTCCGGTTTTTGCGTATGTGGAATATTTCTTTCCTTTATAAGTATAAGTAACCTTGCAGTGATAGAAATATCCTGTCTCATTTGGTTTATCTGTAGTCGGAGTACAGGTAGCTTCTGAGGATGGAACAATGCCATACATATCATCTATTGCATCATTGCGAACCCACTGATAGGAAAGTGTTCCGCCCTCTACCGGTGTCGTTACATTTACACTCAGTTCGTCAGCAGTCCAGTCTTTCCAATAAGTATATCCAAAGTTCCATGGATATTCTTCACCTAATTCTTCACCAGGGTTTGCAAATACTGCTTCCGGCATAGGATTCGGATCAACAGTGATGCAAGCGGTGTCAGTTGTAGCTGTATTATTTTCTGTCTGCTCTGTATTTGTGAGCACACAGTAATAATACGTGGTTCCTTCTTTTTCAGCAGATGGCTGATAAGTAGCCTCAGTTGCACCCTCGATTGCAGTACCGGTTGTATTGTTGTCTTCAGTATTGCTGTACCACTGGTAAGCCAGTTTACCCGTACATGTTGCGACAAATGATAATTTATTTGGCTTATCGCCAACAACATAATCTGCACTCTTTGGCTGGCTGACAAATTCCGGCACATCCTTCTCCGGATACGGTTCTGCTTCAATCGTATAGGTATGATCTTCTTTACCATTTCCGCCAACCACAACTTCGATCTTCATCTTACCGTTCTTATCCCAGTTGTATGGAACCGTATAATTTGTGTTGGCAGAAACTACTTCACCATTTACTTTCAGTGTATACTTGGTATCTTTACCCTGTGCTTTGACAGTCACGCCTTCTGCGTTTTTGTCAACATATGCATGATAGCTGGTAACATCTTTATCAAATGCCTGATCCATACGGCCATCGACACTCAGACTGCTCAGTGTTGCATATGACTTAACATTAACCCTGTATTCCGTATCATCTGTTCTGGTTCCAACATAAAAAGCAGCATATCCTGTCGGATAGGTAACTACACTTTCAGCTACACCATCTACAGTAGACACATATCTCCAGGTATTCGCCCATGCACTCGCAGTGTATTTAATTATCTTTTCAGCATCCCTAAATTCCGGTGCCAGAGCTGTCACAGCATACAAGTCATCATAATCTGCAATCGGCTCTTTCAGATCATATGTATGCTGATCTCTGCTGAATTCCGGAGTCATCTCCAACGGATCTTTACCATCTTTGTAATCCTGCTGACTTCTGTAAAGCTTGATAGAAGACAATTTGGGAGGAGCTGTTACTGTAACTTCACAGCTTGCGCTCTGGTCTCCTGCAGTAGCCGTGATCGTAGCCTTTCCTGCTTTTACACCTGTTACACGTCCTCTTAATACCGTCGCAACGGATTCATCAGAAGATGTCCATACAGTCTCCTGTGTTGTATCCTTCGGTTCTACAGTTGCGGACAACACCGCACTGCCACCTGCCTGCACTGTAAGAGTCTCCTTATTCACCTTAATGCTGGTCGCCGGGATGATCACCTCGCCCGCAACTTCTACCTTAGCTGCTGTCGGAACAACATTAACGCTGTCTGTTCCGGATGCAACCAGATAATAAGTTCCGCCTTCAGCAAATGTAAAGGAATCCCCATCTACTGTATATGCGTCCTCCGGCAGAACTTTAAAAGATGAATCATAAACTGTCAGTTTCGCTCCATCGAAATCCTTATATACATACTTATTGGCATCGTTATTCCATTCCGCTTTCTGCAGTCCTGCGGTAAATGGAAGAGTTGCTTCTACTGCAAAAGATTTCTGATCAAATTTTACATATGCGTCTGAGAAATCTTTTTTGTCTTTATAGACAAATGCAGAGAAATAATCATCAGCCTTTACTTCATCAGAAAGTCCCATACAGGAATTGTCATTCAGCCAGTAACCAAATGCACCACTTTCATCTCCCCAGAATTTGGAAATGTATTTGCCATACTTTCCATCTGCGGTTGCATAACCTGCAATTGCACCGTCATTATAGTACTCATCATGTGCTGCAATGAGTGCTTCGTCACATGTCAGGATACCATTCTTATCAATATCCTTGACTGTGACATCTCTGTCTACCATTAATGCGCCGTTTTTGTCTTTTGCAAATTCTCCAGCCACGCTGACAGTCATATGTACAACTGCATCTGCTGCCGGAGTACCCTCTCCTGCATCAAATGCATCTGTCTCTTCTGCACTGTCTCCACCATCAGAAAATGCATCCACACCCTCTGAATTGTCTTCCTCATCCTCTTCTACATTGACATCCGCATTGTCATCTTCTGCTTCCACTTCAACATCCGCATCTGAAGTATCATCTGCATCACTGGCCGCTACCTCTGTAGAATCTTCATCCTCTGCATCTGTGGAAGTTTCAACTTCAACATCTGAGAAAAGTTCATCTGCCGCATATGCATTGGAAGGAATCATCGTTACGGTCATCATGGCAGCCATGGAAACTGCTGATAAACGTTTCAGTACTTCTTTTTTCTTCACTTTGCTCCTCCTTTTTTGCTAGTTGTTTTTAATAACAAAAAACAGAGCCTCATAATATAGATGAGTCTCTGTCCTATACAACGCGTTAGTTAGCTGACTTAAAATATCATCCGCATATAACATTTCATACAGCAAAAAAGCAGTTCCGGAATCACACCGGATTTCCTTAAACTGGTCATCTCCCGACCAGACCACGCCTGGTTATTTTGTTGTCCTTATATTATAGCATTTATGCATTCTCGCGTCAAACAGAATCGCCAAATATTCTGTGGATATTTAGCGATTCTCCATTTTTTTATTTTACTTTCACAGTAACTGTGTAGGTTTTCTTTCCTGACTTCACAGTGATCTTTGCGGTTCCTTTTTTCTTTGCCGTGATCACACCCCGGCTGCTTACTGTCGCCACCTTCTTATTGGAAGTTTTGTAAGTCACTTTCTCCACGGAAGTAAGCGGGCTGATCACTGGCTTCAGTTTCAGTTTCTGTCTTCTCTTAAGTACTACGCTCTTCTTGAGACCGCTGATTTTTGTGGTTTTAACAGCTGTCTTCTGTACTGTTACATTTACAACTGCCTTCTTTCCACTGACAAGGGTAATTATGATCCTTGCTTTGCCAGTTTTCTTCGCTGTGATTTTTCCACGGGATGTTACGGTTGCAACCTTTTTATTGGATGTCGTCCAGGACTGTACCCTGTCTCCTGCTGCCAGACCACTTACCTGTACTTTAGTCGTAGACTGTTTTTTCTTTAACCTGATGCTTCTGGCATTCAGTTTAATAGTCGGTGTTAGCTTACTTCCAACTGTACGGGTTTCCTGACGCCCTTTATTACTGGTCCTTCTCTGCTGCTCGGGTGCAAAAACAGTCGCTGTTGATATCGTCTGCCACGGTCCGAACACTTCCGGAACTTCTGTAGGCGTCGGTGTCGGTGTGGAAACCTTTTCTTTTCTCTGTATAGTCAGCAGATATTCCGTCTTACTTCCCGCTTTAGCAGTCACTGTAATTTTTACCTGAGCCTCATCCACATTATCTTCCCAGTAAACATTAAAACGTGTTGCATTTCCACTGGTAGTAGTAGTTACTTTCCTGACTCCCTTTACTATTTCCGTCTTCACTGTTGCATCTGACTCAGCTTTTTCTACATAAACGCGAAGAAATCTCTGTGTATTCTCTGCCTTACTGTCCAGATATTCCACAGTATAGCCGGTCTTTGCACTGTTAAACGCCGGAGTCATTGACAGATAATGAGATACCTCTCCATAAGTATTGCTGGTGCTGACGATCATACTGGTCAGGGATGAATTTCCATGATCTTTCGTCAGGTGGAATGTATATTCTCTGCTCTTGGTACCCTGAACTACCGCAATTTTAATTTCAGCTTTTCCGGAACTTACATCAGCCACATATGTTCCATCAATTGTATCATTTCCTATTTTCATCGTGCATCCTGCAGGAGCCTTAAAGCTAAGTGTTACATTCTTTGCATTCTCTGCAACTCTGAGTGTATATTCCGTCTCGGAAGCCTGAAATCTCTTGTCCCAGTTTACACTGCCTGTATCCGGCCTTGCTGTCACACTGTCCAGATAAGCGCCATTTGTTTCCAGTGCCATCAGATAGCAGGAATCATTCTTATAATAAATTGTTCCGTCTTTGTCCACACAAAGAGGGCTGATGCAGTACTCCTGCTGCTTACTTACCGGACGAAACAGTTCTTCGGCTTTTCCTGATGTCTGTCCTGGTGTATCCGTCAGCATGTAGATTCCGCCTGGATATGCATTGTATGTAAAATACAGATAAACCCGTCCATCTGCTTTGCCATCACCGTCAAAGTCCTGATTTTCATAAGCTGTTGAGAGAATCGGAGCCGCCTGCGGGTATCCCGGAATCGATACTTTATAGGCAAGAGAAAGTCCGGAAGCAGATTCCTTGAGCACATCAAAATGATGTCCTCCATCTGCGTTATACTGGCCTCCGGTTCCACAGACACCAACATAGATTCTGTTCTTATAGACAACCGGTGTTGATGTTGCCGCACCTCCCAGATTATAACCTGCCACTGCACCAAATGTTCCGTCTGCATTCATCGCAACCCGATACAGATAACCGCCCTTGGTCGTAAAATAGACATATCCGTTGTTATAAGTAATCGTTGAACGGATATCACCAATCAGATCTGTGCGCTTGTCTATCAATTGTCCCGTATGTGTATTGACAGAATACAAAATAGATGTGTATGCATCGCCCGCTCCATCATCCGATCCAAATACCAGATAATTTTCTGATGCATAGGCGCCGGCCCAATAGAAGCCACCTTTGTGATCATATTTCCATGTACAGTATTTTATCTCATTCCCTTTGGATGGATCTTCATCTGTAACAGAAAGGCAGAAATAAGAGCCAGGAGTTGTATCGGAATTCCATGTTCCCGTATAAATATATCCGTTTTTATAGGTAATCGGTGAAAGCGTCTGTCCACCTAATTTCTCACTGATCCAGAGAGATTTCAGTGTCGTAGCACTGAGTGCCTGTATCTGACCACCACCGATCTGTGCAAAAAGCATTCCCTCTGCATAGGCAAGCGGGATCATGGCATACTGCATATTTCCGGACATCCGTTCACTTGTCTGGACAATGTCTCCTGTATTCTTGTCCATTTTGTAAATAAACTGTCCGGATGCTACATAAACATAGCCACCAAGGATCAACGGTGGTGTAAGTGCTGCATCCCAGCCTTTTGCATCCAATCTCGTTGCCCATTTCTGTGTAATCGTATTCTTGCTGGTCGGCATAGCTCTGTCTGTGATTCCATTATTGGTCTCACTGTTCTGATAGCTGCTCCAGTCATTGTCTGTAATTTCTTCCTGTCTGGCTGTCTGCTGTTCAAGCGTTACCTTGATCTCAGATTCCTCACCTACCGTAAATTCCTGTCTTTTGGAAATATATCCATATTTTGATACATTCCAGGTATACTTATCTCCATAATAAAGAGAATCATAGGTGTCTGCATCCTTAGACGGCTCCACACGCTCCCCTTTGGAGTCATATACACTGACCACTGCATCCGACGGTTCTGTTTTAAATGTAACTGTCACTTTCGATTTCTTATGGACCGTAACTTTATAAGTACCCGTGGAAGTATAGGACAATGTCTGATATGCCGGATCCTGATAAGTCCCATCTTCTTTCATCTGAAAGAGAATCTCTGTATCTGAACCTGTAAGCGGAATTTCCAGTGCCTTACTGTCAGATACGGCCTGTCCGTTTACCGTAAGTCCATACCATTTATCATTAAAAGCACTTGCAGTAACTTTTACGGATTTTGTATCCTGTCCCACTGCTACCTCATAATCCCTTGTAATACCGGCACTGTCAAATTCTGAGATCAGATTTTTTGCCATATCCTTATCCGAAGGAAGATAACATCCGATCATGGAAAGATCCAGTCTTCTGAGAACTACGATCTTATAAGTCTGGCTGTCTGCCGCTGTACCGGCTGTTACTGTATAAACAGCTCTTTTTCCATTGTCTTTGGTAAAGATATTTGAGAAATTGTAGCGTTTTCCATCTGTATATCCGGTTGTAATAATCTCATTTTCTACAGTTTTTCCATCAAGATCACATGCAGACAACTGAATCGTTGAACCCTGCGGCGCATCCGTTCCAAGATCGGCAGTCACATAAAAGCCATTGGAATTGTAACTGGAGCCAATCTCAACCGTATAAGTCTTTCCACCATATGTTTCATCCAGATCTTCCCTGCGGGTCATTTCAAGAGGATCTTTTACTCCGTAACCGGAATACACACTCAGATCTTTGAGATATTCCTTTGTTTCTCCTGCTCCGACTTCCTGCTGATCTTCAAAAAATACCTCTGCCGTATTTTCATCTGTATCTTCCGTACTCCATTCTTCCTGATCATCTGCGAAGTCTTCCACAGAAATCTCAGTTTCATCCTCATCTGTATCTGCTTCTTCTGTGATCTCTGTATTCTCATCTGCCGGTTCTTCTGTTATTTCGCTTTCTCCCAAATCATCCGACAGGCTGTCTTCGCCGGATATCTCTGATGAAAAATCACTTTCTACGGATATGTCCGCGCCATAAACCGGTGCTGTTCCCGCCAGCATAGTCACTGACAGAAGGACTGCAAGCCATTTTCCCGTTCTTCTCATCTGATGATTACCTCTCTTTCTCTTTCTCAGCGCTGCAGTAATGGATTCCTGTTTTTCATTTTTCTGAAACTTCGTCTTGCTCCTGTCCAGAAGATCAGATAAATGAGGCCTGCCAGTGCAAACACGGATAATACCTTTGTAAGGGATCTCATATGTGTCCACGTATTCGTAACTTTACTTCCCACCAGTTCCGGAATGCTCTTCTCTTTCTTTTCCGAGGAACCCGAAATAACTCCGGATGTTTTATCCTTATCTTTACTTTCTGTCAGATCATCCGTTGATGCTTCTTCTGTCTTTTTATCTGTTTTGTTGTCGTTCTTCTTTTTTGTGGAATCCTTTTCGTTTTTATCAGACTTTCCGTTTTTTCCGGAATCTTTTTTATTTGTTCCGGCATAGGCGGTGAGTTTTTTTTCTTTATTCTCTTCTTCCGATTCATTTTTTCCGCTTTTTCCGGAAGAAGTACCTTTTCCACCAACCGTTTTCAGATTTGCCAGAGAACCTTCTCCGTTATTTCCTTTACCCGGAAGTGTCGCTTCACTTTTATTTCCGCCATACCCCGGTCTCTGTACAACCGAGCCGGAGTTTCCACTGCCTGTCGGATTTTTCTTTTTTATATCCGGAATTCGGATCACCAGAGGATCGCTGACATTTCCGACATCGTCCTTTACTACGATTATGATATCTTTTGCACCTTCTGACAGTCCATTAATCGTCAGTGTATCTGTTCCTGCCTGGACCTCCCGTCCTTCTTTTGAGGTATCCGGATTCTGATGATTCTTCCCGGCATCTACGACACGGTAATAGCACTGTCCTCGTTCACTTGTCTTATATACCACAGATGCCTCACTTGAAGATACCCTGCTTGCACTGACTTTTTTGAGTACAGGAGCTGTTTTATCTGTGATTTCAAGTGTGAGATAATAGTCTTTTCTGGTTCCGTCCTCAGCAGTTACCTCCAATCTTACTCTGGATTCTTTTTCCTGATCACCAAAATAGATTTTCCAGTAAGTATGCCCTTCTTCATCCTGCGTTTCCCTGATTGTCTCATCCTGTTCGACAGTAGAATATTTCACACCACTTAATGCATAGACCTTGATCTGGGCATGTTCCTCTTCTGCTACGGGCCAGATATTCAGGCTCTGGCGTTCGCCGTCATAAACAGCTTTGTATCTGTCCCAGTCTTTATTTAATGCAGGATCCAGTTTCAGGATTCCCTTTCCCCAGGTGTCCGAACTAGAGATATATAATTCTTTCAGATCTGTGTTATTACTTTTGACCTCCGGTGTCACGGAAGGTTCCGGTGTTACCGATGGTTCCGGTGTTTCTGATGGCTCCGGTGTAATTGATGGCTCCGGTGTTTCTGAAGGCTCCGGTGTCACAGATGGCTCCGGTGAGGGTGCTTCCGTCGGTTCCGGCGTTTTGGTCGGTTCCGGTTCTGCCGGTGGATCTGTTGGTTCCGGTTCCGGAGCTTCCGTCGGTGCTGCCGGTTCCGGTGTCTCTGCCTCTGTCGGTGCTGCTTCTTCCCCCTCGGTCTCCTGCGTGGTATCTGCGGCATAAACCTCCATGGAAAGAGCAGCATTCAATTCCATAGCTCCTCCTCCAACCAGAAGTCCTGCAGAAAGGGATCCAATTATGAACTTTTTAATGATTGGTCTTTTTATTGTGTGTTTTTTCATTACCAGTCCCCCCATACTTCACCGTCTGATCCTACTCCCAGGTCCGCTCCTGAATAAAGCGTAAAGCGAAGCCTTACTTCATCACCGTCTCCCGGGAAACAGGAAGACATTCCTACATTCATATATTCACCATTTACAAAATACATCCAGCCGGAATTCATGGTAAAATCAAATTCACCGATCCAGTTGGCATCATGGCTGGACAACTGACAGTTTACTTTTTTCAGATGTTCCATAAGATCATCCGGGATCGCTGCTCCTGATGCAATGCCGCCTCGCCCGATGGCTTTCAGGTAAAAGCCACCTGTCGCACTTCCATTATTTCTCCAGTCAAATCCTGTATTCTGTAACAGTCTGAGAACGACCGAGGAAAGCTGTTCTCCCTGATAATAGTCAATCGATGTTGCCGGAAGGATCGTACCAAGTCCAATCGTTCCCGCCTCAATACTGACCGTAATGCTGCCGGCCGGTTCGTCCTGTCCATCCTCCCCTTTATAAATAGTAAAGGTCGGAAGTGTCGTACTCCATCCTTCCTCATCGGTCGCTTTAATATTGACCGTGTTGCTTCCTTCATTCAGGTCCAGTCGGTATGCAAAAACTCCCGTCGACGGTTCACCCTTTGAAGAAAGCCGTTCTCCGTTTCCATATATCTCCAGTGAAGTGGACGGCAGGCTGTTTCCATACCAGTCTGTGGCCTGTACATAAAACGTACGATAGTCACCATTTACTGTCTCACCATCCGTCAGATCTGTTGCGATCTCCGGATAATGGTCTTCTTCCGGCTCCTGTGTTGGTTTCGGGGATGGCATTGGCGTTGGACTTAACGGGAGCTGTGCTCCCTCCTGATTCCTGTCATCATTCTGATCCGGAGCTGCCTCCTGACTGCTATCGTCCTGTTCTCCTGCATTATCATATTGAATGGTATTCTCTTTAGAATCATCATTCCATTCACCATCCGAGTCATCTGCCGATTTCTGCTCCTGGTCTGCCTTCTGTTCATCCTCATTCTGACTTTCCGGCTCCGGTGTCGGTGTTGCTTCCGGCGTGGCAGTCACTTCTGCCTGCTTCTGCTCTTGCGGTTCAGCCTCTTCGTCCTTCGTATCTTCCAGTAACTGCGCCTGTTCTCCAAAGGATTCCTCTCCTGCGGATATGTTATCCTGTGCACCGGCATAGGCATAACCTTTTCCAAGATATCCCTTCAAAGAACTTTCACTGCTGACTCCCTGAACGGGATTTTCTTTTTTTTCTGTTTTATAGTTCCGGATTCCTGTAAACAATACTCCTGCAAAAAGCACAAAACAGGCCAGAACGATCAGAACAGATATGATTTTTCTGTTGTTTTTCTTTTTATTCAATTAATACAACCTCTCAATATATTTCATGATCCAGTTTTCATACCAGTTTTTTGCTTTTTTCAGTTCTGCTTTCATCCGGCCGATACATATCGCCGTATTTTTTCGTTCTTCCTCTGATACCGCATGTGGACTGAATGCTGCACGCTGCCCGATCCTGCTGATTTCTCTGTACTGACGCTGTACTTCTTCCGAATACAGATCTGATCCGTGCGCATAGAGAACTCTTGCATAGCCTGCCATGGCACGTACAGCCAGTCGCTCATCTGCTCCCGTAAAAAGCTTTTTACGGCGATAATTTGCCCGGATCCGAAGGCCACAGACAGTCAGGATAAATACAAGACAGAATGTGTCAAACAGTGCCAGCAATAAAATCAGAAGTTTCTCTATTCCAAATAAAGCCAGCTTCAGACTCCAGTGTGTCTGGAGATTTTCTTCTGCCGGAGGTTCCGATTCTGCTTCCGGAATTGATGCGGCTTTCGCACCTTTTGCCTCCAGTCCTGCGGTAAGATCCGCTTCCTTCATGACTGAATAATATTCCGGTGTCATTTCTACAGGCACCCAGCCCAGACCGTCGATATAGATCTCAGTCCATGCGTGTCCGTTCTTTCCGGAAATCTCTACAGTGTCTCCTGCTTTTTTATCTTTGATATCCTCCGGTGTGATCAGATATCCTTCTACATACCTGGATGGAATTCCATAATACCGGAACATCAGTGCTGCCGCTGTTGCATAGTGAACACTGTGGCCGATCTTTGATCTGGAAATAAAATTTTCTGTAAAATCACCTTTTTTTGTATATACATCTGTTGCCGTACTGTAGGTCATATTTTTTTCCAGATATGCACGGATTCGGGAGATTGCAGTATAATAATCGGTATGTCCCTGCTCCCTGTTTCCACCGTCTCCCAGTTCTTTTCGGAATAATGTCTCCAGTGAAGCCGGAAGCTCTGTGTCCTGACTGTACACAAATGTATTATAATAACTTTCATCTTCACGATAAGCAGTGTCATCGCCCTGTGCCAGCGCCTGATAGATTCTTGCCCCAAGCACCGTAAAATCTTTTACAAGGTTTTTATTTGTCTGAAAGCTGTAATTTTTCTGTCCAAAAAAACCTTTTGCTTCCAGCATGCTGTCGGTAAGCGATGTCTCCCCTTCATAACCGGACGGAAGTTCTGCCATTTCATATGGAGTATAGAGATATTCACTGTCTGCCTTTACATTTTCAATCGAAATCCCCGAAATCTTATCGGAAAGTGTATCATCTTCCACAAGACTTCTTGCCTGATTCAGCTGTGTTTCTCCGTAGAATCCATCCTGATGCAGCCAGTAAAACAGATTTTTCTGTTTATAGGCATCTTCTGTATCAATGCTCTTCCAGGAAGAACCATCATACACACTGCCCGTAAATCCACGAAGATAAAGTGACTCCGGATCTTCCATGGTCACTTTCAATGCCGTCTCATCCGATGCTGTCCACGCTCCACATTTTTTCAGCTGTCCATCCGGCAGGGAATTAATTTTTCCTTTTCTGTACCGGAGATCATTCACCGCATTCAGGGCTTCCTGCTTTGCTTCTGCAACAAGTTCCGAAGACGCATAATCTGCCGCCGGCATGATCTGTCCCAGAAAGACTCCTGCTGCCATGAGTACCAGACCCGTAAGGATGCCTCCAAACCAGAAGGCCCTGCTGCTCTGTTCACTGTATCGCTTTCTGCCGGAACGGGCCAGAAGATAATTGATCTCCAGAAAAACTCCCATATAGAAAGCCACGCCGACTCCACTTTCCGGTTCCTTCCCTGTCAGCACCATCATAAATGGAAGTACAAAAATTTCTAAAAATACCAGTACATAGATGCGAAATCTCAGGATGAGAAATCCGATGACCGCTGCTGCCATTCCCAGGTAAATAAGAAAAACCAGTCGGGCTGTATCTTCCGCCATAATGTCTGCAGTATCAAAACGGGTAAAATAAATTCCGGCTCTGCTTCCAAATGTATCTGCCACGGTATTCCAGTAAAGTGCAAATCCATCCAGAATCTGTCTGTACAGAAGAAACAGGCCTCCTGCAGTCGCCGCTGCCACGCCGCCTCTTATGTAAATGCCGCATTTCTCCATTCGTTCTGTCACAGAACAGATCAGTGCGGTCAGAAGTACGCTGCCAAGAAGCGGCATCATCTGTCCGGATTCCGTCAACAGCTCAAGCACAAGCCAGAGTCCTGCTCCGGCAGTCAGTCCGATCAGCGCAGTTTCCAGCAGGATATCTGACAGCTGTTTTCTGTATTTTGTTTTTGACTGTCTTCTGGATTCTGTGATCCGTATTTCCATGTGATCTGCTCTCCTTTATTGTCCCCACTGCTCACTCCGCAGCCGATTACAGTAACTTCTCCTTTTTGTTTCAGAAGCTCTGCCTCTTTATCTTCCGGATCTCCGGTTATATAAATATAATTGGCAAAATTCTGTGCTCCCGGATTCTTAAGATATTCCTGTACGGTAACCGGTGTCTTTTCGTCACTTCCGTATCGCAGGAAACCATACAGGACATGTTCGTGGTCTTCTTCCTTCCGGACTTTTTCCTGCCGAAATTTACCGGTGCTTCTGTCATAAATTCCAACCTGACACGGGATTTTCTTTTCCATAAAATCTCTTAAAACAGCAGACAGGACTTCTGCCACTGTCTCAGCCCTTTTGGAATCACGTTCCGTCTGAAACGCTTCTGCCAGGATCAGTACGGTATCATCTACCGGAAAACTTTTTTCCCGGATCATGATATCATCCAGCTTACCGGAAAGCTTCCAGTGAATCTGCCGGATACTGTCTCCCGGCTGATATTCCCTGATGTCATAGGTTTCTCCCGGGTCATCTCCCGGACGGTTTCCTGAATAACGGAAGCTTTCCATATCAAAGCCCTCTCTTGTGAGGAAGGAAAAATCTCTGTTCTGTTTTTCCGGCATGATAACAGTAGCACCTTCTGCCACAGCCTTCCGCTTCACGTAAAACACATGAAAAAAGTCGCTGCATCTCCAGTCGGAAAATGTCACTTTTATACATCCGCACCAACCGCTGCAGGCCTCAAACTCTATTGTCCGTTTTTCCCTGCTGCCAAGAGAAAAGGCGATCGGAATCTCACCATGTTCACCAGTAAAAAGATTCTCCCATAAAATCTCTCCTCTGCCCCCGAATACAGGCCATGCTGACTGATTCTTAAGGGTCATTCTGCCCCGGAAATTTTCATTTCGCTCCGCTGCTCTTGGCACGGATAATTTTATTTCTGTTTTTCTGCCGCCCAGACTGGTGACTGCTGCCGATAAGAGCAGCAGTAATGCAGAAAGCAGAAGCACTGCCGCCATCAGCCATGAGCCTGTCACTACTGTGGCTCCGGCCATGCCGATCAGCCACAGTAGCCACATGATCCTGTTCTTCATCATCCTTCTACCTTTGGTTCCGGAACACTGTCCAGAATTTCATCCAGAATTTCGCGTGCTGTTTTTTCCTGATATCTTGCTTTTGAATCCAGAATCATTCGATGTGCCGCTACATCTTTAAACACATCCTTTACATCCTGTGGAACAACATAGTCCCGTTCTTTCATATAAGCAGCCGCCTTTGTCATCCTGCATAATGCAAGAGTTCCACGTGGGCTTAAGCCAAGTGTGATCAGTTCATGGTCTCTGGTAGCCTCGGCAAGCTTTGCTATATAATCCAGCACAACATCTGCCACGTAAACTTCCTGGACTTTTTTCTGTAAATTCAGCACTTCTTCTCTGGTCAGCACTGTCTTTGCATGTTCAAGTGGATTGACCTTCTGCCGGTCTCTTAAGAGTTCTACCAGACTTTGATGATCCGGATAGCCCATACTCACACTGATCATAAAACGGTCCAGCTGGGATTCCGGAAGAAGCTGTGTGCCGGATGATCCCACCGGGTTTTCTGTTGCAATAACCACAAACGGAGCCGGAACGGTATGTGTCTCACCGTCTACAGTCACACGTCCCTCCTCCATTACTTCCAGAAGTGCTGACTGCGTCTTACTGGAGGTACGGTTGATCTCATCTGCAAGAAGAAGATTGCACATGACAGCACCCGGACGGTAAAGGAACTGTCCGCTCTGTTTGTCATACATCGTAAAACCCGTTACATCCGAAGGAACAACATCCGGTGTAAACTGGATACGGTTAAAATCCATTCCCATAAGACGGCTCAGTGCCAGCGCGGTTGTTGTTTTACCAACTCCCGGAACATCTTCCAGAAGAACATGTCCCTTTGCCAGAACTGCCATAAGTATTTTGTCTGTGATTTCTTTTTTTCCCTTAATGATCGTCTCCAGCTGTTCCTGGAGTTCTGTTATTTTCTGCGGCACTGTTTTTTCCTCCGTTTATCTGTGGTCTGTCATATCAAAAAAACTATTTTTCTTATTCTGGTAACGCTGATAGGCTACCATCGCGCAAAATGCCTGGTCTGTTGCCATCGGGTCACTTTCTCCGTCCAGAATGTGCTTGAAGCTTCCGTCTTTCTGGCAAAAAGTCATCAGTGTATCGTAAAGTCCTTTTCCATCCTTCTGGAATCGTTCATCCTCATTACAGTCTACACCAACTGCACTGAGTGCGATCACAGTCTGTGAAATGGATTCTGAGCTTTTTGCTCCGTAAGCAGTATAACCGCCATCATCATCCTGCGTATCTGCCAGAAACTCCACACCTTTATCAATCACTTCTTTTACATCGTTTTCATCCTGATACGGTTCCAGACACTGCAGCGTCATGGCTGTCAGGTCCACATCACCGTTCGTGGCATTGTCATCCAGTGAAAATCCGCCATCGTCTTTTTCCTTCTCTACAATATAATCCAGATATTTCTGCTCCAGTTCTCCGTCTTTATTCGCATCCGGATTATCTGCGTTTAAAGCCATCAATGCATAAATCGCACCATTGAGTCCCTGTGAGACTACAGTGTCAAAATCTTCCAGCGGCTTCTCAATATCATATCCGCCGATATCTGTCGGATCTTTTCCGATAGATTTTAAAGCCAGAACTGCCCTGGAGTACTCTGTATATCGATTTTCGCTGAGTACGCCTTCCTGTTCTTTAACTCTTTTTTCAACATTCGCGCGGTATTTTTCAAAATAGTTTTCATCTACCTCTTCCCCTGAACGGGCCAGCGCCATGACGGTCCATTCTCCGCCAAGTGCATCCGAAGCCGGATCTTCGACTGTCTTCATTTCATAAGAAGCAGTTTTTTTCAGGGCATCCTCTAATTTCGGAGTTCCATCGCCACAGCCCGTCAGCATTCCCGCTGTCATAAACAGTACAAGGATCTGACATCCTCTCTTTTTCATTGTATTCATAACAATCCCTCTGTCTTTATTTTCTGTATGCAAAGAAGTACATCTTCTTTATGTGAACATTCGATCGTCCATGTCCGCTCTTTCGAAACAGGAAGCAGCTTTAACACCTCATGATACGGAAGTGTTCCTTTTCCGAGTCCCAGATGCGAATCTCTGTCACCTGCGTTATCATGTACGTGTACATGACCGATATACGGAGAGAGCCCCTCTGCCCATTCCATTACCGGAATCTCCGAATAACAGTGTGCATGTCCCATATCCAGACATAATTTAAATTTCGGATGATCCACCTTCTTATATACATCCAGAAGAAGACACCAGTCCTCATCCAGAACGTTTTCCATTACAATCTCCAGATCATCTTTATCTTCCAGAAATTCTGTAAAAAAGCGGCTCACCTGATCTGCCCAGCCTTCCCGGTAATACACACAGGGAATCATTCCGGAATGATATACGATCTTTTTTGCCCCCAGTTCCAGTCCTGCCTGATAACATTGTGTAAACCTTGTCATCGTCACCTCACGGATCAGACTGTCAAAAGCAGCCGGATTCAGATCCAGAAACGGTCCATGAAGTATCAGCGGAGGATTTCCCATCTTTTCCAGTTTTTTCTGATATAATTCTATTCTCTTTCCCAGATGATCCAGATTATCCGAAATGGAAAAATCAATACTTTCCACTCCTGTTCCGGTCTCTGTGACCAGTCCTTTCATCTCTTCATCTGGAAGCAAATGACTGATATAGATCAAATGATTTCCTCTTTCTGTGACTCTATGAGTCCATATTTTTTCTTGATACGTTCCAGTTTCTCCAATAGTGGTCTGCTCAGGAACCACAGAAAAATAACCGTAGATAAAGCATGTACCAGGTCCACCGGAGCACCCGAGATATAAAAAGCCAGAAGACTCTGCCATGTTATCGTTCCATAAGCCATCAGCGCACTTGCCGGATTCATGATTCCTCCATAAATAAGGAATACACTCAAAAATCCGAATATACAGAGATCTGCTTTGCGGGCTTTCAGAATTCCTTTCTGATACAGGATTCCTGCCAGAAAGCCGATCATCCCAAACGCAAACATCTGCCACGGAGTCCATGGTCCCTGTCCCATAAACATATTGGACAGCATCATGATCAGGCATCCTACAAGGAAACCTGCCTCGCCGCCAAACGAAATACCGGTCAGGATCACGATCGCAGCAACCGGCTTAAAGCTCGGCACCATAAAGAATGCAGCTCGTCCGGCTACACCGATGGCTGCCAGTACAGAGATCACCATGATTTCTCTTGCCTTCGGCTTCCGTCCTTCAAACATCATAAAGAACGGTATCATTGCCGCTATGATCACGATCAGGCTGCATATGAGATACTTTCTTCCATGAAAATATCTCACTGAAAGATACAGAAGAAGCGGTACGACCAGAAGCATCAGTACAAGTGCAAACCAGGTTCTTCTGCTTACCTTGCCTTTCCGTTCCATCTGCCGGATGATCATCCCATCAGCCGGAAGTGCATATTCTTCCAGATTTTCCTCTGATATTTCCTGCTCTGCCTCTGTCTGTGCACTCTGACTGTCCTCCCAGAATTCATCCAGGAACTGATCTAATTGCTTTTCTGTAAGCATGTGATCACATCCTTTCCGGTAACAGCATCCGGGAACAGCTGTCGTGCCATTCGGTTTGCGGCCGTCGTATAGAAGTTATTTCCGGAAAAAAATTCTCTTGTGTTCTGGCTGGTCACAACATTTCCCTCAAAGAAAAGTCCGACTCTGTCAGCATACTCTGCAACAAATTCCACATCATGTGAGATCATAAAGATCGTCAGGCCATGCTGCTTCAGTTTACAGAGTATTTTCCCTATCTCTTCTTTGTATTCCGCATCCATTCCCTTCGTCGGCTCATCCATCAGAAGGATTCTTGGTCTGAGCAGAAGGACCTTCGCAAGAGCAAGTCTCTGCTGTTCACCACCGCTTAAGTCATATGGATGCCGGTCCAGCAATCCTTCCAGTCTGGTCAGACTGACGATACCCTCGATTGCTTTTTCCTTCTTCATATGGATCTGGTATTCCGCAGACTGCTTTTCTTTCTTTCCTCCGATCACGGAGTACAGATCTTCGAGCACTGTCTTCTTAAGAAAAATGCTTTGTGGATTCTGCGGCATGACTCCCAGGCATCCGCAATACAGTTCCCGGTCTTTAAAAGAACGGATATCACGGCCTTCCAGTCGGATCTTACCCCTGTAGGGCTGTCTCACGCGACTGAGCAACGACAGCGTCGTACTCTTACCGGTCCCATTACCGCCTACCAGTGCATAAAACTCACCTTTTCGAACTTCCAGTGACAGATCCCGCACCACATCCGGGCTGTCCTTCTCATAACGGAACCAGACATCTTTCAACTGGATCGCCGGATTTTTCCTGTTGTCTGGGTCTTGTTGTTCTCCCTCCCTTACAACAGTCAGAAAATCCACATTGATCTTTTCTCTTTTTTCCTCTGTAATGTTCTTTTCTCTACAATAACGTTCCAGCCACTGACGCCCTTCGCTTACAGTTAACGGACAGGTATCTCTGCTATCTGTCGCACCATAGATCTGCATAGGAACAGGCATCGAAAGAAACATTCCATGCTTCTGTTCCCGAAGTGCAGCTCCGATCTCGCGCGGACTGCCTTCAAGAAATACATTGCCTTTATCCATCACAAAAGCTTTATCAGCATAAGGAACGATGTCCTGCAGACGATGTTCTGTAATGATCACTGTCGTTCCAATGTCACGATTGATTTTTTTTACCGTTTCCAGGAAATCCGATGCCGCGATCGGATCAAGCTGGGAAGTCGGTTCATCCAGAATCAGAAGCGACGGATGCATTGCCATGATCGCTGCCAGATTGAGGAGCTGTTTCTGACCCCCGGACAGTTCTTCCACTCCTTTGTAAAACCACTGGTGAATTCCAAAATAACTCGCCATTTCTGCTACCCGAAGACGGATCGTAGCATTATCATATCCAAGGCTCTCCAGACCAAAGCTGAGTTCATGCCAGACTTTGTCCGTCACAATCTGGTTGTCCGGATTCTGCATAACAAAGCCGATTTCCTGACTCTGCGTCCTATGATCGATTTCTCTGAGTCTTTTTCCTTTGTACAGGATTTCTCCAGATGCTGTGCCATGCGGCATAAGTACACTTTTGAGATGACGAAGAAGTGTGCTTTTTCCGCATCCGCTTCGCCCACAGATGACATTTAAAGTTCCTTCCTGTATGCTCAAATTTACCTGATCAAGTACTTTGCTGGAACAATCCGGATATGCAAAACAAAAATCACGTATTTCTACAATATTCATAAACTTTTTCCTTCCTGTTCCAGTCCTTTATATTCCTGATTATTGTATATAAAATCCACTTCGTCCAGTTCTTCGTAGATCTGGCGGTAAGTCATGCCGATCTCTGTACCGATCTGTTTCCTGCTCTGACTGAGCTTCCAGTTTTCATAAAGCTCCAGAAATACCGGAATGAAGCAGAAAATTCCGAAACAGATATATGTGATGATTGCAAACTGCGGAGATACTTTTACCGGAGCCGTATAACCCTGAAAAGAAAATCCTGCCATTACGATCCGCGGATCATACACCGCGTAAGCCGCTCCACCGGCACATCCAACTGTAAATACCGCAAAAAGTCCGCCCATCACAGCCCCAAGGAAACAGTCTCTTCGGGTAAGTCGATAAATTGAAAAAGCCGTTCGTCCATGCAGCCCATATCCTCTGCTTCTCATGGAATCAGACGTCTCAATTGCATTTTCCAAAGCCCATGTCACAAGGATCGACACCATCTGCAAACCATATTTGATCCGGTTCAGGACGGTTCCTTCTGAAACATCACGTCCCATCGCCTTTTGACCATTTCGTATCACTTTCAGCTGACGCAGAAAACGCGGGACAAATCGAAGTGCCATAGACAATACCAGTGAAAGTGCCGGTATTATTCTGCCAAACAAGTAAATAAATTTATCACTTGTCATCACTGTATTGTAGCAGGAAAACCACTGTATCACGATAAACATGACTGCACCAAGTACAAGGCCATAGACAAGCGCCTCCAGAGTGATCCAGTTACCGCTGCTTTCTATATAATAAAGCATCGTCACACCATAATGATTAAACATAGGATTCAGCAATGCTATGATCAGAAGTCCCGGAAGTGTCAGCAGCAATCCCTGCTTCAGGGTCTTTCGCCATCCATTCAGCAATCCTCCGTATACAAATGCACCCACATAAGAAATCCCAAGAAATACCGGATGCTGGTTAAACATTGTAAATAAAAGTGCCACCGCAAAATAAAAGAAGTTTAATAGCGGGTGGCACATGGAAAAGGAATCATTTTCCTTCATATTTATCTCCTACATCAGATCCAAGATTGCAGGTATATCTCCATTCAACCTTATCTCCATCTTTTAAATTGTAACTGGATGCTCCATAATTTGGATATTCACCATTCACACTGTACATCCATCCCGAATTCTTACCGCAATCGAATTCGTAAAGCTGATTGATTCCCTCCACATAATAACTTTTATACAAAGGGGTATATCTGGAAGCCATATGGATTCCTTTTTTTCCGCAGATCTGCTTCAGAACATCAAATGCAGTCTCTCCGCCTTTAAAAGAGACTTCTGTTTCTTTAAGGATCCATCCATCCGAAGGAACAAATTCTTTTTTTGTTTCTTTCAGATCTTCCATATTATCCAGAATGCTGGAACATTCAATGGAAATGGTACATTTTCCGTCTTTCCATTTCTTTCCGGCACCACACCCTGTCAGGCAGACAACATTTAATACCAACAGCATGCAAATCAATACCGAAATTATTCTTTTCCTTTTTACTGAGGCTGCCCTCTGTCCGATCTTATCCATCTAATTCCTCTGAAAGCTCTACATACTCTGTCTGAAAGCCATATTCCTGTGCATATGCATCGATTCTGCTGCCCTTCTGACATACAATCGTACAGCTTTTGTTAATGATCCACGGTCCGATTTCGTCAGGATCATGAAAAATCTCTATGCGCTCCAGTCTGCTGCATCCGTGAAATGCCCAGCGGCCAATCGTCCGCACACTTGTCGGTATATAAACAGTTCTGAGGTTTTTGCATCTGAAAAATGCACTGTCACCAATGATTTTCAGATTTGTCGGAAGCTCAAGTTCTTCTATTCCGCAAAAATAAAAAGCCTCTTCCCCAATCTCTGTCACCGAATTCGGTAAGTTGATTTCCTTCAGTTCTTTACAACGGTAGAATGCTCTCTTTTCTATGCTTTTGACTGCCTCTGGGAGACAGACTCTCTCCAGTTTCGTACAGGAGTCAAATATTCCCTCTGAAATCACTTTACATTTACTATTTTTTTCAAACTCAGCAACTTTCAGATTACTGCATTCCCGATAACACTGTGCTCCAATCCGTTCCAGATTATGTGGAAAAACTACTTTTCGGAGTCGTCGGTTCCCCGCAAATCCTCTTCTTTTTATTTCCACAAGACTTTCCGGAAACTCCACAGCTTTCTGGAACTGGCAACCCTCAAATGCCTGCTTCCCAACTACACGGCATCCTGCCGGAAGAGTCACTCCGTGCACTTTCCCATTATTCAGGAAACACTTATCTCCTATATAAATATATTCATCCGGTATCTCCCCCGCTGTACCGATTCTTCTGCTCCGCTCATTCTGCGCTGTATATGTACGGATATCATACCTTTTCTGATTCCATCCTGTTTCATCTACAACTCTTTCCATTTTGTATTTTCCCCTCTAAAGCAACAAAAACAGAGCCCCATCTCTACCCATGGGTCTCTGTCCTCTATACACCGTGTTTTCTCTGACTTGTACATTTATGCATACTCACAGAAGTCTGTCTTAAACTGTTCCGGCTTCACACCGGATTTTATTAAACTGATTTTTCCAAATCAGACCACGCCTGGTTATTCTTTTTTCCAAGTATACCACTTTGATAAATTTATGTCAATAAATGTGCGTTTTTAGTTTTCCTTTTTCTTCAGATTCTTCGTATTTTTTTCTACCATCTTGCGTGGCACCATGATCATATGTCCGCATCCCATACATTTCAGACGAAAATCAGCTCCCACACGCAGGATCTCCCACTCTTTGCTTCCACATGGATGTCCCTTTTTGAGCGTCACAATATCTCCAACATCATAGATAAGTCCCATGCTCTGTCATTCTCCTTATTTCTGATTTACTTTTATCTGTGAGAAAACCTGTCCGATCGGCTCTTTGATAAGAAGGTCCGCATTACGGTCTCTCGGCGTGGAAGATTTGTTGATCACAACAAGTGCCTCACCACGGAAGTAATCGATTAGTCCAGCCGCCGGATAGACTGCCAGAGAAGTTCCACCGATGATAAGTACCTGTGCCTGCGAAATAGCTCTCACAGATTCTTCGATCGTATCGTTATCCAGTCCTTCCTCATAAAGTACCACATCTGGTTTGATCATTCCGCCACACTCGCAACGTGGTACTCCTGTACTGTGTTTCATATATGCAAAATCGAAAGATTTTCCACAGCGCATGCAATGATTGCGGTAAACACTTCCATGAAGTTCCAGAACTTTCTTACTTCCTGCCATCTGGTGAAGATTATCAATATTCTGTGTGATGACCGCTTTTAGTTTGCCAGCCTCTTCCAGCTCTGCCAGTTTCAGATGAGCCGCATTCGGTTTCGCAGTATCACAGAGCATTTTATCCCTGTAAAATTTGTAAAATTCCTCCGGATGATTCAGAAAGAATGTATGACTCAGGATCGTCTCCGGTGGAAAATCATATTTCTGATGATACAGTCCGTCCTGGGAACGGAAATCCGGGATCCCACTCTCCGTCGATACACCTGCTCCTCCAAAAAACACAATGTTGTCATGCTGATCGATCAGTTCCTGCAGTTTCACGATTTTTTCATCCATGATCATCCCTCCTGTACAGTCACACTGTCTACCGATGCAGCATCACTGTTAGCACTTCCCGCATTCTCACCACTTCCGTCATCCTCGGCATTGACTCTTTTTCCCTGTACAACAAATCGTGTAGATTCATTTCCTGTACAGGTAGACAGTGTTACAATCTTATCTTTGATCGTCAGTTCAGTATCTTCTGTTTTAATATCCGAATAGCTCTTGATCTTTTTCAGATATTCTTCAAATTCCTCTCCAGGGCCTTTGAACAATGTATATGTGTCACTGTTCACTCCAGTCGTATATGCGGATATGATCTCATACCGATAATTCTTATCCGGAGTCAGAATCCAGAAGTATCTGTCATTGTTATACAGCTTTTCATCTTCCGTAAATTTCTTCAGATGTCCGAACATTGATCCATTTTTCATGTTATGTCCGTAGACCAGTGTATTACAGTCATTGAAATCTCTGCCATTTTCGTAATCCACAAAAATCGTTCCTGCAAAATTATAATTCTTCTCATAGGTCTGATGAAGATATGTCTGATTGTCCTTTCCCTGCACGATCGGATAACTGATATCCGGCAGTGCATCTACGTAGATCCAGCCAATCACATCCTCATTTATACTCTTCAGTTTTTCAAAATCAACATCAATTGGCGGTTTCGGCTGCGCGTCCGGTCCTGCTACTTCTGTACTGTCCGGATCACGTTCTGTAACCGCCATTTCTTCAATTGAATTGTACTCATTCGTTCCTTTTTTGTATTCTGTATAGATATGATACAGATTGTAGGCTGCATAACAGAACACTGCGATTGCCACAACCAGTGCTATCGTAAGAAGCACATCACTTTTCTTTTTTTTCTTCTGTTCAGGCTGTTCCTGTGTACTGTTCTTGTTTTCTTCCATAATCATACTCCTTAAAATGGCTTATTCTTATGCTGGAAACACATCCCCTCCAGTATGTACCTGCATGATCCATATTATAACATATCTACACCTGATTGCGTAAAATAATCTTTATTATTTGGAATACCTGTCATAAAATTTCCTATAACGAAAAAATGACTATGAGATTTCAGGCAAATATGATAAAATGAGTTCATTATCAGTTCAATCGGAGGTATATAATCAATGGCAAAAAAAAATCTTATCGTCGGACAGTCCGGTGGGCCGACTGCCGTCATCAACAGCAGTCTCTATGGTGTCGTTTCTGAAGGTCTTACCCATCCTGACACGATCGAACATGTATATGGTATGGTAAATGGTATCGAAGGTTTTTTAAATGACCGTATTCTTAATTTCGAAGAAGCTCTTCCGGGCGATAAACTCAATGGGCTTACTCATACTCCTGGTGCCTACCTCGGCTCCTGCCGTTATAAGCTTCCAGAATCTCTGGAAGATCCAGTTTACCCGGCTCTTTTTAAAAAATTTGAAGAATTAAACATCGGCTGGTTCTTCTATATTGGCGGCAATGATTCCATGGATACCGTCAGCAAGCTCTCTCGCTATGCCGCATCCATTGGAAGTCCGATCCGTGTGATTGGTGAACCAAAGACCATCGACAATGATCTGGTACACACCGATCATACACCAGGATTTGGAAGTGCCGCGAAATATGTCGCATCCACGGTTCGTGAGATTACAACCGATGCCAATGTATATGAAAAGAAATCCGTAACGATCATCGAGATCATGGGACGGCATGCAGGATGGCTGACTGCCGCAAGTGCACTCGCCCGCAAATACGATGGAGACAATCCGCTGTTTATCTATCTTCCGGAAGTTGCTTTTGATCAGGATGTCTTCCTTAAGGATCTGGAGAAAGCATTCGAAAAGAACTGTAACCTGATCGTATGTGTCTCCGAGGGAATCCATGACGCAGATGGTACTTTTATCTGTGAATATGACAGTTCTGTAGGAACCGATACTTTCGGTCACAAGATGCTTGCCGGATGTGGCAAATATCTCGAAAATCTGGTACGCAGCCGTCTCGGTGTCAAAGCCCGTTCCGTTGAACTGAATGTCAGTCAGCGTTGCTCTGCCTCTCTGATTTCTGCCACAGACCAGAAGGAAGCGATCGCTGCCGGAAGATTTGGTGTGCAGGCTGCATTAAATGGCGAGACTGGAAAGATGGTATCCTTTATCCGCGATACAGATGCTAATGACCATTACAAGATGATATGCGGACTGGAAGATGTCAACGCAATCTGCAATGAAGAAAAAACAGTTCCGCTTACATGGATCACTTCTGACGGACATGATGTCACAGAAGATTTCATCCGTTATGCCCGTCCACTCATTCAGGGAAATATTGAAGTTCCACTCGGCGAGGACGGACTTCCGGCTTTTGTATATCGTAAATAGTGTATTCTAGAAAAGACAGAAATGAATTTCCACTTTCGCCAAGTGGAATATCCATCTCTGTCTTTTTCATGACACAGTTTTTCTTTTCCTGAACCTTTAGTTTCAATTACTCCTGTTCAAATTCTTCATGATCCTGCTGGATCTTTTCTTTTACTTCTTTCTTTAATTCTTTTTCGTGTTTTTTTTCATCGCGGCTCTTCGGAAGAATAATATTCAGAACAACAGCGATCAGCGTTGCAAGCACCACCGGTGATTTTCCAAAAATAGTAGTTACCCAGTCCGGGAAACTGGCAAGTGCAGCAGATGCCTGAGAGACACCAACTCCAATTGCAGCGGCAAGTCCGACAATGGAAGAATTTCTGTAATCCATTTCTGCTGATGCAACCAGCTTCATTCCTGTCATAGCTATCGAAGCAAACACAGAAACAGTTGCTCCTCCGAGTACACATTGCGGAATAGTGGTAAGAAGTGCCGAAAATTTCGGTACGATTCCGGCAACTCCAAGAATTGCTGCAGCCAGTCCAAGTACCCAGCGATTGATAACTTTAGTCGTTGTTACGATACCAACATTCTGACTGTAAGTCGCTGTCGGAAGTCCTCCGAGCAATGCCCCCAGAATATTTGTCACGCCATACGCCATGATGCCGTTCTGCAGTTCTCTGTCCTCCGGAACTCTGTCCATTGCTCCAATCGTTGTCGCAGAGTAATCTCCGATGGCCTGTACAGAATTAATGGCAAACAGAAGCCCGATCGCAACGCATGCAGAAATCTCAAAATGGATTCCAAAATGCATAAACTGTGGAAGCTGAAATACTTTTGCTTCTCCGACACTTGAAAGATTTACCATTCCAAAAGGAATCGACACCACATATCCTACGAGAATACCGATCAGTATCGAAGCAAGCTTCAGGATTCCCTTTCCAAAATGATTCAGTGCAGTAACAACGGCAAGAGTCAGAAAAGCAACCACCCAGTTCTGCCATGAACCATAATCAGGGTTACTTGTTCCGCCCGCCATATAGTTAATTGCTGTCGGATACAGGGAAAGTCCAATGGTAAAGACAACTGTTCCTGTGATCAGTGGTGGAAAAAATACCCGGATTTTTTTTACCAGGATTCCCATAACAAAAGCAACAATGCCACCTATGATCTGCGCACCAAGAATCGAACTGATTCCATAACCTTCTGCAATTGCCTGCATACTTGGTACATAAGCAAAACTTACCCCCATGATCATCGGCAGTCCTGAACCTAAAGTAAAACCATTCTTCTTTCCAATCGGAAAAAGCTGAATCAGGGTTGACAATGCGGATACAACCAGAGATGCCTGTATCAGGATAACTCTGTCTTTTGCACTCAGGCTATTTCCGCCAACAGCACCTGCCACAATGATTGCCGGTGTTACACATCCTACGATCATGGCAACGACATGCTGCAGTGCCAGCGGAAGTGCTTCCTGAAACTTCGGGATACCATTCAGTTCAAAAATACTACCTCTTTTCATGATTCCTCCTGCCCGGTTTTCAATATTGTTTTCTCATCTGTGTATTGAAAATCCTTTTTCTGACTGTAATTGCTCGAACAGTCTTATTTTTTTAGTAATTATAACAAATTTAAGGCTTAAAAACAATTCGTAAGCCTTAAATATTTTGCTGTCATAGATACTAAAGTTTACTGCCTTTTTTTGTATACTTTTTCTCAATACTCAAATTAGCTAAACAATATTTAACCAATCCTATCTTTTCACGTCAGCAACTCAAACGTATGATACAAGTCTACTCTGCCATATCCCCACTCCGGGTTGGGATAGACCTCCCCAGCCTCTCGCACTGCACCTCTGCTCAGATAGTGTTTTACACTGTTTCCAGTAAAATATGGCTCATTTCCCCGGACCAGTGCCCACTCAAAAAGGAGTGCTGCGATCCCCGCCGTCTGTGCGGCTGCAAGACTTGTTCCGGTAGCCGGTGCAAACTCCTTTCCCGGACCGATTGAAGCCGTCAGAATTCCTACCCCTGGAGCAGCAAAATCGGGTTTTACGATATTTTCTGCATTGTATCCACGGCCTGCCTGAATGAACAGGCTGTTATCCCGATGCTGATATGCTGTGACGGTCATCGCATCTTCAGTATCTCCAGGAGCAGTGACCGTATAATCCGGTGATGACTGCAAAAAATAGGTTTCATCAGAAATCATCCCTCTTACCGGAAGCCATATATGAAACCTGCTTTTTCCCGGTATTTTCTCTTCCACCAGAAACTTCCAGATTCCCGATGCTGGATGCTGAAATCGAATAAAGATCAGCGTGTTTCCTGTTCTTCTTTCAATTGGCACATAATTCACCAGTACTTTTGTTTCTACAAATACAAAAGACAGTTCCTGCGTTCTGTTCTTTAAAGATGTGCTGACTGACAGTTTTTCCCCTGTCGGTGACTGAATCGTCATATAATAAGAACCGGGAGAGTCCCCCCAGAATTCTGTCATAAATCCTCTGGTACTCTCCCGGTCACCAACTCGTAGTTCTACAGTATCTTCTGTATCATTCGGTCCAAATTCTCTCAAATAATGGTGTCTGGCCGTTCCTTCATTTCCGGCAGGAACAGATACTGCGTTCTGTGTAAATGCTGCAATACTATTTATATATTCATTCAAAGGCCCTTCTCCCTGATGTGCCCCCATACTGGTTCCAAGGCCTATACAAATGGAAAGTGGCATCTGCTGTTCCTGGGCGATGCGCAGCACATAAGAAATTGCCAGCATAATATCATCTTCCTGAAAAATATCAGTATCACGCGGTAAAAGATAAAAATCCCGAAGATAATTTTTTGCCTGCTTCAGCTTCACAATTACAAGTTCTGCCTCTGGCGCTGCCCCGCAAAAATTTTCTTTTTCGATACGATATCCGGCAGCCGTTGCTGCACTTCTCGTCCCATGTCCATTTGTATCACTGGAAGGCACGATTTCCCATGGATTTTCTGATGCAAGCGCCTGTTCAATCTGTTGTCGGCTGAACTCTCTTCCAAACGGAATTCTGCCATCCGCTCCCCCTTCCAGTGTCTGATCCCAGATACTTAAGATCTTACTTTGCGCACCATTATGAAATGCCGGATGAAGATAATCGATTCCAGAATCAATGACCGCAACCAAAGTTCCCTTTCCCTGCAATTTGAGATATGGATGGTTATGCAGTCTTGTCACACCAGATGCACTCAGTACACCTGTGTCCATATATGTATAGCACCGTGGTATGGATGAGTAGGAATAACTACTCAGTTCCAGTTCCGGCACTTCCTTCATCGGTACATACAAAATCCCGAACAGATCATTTACGATCTGAAATGTCTCATCAGACTCGTAATCAAAACCACCCTGTGTATTCTGTTTATATCGGATAATAAAATTTTCATACTGTTGATTCTGTGCCGGTACAGGCATTATACTCACGCTCCGGTCATTTCGGTCTTCCTTACTAACCTATGGCCGCAGACTATTTTTTATACTGATAAAATCAAACTCAAAAATCCGTATTTCTGATTTAATCTGCCTTCTTTGATCTGACTGCCAGTATCACGATACCTGCTACCAGGATAAACAAACTGATAAACTGCGAAGTAGAAAGCATTCCCACACTTCCCCGAATCAGATCACCCCGGAAAAATTCCAGGACAAACCTGCCGATACTGTAAAAGATCAGATAACAGGCGGCCACCTGTCCATCCTTTTTTTTATGCTGCGCAATATAAAGAAGGATTCCAAAATGCAGAAAATCCAATATACTGGAATAAATCTGTGTCGGAATCAGCGCCACATGATTCGGTGCAAAATCTGAATTCTGAAATGTAATAGAAAATATGCTATTTGTCTCACGACCATAGCAGCAGCCTGCCAACAGGCATCCGATCCTTCCAAATCCCTGCGCAAGTGCCACAGATGGCATCACCAGATCAAAGTATTTCCAGAAATCTGTTTTTTTGATATAGCAATACAGACAACCCGCCAGAATCCCGCCGATAATACCTCCATACACAACAAATCCATCTGAAATTGTATCCAGAATATAATGTGGATCCTGCACAATACTTCTCCATTCCGTGATCCAGAATAAAATTTTTGCACAGAACAGTCCTCCCAGCAGGCACCAGATCACTAATGAAAAAACATGGTCCCGGTCCAGCCTCTGTCTCTTTGCTCTGTAATCTGTAACGATCCAGGCAGCAATCACACCCAGTGCGATCATAAAGCCATATCCATATACCGTCAGTGGTCCTATAGTAAACAGTTCATTTCTCATATATCCTGTCTCCTCTCCCGGATCTGCGGAAAGTATTTTTTCCACAATTCAAGAAGTTTCTGATTCGCCCTGTCATTCAATAGATTTCTCTCGCATGCATCAGGATCACATTCTCCACAGATATCCATTCCCAAAATCTGCTGTTGTTGCAGCACGATTTCCAGAAACTTTTGAAGTTTCTCAAGGCTCATATCACCCTGGCTCCATGTTGTTGACGCATCTGCTGTACACAGCACATCTTTATCCACGGAAATATACATTGGAAGATCTGCACGCAGATTCCTGAAAAATGTATTCTTTTCCTCACCTGTCATTGCCAGCAACTTTTCTCTGGACAAAAACTGTACTTTCTGCTGAAATTCCGGTTCAACCTGCGTATAGGCCTCTTCATCCGGTCCAACAAGAATTACCTCTTGCAGCATCGGTACTTCTTCCAAAGATGCCGCAATCCATCCACCACAGGATAAAAGGCCTCCAAAGGCCGGCAGTTGCATATCCGTATGATTATCAAATACCAGAAGCCGGAATGGATGTTCCATCTTTGACAGCCACAGCCGGCTTACATAATGATAATTTCCTGAATCAATGAAATGTATACCATTTCCCGTATAGTTCTTTATATCATCCAGTATCCGGTTTTGCGCTTCCTCATCACAGTAACAGTTACTTCCCGGTAAATCCTGTACCTCCAACCAGGATATATCTTCCTGCATTTCTGCATGGTTCCGGTAAAACTGCTGTTCTTTGTAAATTCCGGAAAAATTCATGATCACAATTTCATTGTTCTCTGTTCTGTTTTGTTCTTTATTAATAGTCTTATTTTCTGCCATAGAAACATCTTACCATGAAAATGCAAAAAAAGGAACCAGTGTCTGGAGACACTGATTCCTTTATTCTTTTCTACCTTATAAAAAGTGTACTTCTCAGGCTTTGTTAACGGATCCGAAAAGTTCCATTTTTTCTTTAACTGTAGCTTTGATTGCTTCAGTTCCTGGAGCAAGAAGTTTACGTGGGTCAAATCCTTTACCCTGCTCGTCCTTGCCTTCTTCGATATATTTACGTGTAGCTGCTGCGAATGCAAGCTGGCATTCTGTATTAACATTGATCTTGGATACACCAAGGTCGATTGCTTTCTTGATCATGTCTGCCGGGATACCTGTACCACCGTGAAGTACAAGTGGCATATCTCCTGTCAGCTTCTGGATAGCATCCAGTGTCTCAAAGCTCAGACCTTTCCAGTTAGCCGGGTATTTACCGTGGATGTTACCGATACCTGCTGCAAGGAAGTCGATACCAAGATCTGCAACCATCTTGCATTCCTTAGGATCTGCACATTCACCCATACCTACTACACCATCTTCTTCGCCACCGATAGAACCAACTTCTGCTTCCAGAGACATTCCATGCTCTGCAACGATCTTAACCAGTTCTTTTGTTTTTTCTACGTTCTCTTTGATCGGATAATGGGAACCATCAAACATGATAGATGTGAAACCGGCTTCTACGCATTTCAAGCATCCTTCGTAGCTGCCGTGATCCAGGTGAAGTGCAACCGGAACTGTGATATTGAGTTCCTCGAGCATTCCTTTCACCATACCAACAACAGTCTTATAACCTGTCATGTATTTTCCTGCACCTTCGGATACACCAAGGATAACCGGAGAGTTGAGTTCCTGTGCTGTAAGCAGGATTGCTTTTGTCCACTCAAGGTTGTTAATGTTGAACTGACCTACTGCATAGTGACCAGCTTTTGCTTTTTTCAACATTTCTGAAGCGTTTACTAACATGATAAATTCCTCCTAATCTTTTTGGGCGGTATTACCAAACCCAAATTATAAGTCTAGTTTAACAGATTAAATCTGTTTCGTCTACTATAATCGTGCAAAAAAACTGTATACATTGTTACAATTTTCACGAACCCGTACTTCTGTGATATTCTCGTGTCAGTCTGGTGAGTATTTCGTCCATATTTGTCTTATTCACCACCAGCTCCGGTGTTTTGGAAAACTCCTGAAGTCTCTCTCGGATATTCTGCAGAACTTCCTTCTCTGTCCCTATTGATTTTGCCATTTTTTCATATTCTGAAGATGTTCTTGTCATTCCAAAAGCGATCAGATAAGCTTCCAGTGCCTCCCGGCTCCTGCTTCCCTCGTATGCTTTTCGAAAATACTCTGTAGCTTTTTCCATCTGAAACAGATAACTGTAAGCACAGCCAAGATTGTGGTACACTTTTTCTGTCATCCCCTCACGGATTTCCTCAAGATCTTCCCTTTCCAGAAGATTCTGGTAAACCTGTATCGCATGTACATACATTTCATTCTCCATTAATGCATCTGCCTTCTGTTTCTCACGCATTGCCGGAGTTTCTTCATTCATCTTCTGCAGACGTACATTCAGTTCTTTCAGTTCTTCATATGTCAAATAATTGATTTCTTTAAATACCGGATAAACAATATCTTCCGCACTTGCAAATTTGCTGATCTTGGAACGAAGTTTGGCTGCCAGTGCCGGAAGTTCCAGTTCCTCCTGTATCCAGCTGCACAATCCTTCATTCATGATCGTCTGGTCGATCAGATACAGATTATGATACAGATAATAGCAGAGTTCTTCAATGGAATACACATTGGTACTGATATTTTCTATGAAATAAGGCAGCTTTGCCCGTTTTGTCTGACACAGTATATATCCGCTCACTTTGTCTCCTCCTGCCATCTGGTCGTTTCTGTCCACTCTTTGCCACTTGATGGAAACATCTCACCAAATCCAAGATCCTTTACTGTAACCCTGCACTCATCCTGTGAAGTATACTGCAGATTCACACCAAGTCTCGTTGTCCGCTCTGGTCTCTCCGGCAGCCCCGGCAATGCCATTGCGATCCGTTTCTTTTTTGCCTCGCCCATTGTATCTACAATAAAAACAAGTTCCTTCGTTCCATCCAGGATCAGCTCGACATATGCATTACTTTCATACCAGTTTCTGCCTGATTCGATCAACGGATAATAAGCCGGTGCTCCCATGACACGCAGTTCCATTCCAACATCAGAAAGTACCAGCGAACTGCTCATATAACGATAGTCTTTCAGGTCATGATTGATCACCCGTTCTGCTCCTGCGCTGCAGGCTCCTCTTGCAAACAGGTTATTTCCATAAAAAACTTTTCTTCTCTGATAACATAACAGCTTCACAGATTTCTGTGCCCATTCCTGGTCAAATCCCTCTCCATTGATCTGAATACTGGAATACAATTCTTTACCAAGTGTATTCTTGATAAATGTATAGAATTCTGCATCCCGCTCCTCTACCTTCGCACTCAGAGTCGTTGTAACAGGCTCTTCCAGATGTACCAGTACCGGTCGTGTTCCTGAATTCATGGACATGCGTCGAAAACTTACCTTCTGCTGTTCAAAGCTGTACCAGCCTACACTTCTGTTCCAGGTTTCTATCTTCTGTGTCATAACATAATAATAAAAACTCTCTTCATAATCCAGAAGAATCGTACGTTCTTCCGGGATTCCCAGTTCTCTGCATGCCCGCTGAAGATTTTCTACCTGTACAGCATTCAGACTGTCCATGGCAATCGACAGACTCCGGATGTTTTTTTCTACTTCCGCAATCCCTGTAAGTTTCAGCATCTCATGCAGATAATGTGCAAGAAGCTCCCATGCTTCTTTTTTTTCACCTCCAACCGCTACCGGTCCGTTCTGTGCTGATATCTCATAAAGGTTTCCAGCGAGAAATCCACCTTTTTCTCTTGCAAAATATTCTGCTTCCAATCCCGCACAATATGTCTTGCGGTCTGGGCGCAGGCAAAGACAGGTCGGCATTTCAAACTGGCTGCTTCCCACTTTTACGGGAAGTGAACGCGGTTCCTCTGCCTTGCGGTCATAATAACAGATCTGAGAATATTCTTTTCCAAAATCAATTCCTATTATCAAGTCTCTTGTTTCATTCATCTTCCGCTTTCCTTCTCTATGCTAAACATGTTTTTCACATACTGTTCCTGTCTGAGATAATCTTTCAGACTGTCTGTCACTTCCTGCGTTTTGTCCAGTCTTCTTGCAGACAACATCTGATTCAGCATCTGATACTTGCTTCCAGAGGCACCCTCGACTTTTTTCATTGAAACGCTGCGTTCCGAAGTCTTCTTTGTATTGTCTTTATCTCCCTCATCGATCTGGAAATAATACTGCAGTGTCTCCCCGTAAAACAAAGTAAATGTCCTTACAAATATGCCCTGATACATTTCTTTCAAAGGTTCGCATTTATATGCTGTCTCTGCTCCAAGTCCGGTATCCAGTCTGTAAAACAACGTAACCTTTGCCCCAGGTACTGCACGACATTCCACAAATGTTTTGTCATCCAACTGATATGGACTCAAAAGTTCCGGTGAGAGTTTGCGGAAAAACGCAAATTTCAGATTTTCTTTTGCACACTCTTCCAGTATGCTCTGTGCTATTCCCACATATTCCGGTTTTGGATCTTTTTCTCTGGAAATTTCCTGCAGAAGCGCCAGTCTGCAGATAAGATTAACCGGCCACTTACTGGTAAATGCATATTCCAGCCTGCTTCTGATGAACGTACTCATTGTATATTCTCTGACAAAAACACCATAAGAAACCAGTGTAAGGTATGCTCCTGTGATTCGTTCTTTTCCGGACTGCTTCACATAAGATTCCAGTACAGCTTCCCCCTCTTTACGGTAATCTTCCGTAAAGATCAGAAGACTTAAGATTCTTTCTTCCAGATCATACGTATCCATTTCGAATCCTCTGGCACTCTTCCATATCGAAATAAGTTCATCCAGTGGTCCAAACCGATACAGCATAAGATAATGCAGGATCACTTCATCATATTTACCCTTCCGGTAAACCTCGGATGCCAGTGCCAGAAGTTCGTCATCTTCTGCCATGTCACTTTTCAGGATCATCCGGCTTGTCATCTTGAGAAGGCAGCTCAGATCCAGTCCTTCATAACCAAATTCTTCTACAATCACCATTGCCTGACGAAACATTCTTCTGGTGATCAATACTTCAAGCAGTGTCGTACGGTCAACCTGTGCATACTGACGGAAATCCATTTTTTCAAGATATTTATCAAGCTTCTGATCCTGAACATTCGCAGCATAGTAATCCAGAATCTGTTTTCTTACAGAATTTCTATACTCTTCTGTACAGTCCTCAAGTTCTGCCAGACTCTGAAAATACTCCAAATTATCCGCATTCAGCGTTGTCGATTCGCAATAATACAGCAGAAGTCCCCGTTCTCTGACTCCCAGTTCCAGAAGTTCCGGTACTGCCTTGCTTTCATCTGTGAGCTTTGTAAGATTGTATGGGATTGTAGAAACATAACGTCTCTGCTTATCATCCTGGAACAGGATCACCGCATCATCTGTATAGATTCTCGGATATGCAATTCCTTTATTGCAAGGGTAGATTTCTTCCTCTGCAAACTGACTGTGCCGCACGATCACCTGTCGGATTTTGCTGTCATCACAGTACAGACGATAGGTAAACATCTTCGGAGCGATTGCTTCTCCATCTTCAGCACTTACCGGATCAAACAGGAATTCCTGATACAGGATCGCATAATTTTCATCCATCTGTCCTTCTCTGAGTTTGCGATAGGCAAACCGTTCCAGATTATCCTTATAATTTTCATATGTTTTCGGATCTTTTTCTTTAAATGCAATCACACTCGCATATACATAAGCCTTGCGTGCATCACCAAGTGAATTGTCATTGTACGCAAAATACATCAGAAGCGGCTTCGGCAGCTGTCTTCTATATGTAATATCCATGGTTTCCACATAATATTCAAATAATCTGGTGATACGTAATCCTCTGCTTACCGCAAGCGAGAACCATTTGAAATATACCGGTCTGCGTGGTTCCCCCTTCATGATATATTTGCAGACAGCCTCCAGCACATCATCTGATGAAAATTTCTCATATCCGGCTGCAAGCGCCTGATACAGACTTCCATAGAATCTTTTTTCATATCCGGAGAGATATGCCATACGCATCACAAGCTCTTCGGTAAGCAGATCATGTTTACCAGCATAGCAGAATACCTGCATCCAGAACGGGGTAAGACGATGAAGCAGAGAAACATCCTCACTGATCATCTTCCAGGCTTCTATATAAAGAAGCGGACTTGTACAGCCTTTTTCATATAGTTCTTCCATCATGAACAGTACTTTCGATGGTGTGGTACGATATGTACTGTCAAGTTGAAGCAACAGCCACAAAAGCTGGAAACTGTCCTCTTTCTGCCTGAAAAAATTCTGCAATTTCCATACTGCCTGTCCCCGATCCTTATACAAACCGGTCACTGTACAGAGATAGAGATAAGTTCCGGCTGTTTCCAGTTCTTCTCTTGTAAATTCTTTACCGTGAAAATTCTTGAGGATTTTTTTTGCCACATCATCTTTTCCGTCCAGATGTGCCATATATGCCTCCAGAAACTGGTACTCCGGATATTCGCAGCCTGCTTCCCTCAGCTGATTTAATTCAAACCCTGCATTTTCTTTCCATGTCTGAAAATTGATCCTGTTTTCCTGATATTCAAGATAATCCTTCACAAGTGCAAGTTTGTGCCTTTTTTCTTCTCTGTGTACATCAATATGAATGCGCGCTCCCCTCGATGCAAGGACATGATACGTCAGTTCCTGATACGGACTTCTTACAATGATCTCGCCTATGTGATTTTCTCTTTTTAACTGATCTGCATGAACAAGATAGTTGATCTGAACACTGCTTCCAATAAAATCCTCATCCGTTATCACATGACGCTCTGGCTCCAGGAACTCCCCCTTTGTCTCGATCTCAAGGCGAAGATGTCCCCATCCGCTTCTGTGTATCTCAAAAGATTCCTGCATATCTTCTTCTACATTATAAAATTCTGCTGCGGTAGTTTTTAAGGATACGGAAACAGGATCTTTTTCCTTCAGACTGATCAGAAATTCCTCCAGATGCTGATAAGTTACTGGCTGTCCGGATAGACCTGCATACAACGCTTTCTGCTTTTTGTCTGCTTTCCTGAACATCATACAAAAATCTTTTTCGGTAAAAAGATGATAAGCTTCTCGAAAATCTTTTCTGGCAATCTCGCAAAATGTCTGCATATCATCAACTTTTCCTACAGAACTTATGATTTCTTCTTTTATTGCCTCAATTGCAAACGGAAGCTTGTACTCTCCTATGCTGGAAGTCACACAGAGCCAGCCTCTGCATATATCACCAGCCTGCATTCCCACTGCGTCAATTCCATAAGGCAGCCGTACGGTTGTACCCGAAAACCGACTGTTTCCCGGAACAAATCTTCGATCTGAGGAAGTAATATATCCCTGTATCTTATCATTGTTCTCCGTTCCAAGATACAGCTCCCCCTGTGTAGTCGTTCCTGCTTTGATCTTTATCTCCAGTTTTTCTTTTGAAAAAAGGAGTTCCGGCTGATCATATTTGAATTTTCCATTGAGTATCTGTTCTATCTTTTTTTTCAAAATAGTTCACCTGATTATCCTTGAAAGTGTATTTTTCTCATATAAAATTTATTATACACTACATCCTGAGGATACGCAAATCATATAATTTTATGGGAAAAGCACGTTGCTCCAGCCTCTGACATATTCTATATAGAAGCCCCTTTTGAGGTGGATATTTGAAAACTTTTCAGAAACCTTTGACCGCAGCAGAGGAACGGCTCTGCCTCAGACGCTGCCAGGAAGGGGATCCGGAAGCAAAACGTATTCTGATCGAACGTAATCTTCGTCTGGTTGCCCATGTTGCAAAAAAATATCAGGGAAACGGAGAAGAACTGGAAGATCTGATCTCTATCGGTACGATCGGACTGATCAAGGCTATTTCCACCTTCAATTCAGAACGTTCTGCCAGGCTGTCCACTTATGCCGCCCGCTGTATTGATAACGAACTTCTTATGATGCTGCGTGCAAGAAAGAAATGTTCACGTGAAGTTTCTCTTTATGAACCGATCGGAACAGACAAAGAGGGAAATGAGATCAGTCTGCTGGATATTATCGAAAGTCCGCCGGTGGATATCGTAGAAGAATATTCTACCCGTCAGGATATACGATTTCTTTTTTCTTCTATGAAGGATATCCTGACACCAAAAGAATACCAGGTCATCTGCTGTCGTTATGGACTGTTTGAAAACAACGAAATGACACAGCGTGAAATCGCCGATCAGCTTCATATCAGTCGTTCCTATGTCTCCAGAATCGAAAAAAACGCATTAAAAAAATTAAAAACTCTCTTCGGTTGATTTTCTGTCAGAAATACTCTAAAATTAGAAACAGACTGAGATGTCTTCAGTCGGAAGGAGGTTTTCTTTTCATATGACAGATACAACTGAACGATCAGGCTTTGTATATATGCACAAACTATTGAAACAACTGCTGATTCTTCTGCTCTGTACTGTTTTGATCGGAACAGGTTTTGCACCCACTTCGGTCTCTGCAGCCTCACGGCCTGTAACGATCAGCAGCTGTAAGATTTCAGGAAAAAGCAAAGTCCGCGTAACCGCTGTCACGGCAAATCCACGTAAAATATCCGGATCTCGCTGTTACCTTTTTGCACTGACTCCGGGCATGTCGGCCAGACCAGTAGCATCCTGTAAAAAATCAAAAAAAATGACATTTACCTGTAAATTAAATTCCGGTGGTGTCAACCTTCTGAATTCCGGTTTTGCTGTCGCTTCTCGGAATTCCAGTGGGAAATATACCTATATCAGCACACGCAGATTTATTTCCAACCCCGGTGCACTGGCCAAATATCGATATCGTTTTCCAAAGTCCATCTCCAAAAAGGGACTTCAGGTCAATGCTGACATGATGGAAGATGCGGAAGAACTGAATGTACGAAATTCTGTGATCAATATTGATTTCAGTCAGCTGATCGCACCACCGGCACTTCAAAATTCCAGGTACTCTTACTCCTGGAAATACCAGGGACAAACTTACTGGTTTGTAAAAGATTCTGTCTCTTATTACGACAGACAGCTGCTTGCACTGAATTCCACTTCATCTGTAAATTCTGCTGTTCTGCTTCTGAGTTGGCGCAGTGACCTGACCAGCCTGATCTATCCACAAGGACGCCAGCAGGGACATGCTTTTTATGCCTGGAATACCAAAGACCGTTCTGCGAGAAAGCAGCTGCAGGCAACACTGAATTTTCTGGCCAGACGTTACAGTACTTCCACAAAAAAATACGGACAGATTTCCAACTGGATCATCGGAAATGAAGTCAATAATTACAACACTTATAATTACGCCGGTTCCCAGACACTGAGACAGTATTCTCAGATTTATGCAGATCAGTTTCGTCTTGCCTATAATACACTGGTCAGTGTTTATTCTAATGCAAGAGTTTATATTTCACTTGATCATCTGTGGAATACAAATTATGTGAATGGAACCTTTGCTTCACGAAAAATGCTGGATTCTTTTGCTTCAAAGATACGTGCCGGTGGAAATCTGCAATGGAACCTTGCATATCACCCATACAGTTCTCCACTGACAGAGCCTCGTTTCTGGGCGAATACAAACGGGCAGCTCACCAAATCACTTACAACGCCTGTGATCAATATGGGAAATATCCGCCTGCTGACCAGCTATATACGTCAGAAATATGGTTCAAAAACAAGGATCATTCTGTCCGAGACCGGTTATACTTCTGTTCAGAGAAAACACAATGTTGAAAATCTGCAGGCAGCTGCGGTTGCCTACAGTTACCTTCTTGCTGAATCAGATAATATGATCGACTCACTGATCATTCATCGTCAGATCGACCACAAAGAAGAGATCAAACAGGGACTGAATCTTGGATTATGGACAACCGACGCCAGATCTGCTGATTTTGAATCTGCCAACACAAAGAAAAGATCCTGGAGTGTCTTTAAATATATGGACAGCAGTCGTTCTGCTTCCGAAACCGCATTTATTCCATCCACGATCGGTGTCAGCAACTGGAAATCGCTGATCCCTTCATACAGTTCCAAACTCTATAACAAATCAAACTGTACCATCGGAGCACTTGAACAGGTAAATGCATATCGCCGCGGTGCTTCCATATATCAGAGCTGGTCTCCTTATGGTGCTGTTACAACTTCACATAAAACAGGAAATACCTTTACTGCTCTTCATGATATCCGCCGAAACAAAAACAGTTTATGGGGATTCTCACAAAAAATGAAACGCAGTCTTTCCTTTAAATCATATCCAAATTTCTGCACAACGCTCCGCGCAAGTGGTGCACAGAATGGATATGTACAGATCAAATTGCGCTTTTACAGTGGAAAACATATCTTCGAATGTGCCAGAATTGTACCTGCTGATCAAACTGTCCGTTTAAAAACGTCTCTTGCGAAATGGAAATATCGCAGTAAAGTAACTAAAATTCAGGTTATGGCAGCCCCTGTAAATGGTAGTCAGTGGAACGCCAACGCTCAGCTTGTTATGAATGCCCCTGTGCGCAGTCGCTAAATTTTTCATTAAATAAAAAAAGAGCAGATATCACTTCTCATGAGGATATCTGCTCTCTTTTTATTCTAAGTTCTGTTTTACAGATTCGTCTGTATTTTATGCCTCGGCCCTTCGAAGGAGATCATACTTTTCAATCTCTGTTCCAAGGTCTACGGCAAGTTTCTGCTGCGGATGCGGTGCACTTTCTACAGAATTTCCATCTTCATCATAGATTGCACGAACGGTTGCTGTGATATTTCTGCCATCCGGTTTCATGATCTCAATCATCTCACCAACAGTAAACTTATTTCTCTGCGTAATATGTGCGAAACCATTTTCATCAACTTCTTCTGCATATCCCAGATAAGTATATTCTTTTACATACGTATTGTTGTCATAAATCTGCGTATGTTCATCTGGTTTGCCATAAAAGAATCCTGTCGTAAACTGACGGTACGTACAATTGGAAATCTGTTCCTGATACCAGGACATATTTGCCTTATATTTTTCCGGAGCCTCCATATAATCATCAATTGCCTTGCGATAAGTTCTTGCAACAGTTGCCACATAAAGAGCAGTCTTCATGCGTCCTTCAATCTTCAGGCTGTCGATACCACTGTTCAGGATATCATCCATATGCTCTACCATACAGAGATCCTTGGAGTTGAAGATATAAGTTCCTCTCTCATTCTCAAATACCGGCATATATTCACCAGGACGTTTTTCTTCCACAATAGAATATTTCCAACGACACGGATGTGTGCATGCCCCCTGATTCGCATCTCTTCCAACCAGATAATTGCTGAGCAGGCATCTTCCGGAATAAGAAATACACATTGCTCCATGAACAAAAGTCTCGATTTCCATATCATCCGGAATATGTTCACGGATCTCACGGATTTCTTTCAAAGAAAGTTCCCTTGCCGTTACGACACGTTTCGCGCCGAGCTTATACCAGAAACGGTATGTCTCATAGTTTGTATTGTTTGCCTGTGTACTGATATGGCATTCTATTTCCGGACAAATTTCACGGGCATAGGTAAAAATTCCCGGATCTGCAATGATCAGTGCATCCGGTTTCAGTTCTTTCAGCTCCTGCAGATATTCTCTGACTCCCGGAAGGTCGTCATTATGCGCCAGAATATTTACTGTCACATAAACCTTTACTCCATGTTCATGTGCAAACGCAATTCCCTCTGCCATATCTTCATGTGTAAAATTCTTGGCTTTTGCGCGGAGGCCAAATGCTTCTCCACCTATATATACCGCATCTGCACCAAATACAACGGCTATTTTCAGTACTTCAAGACTGCTTGCAGGTACCAGTAACTCTATATTTCTCATGCTTCCTCCTTAACGCTCAAAGACACGCCGTCTCCCAGCGGAATAATACTTGTCATAAGCTGTGGATGGTGTTTCAGTTCATACAAATACTCTCTCATACGCTTGTAAATCGTACGGTTTCTTCGTTCCACAAGATAATGGGATTCAATCAGCTCGCCCTCCTGAAGTACGTTATCTGACATCAGGACTCCGCCCGGGGCAAGCAGCCGCACCACATCCGGCAACCAATGAATATACTGTCCCTTGGCCGCATCCATAAAAATCAGATCATATGATCCCGAAAGTTCTTTCAGAATTTGCCCTGCGTCTCCTTCCAAAAAGGTAATCTGCGACTCACGGCCGGCTCTTCGGAAATTCTCCCTTGCCTTTGGAATTCTCTTTTCATAATTTTCAATCGTTGTGATATGCATTTCAGGCTGACTGTACTCACACATAAGAAGTGTGGAGAAGCCAACGGCTGTCCCCACTTCCAGAATACGCTGCGGCTTCTTAAGTGCCAGCAGTGTCTTTATAAAGCTCTGCATCTCCTTACGAATGATCGGAACTCCCTCAGACAACGCAGAACACTCCAGTTCATCAAGAAATGGAGTGTTCCCTGCATCAAGGGAATTAATAAACGTACGCATTCTCTCTTCTACGATCACGAAGTTGCTCCTTCCTGCTCTGCATCACCTGCAAGAATTCCCATGATCCTGTTTGGTGTATAGGCAGTACTGAGTAGATATGTGCCTGGTTTCATTTTCCCACTGTAATTTGAAAGTTTTTCCTGTACCCAGAACACCAGCGTATCCTCGATCAGTCCTTTACTCTTTAATGTCTTTGCGATATCATAACTTGTTGCATCTTCTTTGATCACAACAGTTACTTCCTGTCCTTCTCCCGGGTTCATCGCCTGCTGGTTAAAAACGTTATACCCAAACTGGTAGGTAACCTTACCGATCCAGATCACGAGGACAGCCACACAAACATACAAAGCTATTTTAAAAAATCCTCCTGCAACGATCACTCCAGCCGCACCTACCCGGTCTTTGGTATCTCCCATATCTGCTCCTTTCTGTGTACTGATTATATCTCATCAAACTGCACTGCTCAGATTTCCGGCACCTTGATCTCAATTCCATCTGTCAATGTCTTACAAATCTGCTGCATCATCCTGCAAAGTGCCAGTTCCGCATCAAGATAAGCATTTACCTCCGGATTTCTTCGAAGTTCTGCTGATTCTCGTGCCAGCTGTTCCGCATCCTGAAGCAAATTTCCTCTTTCTTCATTCTGAAGCCGGAAGTTATCTGACCGGAAATGCTGCACTCTCGAGACCAGTTCCGGATTTTTTTCCAGGATTGCCTCCTGTTTCTTGTAAGTTCTGTACACATCGCTCTTCTGGATAGAATTCAGAAGAAGATGAATGTTTCTGTTTACAGCATCCATGTTATTTATGCCTCCATAATGATCGGCAGGATCATCGGACTTCTCTTTGTTCGCTTCCACAGGAAATCACTGAGTGCATCTTTTACTGTATTCTTGATCTTGCCCCAATCTGTAATGTTACGTTCCAGACAGGAATCTAACGCATTTTCTACGACTTCTTTTGCATCTTCCATCAGATCCTCGGACTCTCTTACATAGACAAATCCTCTGGATACAATATCCGGTCCGGCAAGAACCACATTGCTGTGGCGTTCAAGTGTCATAACAACAATCATGATACCATCCTCTGACAGATGCTGACGGTCACGAAGTACGATATTACCGACATCACCAACCCCCAGACCATCTACAAAGATCGCACCTGTATGAACAGAGCCGGTAACTGCTGCACTGTTTGCATCCAGCTCCAGAACATTACCGGAAGCAAGGATAAAGATATTCTCTTTCGGAATACCAAGATCTTCTACGACATGTTTCTGTGCAGTCAGATGTCTGTATTCACCATGAACCGGAATCGCATATTTTGGTCTTACCAGAGAATAGATCAGTTTGATTTCTTCCTGGCAGGCATGTCCGGATACGTGAACATCCTGGAAAATAACCTTTGCACCCTTCATGGACAGCTCATTGATAACCTTGGAAACGGCTTTCTCATTTCCAGGAATCGGATTTGAACTGAAAATGATAGTATCATTCGGTTTAATTGTAATCTTCTTGTGGATATTCGCAGCCATTCTGGAAAGAGCCGCCATGGATTCACCCTGGCTTCCTGTTGTGATCAGAACAACTTTTTCATCCGGATAATTTTTTACCTGGTCAATTTCGATCAGAGTATTTTCCGGAATACGAAGATATCCGAGTTCAGAAGCAACGGAAATGATATTGACCATGCTTCGTCCTTCTACAGCTACTTTACGTCCAAATTTATATGCGGTATTAATAATCTGCTGTACACGGTCTACATTAGATGCAAATGTCGCAATGATGATTCGTGCATTTTTGTGTTCATTAAAAAGATTATCGAATACATGTCCTACCGTACGCTCTGACATGGTAAATCCCGGACGTTCTGCATTCGTACTGTCACACATCAGTGCAAGTACACCTTTCTTACCGATCTCGGCAAAACGCTGCAGATCGATCGCATCACCAAATACCGGTGTATAATCCACCTTAAAGTCACCTGTATGGACAACAATTCCTGCAGGTGAATAAATTGCGAGTGCAGAAGCATCCTGGATACTATGATTTGTTTTGATAAATTCAATGGAAAAATCACCAAGGTTGATAACCTGTCCATGTTTTACTTCTTTTAGTTTTGTGGAACGTACAAGGTTGTGTTCCTTCAGTTTATTTGTGATCAGTCCAAGTGTAAGTTTTGTCGAATAGACCGGAACATTAACCTCTTTCAGGATATAAGGAAGCGCACCGATATGATCCTCATGTCCATGTGTGATCACAAAGCCTTTTACTTTGGAAATATTTTCTTTCAGATAAGTAACATCCGGGATGACCAGATCGATACCAAGCATATCATCTTCCGGGAAAGCAAGACCACAGTCAACAACTACAATACTATCTTCATACTCAAAAGCAGTAATGTTCATTCCAATCTGTTCCAGTCCACCTAACGGAATGATCTTCAGTTTTGAAGTACCCTTACGGCCACGACGCGCATTCCCTCTTGGCTGTTGTGTTTTATTGTTTCTGGAAAACGGCTTCGTTACTGCCTTTGGCTGCTGTACTGCTGCTACTTCTCCTGCAGCAGCTATTTCCTGTCTGTCAGAATGTTTCTCATAATGTCTGCTATTCGTTTTCTGCTGTTTATAACGGAAATTTTTCTGTTTTCCCATCGGTTTCTTTGTATTATTATCACCTGGTTTACGATTTCGGCTGTTATATTTTCTGGTTTTATTATATTCTCTGTGATTTTCTCTTTCTTTATTTACGCTCACATTTTCATTTATATTTTCGCTCAATCAAGCACCTCCATATTCTGTGCAATGCAGAAAACACCTGTCATGTGTCCTCTGGAATCAAACATTTTGGCACACTAATGCAGGAATGCGCTCACATTCCTTCTTAGTCTGCCTGTCACTGATTCTTACGTTCCTAGTGACGCCTGTTTCTTATAGTATGTTTCTTACATTTCAAAATCCACGTCTTCAAGCATTTGTTCAAAAACTTTATAAACAGCCTGCAGTTCGTCCTCATCTTCGAGCATTTCATAGCAGGCCTCCGGATCTGTATCCTTCGATACATCCTTCAAAATATAGGCAGACGCTTCATCTTCCATAGAATCCGATACAAGAAGATACGATACTCCTCCGATTCTTGTCTGTTCCTCAATAAAAAACTCTTCTACTGTCCCATCGGCCAGCTGAAATCTGATTTTTTCCATACTATCACCTTTATGTTACATTTTAAGGGAATCCAGATATCCCTGTAAAATAAATACTGCTGCAATTCCGTCGAGATACTCTTTACGATTTTCTCTGCGCACACCAGCCTCCATCAGGGTCCGATCCGCCGAAACTGTTGTCAGCCGTTCGTCCCACATGATCACTTCAAGGCCTGTACGCTTCTTAAGCATCTCCCCGAATTCCAGAGCTTTCTCTGCACGCTCACCGACAGTATTGTTCATATTCTTAGGATATCCAAGAACGATCTTTTCTATTTCGTACTCTTTCACGAGTTCTTCTACTTGGGCAAGCGTCCGGCGAAGTTTATTTTCCTGTTTTCGCCAGATTGTCTCTAATCTCTGAGCAGTCACTCCCAACGGGTCACTGACTGCCACACCTACGGTCTTTGAACCATAATCTAATCCCAGGATCCGCATCACTTATCGTTCCCAGGATTTATTCTTAATGTATTCATTAAGAAGTTCTTCTACCAGCTCATCTCTCTCAACTTTCATGATCATGCTTCTCGCACCCTTATGACTGGTAATATAGGTAGGATCTCCGGACATAATATAGCCGACGATCTGGTTCACCGGATTATATCCTTTTTCATCCATTGCATTGTAGACCAGGTCCAGAACCTCTTTTACTTCAAGATCTGCATCCGGTTTTGTTCTGAAATACTGTGTATTTCCTAAATTGTTTTCTGCCATTTTACTCACGTCCTTAATAAGATTTCCCTTTTATTTTAATATAATTCCATATAAAATACAAGAACACATTTTCAGAACATTTTTTTCTCATAGATCAAATAATATATAAGCTTACACTTCTTTTGTTTCCAAAATGTGATCTCTGACAAAAGCAACTGCTTTTACTGTAACAAGGTCATTTACCCTATGTGCATCCGTTTTGCTGACGACTGCACGCACATATTCTCTGCTGTGGCCAACATACCATGGTCTGCCATCAATCTCAATCTCTTCCTCCAGGAGAAGTTCCATTTTTTTTCCGATCATCGCCTCTTCATATTCTCTGGCACGAATCTCATGCAGTTCAAGCATCCGGTCGCTGCGCTGCGCCTTTGCCGCTTCAGTCAGCTGACCATCCATGGATGCCGCTTTTGTTCCATGTCTTCTGGAATATTTAAAAATATGCGTCTCATAAAAATGAATCTTCTTTACGAATTCATAAGATTCTTCAAAATCCTCTTCTGTTTCCTGTGGAAATCCCACAATCACATCTGTTGTAAGTGCAGGTGCCGGATAAAACTTGCGGATCAGTTCACATTTTTCCGCATACTCCTGTGCACTGTAACGGCGATTCATATTTTTCAAAGTTTTATTGCATCCGCTCTGCAGGGATAAATGAAAATGCGGACACACTTTTCCTGTTTTCACAATACCTTCCAGAAATTCTTCTGTGATAATTCTTGGCTCCAATGAGCCAAGACGAATCCTGCTGATTCCTTCCACTCTGCTTACTGCCTGAATCAGTGAAAGAAGACTTTCTCTTTCTTCTTTCGGGAAATCCACTCCATAGGAACTTAAATGGATTCCGGTAAGTACAACTTCCTTGTAACCTTTTGCAGCAAGTGTTTCCACTTCACTCAGCACTTCTTCGATTTTTCTGCTGCGGACACGTCCTCTCGCAAACGGAATGATACAGTAAGTACAGAACTGGTTACAGCCATCCTGTACTTTAATGTATGCGCGGACATGTTCTGCGGTAGATGATATGGAAAGTTCTTCATACTCTTTTGTATGGTTAATTTCAATCACCTGCACCTGTTTTGCATGCTCTTTTTCATATTCTTCCAAAGCTTCCACAATCTGTGTTTTCTGATTGTTTCCAAGGATCAGATCCACAGCAGTATCTTCTTTCAGTTTCTCTGTGTCAGCCTGTGCATAACAACCTGTAGCCACCACGATCGCATCCGGATTCATTTTTTTTGCTTTATGAAGCATCTGTCTGGATTTACGGTCTGCAATGTTGGTGACCGTACAGGTATTGATCACATAAACATCTGCACCTTCTTCAAAAGGAACAGTTTCATATCCTGCATTTTCCAGAAGCTGCTGCATCGCTTCTACTTCGTATGCATTTACTTTACAGCCCAGATTATGAAGGGCAACCTTTTTTTTCATATTTTACCTCTTATATTTTCTGATAGTTTCATTTTGTTTCTTATTTTAATTGTTTTTTTGTACATACAGGCAAAAGATTAACCAAAATTTCATCTCTTTTTCCCTTGACTTTTCGAGGGGGTACGGGTAAGATAAATGGCATAATAACACTAAATAGGGAGGTTCTCAAAATGAAAACATTAAAAATCTCGCTGAATTCTATCGATAAAGTGAAAGCATTTGTAAACGAGATCAGTAAATTTGACTGTGACTTTGATTTAGTATCCGGAAGATATGTAATCGATGCAAAATCCATCATGGGTATCTTCAGCCTGGATTTATCCAAACCGATCAACCTGAATATTCATGCAGAAGGAAGCACTCTTGATTCGATCATGGCAATCGTTCAGCCATATGTAATTGAGTGATCTGCACCGATTTTCTTTTGAAATACCAAATATGATACAGTTATAAAACAGCTTCTTTGCTAAACGCATGAGAAGCTGTTTTTATTTCTGCCTATTTCGTTTCTGTTTACTGAATCTCAATTACTTCTGTACTTGCCAGTGCCTCTTCCATCAGCTGATCGATCTTTTCGTTTAATTTTTCTTCAGATCTGTGAATCACTTTCAGATTTGGTTTTGTAACCGGATGTTTTGCCACAAAAATAGTACAGCAGTCTTCAAATGGCTGGATGGAAGTCTCAAATGTATTGATCTTTCTGGAAATCTGTACGATTTCTTCTTTATCAAATCCGATAACCGGACGATATACCGGAAGTCCACATACTTCATCTGTTGCTGCAAGACTCTGTAAAGTCTGGCTGGCCACCTGTCCAATACTCTCCCCCGTAATCAGGCCAAGGCATTTATCCTTGCGTGCAAAATGCTCTGCAATACGCATCATATAGCGGCGCATGATGATCGTCAGTTCTTCATGCGGGCACTGATCATAGATATACAGTTGAATATCTGTAAAGTTAACTACATGAAGACGGATCGGACCACTGTAACGTGCCACAAGTTTTGCAAGATCTACGACTTTCTGTTTTGCACGTTCGCTTGTATACGGCGGAGCATGGAAATAAACAGCCTCTATCTTGACTCCACGTTTGGCGATCATATAACCAGCAACCGGACTATCAATTCCACCGGAAAGAAGAAGCATTGCCTTACCATTTGTTCCAATCGGCATACCACCTGGTCCCGGAAGTGTCTCTGAATATACATAAATCTTATCTCGAATCTCTACTGAAAGTGTCATTTCCGGATTATGCACATCTACGGATGCATCTGGGAAAGCATCCAAAATCTTTTCTCCGATTGCCGCACTTACTTCCATCGATGTGATCGGATAAGATTTCTTGGCTCTTCGTGTGTAAACCTTGAAAGAACCATTGTATCCAGGATATCTTGCTTCCATATAGGAAACAACATCTTTTGCCATCTGATCAAATCCCTGGTCTTCATAGATCACAACCGGACTGATTCCCACAATTCCAAATACACGCTGCAGTGCCTCTACTGCTTCATCAAAATCATATTTTTCCGGGCAGAAAACATATACACGCCCCTGCTCCTTAGTTACTGTAAATTCGCCTTCTACCGGCTCCAGAGCCAGTTTCATCTGTTTGACAAGTGCATCTTCAAACAGATATCTGTTTTTTCCTTTAATGGCGATTTCTGCATATTTTATCAAAAATGCATGAAATATCATATCTGGTATTTCCTCCTGTTTATTTTCTTGAATAACGTCTGAGCATCGGAACCAGAGTCTTCATGGTATCCAGGAAATAATCCGCTTCCTCGATCGTATTTTCTTCACAGAAGCTCAGTCGTACTGTACTTTCAATCTGGTCTTTTGACATTCCCATAGCACTTAATGTAGCGCTTGGTTTTCTCTTATGACTGGAGCATGCACTTCCTGCCGAAATGTATATACCCTTGTCCTCGAGAGAATGCAGCAATACCTCACTCCGTACTCCCATAACACTGATACTCAAGATCTGCGGTGCACCTTCACGAAGTGGCATTCCGTTGATACGGATATCTTCGATTTCAGAAAGGCCTTTCGCAATATGCTCCTTTAACTGATACATGTGTTCCACATTCTCATCCAGATTTCGGTAAATCTGTCCTGCTGCCACACCAAGCCCGGCGATTCCCGGTACATTGTCTGTTCCGGAACGCATGCCACTCTGCTGTCCGCCACCAAGAATCTGTGGAATGATCTTCACTTTTTCGTTGATATACAGAAAACCGACACCCTTCGGACCGTGAATCTTGTGTCCGCTGACTGCAAGAAGATCGATTCCCATACGTTTCGGATAAATGTGGTATTTACCAAATCCCTGAATTGCATCGACATGATACAGTGCCTTTGGACTCTTCTCATGTACCATCTTCGCAATCTCTTCGACTGGCATCACAGCTCCGACTTCATTATTTACAAGCATGGTAGATACCATGATCGTATCTGGTCTTAAAACAGCTTCCAGCGCACTCATTTTTACCCTGCCCTGCGCATCTACCGGAAGATATGTGATTTCAAATCCCTGTTCCTGCAGATATAATGCCGGCTGGCTGACTGCAGCATGCTCTACGGATGTGATAATGATGTGGTTTCCGTTACGCTTATTTGCAAGTGCACCACCGATCAGCGCAAGGTTGTCTGATTCTGTACCACCTGAGGTAAACAGAATTTCTTTTTCCTGCACTTTCAGAATTCCTGCAATGGTCTTTGTCGCTTCTTTTACATACTTCTCTGCTTCTACACCCTTGAGATGCATGGCAGACGGATTTCCAAAATCCTCTGTCATCGTTTTTACCACGATATCCTTTACAGAATCATAGCATCTGGTCGTTGCAGAATTGTCAAAATATACTTCCATATACTGCCTCTTTTATCTTAATCGTTTCCTGTTTTACTAATTTTCAAGCTGAAACATCAGAACTGACAAAATTGCAAGCCCTGCTGTTTCTGTGCGAAGAATACGTTTACCCAGTGTGATTGGTTTTGCCCCTTCGCTGATTGCAGCTTCTACTTCTTTTTCCTCAAAACCGCCTTCTGGGCCGATAAAAATCCCAATAGACTGTCCCTGTTCAATTGCTGCAAGGATTTCTTTTGTTTCCTGCATGCCTTTGGCAAGCTCATACGGAATCAGACGAATATCCATAGATTCCGCATACTTTAGTGCTTCTTTAAAAGAAAGTACCTGGTGCACATTTGGAATCAGCATACGCTTGGACTGTTTTGCCGCACTCTCTGCAATCTGCTGCCAACGCTCTACTTTCTTCGCAGCCTTTTTGCCATCCAGCTTCACAACACAGCGTTTCGTCTCTACTGGAATGATTTCATACGCACCAAGCTCAACTGCCTTCTGTATGATCAATTCCATCTTATCTGCTTTTGGCAGTCCCTGAAAGAGGTAGATTCTGCTCGGCAGTTCATAATCTGGTTCCTGTGCATAAATAATGTGAAGAAGCACTTCATCTGCACTGAATGCCTCTATCGCACAGCGGTATTCTTTTTGTCCACCATCACTGATCCAGACTTCCTCTCCCTGTTTCATACGAAGAACATTGGAAATATGGTTGACATCCGTTCCAATAATATGAATCTGATGTGCCGCTTCATCGATCTGATGTGGCTCTACAAAAAATCTCTGCATGAGATCAGTCCTTTCTTGCAGTTACGCATACCCACTCACCCTGTCTGGTAACTTCTACCAAGGTAAGTCCGGCTTTCTGTACTGCTTCTTTGACTACTTCCTCTTTGACATCAAGTATACCTGATGTAATGTAATATGCACCCTTCTTCATCTGGTGAACGATCACTGGTGTCAGAGGCACCAGTACATCTGCCAGAATATTAGCTGCAACAATATCGTATTTCTCATAGCCAACCTGATCCTGTACCTCTTTGTCATCAATGATATTTCCGATCATCATATCAAAAGTATCATCCACGATCTGGTTTGCTTCTTTGTTATCCTGAACTGCCGGAACCGCGCATGGATCAAGGTCTGTTCCTACAACGTGACCTGCACCAAGCTTCAACGCTGTGATTCCGAGGATACCACTTCCTGTTCCTACATCAAGAAGTTTGATACCTGGTTTAACATATTTTTTTAACTGACGGATCACAAGCTGTGTAGTTTCATGCATTCCTGTTCCAAATGCAGTACCCGGATCAATATGAAGAATCATCTTGTCCTTATCTTCTTCTTTGATTTCTTCCCATGACGGAACGATCAGGATATCATCCACATAGAACTGATGGAAAAATTCTTTCCAGTTGTTGATCCAGTCCTTATCCTCTGTCTGAGACTCTTCAATCGTACCCTCACCAATATCCATAAATGTACGCAATTCTTCCAGGGCATTTCTGACGTCACGTAAAATCACATCCTTATCCGCATCTTCCTCCAGATAAAAATTCAAATATGCAACTCCATCATCTTCTGGACCTTCCGGCATGATATCTACAAACATCTGTGCCTTATCTTCCTCTGTCAAAGGCTGGTGATCCTGAATCTCTGCACCTTCGACACCTATTTCTGCCAATGTACAGATAATCATGTCTTCGGCATCTGTTTTGGTTTTAATCGTAAAACGATTCCATTTCATATATTATAATCTCCTGTCTTAACTTATACAACAATTGCAATTGCCTTATCGTGCAAGCACGAACAGCTTCTGTATTTTTAACCCTGCTATCTAATATACATGATAACCCAAAAAAAGAAAAGAGGGGTTTTCCCTCTTTTCCCGAAAAGTTTCTTCTGTTTTATAGAATTAATCCTCAAAAGTCTCTTTGATTTTGTCCATGAAACTCTTTTTCTTCTTTTCTGATTTCTCAGATCCGTCTTTTGGCTCAGCGGCCGGTCTGTTTCCACATGCCTCATCAAACTTACGAAGAGCTTCTTTTGCCTCTTCATTCAGCTTGGTCGGTACCTGTACCACCAAAGTCACATAGTGATCACCGCGAATATTCTTATTTCTCAGGGACGGTACACCTTTACCCTTCAGACGGATACGTGTGTCTGTCTGTGTTCCCGGCTTCACTTCGTATGCCACATCGCCATCAACTGTATTGATATGGATTTCTCCACCCAGCGCTGCCTGCGCATAAGTAAGCGGGGCTGTGGAGAAGATATTCATATCCTGTCTCTGGAAGATTGGATGACGGGCTACATTCACTTCTACGAGCAAATCACCTCTCGGACCACCATTGGTTCCAGGTTCTCCTTTATCACGGATACGGATACTCTGTCCATTGTCAATACCGGCCGGAATAGAAACCTGAATCTTCTTTCTGGAAGAAGTATATCCTGTTCCACGGCAGGAAGTACATTTTTCTTTGATAATCTTACCGGTTCCATTACATTCCGGACAAGTCTGTACATTTCGAACCATGCCAAACATAGACTGCTGTGTATAGACGATCTGACCTTCTCCGTTACATTTCGGACAGGTAGTCGGCTGTGTTCCCGGCTTTGCACCAGTTCCATGACAGGTCGTACATTCATCCTTCAGAACGATCTCCAGTTCCTTGTCACATCCAAACACTGCCTCTTCAAATGTAATATTCACACGGGCGCGTAAATTTGCACCCTTCATCGGTCCATTATTGGCACGACGTCTTCCACCGCCGCCAAACAGATCTCCGAAAATATCCCCGAAGATATCTCCCATGTCTGCACCGTTGAAATCAAATCCACCAAAGCCGCCGGCACCACCGCCGCCCTGTTCAAACGCTGCATGACCAAACTGATCGTACTGGCGTCTCTTTTCTGCATCACTTAAGACACTGTATGCCTCTGTTGCTTCTTTGAACTTAGCTTCTGCTTCTTTGTCTCCCGGATTAACATCTGGATGATACTTCTTGGCTAATTTTCGATATGCGCTTTTTAATTCTGAATCACTGGCAGTCTTGCTGACACCCAGGACCTCATAGTAATCTCTTTTATCAGCCATCTTTTCTCTTTCCTATATGTTAGATTTGCGTTATTGTTCTTATGCAGCTATATGCCACACAAAATATTATTATAATCCCCCAATGCCACTCATGCAAGCATGAATGGCATCTAAGGTTTTACATCTTATTTTTTACTTTATTATACTTCCTTGTAATCAGCGTCTACGACATCATCACCGTATCCAGCTTCGTTGCCGCCCTGTGCAGCACCTGCACCAGCACCAGCTCCCGGATTCGGTCCAGCCTGACCGCCTGCCTGCTGTGTCTGCTCATACATTTTTGCGAAAAGTTTCTGAGCACTTTCCATCATCTTTTCCTGAGCAGCTTTGATATCAGCGATCTGTGCATCTGTCATTTCTGCATTTGCTGTCTGAGCAAGGAGATCTTTCAGTGCATTCAGATCTGTTTCAACTGCAGCTTTATCGTTTGCATCAATCTTATCGCCAGCTTCTTTCAGTGCATTCTCAACCTGGAATACCATAGAGTCTGCATTGTTTCTTGTGTCGATTCCCTCTTTACGTTTCTTATCCTGAGCTTCGAACTCAGCAGCTTCTTTAACTGCTTTGTCGATTTCAGAATCAGACATATTGGAACCAGCTGTGATTGTGATGTGCTGTTCTTTACCTGTTCCAAGGTCTTTGGCAGAAACATTTACGATACCGTTGGCATCGATATCAAATGTAACTTCGATCTGCGGAACACCACGACGTGCTGGCGGGATTCCATCCAGACGGAACTGTCCAAGGGATTTGTTGTCCTTCGCGAACTGACGCTCACCCTGTACAACGTTGATATCTACTGCTGTCTGGTTGTCTGCTGCTGTAGAAAAGATCTGGCTCTTCTTTGTCGGGATTGTAGTATTTCTCTCGATCAGACGAGTTGCGATACCACCCATTGTCTCGATAGACAGTGACAGTGGAGTAACATCCAGAAGAAGAATGTCACCGGCACCTGCATCACCAGCAAGTTTTCCACCCTGTACGGAAGCACCAAGTGCAACACATTCATCCGGGTTCAGAGATTTGCTTGGTTCTTTACCTGTGAGCTGTTTTACTTTGTCCTGTACTGCCGGGATACGTGTAGATCCACCTACCAGAAGTACCTGGCCAAGCTCAGAAGCTGTGATACCTGCATCTGACAGTGCACGGCGAACCGGTTCTGCTGTCTTTTCTACCAGATCATGTGTCAGTTCATCAAATTTAGCTCTTGTAAGGTTCATATCAAAATGCTTCGGTCCTTCTGCTGTTGCAGTAATGAACGGAAGGTTGATGTTTGTTGTTGTTGCGGAAGAAAGTTCTTTTTTAGCTTTTTCAGCTGCTTCTTTCAGTCTCTGAAGAGCCATCTTATCAGCACTTAAGTCTACGCCTTCTGCTTTCTTGAATTCTTCGATCATCCAGTCTGTAACTTTCTGGTCAAAGTCATCACCGCCAAGACGGTTGTTACCAGCTGTGGAAAGAACTTCGATAACACCATCACCGATCTCGATAACAGATACATCGAATGTACCACCACCTAAGTCGTAAACCATGATTTTCTGTTCTTTTTCGTTGTCAAGTCCATATGCAAGAGCTGCTGCTGTAGGCTCGTTGATGATACGTTTTACATCAAGACCTGCAATCTTACCGGCATCCTTTGTTGCCTGACGCTGAGCATCATTGAAGTAAGCCGGAACTGTGATAACAGCTTCTGTTACGCTTTCTCCAAGATATCCTTCTGCATCTTTTTTCAGTTTCTGAAGGATCATCGCGGAAATTTCCTGCGGAGAGTATTTCTTGTCATCGATTGTTACACGATAATCGGTACCCATCTCTCTCTTGATGGAAGAGATTGTTCTCTCTGCATTTGTTACTGCCTGACGTTTTGCAGGCTCACCTACCAGACGTTCTCCTGTTTTTGTGAAAGCAACTACAGACGGTGTAGTTCTTGCTCCTTCTGTATTTGCGATAACGGTTGGCTGTCCACCTTCCATTACAGCTACACAACTGTTTGTTGTACCTAAGTCAATACCAATGATTTTTCCCATGATAATATTCCTCCTGTATATATTCTAAGATTATTATATATTCTAGTTTGTCCTTCCAGAATCAAGATGCTCTACGCATCTTTCGTGCTATGCACTTATGATTCTGTCAGGATCGTGCCAGAAAAAGTAAATGTCTGCTTCGCAGCCGCTTCCTTTTTCCTTGAGCACGATCAGTTTGCAACTTTTACCATGCTGTGGCGGACTACAAATCCCTTGTAGGTGTATCCTTTCTGAAGCTCCTCCACAACAATATTTTCTCCAACAGCTTCATCCTCCACATGCATCACTGCATTGTGGAAATCCGGATTAAATTCTTTTCCAACAGCTTCGATCGGTTCTACTCCCATGCCTTCCATTGTAGTGGTAAACTGTTTGTAGATCTTCTGCATTCCCTCTGCAAATGGATCATCTTCCGGAGCCTGTGCAAGGCCTCTTTCAAAGTTATCTACAACCGGAAGGATCTTCTCGATGATATCCTTTGCTCCGATCACATACATGCTGGATTTTTCTTTTTCCGTACGTTTACGGAAGTTATCAAACTCAGCCATGTTACGCTTCAGTCTGTCAGTCAGATCTTCAATCTGCTGTTCCAGCTTATTGTCTTTTTTCTTTTTGCCAAAGAAAGAATTTCTTCCTTTGGTTTCTTTATCAGATTCCTTATCGTCTTCAGCTGCACTCTCGGTTTCCTCTGTGGTTTCCGTTCCTGCGGTTGCCTCCGGCGATTCTTCTACTGGTTCTGTAACAGGTTCTGTTTCCGGAAGGTCTTTCTCTGTTTCTTCCTGTACGCCAGCTTCTTTTTTATTTGTTTCTGACACGTTCTTTCTACCGCCTTTCCAGTCTGACAGCTAACTGTCTTGATTACTTTTATTTTTTTTGAATACCTCATCGAGTTCGACCTTGAGAGTCTTCAGACTATTTACTACATTTTCATAATCCATTCGTTTCGGTCCTACGATACCGATTGTTCCATGCATGCCCTCTCCCAGTTCATAAGTTGCAGTAACAACACTGCAATCTTTCATGGTAGAAATTGGAAGTTCATCTCCGATATATACTTGAACACCGGTATTGTCATCTGCCATTCGCTCCTTGACCAAATCAACCAACTGCTGTTTCTCTTCAAAAGTAGAAATCAGCTCAGTGGCTTTGGTCTTATCCGACAGTTCCGGATATTTAAAGAAGTTCGTTGCACCGGACGTATAGATTTCCAGATCGTCTTCATCGACATGAATGGTTGCTGCAACTGCATCCAGCACTCTTGCTACCAGTCCACTGTGGATTCCTGCCTGTTCTTTCAGTCTGGCAATCATGCCCAGATTAATGTCCTGTATCGGCAGGCCATTCAGATTGGTATTAAGAAGAAGGTTCAGCTTCAGAAGTGTCTCATCATCCATTTCTTCATCCAGATCAATGATCTGATTACGGATGACATTTCCTTCGCAGACAACCACAGCTACTAACTGCAGCTCATTGACACGGGACAGCTGAATAAATTTCAATTTATTGCCGCTGTACTGAGGAACTGAAACCATCGTCGCGTAATTGGTATTGGAAGCCAGGACACGTGCTACATTCTTAAGCACTTTTTCCATTTTATCGGTCTTCTCAATCATCAGATTACGGATTTCTGCAATTTCATCTTCCTTTTCTCTCATCAATTCATCCACATAAAGCCGATAGCCTTTATCAGAAGGGATTCTTCCTGCCGATGTATGTGGCTGAACGATGTAGCCCATATCTGTCAGGTCAGACATTTCATTTCGGATCGTTGCTGAGCTGACATTCAGGTCTGCATCCTTGGATATTGTCCTGGATCCTACCGGTTCGCCCGTTTCCATGTATGTCTTGATGATCGCTTTCAGAATTCTTTTCTTACGATCCGTCAATTGTTCATCCATGTTCTCAGCTCCTTTCCTATTAGTCTGTTAGCACTCATTAATGAAGAGTGCTAACATCTATACTGTTAAGATAGCACTGTCATAATTGTTTGTCAACATCTAATTTATATTTTTTAAAAAAATCGAAAAAAATCACAGTACGGACACAAATCGGGAAAATCTACCTTTCCACTCTGTTACTTTGTGTCAAAAGTACTGTGATTATGTGAATTTCTGTTCTTAATTTATTATGAATGCATTTTTTAATATGCTTCGTTTACTTTCTCAGATTCCACTTTTACGGATAGCTTCTACAACTTCGCGGATTTTTTCCGGTGGCAGGACCAGAGCGAAACGTACATATCCTTCACCATGCGGTCCAAAACTCGCACCAGGAGTCACAATAACACCGGCTTTTTCCATCAGTTCCATGCAGAATGCCATACTGTCTGTACGTCCTCCCGGGATTCTTGCCCATACGAACATCGTTCCCTTGCCATTCGGAAGGTCCCATCCGATTTCACGAAGGCCATTACAGAGTGCATCTCTTCTTTCCTGATACATTCTGCACTGCTCCTGCACACTTTCCAATGGGCCATTCAATGCTGCGATCGCTGCCTTCTGAATTGGCAGAAACATTCCAAAATCGATCTGGCTTCTCAGCTTGCGAAGTGCCGCGATCACATCTGGACGCCCAACCAGAAAACTGATTCTTGCTCCTGTCACATTGAAGGATTTCGAAAGGCTGAAAAATTCCACGCCGATTTCTTTCGCTCCTTCTGTTGCAAGGAAACTTCCGCCATGTGCTCCGTCAAAGATGATATCACTGTATGCGTTGTCATGAATGATCAAAATGTCATATTTCTTCGCAAAGGCAATGATTTCTTCATATAATCCCGGTGTTGCAATGCTTCCTACCGGATTGGAGGGCAGAGAAACTACCATGTATTTTGCTTTCTTTGCAACTTCTTCCGGAATATCCTTTACATATGGAAGAAAGTCGTGTTCTGCCACCAGCGGATAATAGTATGGCACTGCGCCTGCCATCAGACTGCCTGCTGCAAATACCGGATAACATGGATCTGGAAGAAGAACAACATCTCCCTCATCGCAAAGTGCCATTCCAAGATGTCCCATACCTTCCTGACTGCCGTAAACAGTCATAACCATATCCGGTGTCAGATTCACATCAAAACGTTTCTTATAATATGTACATACTGCTTCCAGAAGTTCTGGCAGATCACGAAGACTGTACTTCCAGTTATTGTCATCCATTGCCGCAGCAGCAAGTGCCTTCTTAATGTGCTCCGGTGTCTTAAAATCCGGAGTTCCCACACTCATATTATAAATTTTCATGCCCTGTGCTTCCAGTTCCATACGTCTGTTATTCAGGGCTGCAAAGATTTCTTCTCCAAATCTGTCTAATCTTTTGGAAAACTGCATATCGATTACCTCTTTCGTTTAGTGCTTGTTCCATTTTAGCACTCTCTCCATCGCTGTACAAGAGTAAAGTAAAACATTTTACAGACAGGGGGAATTTCTCTTTGAGATTATAAACTTTTTCTACTCATCCATTTCATCGAGGCTTTTCTTCAATTCGATCATCTTGTCACGCAACTCTGCCGCCTGCTCAAAGTTGAGATCTGCTGCTGCTGCACGCATCTGTTTCTCCACCTGACCTATCAGCTTCGTCAGTTCTTTTCTTGTCATGGACTCCGGATCTTTCTTAAGCTTGTCTTCCGTCTCGGCGACTGCCTTGGAAACCGTGATCAGATCACGAACTGCTTTCTTGATCGTAGTCGGCGTGATTCCATGTTCTTTATTGTAAGCCTCCTGAATCGTTCTTCTTCGTTCTGTCTCCTGAATGGCTTTTCGCATGGAATCTGTCATGACATCTGCATACATGATAACATGCCCCTCACTGTTACGGGCCGCACGTCCAATCGTCTGGATCAGAGAAACTTCTGAACGCAGGAATCCTTCTTTATCCGCATCAAGAATTGCAACCAGTGTAATCTCCGGAATATCCAGTCCCTCCCGCAAAAGATTGATACCAACTAGCACATCAAAGACATCCAGACGCATATCACGAATGATTTCTGCACGTTCCAAAGTATCAATATCCGAATGCAGATAACGAACACGGATGCCGACATCTTTCATGTAATCGGTCAGATCTTCTGCCATTCGTTTTGTCAAAGTTGTGATCAAAATCTTGTGACCTTTATCGACTTCTTTATTTACTTCACTGATCAGATCATCAATCTGTCCTTCCACCGGACGAACTTCTACTTTCGGATCCAGAAGCCCAGTCGGACGAATAATCTGTTCTGCACGAAGAAGTTCATGTTCTGCTTCATACTGTCCTGGTGTCGCCGAAACAAACATAACCTGATCGAGTTTATTTTCAAATTCCGCAAAGCTCAATGGCCGGTTATCCTTCGCTGACGGCAGGCGGAAGCCATAATCTACCAGTGTCTGCTTACGGCTCTGGTCACCTGCATACATTCCTCCAACCTGTGATACAGTCTTATGAGACTCATCTATAATAAGAAGGAAGTCATCTTTAAAGTAGTCCATCAGAGTATATGGCGGCTGCCCCGGAGCAAGTCCTGTCAGATGTCTGGAGTAGTTCTCAATTCCAGAGCAGAATCCCGTCTCTTTCATCATTTCTACATCAAAATTGGTTCTCTCGGCAATTCGCTGTGCTTCGATCAACTTATCTTCACTTTTAAAATAAGAAACCTGTTCTTTCATTTCTTCAAGGATTGCGTCTGCAGCCTTCTGGATTTGGCTCTGTGGAACAACGTAATGAGATGCCGGAAAAATCGCCGCATGTTTCAGTTCATTGTGAATCTCACCGGTCAACACATCTACTTCTGTAATTCGATCAATCTCATCTCCAAAGAATTCCACACGAATTGCCCGGTCAGAATAGTTGGCCGGGAAGATTTCCAGCACATCTCCACGTACCCGGAACGTACCACGATGGAAATCCATTTCATTACGGTTATACTGAATATCGATCAGTTCTTTGATTACCTCATCCCTGTCTTTCTCCATTCCCGGACGAAGTGAGATCATCATATCAAAGAATTCTTCCGGTGCACCCAGACCATAGATACAGGATACAGAGGAAACCACAATAACATCTTTCCGTTCACAGAGAGCCGCTGTTGCAGAAAGACGGAGTTTATCGATTTCATCGTTCGTGGAAGCATCTTTTGCTATATAAGTATCCGTAGATGGAACGTATGCCTCCGGCTGGTAATAATCATAATAGGAAACAAAGTATTCCACTGCGTTCTCAGGGAAGAATTCCTTCATCTCACCGTAGAGCTGTGCTGCCAGTGTTTTATTGTGCGCAAGTACCAAAGTTGGCTTGTTTAACTGGGCGATGACGTTCGCCATGGTGAAGGTCTTACCGGAACCTGTGACACCCAGCAAAGTCTCGAACTGGTTGCCTTCTTTAAAGCCTTTGACCAGTTTTTCGATTGCCTGGGGCTGGTCACCGGTTGGTTTGTATTCGGAATGAAGCTTGAAGATTTGTTGTGAATTCTGCACAAAAACACCTCCTGGTTTTATATCAAAAAAGTTCGTCTAAATTGCTATGAGCCAAACAAACTGAAAGTCATATCAATATACCGCTATTTGATTATACACGCTTATAAATTATTGGTTCATCATATCCAAAAGTTCTCTTCCTATTAACTTCCATGCTTTCTGATACTTCCAGGAAATTATCGGAAAACTTTTCCCAAAGTTTAAAGGTCATTACCGGAGAAAACTGGCTTGTGCTGCCTCCCTCCCAGATTCCGTCCTTTTCATGATAAAGTGCCGGAGTAAATTTTTCAGATTTTTTTAGTTTAGCGTAATCAACCTTCTTCATAGAATCATATGAAAATGTATTTTTATCTTCTCCTTTTGGAATTTCATAAGAAGAAAGTAAAATTCCCTGTTCTATTTCCGTGATAAGGAAAAGATGCGGAGATGCATGACGTTTCCCATTAATTTCATAGTAACTCTCTTCAACAACAAATATGCCTTTGAAATCTTCAGGAAGATTATTTATTTTGTCATTACAGATTGTATTTATATGTTCAGCATATGGATATGTTTTTCCTTCTTCCTGCATCTTATCAAATTGATCCTTATTATCAAAATGTCCTGTCATCATTCCTACAAAATTTTCAAGTTTCGTCATTTACTTTACCTCCCGCTATTTTCATATATATCACATTCATACAAATGTTTGTTCTGTACTTTTTCATTATCTCAGACTTCTACCTCAAATGGCAACCTGTCTATAATATCTTTCTTCATATCCACACCCGGATACACTTCGATTAATTTCAGACCTTTCGGAGTAAGGCGGAAAACACAACGTTCTGTCACATATAGAACTTTCTGACCGTTTTCAATCGCACGTTTTGCTGAGAAACTGACGCTGGAGACTTTCTCTACGAATTTGGATATCTCGCCTTCTTTGTGAATCGTCACGACGCCTTTTTCCTGTCGAAGCCAATGTCAGCTTTTATAAACTAACTACAAAAGTTTTTTCACTTAGTATAGCATATCCATAAATTTATATCTATGCAAAAAATTACAGAGCATTTCTAATCCTGCTCTGTAATTTCTGTTTACTCTGTTATTTTTATTATTCTACCTCTTCCGGTTCCATGCTTAAAACATGTTCAGCATTAGCAATCACATCATACTTCTGTCTGTACTCATTGAAATATGTGTAATACTCCCAGCTGTCTGTCGGATAGATCTTGGAATCATGGATATGCGGATCCGCATCTGTATCACCGCTCTTTAAGAGTGCGGTCATTGCGCTTGCGCTGTGCGCTGCAATACGGCCAAAGCTGTTCAGGATGTCGTTAAAAACGGTTCCTTCCTCAAGTCCGCATTCTCCCTTACTGAGACGTTCTACATGGTGCATCTTTAACTCGTCACAAAGGTTTGTGATCACAGCCCCTAAAGGTGCAACTCTCTGAGCTGCTTCCTTGTCATCTTTCATAAATGCATTACAGGTGACATTGATCTCCTCTCGAACTGCCTCCATAACGATATTCAGTTCATCCCAGGCTGCCTGAGAAAACTGTGTATGATTATCATGCATTTCATTTGCCATATGTGCAATATAGGAAGCATGGTCACCAATTCTCTCAAAGTCATTGATCGTATGCAGATACAGAGAAACCTGTGTTGTTTGTGCTGTATTCATCTCACGTTTGGTAAGCTGAATCAGATATTCTCCCAGACGGCTCTCATACTTGTCGATCAGATCTTCTTTACGTTGAACCTTATCGTACTTATCCTGCTGATAATCATTCAGAAGATTCATGGCTCTGTTGACATTCTTGCGAAGTTTTTTGGACATGCCGTTCATCGCACGGTGACACTGAGCAATTGCAAGTGCCGGGTAATTGATCAGACGTTCTTCCAGAAGATCGAAGTCTGCCTCATCCTCCAATTCCTCTGCACTGTTTTTCACAAGCATGCACACCAGTTTTTCAAGCTTCGGAATAAATGGAAACAGAACAACAACTGTAGCTACACGGAACACGGTATTCAGTGCTGCGATCGTTACCGGAGTCATGATCATATCCATAAATCCGAAATGCACGATAGCATTTGCGGTATAGAAGATGATAGACCACAAAATCAGGCCGAATAAGTCATTCATCAGATAGATGAGTGCAGTTCTCTTACCATTCTTATTAGCTCCGATTGCAGAGATCAGAACTGGACAGGCTGCTCCAACACCGATACCAAGGACGATCGGGAATGCACTGGCAAATGTCAAGATTCCTGTTACGGAAAGTGCCTGCAGTACACCGACTGTCGCAGATGCACTCTGCAATACGGCCGTGAAAGCAATACCTACCAGAATACCTGCGATCGGATTGGAAAACATCGTCAGCATGTCAATAAAGACCGGGCTTTCTCTCAACGGTGCAACAGCACCACTCATGGTCTGCATACCCGTCATCAGAATTGCGAAACCAAGCATAATGTTTCCGATATTCTTATGTACGGATCTTTTGCAGAACATACGAAGAATAATGCCAATGACTGCGACTACTGCTGAAATGGTTGCAGTAGAAAGAATACTTGCAATACCACCGGAACCCTGAATGTAGGACAGACACAGGATCCATCCTGTAATGCTGGTTCCGATGTTTGCTCCCATGATGATACCGATTGCCTGTTTCAGTTTCATCATACCGGAGTTAACAAAACCGATGACCATAACGGTAGTTGCTGAAGAAGACTGGATAACACTGGTAACACAAGTGCCAAGTGCAACTCCCTTCAGCGGAGTATTGGTCATACGGTACAGAAATGCCTCAAGCTTATTACCTGCTACAAGTTTCAGGCCATCTCCCATCAAAGACATTCCAAACAGAAATAATGCTACTCCTGAGAGCAAAGATAAGATCATTGAAAATACTGCCATTTTTTTCTCCTCTGTGGCCGTCCCGTCAGCTCAGTATTTCTTTCGGAACAGCTCCTTCTGTAAAGTATTTTTTTACATTTTCTTAACTTTGTTTTTTCTTATTTTTAACCTCATACATATTTATTATGCCATATCAATGACTCGATTACAATATTTGATTCCTTTGTATTCAAAAAAAATTATCTCATTCACTATCCTTATGTATCTGTTCTTCTTTATCTTATAAAAATACCATCTGCACCCATATAAGCACCATCCGGACAGATTTCTTCCTGCACATTTTTTCTTATTTCAGCTACCGCAGAATAATCTTCTTCCATCAGACAGTTCAATAATTTTCTGGAAATTCCAATACATATCTTTCTTTCATCCGGTTCTCTGTAATTTTCTGTAAAATATGGCACTTCCAGTGATACTTCCGCATAGAGATCATGTAATCTGAGGTTGCTGCCTTTATCCAGAAAAAGTTCACAGATTGGTTCATAATATGCTTTATAAAAATCCTCCTCAGTGAACTTCAACTGTTCCCCTTCTGTATTGCCTTCCGGTTCTCTCAATATTCCGCAGAGATAGCCATGATCATAATAGGTCATGCAGACTGCCGCCGGATCCGGGCGCACCCCATTTACAGTGCCAATTGCCTTCAGCTGGTCAGCACCTTTCTTCAGAGCCTGCTCTCTGTAGTTGCTTCCACCTTTTGCTTCCCAGACATTCCAGGCATCAGCATCCGGTCTGTAGCCTATCATCTCTGGGCGCCATTCACTGGCAAAAAAATCAATAAATTCTTTGTGATCCGGTGTCTCAATCAGATTCAGATTTGTCAGGTACTCAGATCCATACAGTCGGCGACTGATCATCTTTGTAAAAAACATTCCCATATAGTAGGAAATCACACTCTTTTCAGAAGAATCCAGATATGCGATCTTCTTTGATTTTTTCAGGCGGTCTCCCTCTGCATCAAGAGCTGTTTCTACAAGAAAAAGTTTGTATAAGAATTCAAAACGTTTCTTCTCCGGAAATGCAGCTGTCAGTCTCTGGATCGGCATTCCACAGGTAACAATTGCATGTAATAACTCTTTGTTTGTAAATTCCAATTCTATCGTATTATTTGTTAATCCGCTGTCACGATTGACAGATTCCGTCTCCAGTGACATGGTATAGATCTTATCTTCAGTTAAAATCATTTCTTTTCTCCCTGCATTCTACAAAAAAATCTATATCATTATAACATTTTACACTTGCCATACGCAATGGATTTTCACAAAAAGAAAGGACTGATCTCTCATGCGAGATCAGCCCCTGATGTACTCTTATTATTTCATGTATGTCAGCAGCCACTGATATACTTTTGCCTGCCTTGTCTTATATGTACCTACCTGTCCACCGGAATCTGTGGCAAGTGCTCTGTACACATTGATCAGATTAACCGGCTTTGCAGTTTTTCCAAGGACTCGCGTAACAGCTCCGTATCCACCTTGATGACGGATGTTGATAAACATCCCTACAGCCTGTGGATCCGATACACCAAGTTTCCGTACTTCTGCTTCATATTCGTCGATCTGCTGATACATCAGCTGGTCCTGACATTTGATTCCAGCATCTGTCTGAAGCAGTTTTACAATAACTCTTGCTCTCCAGGAGCTTTTGGGAATTCGATATTTTGTCCAGTCTTCATTACATACAGCTGTCCATACATAATGATTTCCTGTATCGATCTTATTCCACTCATCCTCTCCCATCGTTGCATGAATCAGTTTCAGAAGACGCTGTGCTTCTGTACCATACCACTGACCTGCACCAATTGTGATCGTGTACTCTGTACTGCTGTTTGTAAAAGCCTCTGTGAAATCACCATATTTCTGATTTCCATAAACCTGTCCACCTGTTTCCACCGCATAGAGGATTTTTTTCATGACATCCTTCTGTGCTGCAGTAAACCTGGTATTTGACATAACACTACTGTTTGATGTGTCGCCTGACGGCGTAACCTTGGGTGCCGCTGGCGTTGATGCTTTATTACTCAGCTTCACGGCTGACATATATTTTACATTACCGCCTTTTTTATATGGGCGTACTGTATACACATATTTCGTACTTGCATTCAAGCCTGTATCTGTATATGAAGTCAGATTTTTGGCCACATCAGCAACCAGAACCCATTTTCCGGCAGCAGGTCTTCTGTAAATACGGTAACCATCTGCTCTCGAGCTCTTCTTCCATGTCACTTTCATCGTTGAACTGGAAGCTGCCTTGATCGTTGTCTTCACGGTTGCAGGACGTGTAGCACCTGTTACCATAAGATATCTGCTGTATACATATCTCCCATTTTCCTTACGTATCGCACGCACTGCATACTGATACGGTTTGCTTGAGGTCAGTCTTTTATCAATATAGCTTGTCCTGCTGGCGCTGACTTTCTTTATTCTTCTGAATGCTTTTCTTGTAGATTCTCTTCTGTAGATCACATATCCCTGTGCAAGCGGGCATTTCTCCCAGCTGATCTTAAGTGCTGTATTGCTGGAAGCTTTTATCTCTGCCTTCTCGGTAACTGCACTGATGCTTGAAACAGTGGCACTGTCTGTCGTATCTGCACTTACCGGAATGTCTGTTACAAATAATGCAGCCAGTAGCATAAGAAGTGTCAGGACTCTGGCAAAGTCTCTTTTGTACTTGTCTGTGTTATTCATGAAATCATTCCCTTCCTTATACAAAATAGCCTTTATATATTTTAAGAAATAATTGAATAAAAAGCAAGTATTTTTTACATTTTTTTTAAATTTGTTAATTTTATCTTACGTACTGATCTATTGCAGCGTTTTTAAAGCCTCCTGCAGCTGGTTATCCTCCTCATGACTGATTTCCGTCTTATTCAACAGTTCTGATGCAAGTTTGACCTCGATATCCGGCTTGATTCCTACTTTATTAATAGAATTTCCTTTTGGTGTATAATAGTTTGAAACAGTAAGTTTCACTGCGCTTCCATCACGAAGCTGTCTCAGCTCCTGCACAACGCCTTTTCCATAAGTTGTTGTTCCGACAATCTTTCCGATCCCATAATCCTGGACCGCACCGGCAAAAATTTCCGAAGCACTGGCACTGCTCTCATTGACAAGAACAGCCAATGGCATATGGAGTTCATTTTTGCCATCACAAGTCTCTTCTTCCCGATTTCCATCCTTATCCTCAGTATAAACAATCAGTCCTTCTGGAAGAATATCCCGCAATATCTCACATACTGACGTCAGAAGTCCACCTGGATTATCACGAAGATCTACTACCAGTTTCTGCATTCCTTTCTGTTTTAGATCCACAAAAGCATCTTTATACTGCTGTGGTGCAACGCCTGTGAACTGCGTGATCTGGATATATCCGGTCTCATCATCCAGCATTTCACTGAATACGGCTGGAAGTTCCACATCTGTTACTTCTACAGTGATCTGAAGAGGTGTCTCCTCATCTTCCCTCTGGACGGTCAGAACAATGTTTTTGTCTTTATTTTCTTTGATCAGGCTGACTACCTCAGAGAGTTCCATATCCGTAACATCGGTATCGTCAATCGCAGTGATCACATCTCCTACGATCAGTCCGGCTTTCTTACCTGAACCGCCCTCGTAGCACTCTGCAATCTGTACGCCACCGTTTTTATTTTTCTGGATAGATACCCCTATTCCTACATAAGAGCCATCTGTTGTTGCGGTCTCCTGCGCATATTCCTCCGCTGTATAATATCTGGAATACACATCTCCCAGGCCATAAATCAGTCCTGCATAAATTCCCTCTGCCAGTTTATCTTGATCAACATCCCCCAGATATTCCTGATCGATCAGTTTCTCCAGATATTCTACTTTTTCTACGTGCGCTGAGTCCGCCAGAACACTCCCACTTTGATTCTGATGTACATAATTTAACCCACCTGCTGCAAGTGCAGCAGCCAAAACTCCTGTCACAACTCCTGTCACGTATTCTTTATGCTTCATTACGACTGCCTTTCCTGTTGTATTGTTAATTTTCGTGCCTTTAACCCTGGTATCTAAATATAACATAAGCGGCACAGAACTTAAAGTCCCATGCCGCTTTTCTTTTATTTACTTATATGATCCCTGATGGTTATTTCACACCTTGCACTTTCACAATTACACTCTCAGATGTTTTCTTGTTGTCATCATACTTCCAATGAAACCAATGCCAATTCCAAGAGCAAGTCCAATCGGAAGAAGTATCTGATAAATCTGCCATACCGGAATAAAAGCAACCACACCTGTAAGCACACTGAATTTATTCAGGATGTACTCAACAACACTATTGTACAGGAAATACAGTGCTACCAGTGGAATCGCTGCACCGATCACTCCAAGGACCATACCTTCAAGAAGGAACGGTGCACGGACAAATGCATCCGTTGCTCCAATGTATTTCATAATTCCAATTTCTTCTTTACGAACAGAAATACCAACAGAAATGGTATTACTGATCAGGAAAATAGAAATGATCAGAAGGAGCGCAATGATCACGATCGATGCATAGGAAACCAGCTTGTTAAAGCTTCCCAGCGTATTTGCTGCCTGTTCAGACTGCTCAACATCTCGCACATGCTCCAACCCCTGAATATAGTTTACTAACTCTGTCTGTTTCTCAATCTGATTCAGGTATACATGATAGTTTGAAGAATTGACAAGCGGATTGTCATCCTTAAATCCTTCTGCCGCATCAGATCCCTGGAAATATTTATCCTTAAAGTTCTCCCATGCCTGCTCTGCTGATTCAAACTCAACTCGTTCCACTTCCGGACGTGCCTGGATCAGATTGCCGACTTCCTGCATCTGTTCTTCAGTCGTTCCCTCATCAAAAAAAACAGTGACTGGAACTTCCTGCTCTACTTTCTGTGCAATATTATCTACATTTGTTACCAGTGAATAAAATACACCTACCAGAAAGATACAGGCTGCCATGGTCAGAATAGATGCAATGGAAAACATCCAGTTTCTTTTTATATTTTTGATACCCTGTTTGAGGGTATACCAGATTGTACTAGGCCTCATGATATCCTCCTTCTTTCTCATCACTGATGATCACACCGTCATGCATGGTAACCACTCGTTTCTTCATCTGATTAACGATTTCTTTGTTATGTGTTACCACAAGCACAGTCGTACCACGCTCATTGATCTGTTCCAGAAGCTTCATGATTTCTTCAGAAGTTTTAGGATCCAGGTTTCCGGTCGGCTCGTCAGCCAGAAGGATATCCGGACGATTTACAAGTGCCCTGGCAAGCGCCACTCTCTGCTGCTCACCACCGGAAAGCTCATCCGGGAAGGATTTGTATTTTTCAGCAAGTCCCACTTCCTGAAGAACCTCCGGGACACGTCTGCGGATCACTCGCGTTGGTCTCCCGATAACACGCTGTGCAAATGCAACGTTTTCGTATACATTGCGGTCTTTCAGAAGACGGAAGTCCTGAAATACCACACCAAGCTTACGACGGTATTTCGCAACTCGACGATGTTTCATCTTCTCCAGACGCTCACCGCTGACTATCATCTGTCCACTTGTACTATCAAGTTCTTTCATAAGAAGTTTGATCAATGTAGATTTTCCTGACCCACTACTTCCTACTACAAAAACAAATTCTCCTTTATCTACGTGCAAATTAGCATGGTTCACAGCCGGAAGGCCTTTACCATACGATTTTGTCACATCAATCAGATCGATCATCGTTTCCATAATATCCTCCTCTATCTATATCCGGTCCAAAAGTGCCGTAACTGCCTAAAACAGCCAGATCTCTTTGGACTCCATAAAAAATGCTGCCAGAATCCCGGCAGCATTTCATTGCATCCTGCGGTATAGTTTATTAACATTTCGTAACAATGTTGTAACATATATTATGCTGGAATGCAAGCATTTTTATTGAATTCACAAAATTTTCATATCGACGTGCGATCAATATTCAAGCGTTTCCATGTACTTCATATAACGTACGACCATCAGTGCGATCTTGAATGTAATCGCATCTTCAAATACACGAAGATCCAATCCGGTACTCTTCTGTAACTTATCCAGACGATAGACCAGTGTATTTCTGTGGATATACAACTGTCTGGATGTTTCTGAAACATTCAGGCTGTTCTCAAAGAATTTATCAATAGTAACCAGTGTTTCCTCGTCAAAATCATCTGGAGATTTATTCTCAAAAATTTCTTTGATAAACATTTTGCACAGCGGAATTGGAAGCTGATAGATCAGACGTCCGATTCCAAGCGAACTGTAAGCAATAACATCTTTTTCGCCAAAGAAGATCTTGCCAACATCCAGCGCCATTCTTGCCTCTTTATAGGAACGGGAAACTTCTTTCAGTTCATTTACGATCGTTCCATATGCAATATGAGTCTCTTCATTCTGGTTCAGCCCAAGGGTATCCAAAATCGCATGGGCAAGCTTATCCATCTCTGCATAACCTTCGCCATCTTCCAGTTCCTTAACAATGATGATACTCTTTTCATCGACCGCTGTGATAAAGTCTTTGCTCTTGCCGCCAAAGAAACTTTTCACACTCTCCATGGAACTGTGATCCTTTTCCTGCTGCAATTCCAGAATCATAACAACACGACGAACATCTGCATCAATATGCAGTTTCTTCGCGCGATTATAAATATCTACCAGAAGAAGGTTATCAAGAAGGAGATTCTTGATAAAGCTGTCTTTGTCAAATCTTTCTTTATATGCAACGATCAGATTCTGGATCTGAAATGCTGCAAGCTTGCCAACCATATAAGTGTCTTCATCGTCACCATGTGCCACAAGTATATATTCCAGCTGGTAGTCATCACAGACTTTAAAATACTGGAATCCCTTCACAAGCTGGCTGTCTGCCTGGGATTCCACAAATGCCTGTATATCCCCCGGCTGAATTGAAAAATCTGCAAAAGTTGTTGCAAGGACTTTCCCCTCTGTGTCAATAATGCAGAATTCTGTCCTGGATATTTCTTTTAATCCCTCTAGTGTATTCTGTAGTACCTGATTTGATATCATCTGCTTACATCCCTTCCCGCCTTTTTATGCGTATTTCTCCTTTTTCCCCATAGCTTTCCTTCGTTATCTGTTATTTTAATATAAAATTACCAAAAATGAAAGACCAAAACTTAATTTTTTTGCATTTTTTTGTATAAAATTCCTATTTTTCTATAAAACCTTCCCCATGTACCTCTCGTGCATCCCCAACAATGACAAAAGCATTCTCATCAATTTCATCAATTTTCTCTTTCAAATGTACCAGTTCCTTCTTTCCCACTACGCAGAACAGCATCAGCTTGTCCTCACCGGAATACATCCCTTTTGCAGAAATACCGGTAATTCCACGATCCAGATCTTCCATGACCATTCTGGAAACCTCATCCGGTTTGTCCGTAATAATATAAACAGATTTGGAGAACTTCAAACCTTCAATGATACCATCCGACACTTTTGTAACAAGAAATACTGCAATGATCGCGTAAAGAGCACGTTCCACTCCAAATACATACATGCCGACAACAACTATCGCGCCATCTATAAACTGCATGATCTGTGCAATAGAATAATGTCGCAGATATTTCTGGATAATTGCAGCCAGCATATCTGTTCCGCCAGTCGTTCCACCACCGAGAAATACAAATCCAATTCCAATTCCCTGCAGAAGACCTCCATATAATGCGACAAGGAGAAAATCTTCAGACAGTTTCCAGGCAGGAAGAATGGCAAGCCATATTGTAAGTGAAATATCTCCCAGCAGTGCTTTCCTTACAAAAGCAAAACCTTTTATTTTAGTAGCGAGAAGAAACAATGGAACATTCAGAATCAGGTTTGTTATCCAGAGTGGAATTCCATTTCCATACAAACCTTTTGTCCAGGCTTTTACCAGGATCGCAATACCGGAAAAACCGCCAGTTACCATTCCTGCTGCATCAAAACAGGAAGTGATCGCGGTTCCCATAAGTCCGGTTCCGACAATAATAAGAAGATATTCCAGATACCAGGGTTTTTTTCCAGCAATTTTCATAAGTACTCCTTTCTCTGTTGCTATATCTCTATATCTTAATAAAGTATCCCTTAACCTAAAAGAACGGGATACAGCGATTTGCTGCTTCCCGTTCTTAGTGTGCCCTATTTAGAAGGCATATTTGCAAATTTAATAAAATGATAGCTCTCAACAATCTGGAAATATTTGATAATTCGCGGATACAGCGGTTCAGCTGCCTCACCAAATTCTTCTTTTACCAGCGCCGCGATATCGGTCACCGTACGTTTTCCATCGATCAGAGGCCAGATAAAAGTACCCTGAGCATCCAGATGCACCTTGGTGTACTGCGGTTTGTTGAATACAGTCTGTGCAATCTTGTTGAACCATCCTGTATTTTCCACATCCAGAATCACGCGTCCCTTGATATCTTTGTGCCAGTGAAGCTCTTCTGATCTGACTGGAATTAAATCCAGATAATTAATCTCTATATTTTGTTTTTTGCTTTTTTTACTCTGTTTTCTCATCAGGCTTTTTTCTTTTTCCATAAGGAGAATTTCAGCAGTGTCAGAATCATGATGATCATGAGAACAACACCACCGATATTGCCAAAGTTAACAACTCCGGATACATCCAGACTGATACCAGCAACTGCCAGAATAGCAAGTGCGATACCTACCAGACCTTCTCCGGCGATCATACCTGCACAATACAGTGTACCATCTGTAACCTGATCGTTCTTTGTTTTTTCATCAACGTTCTTTCTGCCATCCATAAACATACGAACAACACCGCCGATCATGATGGTTGCATTCAGATAGATTGGAAGGTAAAGACCGATTGCAAAAGGCATTACCGGAATTCTTAAGATTTCCATACCAATTGCAAGGAATACACCGATGAATACAAGTGCCCACGGAAGATTTCCACCCATGATACCTTCAACGATCATCTTCATCAGACCTGCCTGAGGAGCCGGAACTTCTGCTCCACCATATCCCCATGCTGCATCCAGAAGATACAGAACACCACCGATTGCAAGACCGGAAGCAACAACACCGATCAGCTCACCGATCTGCTGTGTCTTAGGAGTTGCACCAAGAAGGTATCCTGTCTTAAGGTCCTGAGAAGTATCACCGGCGATTGCTGCAATGATACAGATAACAGAACCAATTGCGATTGCTGCTTTCATACCATCTATTCCAGTCTGTCCGCTGCTCTTGATCACAATTGTAGAGATCAGAAGTGTAGCGATTGCCATACCAGAAACCGGGTTGTTAGAGCTACCGATCATACCTACCATACGGGAAGATACAGTTGCAAAGAAGAATCCGAAGATTACGATAAGGAGTGCTCCAAGCGGATTAACCGGAATAGCCGGTACTGCCCAGATAATAACTACCATTGCAACGATACCGATCAGAATGAAATTCATCGGAAGATCTCTGTCTGTTCTTGCAGTTCCTTTTACGGATCCGCCCTTCATGCTCTTCATGGAATCACGGAATGTGCTGATGATCAGTGGCATGGATTTGATCAGGGAAATGATACCACCTGTAGCGATGGCACCTGCTCCGATATATTTAACATATTTGCTCCAGATTGCTGCCGCACCGCCAGCCGCATACAGCTGTGAAATAGTCACACCCGGATCAGCCGGATACAGCCATGTGTCTGGTCCGAACAGACAAATCATCGGAATGATCACGAGCCATCCGACAATGGAACCTACGAACATGAAAGATGCTACACGTGGTCCTACGATATAACCAACACCAAGAAGTGCCGGATATACTTCCATACCAATCTCACCCTTAAGGGATGTAAATGCTGCAGAAACGTCTGCCGGGATAACCTTCAGACCGTCAACAACAAATTTGAAGACTGCTGCAAGTCCCATACCGGAAAATACAGTAGAAGCGTTTGCGCCGCCCTCTTCACCTGCAAGAAGTACGTCTGCACATGCAGTTCCTTCCGGATAAAGAAGTGTCGCATGCTCTTTAACAATAAGAGCGTTACGAAGCGGTACCATGAAAAGTACACCAAGGACACCACCGCAAAGTGCGATCAGAGTGATCTCAACCAGACTCGGTTTATCACAGAGACCTTCTTCTGCCCATAAAAAAAGAGCAGGCATTGTAAAAATAGCACCTGCTGCAAGTGACTCACCGGCAGAACCGATCGTCTGCACCAGGTTGCTCTCCAGAATGGAGTTTTTCTTCATGATGACACGGATAACACCCATAGAAATAACTGCTGCCGGAATGGATGCGGAAACAGTCATACCGACACGAAGTCCGAGGTATGCGTTAGCTGCACCGAATACGATAGCAAGGATGACACCCATGATCACAGATGTTACCGTCATTTCTGCGGTTACTTTTTCAGCAGGAATATACGGTTTGAACTCTTTGTTTTCGTTCATTGATTTCCTCTCCCTTATTTTTTTTGGTCTATTAACCTCATACCATTATAACCGACTTCATGTTGATTATCAAGGGCGATTTTATGAATTTTTTATATTTTCGTTCGTTTTATTTAACACTTTTTGGAAATGTTGCACATTTTTGTCTATTATCCATCAATTTCCAGTTGTTTTGTCAGATATCTGCCGACAATTTTCGAAAAGTTCGCAATATCACGGATGTAAGCAAAATCCTTACCAAATATCTTTTTTTCCGTTGCGAGATCTTTTTCCTCTCCTGCGAATACCCCCAGAACACTGACATCAAGATTACGCAGACGCCGCACTTCTGTTGCTGTATCCGCGATTGCAGCCTTTCCCTGATAAGGCTCCGGATTTTTTGCATTCGGTCGGTTTATGATCACATCATATGGACGTCCATCACTCAAAATGATCATAATCTTCTTTTCTTCTTCTCTTTGAAGGAGATCATATCCGGCAGTCCTTATGGCCAATCCGTCACGATTGTTCGAAGACGTAACATAATTAAAGATGTTATCATTCTCTGACCGCGGATCATCGTATCTGCGAAACCGATGCATGATCGTATAATCCCAGAAGGTACAAAAGCTCATCACCCGATACGGAATATCAACATTACTCAGTGCCTCGCTGATAATATAAGCCTGTAGTGCCACATCACCCTGCCGCTTCATCTGTGATCCGCTCGCATCGATCAGAACATCCACAACAAAATCCGATATTTCTCCTTTCAGTTCCTGTTGAAACAGTTTTGCATCATTAGTCCGGCCAATCCGCCACAATCTGGAAGGTACGATCATTCCACGATCCGAAAGAACAGTCTGTGTCTCACTTCTGAGTACCAGAGATTTCCGGAGTGTTTCTGTCAGGACAGTAATATTATGTTTCACGATCCTGTGTTTGTCATGATAAAGCCAGATATTTTTGTTTCGCAATCGTTTTGCATACTCGTACTGATAATTGCTTTTTACCGGATTTTTGAGAATTCCCTCCGTAAAGTACAGACTGCAGTCACTGTGAATTCCCCGGCACATCTGATAATTGATCTTCTTCTCTTCTGCTTCACTTAAATAAGACTTTCCATAATTCAATTCCACATATGTGTAAGCTTTCTCCAACATCTCCGGAGTAACTACTTTGACCGAACGCTTCTTTTGACGTTTTTCTTCCATTTCTTCTGTAACTGCAGAATTTTCAAGGCCGGAAACAGAATTTGTCAGCTGCTCTGCATAACTTTCCAGTACCTCTTCATACATTTCCTCTGAAAGAAAATCCTCCCAGGAATATTCCGTAAGATCTTCCATCGTCACTGCAAGCACCTGTTCCAGTGTCCCATGCATACTTTCAAAATCCGGATCCATTAATCGATTATACAGTTCATCGATCACACGGATCAGTTCCAGTGTATCTGTACTGTTACCAGCTCTCTCTATCAACTCCATAAATGGCTGTAATTTTTTCTCCACATGCCATTCTCCGTTGTTCAGTCTTCTGCGGAGCACTGCAACTTTCAATCTTCCCGGAATATCTCTAAGATCCGGCAGTATATCAAATTCCTGTTCCAGAATATCCTCAATACACTGTCTCTGCATATCACGGATACCCGGCCGTTCTTCACAGATTTTGTCTCCTATAGCCTCTTCAATACAGAGCTGTGCCACAAACGTCAGCTCATTCTCTCCTGCCTGAAGAAATATTTTTTTAACAAGATAAAGCCCGAGCATATCCTTATCATAATATCTGGCAAGAGCGCCCTGCTTGATTCCATCATACAGTGCAATTGCCTTTGATCTGAGAAAAAGCGATACGTCAGGCTTCATATCCAGTTGGTAATCTCCGCTTACTGTCCACAACAGATTACGGATCCTATTCTCCAGTTCCAGGCGATATTCATCAATTTCAACTGGTTCTGTATTATTCATATACATCTTCTCTGGTCCATTCCGATGGAATTCTGGTACTTACCACATCTTCTACGATTTCTTTTTCGAATACATCAAACGTTTTGTTAACTACTCCCATTCGGACAGCTTTTGCCGGGGAAAGTCCCACATCCACGATTTTCATTGCCGCAAGGAGTCCTCGAAGATCCAATGCTTTTGTTGAAATTTCACTGTTCAGTGCCTTCAGCTGCAAGTCCAGAAACAATCCAACAAACTGCTCTACCGCACTTTCTCTGGCATTCGGGAACATCTGATGAAAAATAAATCCCAGCGTTTCTTCTGTCTGTGCCGGCATGTCGATAACCAAAAACCTGGATACAAGTGCTTCATTTAATTCTTTTGTTCCTGCATACCCATAATTCATCGTCCCGATAAATCTTGCTGCAGGATGAAGATCGATCTTGTCATATCCCGGAACATCAATAGAACGCCGATAGTCCAGCGTTGCATGAAGAACAGAGACTGCATCATTTTTTGCCATATTGATCTCATCAAGGATTCCAAACCCGCCATATTCTGCACACCGGTAAATGCTTCCCTTTCGAAGCTTTACTTCATTATCCTCAAAAGTGTCCGTACCGATCAGATCCCCACTGTTTGTATTGACGTGAAAAGAAATATTATAAGAAGGCCGGTTAAATATATATGCCAGATTTTCTGCCAGAATATTTTTGCCGGTGGCTTTTGGTCCGGTCAAAAGCAGATTCTGTCCCTGCAGGATCCCTGCAATGGCCATCTCCAGAATATCTTTTCCATAAAATGGAATTGCAGGTTTGATAATTCTGTTTTTCACCTCATCAGAAACGGGATATACTTCCCGAAACTTTACAATTTTATTTATTAAAGAGGAGGAGACACCCTGCTCCTCCAGAAATTTCAATTCATTCACTTAAATTTCTCCTTTGAAGATCACACTTCAAAAATCAGATCGCCATAAGACGGCATCGGCCACATTTCTTTGTCCACCAGCATTTCCAGTTCATCCACCGGTGTACGAAGTTCTGTCATAGCCTTGCATACTTCATCTTTGCAGTACACTGCACGTTCTCTGCCTTCCGGAATCTCCGGAACCTTTGCCACGACCTTGGACAATCTGTTCATTGCACTGTTCGTATCCTTCAGAAGTGCCGTACATTTCTCAAGAAGATCCATCTGTACACTCACATCAATCGGGCCTGCAGCTTTCACTGCATTGATGGAACCTGCCAGAACAGTCGTATATTTGATCACTGCCGGGATAATCTGTTTCGTTGCAATATCGATCATAGTCTTCGCTTCGATATTAACCGCTTTTGCATAGATTTCATATTGAATCTCTGCACGGGATTCCAGTTCAGTCTTTGTAAAGACATGGAACTCCTCAAACAGCTTCACTGCCTTTGGTGTAGTCAGCGCCGGAATCGCATCTACCATAGACGGCAGATTCGGCAGTCCACGACGTTTTGCTTCTTCTGCCCATTCCGGTGCATAACCATTGCCGTTGAACACGATTCTCTGATGATCAATTGCATATTCTTTGATCAGATCATGTACTGCCATATCAAAATCTTCGGCAGCTTCCAGACGATCACATGCTTCTTTGAACGCTTCTGCTGCAATCGTATTGAGTACAACGTTACATTCAGAAATAGAATCTCTGGATCCTACCATACGGAATTCAAATTTGTTTCCGGTAAACGCAAACGGTGAAGTACGGTTACGGTCTGTCGCATCTTTCATGAAATCAGGAAGAGTCTTAACACCTGTCTCCAGAAGGCTGCCTTTCTTACTGTGTGTAGCCGTTCCAGTGCTGATCAGCTGATCAAGCACATCTCCGAGCTGTTCTCCAAGGAATACGGAAATAACAGCCGGCGGAGCTTCGTTTCCGCCAAGTCTCTGGTCATTTCCAACATCTGCCGCAGATTCGCGCAGAAGGTCGGCATGTGTATCTACTGCTTTGAGGATACAGGTCAGAACCAGAAGGAACTGTATATTCTCATGCGGTGTCTTCCCCGGATCCAGAAGATTGATTCCGTCATCTGTAGTCAGTGACCAGTTGTTGTGTTTACCGGAGCCATTTACGCCTGCAAATGGTTTCTCATGAAGCAGGCAACGCATACCATGGCGGCTGGCTACTTTCTTCAGGATGCGCATCATGATCTGATTATGATCTGCTGCAATATTTACCGGTGCATAGATCGGTGCCAGTTCATGCTGTGCCGGTGCAACTTCATTATGCTGTGTCTTTGCTGTCACACCAAGTTTCCAGCATTCTTCATTTACTTCCTTCATATAAGCAGAAATTCTCTGACGGATAGTTCCAAGATAATGATCATCCATCTCCTGACCTTTCGGCGGCATCGCACCAAACAGAGTTCTTCCTGTATATGTAAGATCTTTTCTCTGCAACCATTTTTCTTTATCTACAAGAAAATATTCCTGTTCAGCACCAACAGATGGTGTTACCTTCTTTGAAGTTGTATTGCCAAAAAGGCGAAGAAGACGTAAAGACTGTGTATTGATTGCTTCCATAGAACGAAGAAGCGGTGTCTTCTGATCAAGTGCTTCTCCTGTATAAGAGCAGAATGCAGTCGGGATACACAGAGTTCCTCCAGCTGCATCATGACGTACAAATGCCGGTGAAGTACAATCCCATGCAGTATAACCTCTTGCTTCAAATGTTGCTCGAAGTCCACCTGACGGGAAAGAAGACGCATCTGACTCTCCCTTGATCAGTTCTTTACCCGAAAAACTCATCAGTACTTTGCCGTTTTCCTTTGGAGCTGTGATAAAAGCATCATGCTTTTCTGCAGTTACTCCTGTCAAAGGCTGAAACCAGTGGCTGTAATGTGTGGCACCTTTCTCGATTGCCCATTCTTTCATCTCATGAGCAACGACATCTGCTACTTCCAGAGAAAGTTCCTTTCCCTCTTCTATCGTCTTTTTCAGCTCTTTGTATACTTTTTTCGGAAGTCTTTCTTCCATGACAGCGTCATTGAATACATCACATCCGAAAAGTTCGGTTACATTCACGTAGTCTGACATCTTCTATCTCCTTTGGTTTATGCTTTGCTGTATGTTTCTCAGTTTTGATCTTATGATCATTCTTTGGTTTTGGTACTTTTTAAATAAAGGTTCAGTGCTTTATGCCTGTTTTCAATCTCCACATAAGTGTGATCACCACCAAACTCTCCGTCCAGTGTCCACGGCACTTCCTCTTCTGTCTCTATCATAAGCTTCTTTGACTTGAATGAATAGATCATGTCCGTGTTGTCCTCAGCCATCACCAGTGCAGTCATGATTTCCTGCAGCTGAAGAGGATTCTTCGGATGTCTGATCAGTGTCACCTCAAAAAGCCCATCATTCATATCTACATTTTTGCCAGTAAGATTTTTAAATCCTCCAACAGATCTGGAATTTGTAATCATTCCTACGATAAAATCATCTTCTACCTGAATCTCTTCAGAGGTTACTTTCATATGGTAGGATTTGATATCGAACAGTCGTTTTACCCCTTCCAGAAGGTATGCCACATGTCCAAGAACATTTTTCAGATCCTGGTCTGTTTCATAGGATACATCTGTAAACAGACCAAAAGCAGCCACATATGCAAACGTCTGGCTGTTAAATCTTCCTATATCACAGTGATACAGTTTTTCTTCCATGATCATCTGAGCAGCCTTCACCATGCTTTTGGGCATAAAGAGACTGTTTGCAAAATCATTGGTACTTCCTGCCGGAATATATCCAATCGGTACATTACTGTTTTTCTCTGTGATTCCGGTAACTACCTCATCCAATGTACCGTCTCCTCCGCTGCACACGATCAGATCAACAGAGTCCGCATATTCTTTTGCTTTTTCATATGCATCTTTCGGTGCTTGTGTTGCGCGGATAATGACCTCATAATCATGACTGCTGAATATATCAACAATATCCAGTAAATGCATCTTAATCCTGCCTTTTCCCGCTTTTGGATTAAACACAAAGAGCATTTTCTTTGCCACGGTCTGATGTCCCCTTTCTTTTGTTTTATTACGCAATCTATATCATACAACAAATTATTGCAAATTCCTAGATGCAAATTTTTCTGTTGCTCACGCCAAAATTTTTTATGGCAGATTTGACGACAAACAAAAAAAATCCTCTGTAAAACAGAGGATAAAGTAGCGAGAGGGGGATTCGAACCCTCGACACCACGGGTATGAACCGTGTGCTCTAGCCAACTGAGCTATCTCGCCATATACAATATAAATGATACAAAATAGCGAGAGGGGGATTCGAACCCTCGACACCACGGGTATGAACCGTGTGCTCTAGCCAACTGAGCTATCTCGCCATTCCCACTCAAAGTGTCAACACTTTTTTTATTTTTTTTATATTTTATTTTGTTTATAAATTTCCGACAATTTTATCTTTGATAATTGCCAGGATTTCTCTGGGAATATACAGAAGAAGTCTCCAGGAACGATATCTGGACGGAACCGGATAAATTTCCCGACAGCCACACTTTCTGCCAATCATTACACCTCGAAACACATGAAAATTATTAGTCACTACCCCAATTGCCGGCTCCGTACTGCCAATCAGCTCCAGACTGTAATCCAGATTTTCTTTGGTATTGGTCGAACGTTCTTCTCGGATCAGACGTCCTCCATCAATCCCATGTTCTGTCAGATATCTGTACATGGCCTCCGCTTCACTGATTCGTTCCCCGTCTCCCTTTCCTCCGGAAAGCACAGCCCTTGTCCCGGGGTTTTCTTCAAGATAGAGCAAAGCCCTTCTGGTTCTTTCCAGAAGGGCTAATGTCATTCTTGTACCATCTACATGCGCGCCAAGTACAATGATATAATCCAGATTCTCTCTGGCTTTCATTATTTACCGCAGCAGTATTTGTATTTCTTACCGCTTCCGCACGGACAAGGATCGTTACGGCCGATTTTATGCGGTTTTACAACTGTACCGGATTTTTTCTGCTCTTTGTAGAGTTCTTTACGTTTTTCTTCTGAGAAGATTTCATCCCACTGTGGAAGCTGATACAGCCAGTCTGCCTTTGCATCAACCATATTCTTGTAAAGAAGTTCTTTGTCAAATGCAAGTGTGACTTTTGTATTCTCATCCATAGTCTCAATCGGGTTCGGGATCTTAAGACTGTCATTGATACCATCCAGGAAACCAACCATAGTCAGGACATCCTGTCCGTATTTTTCTGCCAGTTCCTTGACTGTACCACTTACAACTTCATCCGGATTGGAAAGAAGCTGTTCGTAGATTCCCTTTTCAATATTAAAATAGTTTGCCCAGAATCTCTGAAGCTGATTGCGGTCTGCCTGCTGATTGTAAGCAATTTCGCGCCACTGCTCTAAGATTGTTTTATCACTCATTGTTTCATCCTCTTTTCAAAAATTTTGCCTGTGCTCCATTATATCATCTTTTTTCCCAAAACACAAATCCTATTCTTATAATTTTTGTGAAAAATGTGTATATATAAAAAATAAACCGGTCATACTGTAAATGTTCCCTGAAGGATTCTTCAGGAAACATACTGCAAAAGATAATTTCAGGAAAAACTTATATCCTCCCCTTAAAAGGTCTCAGGGCTGACACAGATACGCGGTTCTGGGACTTTTCTCGTTTTATTTCACACCAAGTTTTTCAAGATCTGCTGTTACCTGTTTAAAATCTTTAAAACATATGGTATGAATTCCCTGTTCCTGTGCTCCCCTGCAGTTTTCCGGACGATCATCGATGAACACACATTCCTCCGGTTTCAACTGGTATTTATTCAGAATTGTCTGATAAATTTCCGCATCTGGTTTCAGCTGGTTAGCATAACAGGAAAAAACCTCTCCATCCATTTCTCTGCGGAATGTCAGTTCCTTTTTCGTGTGATCCAGCATATAACTGCTGTAATTAGACAGGATATATACATGATATCCCTTACTTTTCAGATATTTTACCCAGGTATCCGCATATGGTCTCTTTCGAATAGTCTGTCCGCTGCCTTTGATGACTTTTTCGATATCCTCTGCATCCTGTGGATCCAGTTCCTGAAACTGTTTCAGATAAACTTCTTCCTCATACAGTCCACGATCCCGTTCCTCCCATACCGAACTCAAAAAAGTCGCATTCGCAATTCGTTCTCTTTTTTCAGGAGCAAATCCAAAACTGTCCAGATAAGACTCCCAGTCATAATCTACCAGAACTTTTCCCACATCAAAGATCACATTCTTTATCTCGCCAGCCACCTGCTGTTCCTCTTTTTTCTTATTCAAATATTTGAACAACATAAGGAGTACATAGCACATCACTGCCACAAACAGTACCGTAAAAAGTGATGCCATAAATTGTTTCTGTGAAAAATCGCCCTTCAGTGCAAAATACATTGGAAGACAAAAGATCATCAGTAGTGCGATCACGCCAATGATCGCAGCATATTTTTTCCAGTTTTTCATACAAACCTCTTTGTCACTAATGTTAAGAAATGCGCCGGAGCGAGCTCCGGCGCGTCATCATGTCAACTAATTTTTATGAAATTATTTATTTCTGTAAATGATATCATTTCTTCCTGGTCCATTGGAGATCATTGTGATCGGGAATCCGATCTGTTTCTCTACAAATTCGATATACTTACGGCAATTTTCCGGAAGTTCATCATAGTTCTTAATTCCACGGATATCTGATTTCCATCCTGGAAGAACTTCAAGAACCGGTTTTGCTTTTTCCAGAAGTCCTGTTGTAGGGAATTCTGTTGTAACTTTGCCGTCGATTTCATAACCTGTACATACCGGAATCTCATCAAGATAACCCAGTACATCAAGTACTGTAAATGCAACATCTGTAGCTCCCTGCATACGGCATCCATATTTGGAAGCAACACAGTCAAACCATCCCATACGTCTCGGGCGGCCAGTTGTTGCACCATACTCTCCACCGTCTCCACCTCTTCTTCTAAGTTCATCTGCTTCTTCTCCGAAGATCTCGGAAACAAAAGCACCTGCACCTACTGCGCTGGAGTAAGCTTTGCATACAGTAATGACTTTTTTGATTTCATATGGCGGTACACCAGCACCAATAGCACCATAAGCTGCAAGGGTGGAAGAAGATGTAACCATCGGATAAATTCCATGATCCGGATCTTTCAGAGAACCAAGCTGTCCCTCAAGCAGGATCTCTTTGCCTTCTTTTAATGCATTCCACAGGAAAAGAGATACATCTCCAACGTAAGGAGCAACCATTTCTTTATATTTCATCAGTTCATCAAAGATTTCATTTGGATCAAGAAGCGGTTTGTGATACAGATGCTCAAGAAGAATATTCTTTGTCTCAACAACGCGCTCTACTTTTTCTCTCAGGGAATCATCATGGAACAGCTCATTTACCTGGAAACCGATTTTTGCATATTTATCTGAATAGAACGGTGCAATACCGGATTTGGTAGATCCGAAGGATTTACCACCCAGACGTTCCTCTTCGTACTGGTCAAACAGAATGTGATATGGCATAACGATCTGAGCTCGGTCAGAGATCATAATCTTCGGTGCCGGAACGCCTCTTGAAACAACTTCATTGTATTCTTTAAAAAATACCGGAATGTTCAGTGCAACACCGTTTCCGATAACACTTGTTGTATGGTTATAAAATACGCCAGACGGAAGTGTATGCAGTGCAAATTTGCCATAATCGTTGACGATTGTATGTCCTGCATTGGCTCCTCCCTGAAATCTTACGATAATATCAGCTTTCTGCGCGAGCATATCAGTAATTTTACCTTTACCTTCATCTCCCCAGTTTGCTCCAACTACTGCTTTGATCATAACACTTTTTCCTCCTCGTGTTTTATTTGATCTATCATACGTTTATCTCTGCTGTCATACCCAACATGTCTTTGTGTGCATCCAGAACCGGCTGTACAGTCTTCTCAATAAATGTAACCGTCTGTTCTTTGGCTCTGCCGACATATCTGGACGGCTCCATAGATTTGCGCAGTTCCTCGATTGTCAGATTGAAGGCCGGATCTGCTGCGATTCTCTCAAGAAGATCATTGTCTTTTCCTTCTACTTTAACGGTACGTCCGGCTTCCATGGAAAGTTCACGGATGCGTTCATGAAGCTCCTGACGGTCTCCACCTGCTTTTACAGCATCCATCATGATGTTTTCTGTCGCCATAAACGGAAGCTCTGCCATCATATGTTTCTCGATTACTTTCGGATAAACAACCAGTCCGTCAACAACATTCAGGCACAGATCCAGGATACCATCGATTGCCAGGAATCCCTCCGGAATACTGAGTCGTTTGTTTGCGGAGTCATCCAGGGTTCTCTCAAACCACTGTGTTGCAGAAGTAATTGCCGGATTCAGTGCATCCACCATTACATATCTGGAAAGAGATGCAATACGCTCACTTCTCATCGGATTTCTCTTGTAGGCCATCGCAGAGGAACCAATCTGTGATTTTTCAAATGGTTCTTCTACTTCTTTCAGATGCTGCAGAAGGCGGATATCATTGGACATCTTATGTGCGCTTGCCGCAATACCTGCAAGAATATTCAGGACTCTTGTATCTACTTTACGGGAATAGGTCTGTCCGGATACCGGATAGCAGTTCTTGAATCCCATCTTTTCTGCGATCATCGGATCAATCTTGTCGATTGTCTCCTGATCCCCTTCGAACAGTTCCAGGAAACTTGCCTGTGTTCCGGTAGTTCCCTTGGAACCCAGAAGTTTCAGTGTGCCCATTACATATTCCAGATCTTCCAGATCCATCAGGAATTCCTGTGTCCAGAGAGTTGCACGTTTACCAACTGTTGTCGGCTGTGCCGGCTGGAAATGTGTAAATGCAAGAGTTGGCTGTTCTTTGTATTTATCTGCAAATTTTGACAGTTCTGCAATTACGTTCACCAGTTTTTTCTGAACCAGCTTCAAAGCCTCAGCCATCACAATGATATCTGTGTTGTCACCCACATAACAGGATGTTGCACCCAGATGGATGATTCCTTTTGCTTTCGGGCACTGTACGCCATATGCATACACGTGAGACATAACGTCATGGCGTACCTGACGTTCTCTTTCTTTTGCCACATCATAGTTGATATCATCCTTGTGAGCTTTCAGTTCATCAATCTGCTCCTGAGTGATATTCAGGCCAAGTTCTTTTTCTGTTTCAGCCAGAGCGATCCACAATCTTCTCCAGGTGCGAAATTTCATATCCGGAGAAAAAATGTACTGCATTTCCTTGCTGGCATAACGCTCTGAAAGGGGACTTACGTATCTGTCTGTACTCATGTATTTACTCCTATCATCTCACTCGATTAACCGCAGGGGTAACTGCGGTTGCTCGGATTTCCTATCATTACGCAGAAATTATATAACATTGCATCATTAAAAGCAATCCCTTTATTCCTCTCCCTGATGAAATTTACCAAGGAATTCTTTGATTCGTGCATTACTTGAAGAAAATACTTCCTGTGGAGTACCTTCTACAGCAATTACACCTTTATCCATAAAAATAACTCTGTCGGAAATATCCCGAGCAAAGTTCATTTCATGTGTCACGATCACCATCGTGATATGGATATCCGCCAGTGAACGGATTACTCTCAAAACTTCTCCGGTAAGTTCCGGATCAAGTGCGGAAGTCGGCTCATCAAAGAACAGGATTTTCGGATTCAGTGCAAGGGCTCTTGCTATCGCAACTCGCTGGCACTGTCCGCCTGACAACTGATACGGATAAGCATCTTCTTTATCAGACAATCCCATCTTTGCCAGAAGATCTCTCGCTTCTCTGTAAACCTCATCTTTATTTCTCTTCTGCACATGGATTGGTGCATCGGTAATATTTTTCATGACCGTATAATGCGGAAACAGATTAAAGTTCTGAAAAACCAGGCCAAAGCAGGACTGAATCTCTTTCAGTTTTGTTTTATTCGGCAGACAGACTTTACCATTTTCGGTCCAGACCGTTTTATTTCCCATATAACTTACTTCACCGTCATCAATCAATGTCAGCAGTGTCGCACAGCGAAGAAGCGTGGATTTACCGGAGCCTGAGGAACCGATAATTGAAACGACCTCTCCTTCATTTACATGAATCGACACATCCTTCAGTACCTGAAGACCGTCGAACTCTTTTTTGATATGATTCATTTCCAGAAGACTTGTACTCAAAGCATTTCCTCCTAACGATAGTAATTCAGTTTCTTTTCAAACCATTCCATAACCCAGGCAACTACAAAGTTAAAGATATAATAGAATACCCCGGCGATCACAAACGGAACAACTGTTGTCTGCGCAGCTGCGATCTGTTTTGCCAGCGCAAACATCTCAATATAAGATACCGAATAAACAAGGGAGGTATCTTTGACAAGTGTAATGACTTCATTTGTCACAGAAGGAAGCACGATCTTTACAACCTGTGGTAATACGATTTTGAAAAATGTCTGGCTTTTATTGTATCCCAGAAGCTGTGCTGCCTCATACTGTCCCACCGGAATCGACTCAATTCCGGAACGATAGATTTCTGCAAAATATGCGGCATAATTCAGAGAACATCCCAGAATGATCGCGGTAAATTTATAATTGCCGATATTCATTCCCCACAGATAGAACGGTCCAAAATACCACAGCAGCAACTGCAGCATCAGTGGTGTTCCTCGCATAATAGAAATATACGCCTTAACGATCCAGCTTAATGGCTTGAACCTGCTCACACGTCCAAAATATACAACCATGCCAAGTGGCAGGGAAAATAACAGTGTCAGAAAAAAGATCAGCAGCGTCTGCCCAAACCCTGTGGTAAGCTGTTGTAACATTACCTGAAAACTCATGTACTCTCCTCCATAAACCTACAAGAGGGATGCCACCCGGAAAACCGGGAAGCATCCCATTCTGTATTCGTATTTTATGTATTGCTTATTTTTCTTCTGTTTTATCTGTTTCTGCATCATCTGTTGCATCTTTGGAATCCTCTGCCGATGCATCATCAGAAGCTTTCAGTGTTACCATATCTGCGATTTCATACTTCTCTGCAAGTTCTGCAACCGTTCCATCATCTGCAAGTTTCTGAAGGTCTGCATTCACAATATCACAGAGTTCTGTATTACCCTTTTTAAATCCGATTGCATACTGTTCTGTATTCAGTGTCTCATCAAGGATCTTGAATCCCTCTCCTCTGGAATTCAGCTGATATTTGGCAACTCCGACATCGATTGCCAGTGCATCCAGTGCCCCTGCCTGCAGTTCTGTGAATGCAGTATTGTAATCTGCAAATTCATTCAGTGCTCCAAAAGTATCCGCCAGTTCTTTCTGTCCGCCTTCTTCCTCACTCTGAAGAAGATCCAGTGCTGCGGAAGCTGCCTGCACACCAACGGTCTTACCAGCAAGATCTGTAAGCTTCTCAATTCCGGAATCATCTGCAACAACGATTACCTGACTGTTATCTACATACGGCTCTGAGAAAGTATAATCATCTTCTCTTCCGTTCATAGTAAATCCATTCCAGATACAGTCGATAGATCCGGAATTCAGTTCCATATCCTTGGAATCCCAGTTGATTGGTTTTTTCTCCAGCTCCCAACCTTCCAGATCACACACAGCCTGTGCCAGTTCCAGGTCAAATCCTGTGTATTCACCATTCTCATCCATATATCCATATGGCGGATATTCCGCATCAAATCCAACGATCAGAGTCTTATCTTCTATTCCTGCCTGCACACTTACTGCAGATACCATTCCCAGTGCCATTACTGCTGTCATAACTACTGCAACTGCTTTTTTCTTCATCTCTCTATCTCCCTTGACATATTATTTTTCTTTTAATACGTAGCCACTCTACCACGTGAAAGTATTGATATCGTAACATACCCATTCTGACCTGTCAAGTGAATTTTGCGCTGCAGCTTTCATATAGCATACCAACTCTCTAATCTTACATCTGGTCTTTATGATGCAGTACTGTCACACTGCACGGTGGCAGATACAGATTCAGCGATCCAGCCTGGCATAGAATCTGTTTCTGGTGGTCTGTATACCCTTCCTGAGAAGATTGCACCAGCCTTGTAAATACTGTTTCTTCCAGTCTGCTGATTCCTGCCGGCCAGACTTCGATCATAACATCTCTGCCTTCATCCCGGTTGTTCAGTACGATGATCATCTGCTCCGTATGAGAGAATCTCGCATAACAGAGGCCCTGATAATCATTCCATAGAAATTTCAGAGAACCGCTTCTGAGCATTTTGTATTTCTTATGAATCGCGATCATGACCTTGTAGAAATTCAGAAGTTCCATATCTTCATGCCCCCACGGGTAAGTTCGCCGGTTATCCGGATCTGTAAATCCGCAGACACCTGCCTCATCCCCATAATACAATGTAGGAGCTCCCGGCCATGTCATCTGTATGGCAATCGCTTCACGCATGATCGCCGTATTGATATTTTCAGACGCCGCCTGTGCTCCGGCATAGGAAACACGTCCAACCCTGTGATTTGTTCTGGTAAGGAATCTGGAATGATCATGATTTGACAATTCATTCATCGCAGTGTGAAGAGATGACATATGCAAAGAGCGCATATGCGTCTTCATTGCTCCGATAAACGCATCACTGTTTCCATAAAGATCCTCTCTATATTCATCACTGTGTTTTTCCATTCCGGTCAGGAACCATGTCACAGGCTCCATGAACGCATCATAGTTCATGACAGAATCCCACTCATCTCCCTGCAGCCATCCTTCCGGACTTCCATAATGTTCTGCAAGAATCAGTGCTTCCGGATTCGCTTCCTTGACCGCTTTACGGAAATCTTTCCAGAACTGGTGATTAAACTCATTGCTGTGTCCCAGATCTGCTGCCACATCCAGTCTCCAGCCATCCACATTATATGGCGCAGACACCCACTTCTGTGCCACTTTCAGGACATAATCATACAATTCTCCTGAACCTTCATAATTCAGTTTAGGAAGTGTATCATGCGTCCACCATCCATCATAAGTCGGATTATAAGGCCAGCGATTCTGATCATGAAAATCAAAGAAATAGCGATACGGACTGTCTGCAGATATATAAGCTCCCGGTGCATAACCTTCCTGTCCTTCATATATTCTTTCTCTGTCCATCCACTTATTAAAAGATCCACAATGGTTGAATACTCCATCCAGAATAATCTTCATGCCACGTTTATGCAGTTCTTCCACAAGCTGTGCAAACATCTGATTACTTGCCTCCAGATTGCGCTTATCTGTCACACGCCGGATATATTTTGTGGCATGTGTATTATCTCGATCCCCCGGTGCAAGCAGTCCGTCACAGTCTTCAACGATCTTTCCGTAATGTGGATCCACATAATCGTAATCCTGACAGTCGTATTTGTGGTTACTTGGTGATACGAAGATTGGATTCAGATACAGCACTTCAACGCCCAGCTCTTCAAAATAATCCAGTTTGTCAATAATGCCCTGCAGGTCTCCTCCATAGAATTCCCTGACTCCCATAACTGCCGGAGTCTTGGACCAATCTGTCACTTTTTCACTGTGTTCACCAATATATGCATATTCGTCGCTTTCCACATCGTTGGACGGATCTCCATTGCGGAATCGATCCACAAAAATCTGATACATCACCGCACCCTTTGCCCAGTCAGGTGTATGATAATTCGGATAGATTTCAAACTGTGCCCATTCCTGCAGCTCAGAACAGACTCCCTGTTCCGTGTAATAGCATGTAGCCCATCCATACTGAATTTCAAAATGATACCGAAAAATCTCTTCCGGCATCACAATCTTTGTTCCATAATAATCAAAACCTTTTGTGGTTTTGTATACTTTCATTTTATATTTCTGATCTCCGGATACGAGATATACCGCATCCACATTATTCTTCTGGGTTCTGAAGCTGATTATTACCTTTTCGCCACTCTTTGGCTCAGTAGGATTTCTGTAATACCTTGTTCCGTCACTGAAAAGAGCCTCCTTGTTAAACACTGGTCTCATATTCAGAATATACTGCATTTTTCTTGCAATATCTTCGTTTTCCTGCTTCATTGTCAATCTTCCTTGTCTGTATTATTTATATTGCACTGGAAATGTAATCTGCATTTCCGAGTTTCTTTGTCTGCAATCTACTTTTGTATTAAGGATACCTCAGTTTCATATGCAGATGCGGCCTGGTCGTTAAATAGCACCCACTCAACAAGATCAAAACTGTCTGGATTCTCCTGTAAAAAACTATGAACGGTATCTACCGCAATCTTAGCAGCTCGCTCTACCGGAAAATGATAGACACCAGTAGATATAGACGGAAATGCAATTGTTCTAATATCATTCTCCATCGCAAGCTTCAAAGAATTATAATAACAATTTGTAAGAAGCTTGTCTTCGTTATTATTTCCACCATACCAGATCGGTCCGACTGTGTGGATCACATAATCACATGGCAGATTATAAGCCTTGGTAATCTTTGCCTCTCCTGTTTCGCATCCATGAAGCATCCTGCATTCTGCAAGAAGTTCCGGACCTGCGGCATGATGGATTGCACCATCAACACCGCCACCACCAAGAAGAGAATTATTAGCAGCATTTACAATTGCCTGTACATCTGTAATTTTGGTTATATCACCTTTGACTGTCTTAATCGTAAACATAAACTTCGCGATACCTCTCTGTTACAATTTATTATTCGTAACTTTTCATCCCCTTGCGGGATACTACCTTCTGAATAGTTACTATTATTCTTCATTTTTCATTTGGCGTAATGTCCTGCCAGTTCTTACCTTCATCAGTTGTCTGATAGACCTTATTTTCGTTTACGTAGGTAAACATGTTGATAGAGCCGTCTTTGCCGTAGGTGTAGTATGCAAAGCCTTGGTGTGTGTATTTATCTCCCGGATCGTTCTGAACTGAGTAAAAAGGACTTTGATCATAGGAGGCTGGCTTAGGCGTATAACCTTCTAAAGCTTTTTTAAAAACTGGTGAGTCCGCATAATAAACACGGGTAGTATACGGATTTCCATCAATTTTGAATGTCTGACTGGAGTAGTAGGCCTTATCATTATTCATGTTAGCATTACTAAGCAAATTATATCCATCCTTAAGCGTTTTTAAAGTTCTATCAAAATCTCCTTTATACGTTGGTCTTGCTGCCGCATCCTCCGTTCCACCGCTCCATGTAAAAATCACACCTTTATTTTTATCATAAGAAACCTCGCAGGTTCCATTATTGCCCGGTGTTCCAACCCAGTTATCTGTATTCGTACCATTAAAGCTTGCTCCCCCAACGCTTATAGGTAGTGGGCTCTGCCATCCTGAAATTGTCTGTTTTAATCCAAAAGTAATAGGTTCCGGAGTTTCTTCCTTCTCAGCTATATTTATCATTAATTCATTATATGCAGATTTGGCATTTGCCAGATCTGTTGCCTCCCGGCTTTTCTCAATATACTTGGTATAGGCAGGCGCTAAAATCGCCACCAACACACCCAGAATTGCTACAATAATAATCAATTCTACGAGCGTGAATCCCTGTACAGATTCTTTGCTTTTTTTCGTTTTTTTTAACATCATATTTCTCCCCTAGGTAAACTCACATATTGGATTAATGATAACATGAATCCATTTTGACGTAAAGAAGTTCTGGAGTCTAGGATTGTATCTGATTTTCTTCTTTTTGCGATTTGCGGTCACTTACCGGCGTTGGAAATGTATCTGCTTTTCTATTTTTCGCGGTTTACAGTCACTTCCTGGCGCCGAATTTGTATCTGCTTTTCTCCTTTTTCCGATTTGCAGTCACTTCTAGACGCCAAAAATGTATCTGCTTTTCTCCTTTTCGCGATTTGCAGTCACTTTTCATCACCAGAAGTGTATCCTATTTTCCCCTTTTGGCAATCTGCGGTCACTTTAGAAAACTGGGAGTTATCTTTTTTTCTCCTTTTTCCGATTTGCAGTCACTTTGGAAACCCGGGAGTGTATCTTTTTTTTTCTTTTTGGCGATTTGCGGTCACTTTAGGATTCATGAGTGTATCTGCATTTTACTTTTTTGCAATTTGCGGTCACTTTTGATACCTGGGATTGTATCTTATTTTCTCCTTTTAGTAATTTGCAGTCACTTTGGAAACCCGGGAGTGTATCTTTTTTTCTCTTTTTGGCGATTTGCGGTCACTTTAGGATTCATGAGTGTATCTGCATTTTACTTTTTTGCAATCTGCAGTCACTTTTGGTACCTGGGATTGTATCTTATTTTCTCCTTTTAGTAATTTGCAGTCACATTTTAACCCCGGAAATGCATCTGCATTTCTCCTTTTTGCGATTTGCGGTCACTTACCGATGCCAGAAAGCGATGTCCAAAGCTTGGTGAGTAACAAAAAAAACGCAACAAAAGACGATTTTCTCGCCTGATGCTGCGGGGTTTTTAGACAGTAAAAAAGACAGCGGGATAAGCTGTCTTTTTTGGAGAAGGTATTTCTTCTTATGGGGTGTAGCAAAAACTATATAATGTATTGGGGGGTTTTTACGGTTATTATAGTACCATGACCCCCTCCAAAAGTGTGCACAAACTTCACAAAATTTAGTATTTGTTTTTGTGTACTTTGTACACCCTATTCTTGCGGCATTTCATTTTCCGCTGTAAAAAGTGCCTCAAACTCATCGCGCTGAATCTTTTCCTTCTCTAAAAGAAGTGCTGCACACTTATGAAGAACATCCATATGCTGAGAAATAATCTTTCTTGCATCTGCATGGCAGCGGTCAATAATATCATGAACCTCTTTGTCAATCTCGTTGGCAACTTCTTCGCTGTAGCTTCTTGTATGAGCCAGATCACGACCAATGAAGACCTCGTCTCCCTCATCGCCATAAGCGATCAGGCCAAGCTTGTCAGACATACCATACTGCATAACCATTGCACGGGCAGTGCTGGTTGCACGTTTGATATCGTTGGAAGCACCTGTTGTGATGTCGCCGAAGATGATTTCTTCTGCTACGCGACCGCCAAGAAGTGTTGTGATATCCTGAAGCATCTTGCCTTTTGTATTAAACATCTCATCATTTTCAGGAAGCGGCATGGTATATCCTGCGGCTCCCATTCCAGTAGGAATGATGGAAATCGTATATACTGGGTCCATATCCGGAAGCACATGGAAAAGGATTGCATGTCCCGCCTCATGATATGCTGTGATCTTCTTCTCTTTTTCAGAGATAACTTTGCTTCGTTTTTCTGCACCAATACCAACTTTGATAAATGCATGCTTGATATCCGGCTGTGTAATATAACTGCGTCCTGATCTGGCAGCCATGATCGCAGCCTCATTCAGAAGGTTCTCAAGATCAGCACCTGTAAAGCCGGCTGTTGTCTGCGCGATCTGTGCAAGATCCACATCCTCGCCGAGTGGTTTATCTTTGGCATGTACACGAAGGATTTCTTCTCTTCCTTTGACATCCGGACGGCCAACTGCAACCTTACGGTCAAAACGGCCAGGACGAAGAATCGCCGGATCAAGGATATCCACACGGTTGGTAGCTGCCATTACGATGATTCCTTCATTCACACCAAAACCATCCATCTCAACAAGAAGCTGGTTCAGTGTCTGCTCTCTCTCATCATGACCACCACCCATACCGGTTCCACGCTGTCTTGCAACTGCATCAATCTCATCAATAAAGATGATACATGGTGCATGCTTCTTGCCCTCTTCAAACAGATCACGTACACGGGATGCGCCGACACCGACAAACATCTCTACAAAATCAGATCCTGAAATAGAGAAAAACGGAACTCCCGCTTCTCCGGCAACTGCTTTTGCAAGAAGTGTCTTACCTGTTCCAGGAGGTCCTACAAGGATCACTCCTTTTGGAATCCTTGCTCCAACATTTGTATATTTCTGTGGAGCTTTCAAAAAATCAACAACCTCGACCAGATCTTCTTTTTCTTCCTGAAGACCTGCCACATTCTGAAATGTAACTTTTTTGTCATCCGGCAGCATCATTCGGGCACGGCTCTTTCCAAAATTCATCATCTTGGCATTACCTCCGCCTCCTGACATCTGACGGTTCATCATAAGAAACAGGAAAATCACCAGCCCACCTGTGAGAAGTACCGGAAAAAATGTTGTCATAAATACACTTTCCTGCGGAACATCTGCCACTTCCGGATGAATGCCGTAGCCTTCCAGAAGCTTCTGTGCGTCTTTAACATCTGTTACATATACTTTTTTCTGCCCTTCACCTTCGATATCCGCAACAACGGAACCGGTAGGCACTTCCCTGTTCTGGTAGATTTTTGCAGAAGAAAGCTTACCATCCTCTGCTGCCTGTTTCATACTTTCCATTGAGTAACTGCTCTGTGATGCTACCTGATTGTTCAGATAAAAGTATCCGGCAACCAACATCACGATCAATACAAGATACAGGCCAATTCTGCCTGACTGTTTATTCACCTGCTGCTGTCTCCTTTCAATCCTGGTTTTCTAATTCAACCACCCCGATAAACGGAAGATTTCTGTATTTCTGTGCGTAATCCAGACCATATCCTACTACAAATTCATCCGGAATATTAAAACAGCAGTAGTCTACTTTTACGTCTTTTACCCTGCGTTCCGGTTTGTCCAGCAGTGTGCACAGACGGATGCTGTTTGGATTTCTTCCCTTCAGGATTTCGATCAGGTAGCTGAGAGTTCTTCCTGAGTCAATGATATCCTCCACGATCAGAACATCTTTGCCGATCAGCGGCTGATCCAGATCTTTTACGATTTTTACAACACCACTGGATTTTGTATCATCACCATAGCTGGATACTGACATAAAATCAAGGGATACCGGAACAGTAATTCTCTTTGCCAGTTCACAGGTAAAGAATACGCCACCCTTCAGAACACAGATAAGATGTATTTCCCTTCCTGCATAATCCCTGCTGATCTGGGCTGCGATCTGCTTAATTCTTGCATCCACTTCTTCTTCACTCAGTAAAACTTTGATTTTTTCACTCATTGTACGTTTCCTCCTTGGTATGTGATCTCCAATACCCTTCCTGTTTCGGAAGTGATTTTGTAACGCTCATTGATTCTTCCGCCTACGATCCACAAAACTTCATTTCCATCGACAACCAGTGGGAGTTTCCCTCTCAGTTCACCCGGAATTTTATCATCGATCATACAACGTGTCAGCTTCTTATGCCCGCCGCTCTGACTGACTGCCATATAGTCACCGCTTCTGCGTGTGCGGACAGTCAGTTCGCAATTTATTTTATCACAATCAAACCATTTCGTATACTTTTTTTCCAAAATCTTCTCACCATTATATGAATAAATTTTTGCAGTAAAGCATCCCTGCTTCCATTTCGTTTCTCCCGGAACAACAAGATTTTGGATTTTCAGTTCTTCTGTCTCACTATCTGATTCTGCGATCATATTTTTCTTTCGGATCTGTACTCCTTCATAAACTCTGGACGCCTCCAGTTCATATGGAAGATCTGCTTTTCGTCCAGTCTGCATACCATACAGATCTCTGATCTGTTTTATATGACCAGAGGTAAGGTCACTCTGATGTCCGCCTGTTACTTCTAATATCTCCCTGATCACATATGTCTGGATAATTGTTTCTTTTTTGAAAAACTCATGATCCAAGACATATCTGTCTTTTGCTTTCCTGTATCCTGCTGCCATTTCTCCTGCCAGCTTCGTAAAATAGGCTTCTGCCTGTCCAAATATTTCTGACGCTTCTGCCATATGTGTAACTGCCCTTGGATTTACTTCCTGCTCAATGAGTGGCAAAATGTGACGTCGTATACGGTTTCTCGTATAATCATCTTCCATATTGCTGCTGTCCAGAACTGTCTGAATGCTGTTCTCCTCTACATAATTGACGATTTCACTCCGTTCTAAACACAAAAGAGGCCGGATAATTTCTCCGTTCAGTGGCTTCAGCGAGCAGAGGCCCCTGATCCCGGTTCCCCTGGCCAGGTGATGCAGCATAGTTTCCGCCATATCATTTTGGTTATGTGCAAGCGCCACACGTACCTGTTCCGGTATCGCCACTGCATTTTCTTTCTCTTTTTCAAAAGCGATTCGACGAACTTTGCGGCCGGCTTCTTCGGTTCCCATCTTCCAACTGAGAGCCAGAGCAGGAACATCATAATTATATACTGCACACGGGATCTTCCATTCACTGCATATTTTCTCCACCATCTGCTGGTCCCGCAGAGCTTCTTTTCCACGGATTCCGTGATTTACATGTACTACGCGGAGACGATAGCCAAATTCATCTCTGAGTTCATTCAATATATGAAGCATTGTCATCGAATCCGGACCGCCAGAAACACCAAGGATGATCTCTGAACAATTTTGCAGCATTCCTGTTTCAGTCATAAATCTTTTTACTTTCTGCAATGTATCTTTATACATCTTCTTTTCTCCTGTGTTTTTATTTTCTTACCACATTCGCTACAAGGACCGTCATATCATCCCTCGCATGATAATCGCTGTACCCGAGTGCCCGTTCCAAAATCCCCCGGCTGATCTCTCTGGGTGTTTCATCCTGAATATCCATAATGATCTCTTTCATCGTCTCTTCCTCACATTCAACAGGCAGCGCGTCCATCACACCATCGGTCATCATGATCAGATAATCTCCATGATACAATTTTCTGGATGCCGTGTCAAAATCAATCCTCTGTACCAGTCCCGCCGCAAGGCTTTCTGATGAAATAGCTTCCACCCAGTGGTCACGTTTGATAAATGTCGAAGCTGCACCTGCTTTTAGGAACTCACAGATTCCCGTATAGAGATCTACTGCACAGATATCTACCGTAGAGAACATTCCTTCCCTGCCTTTCAGAACAAGCGCAGAATTTACCATACGTGCCGCAGTCTCCTGAGAAAAGCCGGAATCCAGAAACTGTTCCAGAAGTTCCACTACAATCTCACTTTCTCTGCATGCGTCCATACCCGATCCCATTCCATCAGACAGACACATCACAAATCTTCCACCGTCTTCCTGTCTGCAGATATAATTATCCCCTGATACTTTTTCATTTTCTCTTGTAAGTCTGGATACTCCGTATAACATCTGATAACTGACATCTTCTACAAAATGAATCGTATGAAATTCCCCATTTACAATACACCGGCTTCCCTGCACAGACGTCATATTACTTTCGCATAACTCTGAGAGCATCTGTGCAACCTCTGTTACAGAAACACACTGTCCGCTCCTGGCACGCAGAGTAAGAAAAATCTGTCTGCGCCCTTCAACTTTGTCCATCACCCACGCAGCTTTCAAAATCACATGTTTTCTTCGCAGATTCTTTTTCAGTTCTTCCTGAAATTCCGGTTCTGCTGCCGAAATATCATACAGATCATTTGCTACTGTCTCCATAATGGCCGCTGTCTCTGTCAGCTGCTGAGCCACTGCCAGCCGACTTTCGATCATACGATTCATCCATATAAGATTCTGTTTTTCCTGTCGAAACTGTTCGCGTACTTCTTCCAGATATTGTAATGATTTTCCGCATACGCTCCCCCATTGCATACGAAGTTTCTCAAGTTCTCCTTCATCATCTTTTTCGAGAGCACGTACCAGTGCTTCTCCCCCCTGACACATTGTTTCTGCCTGACTTCCCCAGCAGATTTCCCGATGATAGCAGTTACTGCACAGACGATCGTTCGCATCCGTCAGAATACGCTCAATCTGCCCACTACTCAGGTATTCCTTTTTGTACGGCATTCCATAAAATGTATCCGCAAGTTTCTGAAAAGCTGCCGCATAGCGTTCCACTTTTTCTTTCTGAGGATGATCTTCTCCACTCGGAAATATTTCTTCTTTTTTCGACATTCTCCCCGTCAAAATAGTTTTTGCCATGTCCCGCAATATCAGCAGTACGCTGATCACGAGCATGGCAATTATCCATTCCTGCATATATCCCCCTCCCCTGATACTTCCCGGTAAGTATTACAATACTTTCACTAGAAAAATATTATAAGAGGGTTCTTTTAAAATATCTGTCAAATAAAGGAGATTGTTCCAGAAAACTTTTCTGCAAAATCTCCTTTATTTCTCTTCTTCAAATACAATCTCATTTCCTTTGACCAGACCAAGCTTATCTCTGGCAACTTCGGCTATATATTCATCCGTCTGCATGTACTCTTTCTGTTCATCTATTTCCTGTGTACGTTCCTGCTCACCTGCAATAGAATCTTCCAGCGCTGATGCCTTTGCATCGTATACAGCAATCCTCGCCTTAAGTGTCTGACTCTGATAAGTCAGTCCACCCAACAGAAGCAGAACAACAATAGCAATTGCTGCCATTCCAAGGTAGTTATTCGCTATTCTTTTTTTATTTTTTTTCTTTTTTGACTTTTTCAAATCGTCTGCCCCTTCTATTACACCATAAACGTCTTTTCGTATGTCTATATGAAGAAATATTACATCTTTTTACCAGAAATAGCAACCTATTTAACACAAAATTTGCAAAAATTCCACCAAAAGCAACACCTGCCAGCATAAAAAAACGGATTCTGCCATAATTGCACTGATATAAAGCGGTAAAAAGCAGCAAACCAGCCAATAACCAGTACAAAATATCCACTGTACTGTTCCACATTCTGTCGCAGAACAAACGTCTTTTCAGCATATCGGTCAGCCTGTAAACAACAAGCATCCCTACTCCTGTTTCGAAAGCGCGAAAAAAAAGCAGTATTTCCAATCTGATATAACTGCTCATCTTACCGGAACATCCTTTTCAGCAAAGGTTCTTCTTTTTTCTGCGCATTCTTTGTCAGATAAGAAACACTGTTTACTTTTCCTTCAATCTCAGCCTCTCCCTTTTCGAGGTCAAGGCTTTTTACATGAAGCTGCTCTCCTTTGATCTGCACTTTCCCGGCCTCAGTCTGAAGCAATATCTCATTTTCATTAAACGAATGAATATCCTGAACACCTGTCAGTTTTCCATATTTACGCTCTTTTAGCGTCAGACCGTGCACCTTGCCTGTCTTTTTTTCTTCCAACCCCACAGCTCCCATCCTGCATTTACTGTTAATCTATGTGAGAGCCCTGTCCAATAGACACAAAAACGATCAAAGATAGCGAAAAAGATTCTCTGCGTCTTCTTTACGAACCGTTTCTTTGATATCCAGCACCTCAACCTTTACGTTTTTGCTTCCAAACTGGATTTCAATCGTATCACCGGCTTTTACCTGTGCTGACGCCTTGGCCGGGCGGTCATTGACCAGCACTCGTCCGGCATCACATGCCTCGTTCGCAACCGTTCTTCTCTTGATCAGACGTGAGATTTTTAAATATTTATCAAGTCTCATATATACCTCCGGAAAAACAAAAGGGGGAACATATCTGTCCCCCCTAAAAGCACGATTTACTTATTCGTTTACCATATCTTTCAGAGCTTTACCAGCTTTGAATTTCGGAGCTTTGGAAGCTGCGATCTTCATTGTTTCACCAGTCTGAGGATTTCTTCCTTCTCTTGCTGCTCTTTCACTTACTTCAAATGTACCAAAACCAACTAACTGGATTTTTCCACCTTTTTTTAATTCGGATGCTACAACATCAGTGAAAGATTTTAATACAGCCTCTACATCTTTTTTGGAAAGGTTTGTTTCTTTCGCCATTGCTGCTACTAATTCTGTTTTATTCATGGTGTTCCTCCTCTAAATAACCTCATTCTTATTTATTGCGTAATGCTTCCTTGGCATATGCACGCTATTTACTATATATAAACCTTTTATGTCAAATTGTCAAGGCTTTTCGGCTTTTTCAGGCTCTTCTTCTGTCGCTTTTTCCAATTGTTTCAACTCTTCCCACGAAAGCCCGGCCAGCTGTTTATCCTCCGGTGAAAAGATCTTCGGATGCCGGAATTTCATTTTGGATGAAACGTCTCGGATCACATCCTCAACGGTAAAAAGTCCCTCTTCTTCCGCGATCACACTGTGAAGAGCCACCTGAAACAGCACATCTCCCAGTTCCTCACAAAGATTTGTGCTGTCATTTTCTTTTGAAAGACGGTCGATTCCTTCCAGTACCTCATTGCTTTCTTCCAGCAGATATTTTTTCAGGCTTTCATGCGTCTGCACACTGTCCCACGGACAATTTCGGCGTATTTTCCTGACAATTTCCATAAAATCATCAAATTCCCGCATATGCAAGTTTACATCATGGAGTCAACCATATCCAGAACAGCTTTGCCCATGACTGCTGATTTTTCATCCGCATCTGCCAGAGATGTACCTTTTACTCCGTAGTAGAACTTAACTTTTGGTTCTGTACCAGACGGACGAACACATACCCAGGCATCATTTGTCAGTTCATAATAAAGGACATTGGAATTCGGAAGTCCTGTCGGTGTAACTTCGCCTGTTTCCAGATTTTTGATCGTGTCTGCTTTGTAATCTCTTACAGCAACCACTTTGTGTCCTGCAAATTCTGCCGGCGGATTCTGGCGAAGTGAATTCATGATATCCTGAATCTTCTGCAGGCCTTCAATACCTTTCATAGTTACAGCTTTGATATCGTCTTTGTAATATCCAAACTGTTCATACATCTCGATCATTGCATCCCACAGAGTCTTACCCTGCGTCTTATAATATGCTGCCGCTTCGCAAAGTGCCATTGTTGCAACGATTGCATCCTTATCTCGTGCATATGTACCGATCAGGCAGCCATAGCTCTCTTCAAATCCAAAGAGATAAGATCCTTTTCCGCTCTTTTCAAATCCAAGGATCTGCTGTCCGATAAACTTAAATCCTGTAAGGACCTCGATCAGTTTTACACCATAACCCTTGGCGATTGCATCTGCAAGATTGGTTGTAACAATTGTCTTGATCAGTGCACCGTCCTCCGGAAGGCTTCCGTTTACGGCTTTGCGCTGGCTGATCTCATAGTTTGCAAGAAGGCATCCGGACATGTTTCCTGTCAGGTCATGATATTCTCCGTTTTTGTCTTTGACACGAACGCCAAGACGGTCTGCATCCGGATCTGTCGCAAGAACAAGATCTGCGTCTACTTCTTTTGCAAGTTTCAGACCAAGTTCAAAAGCTTCTGCTGCTTCCGGATTCGGATAACTTACTGTTGGGAAATCTCCATCCGGAAGTTCCTGTTCTTTGACAACATAAACGTTCTCAAATCCAAGTTCTTTGAGGATTCTTCTTGCAGGAATGTTACCAGTTCCATGAAGTGGTGTGTACACGATCTTCAGATTCTTTCCTTCTGCCTGAATAGCATCCATATGAATAACCTGTTTCTTCAGTTCTGCCATGTATGCATCGTCCACTTCTTTGCCGATCACCTCGAAAAGGCCTGCTTTTTCGGCTTCAGCCTTGTCCATAGTCTTAACAGTATTCCAATCGGAAATTGCCTTAACTTCTCCCATGATTCCGCTGTCATGTGGCGGTGTGATCTGTGCACCGTCCTCCCAGTATACTTTGTATCCATTGTATTCCGGTGGGTTATGGCTTGCAGTTACATTGATACCGGCAACACATCCCAAATGACGTACCGCGAAAGAAAGCTCCGGTGTAGGTCTTAATGTCTCAAAGATATACGCTTTAATTCCGTTTGCTGCAAGACAAAGAGCTGCTTCCTGTGCAAATTCCGGTGACATATGGCGGGAATCATATGCGATTGCAACACCCTGGGATTTCTTGTCTACTTTTGCGATATAATTTGCAAGCCCCTGTGTTGCTCTTCTAACAACATAGATGTTCATACGATTGGTTCCGGCTCCAATGATTCCACGAAGACCAGCTGTACCAAACTCCAGATCCATATAAAAACGTTCTTTTATCTCATTTTCATCCTCTGCAATACTTTTCAATTCCTCTTTTGTTGCTTCGTCGAAGTATGGGTTTGCAATCCACTGCTCATAAACCTCTTTGTAATCCATACTAAAATACCTCCCTGTACAATGTATTTCCGACAGTTTCACTACTGTCTTTGATAGTTCTATATTATACACCTCTTCAGAAGAAAAAGGAAGCACAATATCGTTTCCACGCCTCCCGCTGTCGTATCAGATTTTGTAGTTTTTCTGTATTTTTCACAGAAATCCAGGTTTTGCGATGCGTATAATAATAATTTGCAAGTTTCCAGTATTTTTCAGGATAACTGAATCGAATCTTAAGATTTGTCCATTCTTCTTTGCTCACGGGTTTTATCTCATGATATGCTTTCAGCATTTCTTTTCCAAAGCGGACATCCCAGTTATATTTCTCGAGAATTTTTCTCATAAAGCGATACAGATCAGCCATCTGCGTATCAAATCCCCAATGTTCAAAGTTTGTAACTGCAGTTCCACTTTTTAAGATCAAAACATTATGCTGGTTATATTCTCCGTGGCAGACTTCACCCTCCGTTTCTGCTTTCTGGCGCAGCTCCTGATAACCAGACTCTCTTAATGCCGCATACGCCTCTTCTCCGTCTCTCAGGAAATCTTCTACTGTTGCCAGATATATTTTTTCAAAAGGACTGGATGCTCCCCGTTTTCTGATAAAACTGCGGATTTTTTTTAATTCCTGATTATGCCGCAGATATCCATTTTCCAATGACGGTTCTATATAATATTCTACAGTCGCTATATGCATGCGCTGATGCAGTTCTGCCATGGTTCGAATACTTTTGAAAATGTCTTCTTTGGAACGTGTATCGCATTCTCTGCCCTCATACCAGTACTGCATTGTATATGGAATGCCGTCACGGTCGCGGCTGACCAGGTTTTCTTCCTGATTTGGAATATAGCAGTCCACCTTGCCGCCCTGACTCTGGATCTGCAGAAGCAATTCCTGTTGTTTCTGTAGTTTTTTTTCTGTTCCTTTGAATTCTTTTACGATGACAAGTCCTTTTTCTGTATGGCACAGAAGTCCGCCACGTGTCCGGGCTGTAGATTCGGCGGTGAGGCCATACTGCTCCAGTGTGCTGAGTCCATAATCATACAAATAAAAATCCCCCTCTTGATTTTGTACCTTCTATCTTATGTAGGGGGAATCCAGAAAATGTATGGGAAGTAATAGATTCTGTTATAAAGGAGATTCGTTATCAAATATTAACGGAAAGAAGAACAATCGGTACTAAATTTGCTAAGATAATACGTAATAAACGACCGTACATTCGTATATCAGTCCCTCTATTCCAACATAGATTGAAATGCAAATTAAAAAAAGACCCTACGATTTGTATATCAGGATTTTCAACTTTCTGCAGGAATGTCGAGTTTTCTTAGATATGTTCTGGCTGCCTTATGAATAAAAATTGCTCTGTCTGAGCCTTCAGGCGAGTTTGCAATTTTTATGAATGCTTTTCGCAGTCAGGTTATATCTTAGATAACTCCCATTCCGAAGCCTGTTGAAAATCCGATATACAAATGTATGGTCCATTAAAATATTCCCATATCTCTCCTTGCGGAATCTCGATATACAAATGTACGGTCCATATACTTCTAATGTTTTTCTTTTATAAATTCCATTAACTTCTCTTTTGTATTATCGGAAGGTTCTTCGAGCACATGTTCCAGCATCTCCTTCAACACCTCTCCGAGTTCCGGTCCTGGCTTATATCCGGCCTGGATCAAATCTCTTCCTGTCACGGCAAGTGTCTTTAACGAAACGCATTGTTTCTCCTCTACCACCTTATGATAACACTCTGCCACCCCTTTCAGTCGGGCAGATTTTTCCTCTCGGCGATACTCACTCTGGGCAAGCATATCCGCCTCCTGTACTTCGAGATACATCGGAAACAGATCTTCTCCGATCCGGTTCACCGCACGTCTTACCGAACGCATTTCCGGCATCGGGCGGTCGTCATGATATTTGATCAGTCTGGAGACTTTACTGATCGTATCGTTGTCAAATTTCAGCCGGCGAAGAATGCTTTTTGCCATTTTTTCACCTTCCGGTGCATGCATCTTGAAATGATCACGCCCATTTTCATCGGTCTTTCGCATCACTGGCTTCGCAATATCATGAAGTAGCATCGTCAGCCGAAGGACTTTGTCCGGCCGCACCAGAAGCAGACCGTGAAGAATATGTTCTCCTACTGTATAACAATGATGCGGCGTATTCTGTTCAGTCTCCATACATGCATCAAACTCCGGTAGAAATTCTCTGGTAATTCCGGTTTCATAAGCCACTCGGAGATAATCCGGATGTGGTGACACCAGAAGCTTCACCAGCTCTGTCTGGATTCGCTCTGCACTGACACATTTCAGATTCGGTGCCAGTGCCTGAATACCAGCCTTCGTTTTTTCTTCAATTGTAAATCCCAACTGTGCGGAAAAGCGCACTGCACGCAGAATCCGAAGTGCATCTTCATGAAAACGCTCCATCGGATCACCGACACAGCGTACGATTTTATGCTCCATATCTTCCATTCCATGAAAAAGATCTACAAGACCTCTTTCCGGATGATATGCCATTGCATTGATCGTAAAATCTCTTCGTTTCAGATCTTCTTCCAGACTCGAAGTAAACATGACCTGCTTTGGATGGCGTCCATCTTCGTAATCTCCATCCACACGATACGTCGTTACTTCATAGCCTTCTTTATCCATTAATACGGTCACTGTTCCATGCTGCAATCCGGTATCCACCGTGCGCTGGAACAGTTCCTTCACCTGCTGCGGAGAAGCAGATGTGGTGATATCCCAGTCGTTGGGGTTGCGTCCCAGAATAGAATCTCTGACGCATCCACCGACAACATAAGCCTCATAACCGTTTTCCTCTAAAATGTGCAGTATTTTTTCCGCATTGGAAGGAATCGTTAATTTCATATTAGTATGCTCTTCCCCAGTAAACCATCTTCTTAGCCGGTTTTCCGCAGCATACGCAGACATCGCTCAAGTGTTCCTGTTCAAACGGCATACATCTGGATGTTGCCTGAACATCTTCTTTGATCTTGTCTTCGCATTCACGGTTTCCGCACCACATAGCTTTTACAAAGCCAGGTTTGTTGTTGATGGTATCTTTGAATTCTTCATAATTCGTTGCAACATATGTGTGTGCATCACGATGTGCACGTGCGCGCTCCAGCATATCTTTCTGCATGGTATCCAGAACTTCCTGTACTTTGGCTGCAAGCTCTTCGAAAGAAACCACATATTTTTCTCTTGTATCACGACGACAGATAACAGCCTGTCCGTTCTCGATATCTTTCGGGCCACATTCGATACGAACCGGAATTCCTCTCATTTCCTGCTCAGCAAATTTGAATCCCGGGCTTCTGTCTGTGTCATCAACTTTAACACGGATGCCAGCTGCCTTGAGTGCTGCAAACAGTTCATCTGCCTTTTCCAGAACACCCTCTTTACGCTGCTGAATCGGAATGATAACAGCCTGTGTCGGAGCAATTCTCGGAGGCAGAACAAGTCCGCTGTTATCACCATGAACCATGATGATCGCACCGATCATACGTGTTGTCATACCCCAGGATGTCTGATGCACATATTTCAGTGTGTTATCTTTGTCTGTGTACTGGATGCCGAATGCTTTTGCAAATCCGTCACCAAAGTTATGGCTGGTACCGGACTGAAGTGCTTTTCCATCGTGCATCAGAGATTCAATTGTGTAAGTTGCTACTGCACCTGCAAATTTTTCTTTGTCTGTTTTCTGACCTTTGATTACCGGAATTGCCAGAACTTCTTCACAGAAATCAGCATACAGATTCAGCATCTGGATCGTTCTTTCTTCTGCTTCTTCTGCTGTTGCGTGAGCAGTATGTCCCTCCTGCCACAGAAATTCTCTGGAACGAAGGAACGGACGGGTTGTCTTTTCCCAACGTACTACAGAACACCACTGATTATAGACCTTCGGCAGATCTCTGTGGGACTGGATGTCTTTCTGATAAAAATCGCAGAACAGAGTCTCAGAAGTCGGACGAACGCAGAGACGCTCCTGCAGTTCATTCAGTCCACCATGTGTTACCCACGCTACTTCCGGTGCAAATCCTTCTACGTGATCTTTTTCTTTCTGCAGAAGAGATTCCGGAATAAACATCGGCATGTACACATTCTGCACACCTGTTTCTTTGAATCTGCGGTCCAGTTCATGCTGGATATTTTCCCAAATCGCATAACCTGCCGGTTTGATTGCCATGCATCCTTTTACACTTGTGTAGCCGCACAGTTCCGCTTTTTTGACAACGTCTGTATACCACTGTGCAAAATCGTCTTCCATGGAAGTGATCGCTTCAACTAATTTCTTTGCCATCGTTCTTTTCTCCTTTTTGATATGATGATGCCGGAATTAAAAACCTCCGACCAGATACATGCCGGGATAAAAAGCATCAAAAAAAGCCCTTCAGATCCCGGTAAAGGGACCGAAGGACTTCGGCGGTACCACCCTAATTAACAATTCCCAAAGGAACTGCTCTCTCTAGATCCTTTAACGCAGGAAACACGCCATGCTTCAATCACATGGAGCTCAGAGGCCGGTTCCATGATTCACGCACAGAATCCTCACACCATATGGATCCCTCTCTGAGATTGCTCCTCATGTACTATTCTCTTCATCGCTCATAAACTTATTAAAATAAGCCGGATAACTCTTAATTCATCCGAACTTATCTTATTTTAAATAAAAATAATCCGAGTGTCAACCCCAAAGTAAACGCCCTGGAATCATTTTTTCACCATTTTTACACAGAAAGTTTGATTTCCCTTCCTGTCCGATTATATTTGTAATATCTTACCCCCGCTGCATCCAGCATCCTTTTGGATGCAATGACAGACGGTGTGTGTTCGTATTTGTCACAGTCATATACAACCGTTTTGATCCCCGCCTGAATGATTGCCTTGGCACATTCATTGCACGGAAAAAGCGAAACATAGAGCTTTGCACCTTCCAGACTTCCACCCCGGTAATTCAGGATTGCATTCAGCTCACTGTGAGTCACATACAGATACTTGGTGTCAAGCGGATCTCCTTCACGTGCCCACGGAAATTCATCATCTGAGCAGCCCTTTGGAAATCCATTATAACCCATGGAAAGAATCTTGTTATCATTGCTGACAATACAGGCACCCACCTGTGAATTCGGATCCTTGGAACGCATTCCGGAGAGCATTGCCACTCCCATAAAATACTCGTCCCAGGAAATATAATCCTCACGTTTTTTGATATGTACAGCCACCGTAAGAACCTCCCCTGTTTTTAGATTTCCGGATAAGCGTCTGTGATATCTGTATCCTCTTCGATCTGTTTGATTCTGCGGATATGACGTTCTTCCTCTGAGAACGGTGTATTCAGGAATGTATCCACGATCTTGACTGCCAGTCCAGGTCCGACTACTCTGCCGCCCATTGCAAGAATATTGGCATTGTTATGAAGTCTTGTTGCCTCTGCACTGAAGCAGTCGGAACAAAGAGCTGCACGAATACCTTTGAATTTATTTGCTGTGATAGAAATACCGATGCCTGTTCCACAGATCAGAATACCTTTTTCACAGTCACCATTCTGAATCGCAATGGCTACTCTTTTGGCATAGATCGGATAATCCGTAGAATCTGTACTGTCACATCCGAAATCTTTATATTCGATATTGTTTTCCTCTAAATATTTAATAATCTCCTGTTTCAGTTCATAACCGCCATGGTCACATCCTAATGCTATCATTTATTTTCCTCCTGTGCATTTATGATTTTATGTCCGGCCGCCTTTAAAAGACGATTCATAATCGCCTGGCCCATCTTTGGCGTGTAAAACGCTTCTGAATAAATAACATCCACTATGTCATCATCGAAGTCTCGTAAAACCTCGTACAGATGATGAGCGATCGTTTCCTCTTCTTCTCTGCTGCCGATGCTAAGAACATCCGCATGCGCATAACGCGCCTTCGTTTCATCTGTTGCAATGACACCGACCTTAAGGCCTTTTGCAACTGCTTCGTCCGTCAGGTGATTGATGCATGCAACAACGTCCTCTTCATTTCCTTCTATAATAGAAAGATCTGCTTTAGGCGCATAATGACGATATTTCATTCCCGGTGCTTTCGGATGTACACTGCTGTCTGTGATCAGAAGTCCCTTATCCATCCGTACATCTCCGAGTGTCTCCTGAAGCATTTCCAGTGAAATATAGCCCGGACGCAGAACGACTGGAACCTCCTCCGTGAAGTCAACGATTGTGGATTCCAACCCGATTCCCACCTGTCCACCATCAATGATCATATCAATGGCATCGCCAAGATCTTCTTCCACATGTTCTGCCATCGTCGGACTTGGTCTGCCTGACGTATTGGCACTCGGTGCTGCCACAAAACCACCACCGGCCTTTATCAGTTCCTGTGCGATCCTGTCACTCGGAAAACGAACCGCAACACTGTCCAGACCACCGGTAGTCTCTCGCGGCACGATATCCGCTTTCGGGAGGATCATGGTAAGCGGCCCCGGCCAGTATTTCTCAGCAAGGCTCTTTGCTCCCTCAGGTATCTCTGTCGTAATCTTCTCTAACTGCTCCAGCTCTGCGATATGTACGATCAGCGGATTGTCTGACGGTCTTCCTTTCGCTGCGTATATTTTCATGGAAGCCTGCGGATCCAGTGCATTTCCACCAAGTCCATATACAGTCTCGGTAGGAAACGCGACCAGTCCACCCGCTTTCAAAATGTCTCCTGCCTTTTTTATGGCATCCATATCCAGGTTTTCACCCGTCATAGCCACAACTTCAGCTCTCATAATAATAAGTCCTCTCCTTGAATTATATTGACTACAAACTCCCAATAATGCTAGTATATTATAGACTAAATCCCAGAATTATACAATAGAAAAACTCCCCGGATACCGGAGAGTTCCAACTACAATGCCTTAGGATCATTTTATATGATGTCGGGTCAAATCCCCCGACTATGCCACTTATTCACTGACGAATATAAATTCCCTGGGATTCGATAAAATCATCCAGTTCCTGGAGACCATCCTATGCCCAGGTATCTGATATCTGGAATTCTTCCGGGAAGAACATTTCCGTTGCAATCCGGATTCCGGTCTCCGTCTTAAAGATTTTCTTCACACTCTTTTTAATCGATTCCGTCTCCAGGTGATCTTCAAAATAATTCACCAGAAAATCAGCCTCCACAAGAATCTGATAATCCATTCCATCAATATCCGTGTATGTATGATGGTGTCCAACAAGATAGGATACCCTGTCGATCACATCCTGATCAAACCCAAGGTTCTTCAGCATTTTCTCTGCCTCTGCCGGACCTTCCTGCTCCTGCAGTTTGCCGTCACATCTGCCAAATTTAGCCTCCGCCGGGCGGATTCCAATATCATGTACATAAGCTGCCGCTTCCAGAATATAGAGCAGCTTCTCATCCAGATGCTCTTCTTCCCCGATCAGCTTAGCAAAGCTGTGCACCTTTATAAAGTGCTGGATTCTCGCCGGGTCATCTCTGTAAAACTCAATCATCATGCTGCAAAGATTGTTTAATCTACTCATGAAAATTCCTCCTGTCCGACTGTGATGTCTTCAAATGATTATCCCAATACCACCTTGCAATTCTTTTTGTAACAGGCAATTCCATATTTAATAATATTACGCATGCCATCGTCCCGGAGTCTGGCAGTGTAATCCCTGTCCTCGATCTGCTTCAGTGCTTCCTCGCAGGCGGTATCCATATTTCCGTTCTCGGCATATTTCAGCTCAATCACTATTCCGGTACGGTTATCCGGCACCTCCACCAGAATGTCACTGTATCCAATTCCGGACTCCGCATTGGATTTGATCAGCCAATTAGACTTATAACCAAGAAGCCCCAGAAGAATTCCATGATAAAAATTCTCTTTTTTTGCGGGAGCTGTATCTCGGATACTGATCGTATTCCAGAGATAATCACCAAACAGTTCTTCAATCTTCTTAGGATTCTGCCTTGGAAAAGCATTACAAAACTCATTCAGAGTCTCTCCGTCACTTTGGGAAGTTTCTCTAAACCACTCCCGAATCTGTTTGATAAACAGCCTGCGGATTTCCAGATTCGGAATAGCCAGTTTAAATGTATCTGTGCCAACCTGTCCTCTCTGCGTCAGATAACCAGTCGTAAAAAGCACACTCCATAGATTCTCAATACTGCTGTCCAGCTCACTGTATGTCAGTTCCTGTCGAATTTCTTTCACGATTTCTTCACCGGAAATCAGCTTCTCGATCTCATTTCTTGTTCGCGTATCCGCTTTGTCAATAAACCTGCGCACCATGGCATTTCCGCTCGTATTTGACCAGTAATCCTGTGGATGCGCCTCGGAATCTGCTTTTAACAGATCACAGTAATTGATCACATCCCACGGACAATATACTTCTACATTTCCAAACCGGTAGCCATCATACCACTCTTTAACTTCTTCATATCGTCCAGACAGATCATAATACGCAAGCATGTCTCTTACTTCTGCATCTGTGAAGCCAAAATATTCATCGAACCTGACATCTGTGAGGGTCAGAACCTTCAAATTATTTAAGCCTGTAAAAATACTTTCTTTAGAAATTCTCAGGCACCCTGTCAAAACAGCGAAATAAAGATCCGGATTTGTCTTCAATGCATTGCCGAAGATACTTCTGATCAAAGACACCATCTCATCATAATATCCATACTGAAAAGCTTTGTCCAAAGGCACATCATATTCATCGATCAAAAGAATAACCTGCCTGCCATAATGCCTGCCCAACAATGATGATAAAATCTTAAGGCTCGAAACAAGCGCTTCCGTAGTCATAACAAACAGACCATTTTCCGATGTTCCAATTTCGATAAGCTGTCTGTAGAGTTTCTTATCCGCATCAGATAAAGCAGAGCTTTCTTCCAAAAACGAAAACCTCAACGCCTCTGTTCCTATAACTGTCTTCAGTGCACCACAGGCCGCCTGAAAGGATAATCCCTCCACACTTTTCAGACTGATAGAAATCACCGGAAACTGCCCCATATACTTTGTACAGATTTCTTTGTTCTCAGAAATCTTCAGACCATCAAACAGGGCAGGATTACTTCCTATCTCAAAGAAGGTCTTCAACATGCTCATATTCAGGGATTTGCCGAAACGCCTTGGGCGAGTAAACAGATTTACTTCACTTCGATTCTGTAGCAGTTCTTCAATCATCCCGGTCTTATCAATATAGTAGAATTCCGATCGATCCAGTTTTTCAAAAATGTCTATTCCGATTGGCAGCTTCTTACGATCTGTCATGCTAGCACCTCCCCAAAGCCTAATAGAAAAAGGTTCCATGAAACCACTAATATGTAAAATTAATGATATCATGAAACCATTTTTCCGTAAAGCAATTGTTTATTCCACCGTCACGCTCTTGGCGAGATTTCGTGGCTTATCTACATCCATGTGAATATTCACAATTAATAATAAAAGTCAGTCCTTCTCGTATTTCTCAATCATACATTGGTGTTCTTTGGTACCCTTATCATAGTTGATACCCACAAGCAAAATGTCACCCGTATAATTCAGGATTGACTCAGGATACTGCTTATCTTTTATTTGCTGCAAAGCGGTTGCAGAATCCTTATTCCACTTCAATTCAACAACCATTGCCGGATAAGATGCGCTATATTCTGGCTTAGGTATGAATACAAAATCAGCAAATCCTCGACCTGTTGGCAATTCCCGAATCGGCTTAAAATAATACTGCATTGCACTCAAGTATGCAAGCGTCAATACACTGCTCAGCGAATTTTCATTATGATACTGGATTACCGACACATACTCATTATGGATTTTTCCAATTTGTGCAGCGACTGCCATTCCATCCATGTCCAGTGTTGCATCAAGCAGATGTTCTGAATCTTGCTGGAAGGCCAGCATCTCATTCCATCCTCTACTTTCAACTGCAGCAGTGAGTTCCTGGCGAATCTCTTCATTGGGAACAAAAGCAGTCTTCAATTTTTGATTGTACCCAAAATAACCCAGATGAATCATATAAGTCAACACATCGTCCCTGCTTTTTATATTAAGTGTATCATTCTTGAATGTCGCTGTGTTCACCTTGACTTCTGCACCCGACAGCATCTCGATGATGGCTGTTTTAAGTCCATCAAAATCCATATTAATCAGTGGCACGATTGCATCATAAGAAGCAGTTTCTGACCAATAACTTTTGAATTCTCCTCGGAGCATCACACTGACAACTGCTCTGGGATTATAAACTTGATATTCATTCAGGAGATAGCCGTCATACCACCGCTTCACCTCATCAAAATCTTGCTGATACTCCTTCGCCAGTTTCTGTACCTCATTTTCAGTAAAGCCAATATATGGAGCAAGTCTGCTTGCACTCAGCATTGTAAATTCGTCAAAATTATTCAGTGCAGACTGCGTTTTTTCCTTTTTGATTGGAAGGATGCCAGTCAGATATGCAAGCTGGATATACTTTGTTGGTTCTGTTCCTTTGAACATTCCTCTAAGGAAGTTGATATAGTCTTCCTGCGCCTTTGTATTAGTGGCTTTATCACGAATAAGAACATCCCATTCATCAATAATGACAATAAACTTTTTCCCTGTCAAAGCGTTGATCTGTGATAAAGCTTCTGGCAGGGATTTAGCATCCTCTGAAAGAGCATCTGGATAGTACTCCTTAAGCTCTGCGATCGTTTTCTCAGAAATATACGGAACTACCTGATCTGCTCCCCCCGCTGGTTCCATGCACCATTGAATATCAAGATGAATTACATCAAACTGGTTTAGATACTTCTTGAAATCTGCGCTCTTGCTAATTTCAAGATCAGCAAACAATCCTTCTGAATCGCAACCTCTGCTGTAATAAGCTGTCAGCATATTGGCTGTAACAGACTTCCCAAATCTTCTTGGACGACTATTGCAAATATAGCCTTGCAGCGTATTTAACACCTTATTTGTATAATTAATGAGACCGCTTTTATCTATATATATTTCGGAATTCAAAGCAACCTGGAACGCAGAATTGTCTGGATTAACAAACATTCCCATTATGCAGCACGCTCCTTTCTTTGGCGGCATGATGAGTCATGCCTGTTGTGCTTTGATTTTAACATCTAACATCCCAAATAGCAAGTTGATACCCCAGCGCAGAATAACTATTTTTTCTCCCAGATGAAACACTAATATGTGAACTTGAGGCATTTTTTGTTTGTTTATTCCACCGTCACGCTCTTGGCGAGATTTCTCGGCTTATCTACATCCAGTCCTTTTGCCACGCTTACGTAATATCCGAGCAGCTGCAGCGGAACCACTGCCAGGCTTCCGGCAAAGTACTCATCGATTCGCGGCACATATACGGCAAAATCCACTGTCTCTTCAATCTCATATTTCCCATAAGTTGTCAGGCCCAGCAGATATGCGCCACGGCTTCGGCACTCAACCATATTACTCATGGTCTTCTCATACAGCTTACTCTGTGTCAACACACCGATCACCAGTGTCCCCGGCTCGATCAGACTGATTGTTCCATGCTTCAGTTCTCCCGCAGCATATGCCTCTGAATGAATATAGGAAATCTCCTTTAATTTCAGACTGCCCTCCAGAGAAACCGCATAATCAATTCCCCTTCCGACAAAGAACACATCATGCGCACCGGCATATTTAGCTGCAAACCACTGCAGTCTCTCTTTGTCTTCCAGTATCTTATTGATCTTCGGAGCAATTGTGAGCAGTTCTGAAATATAATATGCATACTGCTCTTCCGTAATCTTGCCTCTTACAAATGCAAATTCTACTGCAATACAATACATTGCAGCAAGCTGTGCACTGTAGGCTTTTGTTGTTGCCACTGAAATCTCCGGACCTGCAAGTGTGTAGAACACCTTGTCCGCTTCACGTGCAATACTGCTTCCGACCACATTCACGATTGCCAAAGTTGCCATTCCCTTTTCCTTTGCAAGACGAAGTGCTGCCAGCGTATCTGCCGTCTCGCCGGACTGGCTGATTGCAATAACAAGTGCGTTCTTGTTTACCGCCATCGATCTGTAACGGAATTCCGAAGCCAGCTCCACTCTCACTGGAATTCGCGCCATATCCTCCAGGACATATTGTGCGGCCATACCTACATGCCATGCTGATCCGCAGGCCACAATATAAATCTGCTCAAAACTCAGGATTTCCTCCTTTGTTAATTCCAGCCCTGAAAAGTCAATGGCTCCATCTTTAATAACAGAATTCAGAGTATCCTGAATAGCCTTAGGCTGCTCATGGATCTCTTTCATCATAAAATGCTCAAAGCCTGCCTTCTCAGCCGCTTCCGCATCCCATTTGATCTGAGTCGTCTGTTTCTCGATTTCTTCACCATTGAGATTGTAGAAATGTGCCTCGCCCGGTGTCAGTCTGGCAAACTCCAGATTTCCAATATAATAAACCTGTCTGGTGTATTTGAGGATTGCCGGCACATCCGAAGCCACATAAGTCTCTCCATCTGTAATACCAATGATCATTGGACTGTCCTTTCGTGCCACCCAAATCTCACCCGGATAATCCCGGAACATCAGCTCCAGCGCATAAGAACCACGGACACGCACCATGGTCTTTGCGATTGCATCCACCGGACCAAGATTATACTTTCTGTAATAATAATCCACCAGCTTTATCACAACTTCTGTATCAGTCTCACTATAAAAAGTATAGCCATGCTTTAACAGCTTGTCTTTCAACTCCGCATAATTCTCAATGATTCCATTATGTACTCCGACCACTTCGGATTCCACTTCACCGGAACCAGAACGCGTACAATTACCAGAAACATGAGGATGCGCATTGATCTGGCTGGCTCACCATGCGTTGCCCAGCGTGTATGCCCAATTCCACAGGTACCACGCAGAGCTCTGCCCTCATCCGTTTTTTCAGCCAGATTTCCAAGACGTCCCTTTGCCTTTACAACCTCCGCCAGCTTATCACCATCACGAACAGCGATCCCCGCTGAGTCATATCCTCGGTACTCTAATTTAGACAGACCGCTTAATAAAATAGGTGCTGCCTGCTGTGTTCCAGTAAAACCAACTATTCCACACATAAAAACTGTATTCTCCTTTATTTGAGAATATCTTTATTAATATTCTCCCCTTATTACATTTTTAATCTCTTTTAAAAATATCCCTTGTATATACTTTATCCTGTACATCATCCAAACAACTATCATATCTATTTGCGATAATTGCCTGGCTCTGTTCTTTAAATTTGTCCAGATCATTCACAACCTTGCTTCCAAAGAAAGTGCTTCCATCTTCCAATGTTGGTTCATAAATAATCACAGATGCCCCTTTAGCTTTGATTCTCTTCATAACTCCCTGTATAGAGGACTGACGGAAGTTATCTGAATTAGATTTCATGGTAAGACGGTATACTCCGATTACTACTTCTTTCTCCAGAGAAGCATCATAGGTATTCTCGTCTCCATATGCATAGTATCCAGCTTTCTGAAGAACCCGATCTGCAATAAAGTCTTTTCTGGTTCTGTTAGATTCAACGATTGCAGACATCATGTTCTGCGGAACATCTTCATAGTTTGCCAAAAGCTGCTTTGTATCCTTCGGCAAGCAATATCCACCATAGCCAAATGACGGATTATTATAATGGGAACCAATTCTAGGATCAAGGCACACACCATTAATAATCTGCTGTGTATTAAGTCCTTTCATCTCTGCATAAGTATCCAGTTCATTAAAATAAGAAACTCTGAGTGCCAGATAGGTATTCGCAAATAATTTTACTGCCTCTGCTTCTGTGAATCCCATAATTAACGTGTCAATATTCTCTTTAATAGCACCTTCCTGCAGTAATCCAGCGAATGTATTCGCTGCTTTTACAAGCCTTGCATTTTCAATATCTGTTCCTACAATAATTCTTGATGGATACAAATTATCATACAATGCCTTCGACTCACGTAAAAATTCCGGACTAAAGATAATATTATCACAGTGGAATTTTTCTCTGATACTTGCTGTATAACCTACCGGAATTGTTGATTTAATAACCATAATTGCGTCCGGATTATATTCAATAACCAGCTTAATGACCGCTTCAACTGCTGATGTATCAAAGAAATTTTTCTTGCTGTCATAGTTCGTTGGAGCTGCAATCACAACAAAATCTGCATCCTTATATGCTAATTCGGCATCTAATGTGGCTGTAAGATTCAGTTCTTTTTCCTTTAAATATTTTTCAATATACTCATCCTGGATTGGACTGATTCTTTTATTAATCTTCTCAACTTTCTCTGGAATAATATCTACTGCCATTACCTCATGATTTTGAGATAAAAGTGTGGCAATAGATAATCCCACATATCCTGTTCCTGCTACTGCTATTTTCATTTTATATTACCTTCCTATTCTTTATTAATTATCAGTTATTTAGTTTTTTTCTTTAGTACCTCGTTGATTAAATTCACTAAAATGTTATTTTTCAAAATAATTAATATTCCACAATAAACCAAAGCAGATATTATCATTGCAATTATTAACTGGATAATTGCATCTTTAATTAAAAACTTACACAAGATACACACTATTATTACTGTAATTCCAGCCAATATAACAGAAATTATATGCTTAAAATCCCATTCTATTTTAAAATATTGTTTCATAGTATAAAATGACATAAACAATACAATCACTTCTGAAATTAAAGTTGTCACTGCAGCACCTATCGTTCCTATTTGAGGTATAAAAAATAAATTAAGGACAATATTTACACAAGCTGACAATGTGGTGATAACAAGGAATTCTTTTTCTTTTCTGTTTGGCACCATTAGTCCATTACAAAAAAATCCTGAAAACACTGCGCAAAATAATGCTAAAGAAAGTACTTTTAATGTATTAGCTCCCGAAATATATTGTCTTCCTCCAATTATTTGCAAAATATTTTCACTAAAGAAAAGTAACCCTATTACTAACGGAACAACAAATAGAAATAAGTATTTGATTAGTTTATTCGAAAATTCTCTATATTTTTCTATTTGATTTTCACCTAAATAATAAGATATCCTAGGTATTGCTACTGTTGTTAGTGCATTTATTATTCCTTTAACCAACATGTAAATCTTAGATGTTATTGTATAAACTCCTACTTCCTTATCAGAATAAAAAAAACCAAGCATTGTTATATCTGATTGAATATAAATTGTTACGGCTAACTGCCCACCAAATAATATTAAAATTGGTAGCAAATGTCGTTTCAAGTTCATATGTATTGTTAACTTAAAAGGACAAAACCGACGAGTGTATACTAAGTTAATAAGATATCCTAGTGAATTCGTTAGCATATATATATACGTATATATCAAATAATCTTCTTGCTTTTTTACAAGTAAATATATTGCCAAAACACCCATAATCTGAATCACTATATATCGAATAGTTATATACAAGTAATCCTCAAATATAATATTAATATAGTCTCTGCCTAAAACAGTACATGGAATCATAATACTCAAAATCAAAATCAGTTCTTTATAAGAATATATTTTTTGATTGGTAAATATAAAAAATAGCAAAAAAATATAAGAAATTATCAACGACATTATATTGATTGAGAATACTTCTGAGACAAATTTATCTATTCTATGTTTATCATTTCTAATTCTTGCCCCTTCTCGTACCGCATAAGTTTCTATTCCTAACAACGCCGTCAACATAAAATAACTGATTATTGAATTGGAAAAACTAAATTTCCCATAATTATCGGGTCCTAAAACTCGCGATATATACGGAAAAACAAGCAAAGGTAATATAATATTGCAACATTTTTTTATTACATTTAAAATGCCGTTTAGCTTAATTGATTTTTTCATATATCTATCCTTTCATCTGTATAAGGTAGTGTCTGTCAATTTTATACATCCAAAATCAGCTCCCCCCTCAATAAAATCAAGAAGTTCAATGGCTATGAGCCTTTACCTACTCTTTCTTTGGCCTGGAACTCCCATTTTACGTCGGTAGTCCAACTTTGGCTAGGCTACCGACGTAAAATTCAGCCTTGACAAGGTTTCCGTAAGTAAAATATACTCGATCAGCACCAAGGAAAAAGGTTCTATTTTTCATAATTTATTTTACACTCCCCGTATAACATTAAAATGTATATTTAGCAATTATTAAAATAATTATCAGTATATTTTTAACGCAATCTGCTTATTAAAATAAATTCGATTTTCCATATTTACTGTTTACATTCAGTTAAAAAGGAAATATAATATCTCATTATTTTGAAAAATCGGCATTGTAAGTGTTTCAAAATAACCACTTCCTTTTCCAAATAGCTTTATTGCTACCAGTATCATTATAAATAGAAGTCCTATTGTAACAATTAACTTATCACTTTTCTTTAATGAATAGATTTGCTGCGTTATAAAAATGTATATAACTAAAATACTTCCTCTGAATAAGCGGGTATATTGAAAATCAATCATTAAAAATGGAATAAATAAAGTTGAATACATACATATCTTATACAAAAAAGATCTATTAGTTTTATCCACATTATTTATTTTCTGTAAAAAAACACATAATATTATTAATATTCCGTAAAAACACGCATACATAAAAAGCTGACTATTACTATACCCACTTGCATAATCAACAGTTTTATCACGTAAGCTGAATATTTTTTGCACCAACGATGTTTGTAAAATATATTTGCACCCAAACATATTAATAATTGTTAACATTATTGCTATCTTTGCTGCCTTTTTTTGATCAATTAAGTATACTAATAAATACGCCAAAAATGCAATTGCCATAATCTGTTGCGACGCTGCAATAACTATTAAGAAAATATATTTAATCAAATTTTTCTTGCTGTAACTTTCTAAATATCGTACTGAAAATGTAAAAATAGATATTGCCATAAAGTGTCTTATTTGAGCAACATCTAAAAGGAAAGGATAACACATATATAACACCAATACTAATGAAGGCTTTTCTGTATATTTTATTATTGAACTACTAATTAATAAAAGTGCAATCAACGTATAAATTTTCAAAAATAATGAATAGCTAACCCCTATCTTCGCTGCAAATTTCACTATATACCAAAATCCAGTTTCCACTGCATGATAACTTACTCCTTGGGTTGCACGTGAAAATAAATTTTCGTAATATTCATAATCTGGATTTTTAAAATTAAATCCTATAAGTATCCACAATATTATAAATAAAAAAACAAAAGATAATGTCAATATTCTTCCGTCTTTTCTACGCTTCACAATAATTTTAAGCACTTTCTTTCTCCTTCATATAATGTCATTCCATTAATATATTCTGATCTCTATATCTACCAACTCTGTTAACCAGATAGACAATTTATAAATCATAGTTAATTCAGAAACTTCCCTCATTGTACGTCCAACTTGCATCATTCTCTTATTCTTAAATTATTTTTTTATAATTCAGATTGATTAATATACTTTTTTCTTTCTTTCAATTGGGCTTCTATCGATTTAATATTATTCTTAAATCTAAACATAACTTTTTTCTTCTTATTTTCAATTCTCTCAGAAGTAGAAACACCTTCCATGTGTAAAATTGTTACATCTGAACAATATCCTGTTTTATATCCTTTATGTACTAAGTAATCATATAATATAGCTTCTTCATTATACATATATGTAATAGGCAAAAATGCATTTTGTTCTCTCTTAATATATTCTGATCCATATATAATGCATGAACCATGTAATATACAATCAAACACAGTGGGTTGTTTTGTTCTAATTGGTATTTTATGTGTTTTTTTATAATTTTCATATAATTTCCAGAACAATCTTGTTCTCAACAAAAGAACCTTTATTTTATCCTCTCTTACACGACGCTGTAAATATTTACTAGTACAAGGTTTTAATTGCAATGGATTTTGATGATTTCCTTTTAATGTAACCATATCAGGTCCACATACATCTACTCCATTTTTTTCCATAAATTGCTCAATTATTACATCAAAGTCATTATTTTCGATCATAATATCATTATTCATAACAACAACATAACTTAATGAATATTTTCTTTTTATATACTGATATCCTAAATTATTACCTTTTGCAAATCCTTGATTTTCCTCATTAATAATTACTGTGATGTTAGTACATTTTGAATACATTTTTTCAAGTTGTTTTCCGCTTCCATTTGGCGAACAATTATCCACTATTACAATTGGATTAGTTTTGCTAAACATTAGAAGTTTATCCACACATTTTTTTGTTATTTCAATACTCTGATAATGTAATATTACATATCCAAACATTATTTACTCCTTTACAATCCATTAAATCCATATGATTCATGCGTTATAAGTCTGTGTATTATATATTTTATGTATCTAATGATATATTTAAATTTGACATTATTTTCTAAAATTATTTTAAGTCCTTCTTTATATTTTTTCTTATAGAATGCAACTCTACATCTTTCTAATGAAATAACAGCAATCACACGATTTCTATCCGATTTATTCAACGCATTTATTTTATCTTGAAAAACCTCTAAATAATATTTTGCATATTTATCTATTTGCTCGAAAGACCTACTAACTCGATTTCCCTCTTGATAAATAGTAAGCAAGACTTCATCTACATATGCCAACTTATAATTTTCAAGAACCCTAACTAAAAATTCGATATCTTGATTTCTTTGGAATGATTCATCATATCCACCAATTTCGTCAACAACTTTTTTCCTTAAAAATAAATTTGATCCAGACCCCATAAACATAGTCCGCATTAAAGCATCAACATAACAATCACCGCTTCTATTTTCAGTTGAAATCTGATTACTTCCGTATTCCTTTATTAATTTATAGGCTGTATAACAAGCCCCCCATGACTCATCCAGTTTTTCCAAGCATTCAACTTGTTTTTGAATCTTTGATTCATCAATTTCATCATCATCATCAAGAAATGTTATATATTTGCCTGATGAATGTTTCCATCCAGTATTTCTTGCTGCAGAACCGTTTTTATTAAAATTGTGTTTTAGATATGTAACATTTTTTCCATTTACATATTCATTCATAATTTTTTCAGTTTCAATTCTTGCTTCAGTTTCTGGATTATTATCATCGACAACAAATATTTCTATATTTTTATATGTTTGATTTAAGACAGATTCCAAACATCGCCTTAAATAAGTAGGTCTATTATATGTTGGTATAATAACAGAAACTAATGGGTACATAAATCCTCCTATTTATCGAGATATTAAAAACGAACTATCTCTTTCTTTACAATTTTCCATTTCCTTACGAGTTATAACATTATCCTTTATCTTTTCTGAAAATTTATCCCATGTATTTATAATATGGGCAGGATTTCCATCAATTATAATGTTGGAATTCCTAAAAGATTTTGTTACAACAGATCCTGCTGCAACGATTATATTATCAGCTAAAGTAACACCATAAAGAATTGTAGCATTTTCACCTATAAAACAATTATTTCCTATAACTATTTTTCCAAAAACATCCGATTTCTCAGGATATAAAAGTTTTATACTATTATCATGTGTAACAAATGTAACGTTAGTAGAAACTGTTACATTATTGCCTATATTAATTAAGTATGGCTCTCTAGTCATCGGTGAAGAACAAAGCAAACAATCTTTTCCTATTTTCACCCCCCACGCAACGATAATAATCGTACAGTATCTCATGATTATGAAAAATTTTTTCTTTTACTTTTGCCACCAAATAACCTATCTTTACCATTATTAAGCCCTTCCATACTCTTACTCATTTTTTAAATAACTTATAGTTTCCTCAACTACCTTTTTTTTATCAAAAATATTTTCCATGTGTTCCCGTCCTGCAATTCCCATAGTTCTTTTTTCTTCGTAAGAAAGTTCCATAAACTTTTTCATTGTTTCATATAAATCATCTGCATTCTTTACTTTCACAAGAAATCCTGTTTTTCCTTCAATAACTGCCTCAAGGCACCCATGTATATTAGAGGTTATTATCGGTCTTCCACTAGCAGCACATTCTAAATTTGTATTTGCCATCCCCTCATGCCATGATGGTAGTACAAAACAATGATCTTCCGCAATAAATGGTCTAATATCACTCTGATATCCTTGGTAATTCAGCCATCCATCCTCTTCATATTTTTTGATTTTCTCAGAATAATTTTCCTCAAATCCTCCTAACACATCCAAAGAACATTTATATCCTTCATTATTTAATCGTTCCATTGCAGAAAACAATTCATCTATTCCTTTTTCACGCATAATTCTTCCTATAAACAAAAATTTTGTCAAATTTGTTTCTTCTGGATATTCTATATAATAAAAGTGTTCAAGATCCACACCAGCTCCTGCCAACACATATGTCTGATCCTTCGGAATAATCTTCGCTTTAACAATAACATCTCTATTCTCAACATTTTCAAAAAATACAACCTTTGCATTTTTTAAAGCCAACTTATACATCCCACTAACCATATGACATAACAGTCCCTTATTTTGAAAGGCTGTTCCAAGTCCCGTAATATTAGCAACATATGGAATTTTCAATAATCGACATACTAAACCACCATAAATATTAGGTTTTATTGTATATGTAATCACCAATTCAGGCTTTATTTTTTTAACTGTCCTATAATATTCTAGAAAAAGCTGTATATCCCGAAATGGATTCATTCCTCGGCGCTCTATGGGAATCCTTATTAAATTGCAACGCATTTTCTTTAGTCCATCTTCAGCATCCTTTTCTTTCTTATCATTTGTTTGTGGTACAATCGCAGTTACAACATTTCCTTCTTTCACCAATTTCCGTATTAGCATTCCTCGAAAAATTTCTAGCCCTGTGGCACAATTACATATAATTAATATCTTCATCCTCACACTTACTTTCTTCTTTTTTCACATCTGTACACCATTTCTTTAACATCTAACTATCTTTTCTTATATAAAGCTCATTGTACTTCATCATGTAAATACATGATTCATACTCTCCAATATGTACCTTGTTGACTTTTCCTTCAAGATTAGTTGTAATAAGTTTCATGTGATCACAACCACTTTCGTAAGCATGAGGATAGCCACCACCAAAGCGTGGATTTACTTCCGATATATAATACTCTCCATCAATATCAAATATATCAATATCAATCTGTCCTCTATATCCAGCTTCGGAAACAAATTTTCTTATTAACTCAAATAATTTCTCGTTTTTGAACGAAACCGCTTTATCAGTTTCTCCAGCTCTCATTTTTATTTTCTTTTTCGTAAAAATAGAAACAACTTCTCCTGAAATCATGTCAATATAAACATCGGCTCCTATTTCCTGTCCATCAAGATATTCTTGAATCATCAATCCGTCATCATGCGCAAATAACAGATCTACTGTTTCTTTATCATATACCTTAGATATAGCAATACTCGCACTTCCTCTTGCTGGTTTTACAAATACTGGATATGTTATTTTTCCATTTTCAACATCCTTATAAAATTTCATTTTGTCCATATAAGATTTTGCACATTTATATTGATGTTCTTTAAGCCATAAATACATTTGATATTTATCCAATGACATCTCACATAAATCATAAGCAGAACCTATTACTTTTGTTCCAATAGCTTCAAACAATTTTTCATTTTTAGCGAGCAAAGACAGTTCTGGATCTATCAGTGATAAAACTCCGTCAATTTTTTCTTTCTTACAAATATCAATAATTGTATCCACATAATCAGGGGATGTCATTTTAGGCACAATATAATACTTGTCCGCTTCATAAATCGCAGGTGCCAAGTTACTCATATCAGTAACAATAACTTTTCCTGTTCCATTCAGTGTATTTACAAAATACTCTACTATTTTATTTCGAGTACCTGCACTTAAAATTAATATATTCATAATATGTTACTCCTTAATTCTCTGATTCATTTATACAGACATGTTTACTTGATTTGGTCTAATTCATCATTTTTTCCCCATAATAATTCCATTGGATTCTCAATACATTCTTTTCTCATATCCATACACGCTTTTTCCCATGTCCATACTGGTTCCCAACCAAGAACATTCTTACTTTTTTCATGAGCCAATAAAATTTGTGGTGTGTCTGGCATATCTGGTCTATAATGTTTCTCAGTTCTTCCATCTGCAAAAGCATTCATAATTCCATCCACCATAGAATCTAAAGAATATGGCTCATATCCTGGAAGATTAAAAATTCCACACGCATCATTATTTGCTGCTATTACAACCGCCCTTGCAAAATCTTTAATATAAAGTAATTCCTTTTTTCTTGTCACATCTCCATATACTTCAAGATTTTCACCCTGAATGCATTTTCTAACCATAGAACGCCATGGAAGCATTCTTTCTTTTCCTTCAAGAAAATACGTTGCAACCGGATGCCAGCCATAAACCATAAAGTGTCTAAATACACATGGTTTTACTTCACCGCAAATTTGCAGATGTTCTAATATGTCAGTTGCAGCCCTTTTGCAAATCGCATATACCGCATGATCATTACCATTCTTCGGGAAAGATCTAACTACATCATCATCAATCGGTGTTGTCGTTCCCCAGCATTCAGCAGTATCACTTGGCGTAGTATTAAATATTATACGTTGGCACTCAACAGTTTTCATCCATTCAGTAATATTTACAGTACCAACAATAATACTCTGAACATATGGCATCATATCTCTATTAGCGTGAGCTGGCATAGTTCCAGCCATATTTACAACTACATCTATTTTTTCTTTTGGTAATCTATCAAACGTGGATTTATCGGAAACATCAACTCCACCAATGAAAGTAATACCTTTTGTTTCAAAAAATCCATTATCATTATTTCTTCTGCCAACAGCATAAACATTGTATCCATCTTCTTTCAAGGCAATGGCACTATAACATCCTAATTGACCTGTCGCACCAAATACTACTGCATTTTTCATTTTATAATCCGCCTTTCTTTAAACAATTTTTATTCTAATTCTGAACGTTGAACATACTCATTTGGAGTCCACGCACTTCTTATCTTTTTTACATTTCCATTTAATTCTACATATACATCCGGAAAATATTTAATAAACAATGGTGTCAAGCACATTGTATATGCACCTACCTTGTCATAAATTATTTGGTCTCCACACTGAAGGGTTGGTCCATTTTTTTCCTCAAATAATCGATCATGTTCCATACAGGTATATCCGCAAATAACCTGCTTAGGATGTGTATCTCTCTGACTTTTAATATCGAAAGAATGAAAATACGAATTCTTAGTCATCAATGGATCAATACTTGTTCTGGTGCCATCTGTAACAACAAATCTATTAAATTCTGTATCTTTTACATCAATAACACTCGTTACATACGATATTGGCGCACCTATCACTGCCATGCCAGGCTCAACTATCAATTTCGTTTTTGTCTTGTCAAAACAAGTAGATAAAATATTCTCCATTAAAGCAATATACTCATCAAATTGAGGTTTCGTAGGCAATCCTCCAAAAAATCCACCGCCAACATCTACATAATCTAAATCAAGTTCAAACTCTTTCTGTACTTTACAAGCAATTTCTGCGATTGCCCGATAAATATCAAGCCCTCTGGATTTAGAACTTGTATGTAAATGAATACCTGCTATTTTTATTTTTTTTTCTTGAAGTTTTGTTATTATCTTCGAAAGTTCTCCATTTTCATAACAAAATCCAAATCGTCCTCCATCTTCTGGACATTGTGATTGTCCTGGACACATTTTTTCTATATCAAAGTTAATTCGAATTCCAATTCGTCTGTTTTCGCTTTCAATATCTTCAAGCCATTCCACTTCTCTTTGAGAATCTATATTGACAATACAGCCATTTTGAAGTGCTTCCATAAAGCTATCTTTTGTTTTAACCGGTCCGTTATAAATAATATGATTTTTTCCTACACCTATTAATTTTGCCAAATTGTATTCATCTTCTGACACAGTTTCTGCATAACACCCCAACAAATCAAAATGTTTAATCACCCACGGAAGCGCATTCGTCTTATATGAATACCCAATGATATAGTTATTCCAGTGCTTTTCTAACGCATCTTTTAGCTTCTTAAAATTCTCATCCAATTCTTGCTCATGAATCATATAATATGGCGTTTTAAATTTCACCGGCTTTCTCCTTCCTTTCTTCTTCCCACTGCATTTTTCTAAAATCATCAAAATTCGTCATGTCTTCGACACTAATGCCTTCTCTTTTTAGTACAATCAGCATTGTGTCAATTAGTATTTTCACATCCATGCCAAAAGATATATGTTCCGCATAATATATATCCATTTTCATTCTCTCGCTCCAATCGACATTATTTCTACCATGTACTTGAGCATACCCAGACAGTCCCGGTCTTACGTTATGTCTCTTTCTTTCTTCCTCTGTATAATAATCAAGGTATCTTGCCATCAATGGTCTTGGACCGATTATGCTCATATCGCCCTTTACTATATTTGCCAGTTCAGGTAATTCATCAAGTGAAGTTGCTCTTAAAAAACGACCATACTTGTTCAATCTAACCTCATCGGGTAACAATTTACCCTCTTTATTTTTTCGATTATCCATTGTGCGAAACTTTATTAATTTGAATATTTTTTCATCTTTTCCCGGCCGTTCTTGCATAAAGAAAGGATTTCCTCTCATAAATACCATACCAAGTACAATTAATATCAACAATACCGGTGAAAGTACAATTAAAGCCATCAAACTCAATGAAAAATCTATTATTCTTTTTAGATATTTTTCATACATATTATTTCTCCATATACGATTTAACGATTATTCAAAACACGCTCTGATTACTTCGATAATTCTATCCTGCTGCTCTGCAGTCATTTTATTATCACTTGGCAGACATAATCCTCTTGCAAAAATATCCATTCCAACATCAGCTACACCACCTGCGATATACGCATTTGATCTTGCACGTCCATTACCATCTCTGACAATAAATGGATTTAAACGATAAATCGGCTGCATATGCATTGGTTTCCAAATCGGTCTGCCCTCTGCATTAATAGATGCAATTGCTTCCAGAATTTCAGTCGGACATGTTTTTCCGGCTTCTTTGACATAGCAGACATCCTGCTCACCACGAACCTGTTTGCACATTGCGTCTTTGTCAATAATCAAGCAAGAAAGCCAATAGTTTGGTTCTGAATTTTCCAAATCCATTGGGTTCATGGATACTGGCAAGTCTTTTAATCCTTCTTTATATCTTTCATAGATTGCTTTTTTCTGTGCAATATGTTCATCCAGATACGGGAACTGTCCACGAACTACACCAGCTACTACATTACTCATGCGGTAGTTATAGCCCAGTTCTTCATGCTGATACCATGCTGCATTTTCTCTCGCCTGAGTAGACCATTTACGAACCTTGTTTGCAGCTTCTTCATCATTTGTCAGGAAACATCCACCTGAGCTACCTGTGATGATCTTGTTTCCATTGAAAGAAATTGTATTATATTTTCCAAATGTTCCTGTCTGGGTTCCTTTGTATGTAGCTCCCATAGATTCTGCTGCATCTTCTACCAGAATTGCACCATGCTTTTTAATAATTGCATTCAGTTCATCAATTTTTCCCGGTGTTCCATAAAGGTGTGCTGTGACTACTATCTTTGTATCCGGATAAATCTCAAAAGCCTTTTCCAATGCTACTGGGTCCATATTCCAAGTGTCATATTCTGTATCAATAAATACTGGTTCTCCACCCTCATATACAATCGGATTTACAGTAGCGTCGAATGTCATATCAGAACAAAATACTTTTTTTCCTTCTAATGCCCCATGACCTACCTTTGGCATTCCATATGCTTCAATTCCTGCCAACTTCATAGATAAGTGCAAAGAAGCTGTTCCGGCAGATAATGCAACTGCATGTTTGCATCCAATATATTCGCAGGCAAGTCTTTCCACTTCATTGATATTTTTTCCAACTGTTGACATCCAGTTAGTTTCATATGCTTCTTTTACATATTCGATTTCCGGGCCATGCATGGTCGGACTGCTTAACCATACTTTTGATTCAAATTTTTTGAAGTTGTTACTCTCTTTAAACATGATCTATTCCCTCTTGTTCTATATTGTTCTTTGTAATAGTTACATTTCTTTATGCGATTTCTTTATTTACTTCTTCCGGTGTCTTGAATGTTGGAACAACCGATCTTAACGCTTCTTTTGCAATCAGATCATCCCCTGTGTCACAGGCATTTCTAAGCACGTCAATTTTTCTATATATTTCTTCTTTGCTTAATGCTGTATCTCTTTCAATAAAGATCAGGCTGTTGTCTGTTTTATCCAATTCCTCTGTCTTAACTAACAATTCCTCATAGAGTTTTTCTCCCGGTCTTAATCCAGTTTCAATAATTTCAATTCCCTGTACACCAGACAGACGAATCATATTCTCTGCCAGATCCATAATCTTTACTGGCTTTCCCATGTCAAGAACAAACAGCTCTCCATTATTGGCAATCGCACCACTCTGGAGAACAAGCTGTGATGCTTCCGGAATTGTCATAAAGTATCTGATGCTTCGCTTATCTGTAACTGTAACCGGTCCACCATTAGCAATCTGGCGTTTGAATAATGGAATAACTGATCCGGCACTGCCAAGTACATTTCCGAAACGTGTAGCACTGTATTTTACTTTTCCATGAGTACTTGCGCTCTGAACAATCATCTCACACATTCTCTTAGTTGCACCCATGACATTTGTAGGATTAACTGCTTTATCCGTTGATACCATCATAAAGCGTTCTGCACCATACTCCTCACAAAGTTCCACCAGATTCTGTGTACCAAATACATTGTTGTAAATGGCTTCTACACAGTTATGCTCCATCAATGGGACATGCTTGTGAGCGGCTGCATTGATAATGATCTGTGGATGATATTTTTCAAATACTCTTTCAAGAGCTTTTCTATGAGTGATGGAACAAATTTCAATCTGCAGATCCAGTTTATTTCCATATGCTATCTTCAATTCCTGCTGAACATCATATGCACCATTTTCATAAATATCTAAGATAATGATCTTCTTCGGATTCATCTTGGCTAACTGTCGGCACAGCTCTGACCCAATAGAACCGCCGCCACCTGTGATCAATACGACTTTACCTTTGTAATATGCATTGGTACGTTCATCCGAAACAACCAGAGGTTTTCTAAATAAAAGTTCCTCAATATCAAATTCTCGAAGATGACGTTTTCCTCCTGCCGCATACATAGTCGGATAATCATATACTTTTAATTTGTATCCCGCATTCTTGTAATACTCATAAAGAGTTTTCTTCTTTGCTGCATCCATTGATGGGATTGCAAAAATGATTTCCTGTACTTCAAATTCGCCTAACTTCTTAAAAGTTGCTTCCGTTTCAGACCAAACCGGAATGCCATGTATATCTCGTCCAACTTTTTCCTTATTAATATCAATAAAACATCTTGGTACATACGCTGCTTCTGAATTGTTCAAAAGTTCTTCTGCCAAACTCACACCAACTCGTCCAGCACCAATAATTGCAACTTTGATCTTCTGCACTTCTTTTTCATTTCCAGCTTCAATACCAGAAAATACATGCAATAATATAGAAAGAATTTTTCCTCTTGTTGTCTCCTGGTTTCCACATTTGTATGCATAGCGATACATCATGCGAAGCGCCAATGCTCCTAATAAATTCAAGCTAACCAATGAAAGTAATCTTGCAAATGTAATTTTTTGAACTGGAAGTAGGAGTTCCAGACATAGATACGCCACAAAAGCGATAGAGTCAGTAAACAGCAAGCGGATATAACACTGAATCCCACCATATCTCCATACTTGCCCGTAAATTTTACCTATTAGACGTGCTGTGAAAATACACAAAACAGAAAGACCTACTTGTTGAAAGATCCCAACAGTTGATAATTTATCCATTCCTCCATATAACACCAGGAGTATAACTGCTACTAATGCACATACAATCAAATCATACCCGACAAGCGTCCAGCGTATGTTTGGCGTGTTATTTTGTTTTGCCTGTTTCATATCCATCTTTGTTTCATTTGTACTATTCATCGTGTACCCCCCCCCACGAAAATTGAGAAGGTTCATTTCCTCTTGTTCAATATTGTTCTTTGTAATAGTTACATTTCTTTATGCAATTTCTTTATTTACTTCTTCTGGTGTTTTGAATAATGATCTGTGGATGATATTTTTCAAATACTCTTTCAATAGCTCTTCTATTCTCCAGTCAAAGTCTGTATATTTTCGTACTCGCATATTTTTCATTCACCTCTTCTATTGAATTTTTTACATACAAATAGCCCACCATTTACTCAAATAGCAGGCTCAACTGTAAGTATTCATTTTTAGCTTTTATTTTTCTTCTTCATCTTCATTCCCTGTTATTTACTTAAATCCATGTTTACAACCACAATTTATTTGTTCAATAACTTCGAGCACGTTCGTAATCGAATGATCACTGTCTTTCCGGGCTCCACGGTGGACTCCGGTGGGCGGTGCTCCACCCGAAGACTTTATCCTGTAGATAAAATCCTGTTTACAGTTTCCTGTATCTATGAAAACAGCGTTTTAATCGCTTGTTCTCGGCTTTTTGGGCTGAAATCCTCGGATGCATTTTAATCCGAGATTCCAGGATGCATTCAGGTAGTAATTTCCCTGATGCCCATTCTTGCAGACAAAGTTCTGGCCTTTTTTATGTATGGATGCCCCACAGGCTGCACATGTAGAACTGATATTGTGCTGCTGCAGTTCCACTACAACAAGTCCTTCCTGCCAGGCTTTGTACTTTATTTTTTCGCGAATGGCGGTGCTGAGATGTATCGGTGAGAAGTTTCCTGCTTTTGACATCAGGATTCTGCTGTATTCTTTCTCATATTCTGGAAGAACGATAATCTTTGCACCTTGCTTGATTGTGTGATTTATAACTTGTCTACTTATGCTATGAGAATAAAAATCGTTGAGATTTTTTAATTTCATCCAGTAGCGTGAATTGGGGATTGCGCTGCTTCCACTGCTTCCTGATGCTTCGGATTTTTTGATCTTGTCAGTAACCTGCCTGCATCGGTGGGCATACTCAGCTCCTCCTCTTACAAAAAAGACGTTTTCTTTTGCGCCGTCAGAATTCAGCACGCAGCAGACTGTGAGTGCATCCTGATTGGTAAACGTTACGGCACAGATTTTTTCACCTGCTGCCATTCGTTCTTTGGCAGTTCTGCCGTCTTTTACAAAAGTTTTCCACGGGATGTGCAGCTCAGGGCCTGTCTTTTTCAGGACGATAGAAGGTGACATCATCTGCCCTTCTTCCGGTATGGTATTGCCACGGAGCTTGATGCGATTCCAGAGCCATTTTTCTCCAGTCCAGACTTTCAGTGTGATCGCATTTCCTTCAAAATCACGATACATGCCTTTATAACAGGTAACGGATTCTGTGAAAGAAGTGGAACGGATCTTCTGTTTTTCTCTGGAGAGGTAACTGCTGGTTGCGGCAATTGCACTGTTGATCGCAGCTCGCCTGAAATACAGGGGAACCTTTTGCCATGGCAGTGGGTACTGCACGGGCTGTCGGTCTCTGCCTGGGATTGTCAGCTTTTCCAGTGTGCGGAGTGCTTCCATGGAACCTGGTCTTCCATCCTGAAATGTGTCAAGGTATAGGTTGTAATAAAATTCCAGTATCTGGTTATACAGTTCCTGTGTTTTTACTAACCAGTCGGAATGTCTGGTCAGGATGTTCATCTTTTTAACTGTGATGGAGTAATACTGTGGTTTCTCCACGGGAACACCTCAATTTTTTCACAGAGTAGCATACTCTGCGACAAAAGAGCCCTGTGACTTGCATTTCTGCAAAGCCACAGGGCTCTTGACGATTTATTTGACGGTTATTAAATTTATTTCAATGCTTCAATTTCTGCTCTATCCAGACCATCGATACATTTCAGGATGCTGTCCACGGGAATACCATCCATGAGGAATTTCCTTGCGATAGATATTTTCTCGTCCAACAATTCCTGCTTCCTTTCTGCAGCTGCCTTCTGTAGAGCTCTCTCTTTATCTGCGCTTGCTCTCTGGAGAACTTTCTTCTTATCTGCTTTTTCTTTTTTTATGGCTTCTTGTACGGCTTTCTGTTTTTCTTCTTCAAAGAGTCTTCCAACTTTCGTCATTTCTATCCACCTCTTTATTCTTTCTGAATCTTCTCTGCGAATCACCTTATCTGTAAACACGATCAGTCCTGATAATAAAAATCTTTGTATTTCAGGCGAATCGATCTTTTTCGCCATCTCAAAGCATCTTACTATACAGTCCTGCATTTTCTCTTTTGTTTTATGTACCAGCGGCAGGATGATAAACTGCATCTGTTCTTCATCCGACAGAATCTCTCCTGAGTGGATTTTTCTCTGGAAGCGTGTTTCAATTTCCTGTGCATCCAGGTCGGAGAGGAATACTTCTTCTACCGTAAATTGCAGGCATCCCATGTCAACATCTGCCCTGGTGGTTCCCCTTCGGATGCTTCCAGTATAAATGACGATTATTCTTACTGGCTGGTTTTGTTTTTCACTTAATCCATACCTTTTTGTAGTCCGGGCAACGTAATTGAGATACTTGATCTTATCCGCGTAACTGTAGGTGCTCTCATAATCGACGATCACAATCGTGCCATCTTTCAGCCGGAAGAGATTGTCCAGACGCATCTCATTTGCTTCCACTGCTGGAAGATTCGTAGGCAGGATTTCAACAATCTCCGGAATATCCATTCCGTATGCCCGAAAGGATTTGTTCCTCATACTATCACCAAAGACTTTGGATATGATGTCTTTATTCTGGTATGCAACAGGAATTTTCACCTGACCGCTTGTCTTTATCTTTCGTTTTATCTGGCGTTCATTCTTTCTGTTAAGCTGATTTATAGTAAAACCTCCCTTCTTTGATTCCGTAGATATGTTGATACTCTGTTCGTACTTTTTAAAAGAATATTACGCCAGTTTGTTCTATATATTGATTATACAATCACTGCAACTGGACAGCAACATTCTTTTCTGATTTTATAACTTTTTCTGGGATTATCTGGCAGAAGCGCCGGATCAGATGTCTGGATATCACTTACTGATATCCGATATCAGAATTATAACAGTTCTTTCATACAAATTACAACCGTAATCGTTCGACAATTTATCCCATATTAATCGAAGCCCTGGGCTTGCATTTCTGCAAAAACACAGGACTTCTGACAATTTATCTAAAGGAAATTAATTCATTCATTTTATTCATATTTTGTTTTTTTAGATCAAAGGATGGATGTACATATCGATTCAAGGTGATATTGATGCTGGAATGACCGAGAATTTCGCTGAGTGTTTTGATATCGAATCCGAGTTCCACACATCTGGTAGCAAAAGTATGGCGCAATGCATGGAAATTTGTTTCTGGGATTTTACATCTCTGAAGAAGCTTTTTGAAATGATACTGATACGTACGGGGCTCTATATATTTCTCTGTGGAACCGGTCAGAAGATATCCTTTTTGAGGAAGCTCACTGCTTTTTATGATCTGCAATAATTGATTTGGAATTGGAATGGTTCGGATAGAAGATGGTGTCTTTGGCGTTGCTATGATAAGCATTGTTTTCTTTCCATTATGTTCTTTTTGAACTCTCTGTATCGTTTTGTCTATATAAATAGAACCTTCCGTCAGAGAAATATCTTCCCATGTGAGTGCACAGATTTCTCCCAGACGGATTCCGGTATACATACATATGAGAATTCCAAGATTCCGGTATGTAAGATGCAGGCATAAATAAGAGGATAAGATTTTTTGATTCCGTTCACTTAAGATTACCAGTTTCTTCACCAGAGGCCGGCATTCAAAACGAAGAGGCGGCAAATATTGCAGATATTTTTTTGTATTTGCATAGACCAGAATGGATTTCATTACCGAAAGAATATCCAGTGTTGTTTTGGGCGCTAAGAGAGTTCCTTTTGGTGTTACTTTCAGAAGCAGTTTTTTATAAAATTCTTCGAGGCGTTGCACGGAAATGCTTTGCATTGTCTGCTCATGGAAAAATGGAAGCAGGTGCAGATTTATGATATTGGTATATTTGGCTACGGAAGATTCTTTTAGCAGCGGTGTCTTGTAGGTGATCCATTCCTTCACCACTTCTGAAAATGTGCGTACGATAATATCAGCAGTGCCAGACTCCGCAGGAATAGTTATTTCCTGTTTGATTTTGTTAAGTTTGATTTTTACCTCTGTGTAGCTTCTGGCATAGACATAACCATATTTGATTTTGCCATTTGCGTCTCTGTATTTGCGGAAACGTCCCTCCCAGCGACTATCTTTTCTTTTGTAAATGTTTTCTCCTTTTCTTGGCATAATTTGTGCTCCTTTCACTAGACCATAATTTTGACGGCTAATGATATTGTAATTGCTCATTTTGATTATGAATAACACTTCTTATGCCCTGTAATATCGAAAAAACGAAAAGAATTTCGTACTATATAGATATTTTATTCCATATTTTTGCATCTTTACATAATATTTTTTATGTGCTAGAATGTATGCGATTAAAAAAACGTCGCAGAGTATGCTACTCTGCGACATTTTTTCATCTCATTTATTTCACTTTTACGATATAAGTCTGCCACTCATCATCCTGATAAACGACTTCTCCCATACTCTTCAGCATATCGTTATTCAACTGGGCGCCGTACTTCTTTCGTTCACACGATCCCACAAAAATATACGATATATCATACTCTTCCAACAGGGACTTCACATGTGCTTCATCTGTCGAAGTATAAATATTCTCAACATCTGCGATCTTGGCATTAATGTCAGCAAGGTCTCCTCGCCACAGCCACTCATGCACATACCAACCCATGATCGTCGGGAGACCGGTCATGGCGGATACCCGTTCGTATTCGGAATAACTGTCACCGTTTGCTTCAAGCACCACTTCTACATCTTTGACATTTTCTTTGAGCCACTTGATTCCGCCGACATCTTCCGAGAAATCGGTCTCAAGAAAGGCAGTTGCATTCAGTCCTTTATATTCAGACGGTTTCCATACTTCACCGAACCAGGCATGTACACTGTTTCCGAAATAACCACAGGTCCATACAAAGAGAATCAGTCCGATCACTGCCAGGGCTTTGAGTATCTTATTCTTTCCTATGATCAGCAGACGGAAGATTGCGTAGATCATAGTCATCCCAAACATAATATATGCCTGATAGGTCAGCTTAAACATCGTATTGGCACGGGCATTTCCGTTTTCATAAATATCACGTACATAGACGAGTTCCGGAATCAGCACCAGACCGATCGCACAGAGTCCCATGACCACAGCAAAAAGATCCGGAAGTGTAACTGATTTCAAAAGCCGATACAGAGATCTGTTTTCTGCCACTTTTAATTTCTCAACAAGCAGAGAAATGATAAACAATGCAGTCAGTATCGTCGGCAGGCCCCAGAGCACCAAAAGCTGATGCGGAAGGGAATGATGCTGGGCAAGTGCGACTCCCTGTACCATATTACTGCTGTCAAACTGCATCGTAAACGGAAGGATGATCAGTGTTGCCAGTATCAGGATCTCCGCTGCCTGTGCCGCTGTCACGGCAAGGATCCATTTTACCTTTCCTTCCTGTCCGATAATATTCATGATCAGGATCACTCCACAGGTCACTGTATAATAAATGACAAAATCCCAGTAGTTTGTCCAGTGGAACATTCCCAGAAGGGCTGCAGCTGCCAGGAGCTGTGGCATCAGAAGCTGTCTGCGCCAGAATTCTTTTTTCTCTGTATTCTCGAGTGTGATCTTTGTTGTTCTTACCTTTTTCATCCAGGCATAAAGCAATGCAAGGATCAAAAGAACAAACATAATATCCACAACATGTGCATGCAGATCTCCAAGTACGAAGGAATAACATGGAAATTCATGAATCGTTTTGTCATCTACATCCGGGTTGAATCCGATATATCTGGTCGCATCTGGGAACCAGTAACTGCTGACTTCCTCTCCTTTCAATTTCTGGATCCATGGAATCACGCATGCATAAACAACATAGTGCATATTTCCGGCCACGGAAACTGCGATTCCGGCCAGAAATCCTGTTACAGACGGCAGCTTTTTCTTCCATCCGCTGATGTTTCTGCCCAGTCGGTCTTTCACCATCTGATGCACGAGTGAGAATGGCATAATAAAGGCAAGCCCTGCCACAAAAGTACGCATCAGGTTGTAGGTCAGTTCTACTTTCGTGCCTGACAGCTTTGTCAGAAATACTGCAAAATACTGTCCGCCATAATAGTAATTGATCTTGCCCTCAGAATACCAGAGATCTGTTGCAGGAAGTGTTTTGCTTCGCATCATTGCTTCCATGAAACCATAATCCATAAATTTCTCTGTTCCATAAGCTGCCGGATGGAATCCTGCAAAATATGTCCACATAAGAAAGAATGCAAAGAAAAGAAGCTCTTCCGCATATACCAGATTAAGATGTGCAAAAGGAATACACTCGAATCCGTCTTTCTGTTCTTTTCGGTATAATAATATAGAAAGAACAGTGCAGATAACAGTCACCGCCACGCAGGTAACTGCTGTAAATTTCAATATCTTCACAGTTACCAGAAACCATGTCAGAAAACCGGTGATCGCGATTGCGGTTACTTTTGAAAAAATCCATCCCTTATCATCAAAACGTCGAAACATTCTTCCTGTCAATGGCATAGCTGCCACTCCCAGCACCAGTGCCAGAAGATACCAGGTCCAAAAAGTCCATACATCGCCCTGCAGCAGATATGCTGACAATGCAACTAATACTGCTGCCGGTATGATCATCATGATTAATTTTTTTATTTTATCAGGTTTCATAAATTCTTATTCTCCCGTCCTCTGTTTCATATACCAGCTTGTATACACTGGCAATTGTTTCTTCTCTGCAGTACTGCTGTTCGTATTCCATTCCTTCTTCATACAGAATGTAGGTGATTTTTTCCTGCTTTACAAGTTTCTTCAGTTCTTCTTTGTTTATTGTACTGTAAATAGTCTTTGCCTGTGCTGCGCGATAATAAGTATCATATCCCGCCGACCACGCATAATATGGCCATCCCATATACATCATGACTCCCGACATCGTTACCTCATTGATGCTGTATTCCGGAGTCAGGATCAGATCTTCATGCGTCAGATGTTCTTCCAGCCAGTCTGTCAGATCACTGTTCATATTCACGCTGACTCTGTGCCCTGGGCCATTATTTCGTATGATCACAACAAAATCATAAATACCGGTAATGGTCAGACAGACAGCAAGTAGTACCGCTACGATTCTGTGAAGTATCTTTTTCTGAAACAGTTGCATAAGTGCCCATGCCCAGAAAATTGCGGTAAATGCATAGGAGATCATAATATATTTATGATTCACTGCAATATCTGGAGTGAGCGATACAAAAAATGCAAATGCAGCCGGAAATAGGAAACTTATAAGAGCCGCTCTCTGCTGTCGTTTTTTCAACAAGAACACCAGCACAACTGTGCCGACAAAGAAAATCCCACTCATCTGGATCAGGTACCACAGTACTCCCCACAGGGTTTTATCATCGGAAAGAAATCCCCAGTAAAGAGAAGGGCTTACTGCTTCCCCCCAGATAAAGATCCTGGTCTGAAGCACCGAAAAGATCACGGATGTGGCTGCAAGGATCAGATAATCCAGCTTCCCGTCTGAAAAAACAGCAAAGCCCAGCAGGATCAGCAGGCCACCGATCACCGCTGCTCCATTCCAGAACGATGTCAATCCCAGGAACATCCCTGCCATCAGTGCATTTTCCGGGCAGATACATTTCCACGCCTTTTTTGTAAAAAATCGGTTACGAAGCCAGACAATGCCTTTTTCTTCCTCGGCACAGCCGATATCCAGCCAGTCCATAAATAACCAGATGACAAGAGAAACGATCAGAAGTCCAAATGCCAGATGCCTCTGATTCAGATATACATTAAAATTCCATAATCCCCAGTTTTCATTGGTTGTATATCCGATAAATGTTGTATTGTCCCTCAGCGTTGCCCACAGGTCTTTTGCCTGTAGATGTTCTGTCACAAAATGAAAAAATGAAAGTGAACTGCGGAAGAAAAAAAGTACCAATGTCAGAATTCCGGCTGCCAGGCTTGCTGTCAGTCGTTTTGCAATGCTGTAAAGCAGCATCAGAAATCCCAGCAGCGCCAGAACACTTTCTATATTATATGCAAAATCCAGTCTGATCCCGAGAAATTCCAGATTTCCGACAAGAAACTGAAACATAAAATGATATTTGACATCCTGTCCTCCGAAATGCGGGTACTCTGTCGGGAAGTTATTGCCCTTTGAGAAAGAGCGCATCATCGCTGTATGTGGTGCATAATCCCCGTATACGGAAAACCCACTGTACAGTTCGCCATTTCTTATATAAAAAACATAAAACATGATCCACGTCAGAAATACCAACAGGAATCCAAATAAAATACACTCTTTTCGAAATGCCCTGCTGTCACTGATCAGCTTCCTGTCTGCCACGGTCCATACAGTTCCTGTTTTTCGATATCGTTTCCAATAAAGCAAAACCAGAACAACTGCCGTTATGATCAGAACAGCTGTATTTCCATAGATCAGTGGTTTCTTAGCACCTGCTTCGCTGGCCGCCCAGGAGATCATGTACGTTGTCCATCCAAATACCAGTGTTCCCATTCCAAAAGTGGCTGCCGCCAGAACCCATATCTGATTGCAGAAAGCTTTGTGCTGTCCGTTCCTGCTGCCTGCTTCCTGAGCGTTTTTTCCTGTAAACAAAAGAATTTCTGCCAGTTCTTTACCAGCCAGCAGGCTCAGTACTATATATATGATACCAAACATTATCCACCTCGTCATTAAATCTCGTACAGAATATATTACACTTTATACCTGCCAGAGCCTGTAAAATCGTTTTTCTCTGCTCATACGGATTTAGTATAACAAAGGAACTTTCATATAGCAAACAAACTTCCTGATTTTCACAATATTTACACTTTTTAGCTGTAACTTTTCCGGTTATCCACATGCAGATATGTATCAATTCCATCTGCCACTGCAGCCGCTACTCTTTGCTGATACAATTCTGTCTGCAATTTTCTGGCCTCTTCGGGATTGGTCAGGAAACCACATTCTACGATCACAAGCGTTCCGGGACTTCTTTTGAGCAGATAATAACTGGTATTTCCCTTGATTTCTCTTGGTCGGTCTATTTCCAGCTTTTCATTCAGGCTGCTTTGTACTGCCTCTGCAAGCTTCTTTCCTTCTTCAGAACTTTCATAATAAAAAACCTGCGGTCCATGCACAGATGCATCCTGCTGATAGCTGTTCTGGTGAATACTTACCGACAGCACCGGTGACTTTTCGCCGATCATTGCTATGCGACGCTGCATATCCTGTGCTTTTTTATTATTTGCTGATGCATCATAAAGTCCTTTATCTGTTTCTCTTGTCATTACCACAGAATAGCCCCTTGTTTCAAGCTCACTTTTCAGCAGAAGTGATATCGCCAGATTGATTCCTTTCTCTTCCAGTCCATCTGCACCGATCATCCCAGGATCATCCTCCCCATGTCCGGGATCTATAAGAATCAGTTTCGGAAAATTCATCTGTACTGAAACAACAGCAGCCTGTCTGGACAGCAGGTAAAAACTTACCAGCAGCAGACAGGCCATGACCATTTCCATTCTGTATTTTCTGAATTTTTTCATGCATGCACACCTCGCTGCATATTCCTTCTATGTATATGCAGCGGTATGGCTTCTTACTACCTTACTCATACTTTACGATTTCTTTTTTCAGACGTTTCATAATCCGTTTCTCCAGTCTGGAAATATAGGACTGAGAGATTCCAAGAAGATCTGCGACTTCTTTCTGCGTCTTCTCTTTTCCGTCGGCATTGTTCAGTCCAAAACGCAGCCGTATGATCGTCTGTTCTCTTGGTGACAGTTTGTTGATTGCTTTTCCCAGAAGTGTGATTTCCACTTCATCCTCCAGTTTCCTGGATATCACATCATCATCAGTTCCAAGAATATCCGAAAGAAGCAGTTCATTGCCATCCCAGTCCACATTCAATGGTTCATCAATAGATACTTCCATTCTCGTCTTACTGTTTCGCCGCAGATACATCAGAATCTCATTTTCAATACAACGTGATGCATATGTCGCCAGTTTGATATTCTTTACCGGGTTGAATGTATTGATAGCCTTGATCAGACCGATCGTCCCGATCGAGATCAGGTCTTCCACTCCAACTCCTGTGTTATCGAATTTTCTTGCAATATAAACGACGAGTCTGAGATTATGCTCAATCAGCAGGGATCTGGCTTCCTGCTCCTGGTCTGTTTTGAGTCTGCTGATCACATATGCTTCTCTTTTTGGCTCCAGTGGTGCCGGAAGCACATCACTTCCTCCGATATAATAAAGTTCTCTCGATCTTGAAAGAACTAATTTCTGAAAAACCTGAAACGGACGATAATCCACTCCTGCTGCCGATCTGCTCATATCCTGCCCCTCCTAATGCAATAATCTGGAATTCAATATCACTTTGTATTCCTTTCCCAAAGCAAAAGGTTCTGAAGACAATGCAAACACCGGTCCGGATACATGGATCCGCTCTCCCGGAATCTGAATACAAAGATCCTCTAATGTCACTGCCAGAATCAGCTGCACTTCCCGTCCTACGGTCTGGAAGGACAGATAGTGCGGTTTCAGGTCAGCGATCTCTGTACTTTCAATCTCCTCTGGTCTTTCTTTAAGATGCAGCAGCCTGTCTGTCAGCTCCTCACTCAGAAGACTTCGAAGTATTTCCGGATCTGCCACCGAAACCGGTGCTCCAGTCACTGTATCACACAGACGGTTTCCTGTATCATACAGACCATACGTCTCCTGCAGCTGTCCGTGATATTTCAGGGCAACCGGATAGATATGTTCTCTGGATTCTTTTATTTGTTCCATCAGGCAGATCATCAGACTTAACCCTCCATAAGTCACAGCCGCACACGATAAAAAAAACACAGCCGTCACTCTTCTGTTTTCTGATACCGCCATCCAGAAACCACCGGTCAGAAATGTCATTCCAAAGAAAAACAGTGCGGCTCCGGTCATGTGCTTCACATCCTGGATCTCATATGCGATCCATATCATGAACACAGCACAGACTACTCGAAGAACTATGGTCAGTACCCCTGTTTTTCCTGGTCGTACATAAAGATTCAGACACGCAAAAAGAGCTCCGACCGCTGCCGCCGCCAGACATCTTCGTCTGCTATTCTTTCTCCTCAGAACAATTCCTGTAAGTCTCAGAAGAATATAGTCCATCAGAAGATTCGCAGCAAACACAATATCTATGTACACTTCCTGATGCATACAAAAAGCCCCCTGCCGCCTATAGATCCTTCACTTTGGTAAGTGAACTCATTATAGGTGACAGAGGGCGCAGATTTTGTCAAAACAGCGTGTCGTATCCCAGGAACTTATCGACACAAAAAGAGGAAGGCATTTCGCCTCCCTCTGATAGGATCTTACACAGACCGATTATTTTTTCTCTTCCTCTACTTCGATCTTGCGGATTGTTTTATTTTTGATTTCTTCTTTGATTGCTGCAATGAATTCTCCGAGGTCTTTCATTCCTTCATCACCAAGGTAACGGCTTCTTACGGAAACCTTGCCCTCTTCCTCTTCTTTTGCACCAACTACAAGCATGTACGGTACTCTTTCCAGACGTGCTTCACGGATCTTGTAGCCCATCTTTTCGGAACGTCTGTCAACGGAGCAGCGGATGCCTGCTTCTTTCATCTGTGCTTCTACTTTGTCAGCATAAGCATTGAATTTTTCGGAGATCGGGATCACACGAACCTGCTCCGGACACAGCCATGTCGGGAACATTCCTGCGTATTTTTCGATCAGCCATGCAAGTGTTCTTTCATAGCATCCCATGGATGTACGATGGATGATGCATGGACGTTTCTTGTCGCCGTTTTCGTCGATATAGTACATATCGAACTGTTCAGCAAGAAGTGCATCCCACTGGATTGTGATCATTGTATCTTCTTTGCCATATACGTTCTTAGCATTGATGTCGACCTTCGGTCCGTAGAATGCTGCTTCTCCGACATCCTCTGTGAATGGGATGTTCAGTTCTTCGAGCATCTGACGGATATCTTCTTCTGTCTCATTCCATACTTCCGGCTCACCGATGTATTTTTCTCTGTTATTCGGATCCCATTTGGACAGATGATAGGTTACATCTTCCTCAACGCCAAGAACCTGCAGACAATACTGTGCAAGTGCGATACAGTCTTTGAATTCTTTGACCATCTGGTCTGGTCTTACGATCAGATGTCCTTCGGAAATTGTAAACTGACGAACACGTGTCAGACCATGCATCTCACCGGAATCCTCATTACGGAACAGTGTGGATGTTTCGCCGTAACGAAGCGGCAGGTCACGGTAGCTGTGCTGTTCTGCTTTATATACATAGTACTGGAATGGGCATGTCATCGGACGGAGAGCATATACTTCTTTGTCTTTCTCTTCGTCACCAAGTACGAACATTCCGTCTTTGTAATGATCCCAGTGTCCGGAGATCTTGTAGAGGTCGCTCTTTGCCATCAGAGGAGTTTTTGTTCTTACGTAGCCACGTTTTGTCTCCTCATCTTCGATCCATCTCTGCAGTTCCTGCATCATGATAACACCGTTTGGCATGATCAGCGGAAGTCCCTGTCCGATTACATCTACAGTTGTAAAAATTTTCATCTCACGGCCAAGTTTATTGTGGTCACGTTTTTTAGCTTCTTCCATCTGCTCCAGATGTTCTTTGAGTTCATCTTTTGTAGCATATGCTGTTCCGTAGATACGTGTCAGCATTGCGTTCTTTTCGCTTCCTCTCCAGTAAGCACTGGAAGAAGAAAGAAGTTTGAATGCTTTTACGCCTTTTACGCTCATAAGGTGTGGTCCTGCGCAGAGATCTGTCCAGTCACCCTGTGAATAGAAGGAGATTTCTTCGCCTTCCGGAAGGTCTTCGATCAGCTCAACTTTGTATGGTTCATTTTTCTCTTTGAAGAATGCGATCGCGTCTTCTCTTGATTTTGTGAAGCGCTCGATCTTTGCACCTTTTTTGATGATCTTCTTCATTTCTTTTTCGATTGCATCCAGATCCTCACGGGAGAATGGTTCGTGAGCGAAGTCATAATAAAATCCTGTATCAATAGAAGGTCCGATAGCAACTTTAGCTTCCGGATATAAGGTCTGTACTGCCTGTGCAAGTACATGGGAAGCTGTGTGACGAAGAACAGCAAGTCCTTTTTCGTCTTTTGCTGTGAGAATGTTCAGTTCGCAGTCGCTGTCAAGAACAGTACGAAGGTCTACAACTTCTCCGTTTACTTCGCCTGCACATGCTGCACGTGCCAGTCCTTCACTGATATCATAAGCGATGTCGATAACTGATTTTGCTTCGGAATACTCTTTTTTGGATCCGTCTTTCAATGTGATGATCATAATTTTGAACTCCTTTTTTGAATAAAATTTTAAAGTTTTCCACAGGGACGAGTAAATATACTATTATGATATCTACGGATTATTCCGTGCTATGCACTCTCATAATCCTACATAAAAAAAGTCCCTTACAATACATCTCTGTATTGTAAGGGACGAATAATCTACTCGCGGTTCCACCCTGCTTGCTGCATCTGCCATATGGCAGCTCAGCCACTCTTATAAGATGGTAACGGAATCACCGGACCGGATTAGGGCCACTCGGAGATGGTCTTCGACTGTTTCCCGCTGAAATACTCTCAGCAAATGTATTTCTCTCTGGAGCCTTCCACAGTTTACTCTTCTCTTCAACGTGTTTCTTTATTCTGTTACCCATTATATCCACATGGTTTTAGTTTGTCAATGCCTATTTTTCATTTTGGTCAGACCAATTTGGTGTATCCGTTTAAACCTGTTTATTTAAAGTACTCTACACCAGATTCGAAGATCTTGATATCCTGCTCGCCGTAGATGTTTACAGCCACTCCGTCGCCACGGCGTTCGCTGTGAGCCATCTTACCAAGGATACGTCCGTCCGGACTTGTGATACCTTCGATGTTCATGTAGGAACCATTTACGTTCCATTCTTCGTCTGCACTGAGTTCACCGGCTGGAGTTACATACTGAGTTGCAACCTGTCCGTTTGCGAAGAGTTTTGCAAGCCATTCATCGTTGGCAACAAAACGTCCTTCACCGTGGGATGCAGGGTTACAGTATACTCCGCCAAGCTGTGCTTTCTGGAGCCATGGAGACTTGTTGCTTACAACCTTGGTGTAAACCATCTTAGAGATATGACGTCCGATGGTGTTGAAGGTCAGTGTCGGGGAATCTGCTTTCTGTCCGCAGATCTCACCGTATGGTACCAGACCGAGTTTAATCAGAGCCTGGAATCCATTACAGATACCAAGTGCAAGACCGTCTCTCTCGTTGACAAGCTTCATAACTGCTTCTTTAATCTTTGCGTTCTGGAATGCAGTTGCAAAGAATTTCGCAGAGCCATCTGGTTCATCACCAGCGGAGAATCCACCTGGGAACATAATGATCTGAGCCTGGTCGATTGCTTTTGCGAAGAGTTCCACGGAATCATGGATATCTTCTGCTGTCAGGTTCTTGAATACTTTAACGTCAACCTCTGCACCAGCGCGTTCAAAAGCACGTGTGCTGTCGTATTCGCAGTTTGTTCCAGGGAATACCGGGATAAATACACGCGGTTTTGCAACTTTGTGTTTGCATACATAAATGTTTTCTGCATGGTACAGGTCATCTTTTGCCTGTTTTTCGTTGTCTTCACCAGAAGTTGTCTTGAATACTCTTTCCAGAGTTCCCTTCCATGCTTCTTCAGCTTCTTTTTCAGTAATAACAGTATTTCCGTAAGAGAATTTACCGTCATCTGTAACTTCACCGATCAGTGTGTATGTGATGGAAAGCTGTCCGACTTTGTCTGCCGGAACTTCCATAATGATATCACCAAATCCTGGTGCGAAGAAGTCTCTTGGATCCAGGTTGTGTTCGATCTTCACGCCGAGTGCATTACCGAAGGCCATCTTGGAAACAGCTGCTGCAATACCATGACGATCCAGTGCGTAAGCGGAAACAACTTTTCCAGCCTGGATATCATTGTGGAGTTTTTCGTACTGATCCATGATTCCTGCGTAATCCGGCAAATCGTACTGATCACGCGGTGCGCGGAGCCATACAAGTTTGTTTCCTGCTTTTTTGAGTTCAGGTGTGATCACGTCCTGGATCTTGGCTACGTCTACTGCAAAGGAAACAAGCGTTGGAGGCACGTCGATCTCATTGAAGGTACCGGACATACTGTCTTTACCACCGATGGACGGAAGTCCGAATCCCATCTGTGCTGCATAGGCACCAAGGAGTGCGGAGAATGGCTGGCTCCATCTCTTTGGATCTTCGGTCATACGACGGAAGTATTCCTGGAATGTGAAGCGGATCTTCTTGTAATCACCACCTGTAGCTACGATTCTTGCTACAGATTCTGTTACTGCGTAAGCAGCTCCGTGATATGGACTCCAGGAAGAGAGATATGGATCAAAGCCGTAACTCATCATGGTAACTGTATCAGTTTTTCCGTTCTGTACCGGAACTTTTGCAACCATGCTCTGTGTTTCTGTAAGCTGATACTGACCACCGTATGGCATAAATACGCTGCCTGCACCGATAGAACCGTCGAACATTTCAACGAGACCTTTCTGGGAGCATACGTTGAGGTCAGCAAGTGTCTCCAGCCATTTTGCCTTAACATCGACAACGTCTGGTCTTTCTTCGAAAAGGTTTCCGTCTTTGTTCGGGATCTCAACCTCTACAGTTGTTTCCTGATGTGCACCGTTGGTATCAAGGAATGCACGGGAAATATTAACGATCTCTTTGCCTCTCCATGTAAGAACAAGGCGTGGCTCTTCGGTAACGACTGCAACCGGGATTGCTTCGAGATTTTCTTCGTTTGCAAAGCCAAGGAATTTGTCAACATCTTTTGGATCTACAACAACTGCCATACGCTCCTGGGATTCAGAGATTGCGATCTCTGTTCCGTCAAGGCCGGCATATTTTTTCGGAACTTTGTCAAGGTCTACGCGAAGTCCATCTGCAAGCTCACCGATGGCAACGGATACACCGCCTGCACCAAAGTCGTTACATTTTTTGATGATGTAGCTGACTTCTTCACGTCTGAACATACGCTGGATCTTACGTTCTGTAGGTGCGTTACCTTTCTGTACTTCTGCACCGCAGACTTCGATGGAAGCCTCTGTGTGTACCTTGGAGGAACCTGTTGCACCACCGATACCGTCACGGCCGGTACGTCCTCCCAGAAGGATGATGATATCTCCCGGATCGGAGTTTTCACGGATAACGGCACGTCTCGGAGCTGCACCCATAACGGCACCGATCTCCATACGTTTTGCAACGTAGTCCGGATGATAGATTTCTTTGACATAGCCGGTAGCCAGACCGATCTGGTTACCATATGAGCTGTATCCATGAGCAGCACTTCTGACCAGTTTCTTCTGCGGAAGTTTACCTTTGAGCGTTTCTTTTACAGATACAGTCGGATCAGCAGCACCTGTCACACGCATTGCCTGATATACATAAGTACGTCCGGAAAGCGGGTCGCGGATTGCACCGCCCAGGCAGGTAGCAGCACCACCAAATGGCTCGATCTCTGTCGGATGGTTGTGTGTCTCATTCTTAAAGTTGATAAGCCACTCTTCCTCTTTGCCATCTACATCTACCGGTACAACAATACTGCAGGCATTGATCTCATCGGATTCTTCCTGATCAGCCAGTTTTCCTTCGGATTTGAGTTTTTTCATTGCCATAAGAGCAAGATCCATCAGGCAGACAAATTTGTCATCACGGCCTTTGTAGAGAACTTCTCTGTCAGCAAGGTATTTTTCGTATGTTTTTACGATTGGTTCTTTGTAGTCACCTTCATCGAACTTCACGTCTGTAAGTTCTGTGGAGAATGTGGTATGACGGCAGTGATCAGACCAGTAAGTATCCAGTACCCGGATTTCAGTCATGGACGGATCACGTTTTTCTTCATTCTTAAAGTAATTCTGAATGTGCTGGAAATCCTTGAAGGTCATCGCAAGATTCAGTGAATCATACAGTGCTTTGAGGTCTGCTTCCGGCATATCTTTAAAGCCGTCAAAAATTTTGACATCCTCTGGTTCCGGGAATACAGTAACCAGTGTTTCCGGTTTTTCAAGTCCTGTCTCACGGGAGTCTACTGGGTTGATACAGTGATGTTTGATCGCATCAAATTCTTCATCTGTTACATTTCCTTCTATTACATAAGTTGTTGCAGAACGGATGATCGGCTGTGAATCTCCATCGAGAAACTGTACACACTGTACAGCGGAATCTGCTCTCTGGTCAAACTGTCCCGGAAGATATTCTACAGAAAAAATCTTTGCACCTTCTGCAGCTTCAAATTTCTCAAGATACAGATCATCTACCGGCGGCTCTGCAAATACGGTTCTGCATGCTTTTTCAAAAACTTCATCTGAAATATTTTCTACATCATAACGGATCAGCACTCTTACATTCGTTGCAGATTTGATTCCGAGATAGCTGCTGATCTCATGCTTTAATTCTTTTGCCTGTACGGCGTAGGCTGGTTTCTTTTCTACATAAACGCGTCTTACGTTGCTCATTAGAAACTCCTTTCCTTTGTGCATTATGTTATTATGTACTTGTCGAATTACTGAGTTTATAGTATCATAAGAATCATCATTAGTAAAATTAATATATCTTATATTTTTTATAAGTTATACTAATTTATGCTTGCAACTCTCTTTGAAAAGGAAGTCGGATCCTATGGATATTAATCTTGAATTATACAAAGTTTTTTATTATGTTGCTACTACTCTCAGCTTCTCTGAAGCATCCCGTGAACTTTTTATCTCACAATCTGCAGTCAGCCAGTCCATCAAAACACTGGAAAAAAAGCTGAATCACACACTTTTTATCCGCAGCACAAAAAAAGTCCTCCTTACCCCGGAAGGAGAACTTCTGTTGCAACATGTAAAACCCGCAATACAGATGCTGGATGAGGGAGAATCCCTTCTTTCCGGTGACAATATGCTCAAAGGCCAGCTCCGCATCGGTGCCAGTGATACGATCTGCCGCTATTGTCTAATTCATTACCTCCAAAAATTCCATCAGGAATTCCCGGATGTCCGGATCAAAGTCACCAACAGTACTTCGATCGGCTGTGCAGAACTGCTGGAAAAAGGACAGGTTGACCTGATCGTCTGCAACTCTCCGAATTCCCGTCTTGGCAATCATATGAATGTAAAAGTCCTTCGTGATTTTCGGGATATTTTTGTCGGAAATCCCGACTGTTTTTCTCCCGAAGAGATACCATGTGAACTCAAAACACTATTAAAACAACCTATTCTGATGCTTTCTTCCAAAAGTACCACCAGTGAATACCTGCATCAGATGTTTGCAACACATGGGCTGAATCTGTTGCCGGAAGTCGAACTGAACAGCAATGATCTGTTGATGGATCTTGCCCGCATTGGTCTTGGCATTGCCTGTATTCCGGATTATATGCTAAACCCCGACGATTCACTGAAACCAATTCCTCTTGCAGATCCACTCCCCCCCAGACAGCTTGTCCTCGTTCAGCATGACAGTCTTCCACTTTCCCAGGCTGCTGAACGATTTCTTGATATGTTCTCATAACGTAAAAAAGTCCCGACAATCAGGAAATTTATGATTCCATAACTGTCGGGATTTTCTTGTCTGCGGTTTTATTCTGGCATTACTTCTACTGCTTTTGTGATATATTCGTTATCGATCTGATCAAATGCTCCGCTGTCTGCTTTGGATGCATACTCCATATCGATCGGCATCTTGCCTACGACCGGTACATTCAGTTCTGCTGCAATTTCCTCAATATGGCTTTCACCAAAGATCTTGAGTTCCTTGCCGCAGTCTGGACATTTCACATAACTGTAGTTTTCTACAATTCCAAGTACCGGGATCTTCATCATTTCAGCCATATTATAAGCTTTCTTTACAATCATCTTCACCAAATCCTGCGGGGAGCTTACGATCACGATTCCGTCAACCGGAAGGGACTGGAATACAGTAAGCGGCACATCACCTGTTCCCGGAGGCATATCTACAAAGAGATAGTCGATCTTGTCCCAGACAACATCTGTCCAGAACTGTTTTACCATGTTTGCAAGAACCGGTCCTCTCCAGATAACCGGAGTATCTTCCGTTGGAAGAAGAAGGTTGATGGACATAACCTTGATTCCGTTTGCTGTCTCCATCGGATAGATGCCGTTGTCATCTGCCTGGGCAGCGCCTGTGAGGCCGTACATCTTTGGAATGGAAGGTCCGGTGATGTCAGCATCCAGAATACCAACTTTGTATCCTTTGGCTGCCATTGCATTTGCAAGGGAACCTGTAACGAAGGATTTTCCTACGCCGCCCTTACCGCTGACAACGCCGATCACATGTTTTACATCTGAAAAAACATTCTGTTCTGCCATAAAATTCTGCGGATTACTCTTTTCTTTGCTTGCGCATCCCTCGCAGCTTGATTTGCCGCAGGAACCGCTGTTACTGCATTCTGCCATTTCTATATACTCCTTTGATTTCCGGTCATACATGCCTTGTCTGTCCAGACTGTATAACCTGTATTCTTATTTCATAAATCTGTCGATTGCACGTTCCAGTTCTTTGATCGCATCCTTATCGCCATGCTCTACCGCATCTACGATACAGTGCTCAATATGATCCTGAAGAATGATCTTACCTGTATTATTAATAGCAGATTTCACTGCTGAAAGCTGAATCAGTACCTCTGAACAGTCTCTGCCGTCTTCTACCATACGTTTTATTGATTCCAGGTGTCCAATGGCTCTCGACAGACGGTTCAAAACTGCTTTCGTCTGCGCATGGCTGTGATGATGTCCATGTTCTCCATGGGAATGTTCCAGGATCGTCCCATCTTCCAGTACGTGTACATGGGTTTCTTTTGTTTCACTCATGTCTGCTCCTCTCAGGTTTCATCTCGATACGGATTTACAGACTGCATGATTGCAATATAGTATCTGCAGTCCTGAACTTGTATTATACCATACTTTCTAAATTTCTGTAAAGGAACATCTCTGTTTTATCTGCGACGTAACAATGTCAAAGATGATCGTTCCATCGTTAAGAACTGTTTTGTCATAAGAAACCTCTTTTCCCTGGAATTTCTTTTTTATATATTCCTCAGGATCCTCAATTTCCACTTCTTCTACAAATACATCCCTCATCTGGTTTCTGGGACATTTGTTAAAAATCTCCCAGATCACTTCATACTCTTTCATACTCTCTCCAAACGCATCACGGTTATCCATTGTTGCTAATCTAAATATCCAGCAGCCATTTGCCTTCGATCTCATCTTCAAATTCAAGTTCAACCTGAGTCAGACATTTCTCCTGCTCTGCCTCTACCGCCCAGGATAAGCCACAGCTTGCAGAAATTTCTCTCGGCACAGGGATCAGTCTTCCCGGGATCTTATGTTTTTTGCAAAATCTCTCTACAGCTATTGCCCCGCTTGTGCTGTGAAATGTCAGCAAATACCTTGGTATCTTCTGAATCATGGTTTTATAACTTTGGAAGCTTTTGCCATTGTCTCTACAATATCATACATATTGGTAACTTCTCCCACGCAGAGTTTCTCTGTCAGGCCATAGTAATTAAGGCAGGTTCCACAGGTCTTGATCGTCACTCCCTGTGCTTCCAGACTCTTCAGATCCTCCAGTGAATCAGAACCTTCTGTCGTCAGTGTTGCGCCTCCATTATAAAAAAGCATGGTCTTTGGAAGTTCATCCAGCTGTGTCACTGCAAAAAGGAATCCTTTCATCAGAACTTTGCCCAGTTCATCATTTCCTCTTCCCATTGTCGCTGTATCCACTGCGACCACGAAATCTCCTTTTGCATCCGGAATGCAGGATACTTCTTCGGCCTTTGTGTCTGTCACCGGCTGACGGTCCTTCACACGAATGAACACATGAAATTCTTTGTCACTTTTTTTCTCGGAGAACACTTCTGCACCTGTATTTTTACCCATTCTGGTGAGATTCTGTACCGCTGTTTCATTATCGACCAATACTTCGATCTCGGCATCTCCCTGAATGCTGTCCAGAACTTTTTTTGTCTTTACTACAGGAATCGGGCACTGCTCTCCCATAGCATTGACCGTATATCGCTGTCCGCTCATCTTACTTCCTCCTGTTTTATAATTTTCTGAAATTAATATCATTGTAGCAGACTCTTTTCTCTTTTGCAATGTCCGACCAAAATTGTCCAGTATAAAGGACATTTTCGCCTCCAATATTTTTGTAACTTTACATAAATTTTTGTCGAAAAGAATTGAACTTCTTCGAAGAATAGAGTATCATAGATATAATTTTAGAAAAAACGTTTACAGATCAAAGGAGAGAAATCATGCAGCTTTTAAAGGAGCGTATACTGAAAGATGGAATCGTAAAACCGGGTAATATTTTAAAGGTTGACAGTTTTTTAAATCATCAGATGGATATTACTCTCATCAATGAAATTGGCAAAGAATTCAAGAGACGTTTTGCCGATTGCCCGATTACAAAAATTCTCACAATTGAAGCTTCCGGCATTGGAATTGCTTGCATTGCCGCACAGTATTTTGATGTTCCTGTCGTTTTTGCAAAAAAAGCGCAGAGCCTGAACCTTGATGGAGAAATGTACTGTTCAAAGGTTGAATCCTTCACTCACAAAAAAGTCTATGATGTTATCTTATCCAAGAAATTCCTTGGACCGGAAGATCATGTACTTCTGATTGATGATTTCCTTGCAAACGGATGTGCACTGCTCGGTCTGATCGATATCGTCAAAAAATCCGGTGCAACCCTTGAAGGTGCCGGAATCGTTATCGAAAAAGGCTTTCAGAATGGTGGTCAGAAGATCCGTGATATGGGTGTAAGACTGGAATCTCTTGCAATTGTGGATTCCATGACTGATGATTCTTTGACTTTCCGTGAATAATCCCCAGACATAAAAAACTCCGAATTTTGCTTCGGAGTTTTTTTTATGTAATTTTACTGGTTATGATTTCAGTTTTTACTTTTTTCAGATTTTTTTAATGTCACCTTTGGTTTCGGAGTTGGTGTTGCCTTTTTTTCATCTTTCTGCTCCGGGGTTGGTGTCACAGTCTCTGTTGATTCTGCAGTTTCTGTCGGAGACGGTGTTACTGTCTCTGTTGGTCCTGCTGCATCTGTGGGTGTCGGCGTTACCGGTTCTTCTGTCGGTGTCGGCGTTGCCAACGGTTTCACTTCATCTTCTGTATAGTATCCATTATCAATCAGGATTTCATAATTCTCACCATCGATCAGCTGTGGCTCACAAAGATAGCTGGCTATGATCTTAATTCCATTATCATACTGTTCATAATCATTGACTTCCGGATCATCTTCCCCATGCAGATAAATGTTTACCATCTCTTCACACTGATCGGCAAGCTCTCTTCGATCCATAAAAATGCTGAACGTCTGTTTTCCCTCTGCAATTCTGCGAACACCTTCCTCATTGCATCCGGCACCACTGATCAACGGCCAGTTTTCGGTTCCCGGAACAAATCCAGCTTCTTCCAGAGCTTCTTCCGTTCCCATCGCAGCATCATCAAATCCGGTGCAGATAATATCCGGAACTGCACCATCTGGATAATATTCTGTAAGAATATCTGTCATTCTCGTTTTGGCGATCTCAGAACTCCAACGAAGAATTCCTGTATCATCGAAAGAGGTTTTGCCGGATTTACATATCAGTGTTCCATCATCGATATACGGTTGCAATGTTTCCATTACTCCATTATAGAGGAACAATGCCTGTGTATCATCCAGAGATCCCATAAAGAATTCTATTGTTTTTGATTCTTTCGCCTCCTGTACTTTGTCAAGTTCCTCACTGTCTATAATCTGTTTTGCTATCATCTGGCCCACCTGACGACCGCCAAATGTAACATAATATTTTATTCCATCCGTATTCATGATCAGATCATCATAGGAAATCACCGGTATCTCTATCTCTGCATCCTTTACATCTGCAAGTACATCTGCCAGACCATAAGGATCTACCGGGGCGATCACCATGGCAGATACCTCTTCGGCTGCCATCTGCTGGATCTGAGACACCTGTTTGGAGCTGTCATTATCTGCATAAAGAAGAATCGGATCATATCCGTCTTCTTCAAACTGTACTTCCAGTTCTTTTGCATCTCTCGTCCAGTTCTGTTCATCTGGAAGAAGTACTGCAATCTTTTCTCTGTTTTCTTCTGTTTCAGAAGCATCCTCTCCTGTTTCCTCAGCGTCTGTACCCTTCTCTGCTTTTTTATCTGTTTTCGTATCCGCTGTTTCATCAGTCTTCTTCTGGTCATCCTCTGCAGAATCAGCTGTTCTCTCTCCGGTTCCTTCCTTTTCGGTCTGTGCGCTTTCGCTGGCAGCCTCTGTTGCCTTGTTTTTACCACATCCGGTAAGCAATGTTCCCGTCAGAAGCACTCCCAGTAACATACATACTGCTTTTTTTTTCATGCTGTTTTCCTTTCTATACACCCTTATACTCTTTTGCAAGAGTTTTCAGATAATCACGGTAAGATGCTGCCGTTTTCTTTGGTTTCAGAATATGAACATCTTTTCCCATCATTGCCAGCCATCCGTAAAATTTTGGTCCTGCAATATGCGGCACCGTTACATGTAAATAGCCGGATTCTTTTAATTTGTACTCTCCATAACTGCCAAAGTACTCCCGGATCTCTTTTTCTCTGGAAGCATCACACTGCAGTTTCATTGCCTTCTCTGTGTTCTGAATTTCTTCTTTATCAAGTGTATTCTCTTTGTAAATGATCACTGGTTCTGATTTTTTTTCTGTCTCTGCATTTTTTGAAATCCCTGCTTCCTCTTTTGTGTGAACTGACTCCGGTGCCGCAGCAATTTCCTGTCCCCCGGCCAGATAATATCCACCTGGTCTGCCTCTTTTGTACTGAACATCCAGTCCAAATTCTCGAAGAGCTTCTATATCATCATAGATACTCTTTCTCTCTGCAGTGATTCCATATTCCAGAAGTTTATCAAGGATTTCCTGCATCGTCACTATCCGGCTTTCTCCTGTTCCCTGGAGAAGATGTTCAATCACCAGGATCTTCCCTTTCTGATTACGTGATTTTGCCATATTCATTCCCTCATTCTCTGTTTCCTGATCAGTTATTTATGCTTTTGTTACTTCAGGTACCTGCTTTACTTTTATTTATTTTCGTGCACAAAGCGATGCACGATATAATCATTGGCTTCCTTTTCCTGACTGTCATCCAATGGTGTCAGCACGGTCTCTTCGCCATATTTTTTCTTAAGTGCATGCTCAATGAGCCAGTCGGCAAGCTGCGGGTTCTTCGGAAGGAGGGGACCATGAAGATAAGTTCCGATCACATTCTTGTAAACAACACCCTCATATCCGGATTTGCCATCATTTCCTGAACCATAAAGTACCTTACCCAATGGTTTGTTGTTATTGATACAGGTCCTGCCGCCATGATTCTCAAATCCTACGACCGGCATATCAAAAAGATCACTTTGCAGTACAATATTACTGATAAGACGTCCTTCTTCCTGTTCCGTATACATATCAACCAGGTCAAGTCCTGTGATCATTCCCTGCTCGGTCTTGTAATATTTTCCCAAAAGCTGGTATCCACCGCAGATTGCGATCACGACACCATTATCCTCAACATATGCCTTAAAGTCTTTCTGAATAGTCTTCAGTTTTTCACAGACCAACATTTGTTCCCGGTCAGATCCGCCTCCGAGAAGTACGATATCCAGCTTGGAAAAATCGATTGTATCATCGATTTCATAGGCAATAGTTTCCGCCTCAATACCACGCCATTGACAACGTTTCATTAAACATTGGATATTTCCTCTGTCGCCATACAGATTCAGAAGATCCGGATATAAATGACCTATTGTAAGTTTCATTTGTGTTCTCCCTCCAGTTTCTTCAGAATATTTCTGGTACTGAACAATGCGGTGTAGTTGACCAGTACATAAAGGTTTCCGGTTCCATCTTCTACACGGTCACGGATTGCCTTTTCTACATCAGCTTCCAGCACAGACGGGATATCCACATATTTCATTCGCAGACGCATATCCTGACAACGGATACCACTGACGGTAATAGAACGTACACTTTCATCGCTGAAACGGTCAAAATCGACATCCCAAAGCCAGGATATATCGATTCCATCCTGTGCATTATCATTGATCGCGATGATCACATCTTTTGGACTACGATCCTGCATGACTGCGGAAATATTCTGGTTAAATCCAGCCGGGTTCTTGGCAAGATTCAGGATCACACTGGTTCCTTTGATGCGGAACTGCTCCATTCTTCCATTCTCCGGATTAAATTTTTTCAGCATATCACTAAAATGTTCAGCCTTAAGTCCGGCTGTCCGGATTCCTGCATAAGCCGCCAGAATATTATATACATTATAAAATCCCTTATAATTCGCTACAATACGTCTGTTCTCAACAGAAAAAGAAAGCTGATCTCCTACTTTTACATCCTCTGCATCAAAGTCAGGTGTTGGACGCTTGAATCCGCATTTCGGACACCTGTAATCACCAAGCTGACTGTAATGATAAAAGCTGTACTGAAGTCTTTCCCCGCAGCATTTACAGAAACGTCCTTCCCGGATTTCGTTTGTTTCATTTTTCATGACCGGACGACTGATTCCGTAATAAATACATGCATTGCCACTGTCCTTGGCAAGATATGCCGACAGTGCATCATCACCATTTACGATCAGTTTCATGTCCGGAACTTTGCGGATCATTTCTTCAAGGATATTCATGGTAATATCAATCTCACCGTAACGGTCCAGCTGATCTCGAAAAAGATTCGTCATAACCATATAATTCGGTTTGATCTTTGTAAAAATATGTCTGGTAGATGCCTCATCTACTTCAATACAGGCATAATCCGCATCAATATGTCCATTCATTCCGGCACTAAGTGCAAACGCAGCCACAACACCGTTCAGCATATTGGATCCGGTGTGATTGCAGATAACTTTGTTCCCTTCTTCCTCCAGAGCTGCACAGAGCATATTATTGGTAGTTGTCTTACCATTGGTTCCACAGACTACAAAAATGTCTTTCCGTACTTCTGCAGCAAGCTCCTGCAAAATCGGTGGATATATTTTTAATGCAATCTTTCCTGCCCAGGTAACACCCTGACGTCCCAGTAGCTTACAGCCGGCACCGGCAGCTTTTGCTGCCCAGATTGCTGCTATTCTTCGTATGTTCATAGTTTGTATCCTTTTGTTGCTGTATCTTCCGCCACAGCAATTCCTTTTTCTATAAATAGTGTTTGTAAATGATTTTACGCTAAAATGCGAAATTTATCAACCTTATGGAATAAATTAACGGGAATAAAAAAAGAGATGCCTCCGAAGAGACATCCCTTGATCATCATAAAGATTATACTAACTCAATGAGTACTTCCATTGCAGCGTCACCTTTACGCGGTCCAATCTTAACGATTCTTGTGTAACCACCGTTACGTCCAGCGTATTTAGGTGCGATTTCCTCGAACATCTTCTTAGTCATATCGATGTCTTTGGTATTTTTCTTTCTGCCAGCACCTTTTGCAGGTACTTCTTTAACAGAATAGAAAACTTTTGCCATCTGACGACGAGCGTGCAGTCTGGACGGAGCATCTTTAGTGATTTCTTTCTGAACTTCATCGTATACAGTAACTTTCTTACCGTCTACAACTTCTTTTACTCTCTTACCATCAGCATCTTTACGTGCAACTTTTGCAGTTACTGTAACTGTCTCAAAATTGTCTTTTTCACGTACTGCCATAGCGATAAGGCTTTCGGCGATCTTGCGAATTTCTTTTGCTTTTGCTTCAGTGGTAACGATTTTTCCGTGGTACAGAAGATTTGTCACCTGGTTTCTTAACAGAGCTTTTCTCTGATCAGAAGTTCTGCTTAATTTTCTATATTTTGCCATTTTATTTTCCTCCATCTGCGGGACATCCATACATGCTTGTTCGGTCTTACTGTATAAATGCTTAGGCATCCCCACTCATATTTGCTGAATGAAATTACTCTTCAGTCGGCTGAAGCTGTAATCCCAGTTCTTTCAGTTTAGCAAGTACTTCTTCTAAGGACTTACGACCAAGGTTACGAACCTTCATCATGTCATCAGAAGTTTTGTTGCAAAGTTCTTCTACTGTATTGATACCGGCTCTCTTCAGGCAGTTGTAAGAACGAACGGAAAGTTCAAGCTCATCAATGCTCATTTCAAGAACTTTTTCTTTTTCATTGTCTTCTTTCTCGATCATGACTTCTGCAGTCTTAGCATTCTCAGAAAGATCAATGAAAAGGCTGAGATGTTCGCTCAGTACCTTAGCAGCAAGGCTGACAGCCTCATCCGGATCCAGTGTACCATTGGTATATACATCCAATGTAAGTTTATCGTAATCAGTGATCTGTCCAACACGGGTGTTCTGAACAATCATGTTTACTCGGTCAACCGGAGTATAGATTGCATCTACAGCGAGTACACCGATCGGCATATCGTCTGTTTTGCCCTTGTCAGCACTTACATATCCACGTCCACGTGTAATTGTAAGCTCCATAGCCAGTCTGCAGTCTTTGCCACCGTTCAGAGTAGCAATGACCTGATCTGGATTCATGATTTCGATATCCTGATCTGCCTGAATATCAGCAGCAGTTACGACACCTTTGCCCTCACACTCAATGTATGCGGTCTTTGGTTCATTGTCGGCACTGTTATTCTTGATAGCAAGGCTTTTCAGATTCATGATGATTTCTGAAACGTCCTCTTTCACGCCCGGAATAGAGCTGAATTCATGAAGGACTCCATCAATCTTAACCTGGCTGACTGCTGCTCCCGGGAGGGATGACAGCATAATTCTTCTGAGAGAATTACCAAGTGTAGTTCCATATCCTCTTTCCAGAGGTTCTACTACAAATCTGCCAAATTTTTTATCTTCGGAAATTTCCGTAATTTCGATTTTTGGTTTATTAAAATCAAACACTATAAGTCCCTCCTTCTGGGTTTGTCAACATTTGAGGGTATTTAATTTAAAATGCATTATTTAGAGTACAACTCGACGATAAGCATTTCGTTAACCGGAACATCAATAGCTTCTCTTCTTGGAAGTTCTTTTACAGTTCCGCTTAAAGCTTCCTGATTTACATCAAGCCATTCCGGAACAAGTCTTCCACCTGTTACTTCCAGAATTCCTTTGTATCTTTCAGAACCTTTGCATTTTTCTTTGATTTCGATTGTGTCACCAGCTTTTACAAGGTAAGACGGAATGTTTACACATTTTCCGTTTACAAGTACATGCTTGTGGTCAACGATCTGACGAGCTTCACGTCTGGTTCTAGCAAGTCCCATACGGAATACTACGTTGTCAAGTCTGCTTTCCAGAAGAACCATAAGGTTTTCACCAGTCTGTCCTGGCATTCTGTCAGCTTTGTTGTAGTAGTTGTGGAAAGGTTTTTCCAGAACTCCGTAGATGAATTTTGCTTTCTGTTTTTCTCTTAACTGTAAACCGTACTCAGACACTTTTCTGTTTGCACGTTTTAACTGTCTTGTAGATTTTTTATCAATTCCTAAATAAATCGGATCCAGGCCAAGGGATCTGCATCTTTTCAGAACAGGAACTCTATTTACTGCCATTTCAAGCTACCTCCTAAAATTAGACTCTTCTGCGTTTTGGTGGACGGCATCCGTTGTGCGGAACCGGTGTTACGTCACGGATACTTGTTACTTCAAGACCACATGCCTGAAGTGCACGGATTGCAGCTTCACGTCCTGATCCTGGTCCTTTAACCATAACATCAACAGTTTTTAAACCATGAATTAAAGCAGCTTTTGTTGCAGTCTCAGCTGCCATCTGTGCTGCATAAGGGGTAGATTTTCTTGAACCTCTAAATCCCAGACCACCAGCACTTGCCCATGAAAGAGCGTTTCCTTCGCTGTCTGTCAGAGTAACAATTGTGTTGTTAAAAGAAGACTGGATATGTGCCTGTCCGTGTTCAACGTTTTTCTTAACACGACGTTTTGTTGTCGCTTTTCTGGTTGTCTTTGCCATTTTAAAACTAACCTACACTTTCCTTTATATAATCAATTATACGTTACTTATTTCTTTTTGTTTGCAACGGTTCTCTTAGGACCTTTGCGTGTTCTAGCATTTGTTTTGGTCTTCTGGCCACGAACCGGAAGTCCTTTACGATGACGGATACCTCTGTAGCATCCGATTTCCTGCAGTCTCTTGATATTCAGAGCGATTTCACGACGAAGATCACCTTCAACTGTCATTGTTTCATCAATTACAGCACTGATTTTCTTAACATCATCATCTGTCAGGTCTCTGACACGAATGTCAGGATTTACACCTGCCTGAGCAAGAATTTTGTCAGCGCTTGTTCTGCCGATACCATAGATATAGGTAAGGCCGATTTCGATACGTTTGTCTCTTGGTAAGTCTACACCAGCTATACGAGCCATGTACTGTTTCCTCCATTTTCTTTTTGGATAGTCTTCTGAATTATACCACTTGCTGTCTCGCAAGGTGAAATGGGGTATATCTTCACAAGCTTCCTGATTTTCTAGTTTCCTAATTGGGGTGCCTCGGTAAAACACCCAGCCGCTTTTGGCGTAAAGCGACCTTTCCGAAATTGTGTCCTCACGGACGCTGTTGCCTCTCGGTATTAGGCAATACATGCTTCTTTAATAAGATATTAAAACAGTTCGAACAACCCTTCCGGGTGTATCAAACTGCAGCCGCACGTTTCACAAACTTGTCAATTAACCCTGACGCTGTTTGTGTTTTGGATTTTCACAGATTACTCTGATAGATCCTTTTCTTTTGATGATCTTGCATTTTTCGCAGATCGGCTTTACAGATGATCTTACTTTCACTGGAAATCCTCCTTTTCCGTAATATAGGCTTGAATCTGCAGTTCATACACACAGTCTTTGCGCGTACATATGATATATTAACACTGTCGATTGGATTATGCAAGCCCTAATTTTAAATTTTTGTTAATTTTTTTGTTGGAGTAGAATGTAGAAATGGTACGTTACGGAGATGAGAAGGATGGTACTTCCTGACACACTTCGATTTCTATATGATTCGTGCGCTTGTTTGATGCCATTCACGCAAACTCGGCTTCGCCTCAAACAGTGCGTTCGGTGGCATCAGCTAGCACAAATCATATGACGAAATCTACGTTTACCGTCTGGAAGTACCATCCTTCTATCTCCTGACTGTAGCATTTGAATACATAGCAACGGGTGGGTGGTCGCTGACAGTAGTTGGTCGCAGACCGCCTTCGGCTACACCCGTATATAAGAAATATAAATTAATCGGCTTAGCCTGCCTACTTTGGTAACGTAGAATACAGGATTTAGTCGATAGCTTTTATATTTCTGCAAGCTGGAGTTTTGTAATCTTCATAAATGAAAAACTCCCCCTGTAAGCCGGCGTGGCCAAGAGGGGGAGTTTGAGGGGGACATGCGGCCTTCGCAACTGTGAGCCTGTCCCCCTCAAGGTTTTATTTATCTCTCCAGATAATACGTCCCTTAGAAAGATCATATGGAGAAAGTTCTATTGTTACTTTATCTCCAGGAAGAATACGGATAAAGTTCATACGCAGCTTTCCGCTGATATGTGCCAGCACTACATGCTTGTTTTCCAGTTCTACTTTGAACATCGCATTAGGCAGCTTCTCTAATACAGTACCTTCCACTTCGATTACATCTGCTTTAGACATTATAAACCTCCTGTGTCATCTGTCATTTTGTAAGAGTCAGAATTTCCGGTTCTCCATCCGTGATCAGAATGGTGTTTTCATAATGTGCAGAAAGTGAACCGTCCATCGTTACAACCGTCCACTCATCATCTTCCCACGCTACATCTGCGCGTCCAAGATTGATCATCGGTTCGATTGCAAGTGTCATACCCGGCATCAGCTTGATGCCTCTACGTTTCTGTGGGAAATTCGGGATCTGCGGATCTTCATGAAGATGAGTTCCGATTCCGTGTCCTACCAGGTCACGTACGATTCCGTAGTTGAATTTTGCAGCATATGCACCAATTGCCTTGGAAACATCGTTCAGATGATTTCCGGCTTTTGCAAATTTGATTCCTTCAAAAAAGCTCTGTTTTGTAACTTCCATCAGCTGTTTTGCTTCCGGAGATACCTCACCGACTGCATAAGTACGCGCTGCATCTGAATGATATCCTTTATAGATCAGTCCGGCGTCAATCTTTACAAGATCGCCTTCCTGGATGATCTTCTGTCTGGACGGGATTCCATGTACGACTTCATCATTCAGACTGATGCAAAATGATGCTGGAAAGCCCTGATAATTTTTAAAGTTCGGAATGCAGCCCATAGAGCGGATCATATCCTCACCAATTCGATCCAGTTCTTTTGTACTGATTCCCGGCTTAATGTGAGAAGCCAATTCATCATGAACCTGTTCCAGTAAATGACCGGCATGTCTCATAAGCTCAATTTCATGTTCTGACTTAATAGAAACTGACATCTTTATTCTCCCAAGATTTCGACGATTGCCTGGAAAACTTTATCCAGTGCAGCTGTTCCGTCTACCGTCTTCAAAACACCCTGTTTTGTGTAATAGTCAATCAGCGGCTGTGTCTGTTCATGATAAACCTTCAGACGTTTGGAAACGGTTTCTGGTTTATCGTCATCACGGAGTACAAGATTTTCGCCACAGGTATCGCAAACATTTTCTACCTTCGGTGCAGCATATACAATATGATAAGTTGCTCCACATTTCAGGCATGCTCTTCTTCCTGACATGCGGTTCACAATATTGTCATCCGGTACATCTACATCAATTGCGTAGTCAATTTTGCTTCCCAGTTTTTCAAGAGCGGCTGTCAGGCATTCTGCCTGAGGAATCGTTCTCGGGAAACCATCCAGTACGTATCCGTTCTTTGCATCATCCTGCTGAATTCTGTCTACTACAAGATCACAGGTTAATTCATCTGGTACTAAAAGTCCCTGATCCATATATGTCTTTGCTTTTTTCCCCAATTCAGTACCATTTTTTATGTTTGCACGGAAAATATCCCCAGTGGAAATGTGCGGAATTCCATATTTTTCAGCAATTTTCTTTGCCTGTGTTCCCTTTCCAGCTCCCGGTGCACCTAACATAATAATACGCATAATAAATACCCTCCTTTTTCTTTATGAAGCATAAGCTTTATAGAAATTTCCATAAAGCAAAAAAGACTGTGATGCTTTCACACCACAGCCTTCGTTTTAGCTGTTCAGAAAGCCTTTGTAATTGCGGACAAGCAACTGAGACTCGATCTGCTTCAATGTTTCAAGAACAACACCAACGACGATGATGATAGATGTTCCACCAAATGAAACATGTGCTCCAAATACACCATTGAAGAAGAACGGAATTACTGCCACAATAATCAGGCCTACCGCACCTATAAATATAATATAATTAAGCATTTTAGTCAAATAGTCTGATGTTGGTTTTCCAGGACGAATACCTGGGATAAAACCACCCTGCTTTTTGATATTATCTGCGACTTCCAACGGATTAAATGTGATAGAAGTGTAGAAATATGCAAAGAATACACAAAGTACAATGTATACAAGCAGTCCCCAGCTATACTGTGGCTGGGATGGATTACACCAGTTACTTGAAGAAAGACCTCTCAGGATCTCGCTTCCGATGCCTGTTCCGTTTGTCTTACCGGCAAACTGCGCGATAACACCCGGGAATGACATGATTGAGGAAGCAAAGATGATCGGGATAACACCTGCGGTGTTAACTTTCAATGGGATGTTGGTGGCCTGGCCGCCCATCATCTTTCTGCCAACCATCTTTTTGGAGTACTGAACAGGAATCCTTCTCTCTGCTCCATTAAGAATAAGGACAAATACAACTACAACCATAATGATTGCAAAAATAATCACTCCTGCAAGCATTCCTTTTGCAATTGTTTTTCCCTTAATAAAGTTCTCATAAAGAGTTGTCATATCACTTGGAATTCTGGATACGATATTAACCGCAAGAACGATAGAAATACCATTTCCAACACCCTTTTCTGTGATACGTTCACCGATCCACATCAGCATAGCAGAACCGGCTGTAAGGCTGGCGATTACTACAACTGCCTTTAAGAAATTCATATCTTTTACGATATTTCCACGGCTGAATCCGATTGTCATGGCAATAGACTCAAAAAGAGCCAGACCAACTGTGACATAACGGGTAATCGCAGTCATTTTTTTTCTTCCCTCTTCACCATCTCTGTGCATTTCCTCCAGAGCAGGAATTGCAATTGTCAAAAGTTGGATAATAATGGAAGATGTAATGTATGGTGTGATGTTCAACGCAAAAACAGACATGCTTTCAAAGGAACCACCGGTGAATGCATCAAAGAAATTGAATGCATCACCGGTATTGCTCTTGAACCACTGTTTGAATACGCTGCCATCCACACCCGGGATGGGAAGCTGCGAACCTATACGGATGACAAAGATCATCGCTAACAGGTAGAGAAGCTTACGTCTCATCTCTTTCACTCTAAAAGCACTTTTAAGAGTCTCAAACATTAGATCACCTCTACTGTACCACCTGCAGCTTCGATTTTTGCTTTTGCGGTTTCGCTGACAGCATTTACTTTTACATTAAGTTTTTTGGTCAGCTCACCGTTTCCAAGAATTTTAACACCGTCTCCGGCTTTGGAAATTGCACGGCTCTCCAGTAAAGTTTCAACGGTAACATCTGTACCATCTTCGAAACGATTAAGAACGTCTACATTGATTGCGATGATTTCTTTAGAATTTCTATTCTTGAAACCTCTCTTCGGAAGACGTCTGTATAAAGGCATCTGTCCACCTTCAAATCCCGGTTTCTTATGTCCGGAACGAGCTAACTGTCCTTTGTGTCCTTTTCCGGCTGTTTTACCGTTTCCGGATCCATGTCCACGGCCTCTTCTGAAGTTATCACTATGTTTAGAACCTTCTGCTGGTCTTAAGTTTGATAATTCCATCTTTGGCACCTCCTTTTATTATTCAATCTCTGGAAATTATTATGCTTCTTCTACTTTTACAAGATGCTGAACCTGCTGGATCATTCCTCTTGTAGCTGCATTGTCAGGCATTTCAACTGTTTTGTGCATTTTTGTAAGTCCCATAGCTGCTACAGTTTTTTTGTGTTTCGGAACTGCACCGATTGGAGACTTAACAAGTGTAACTTTTAATGTGTTTGCCATTATTTTGTCCTCCTTATGCCAGAATCTCTTCTACAGATTTTCCGCGAAGTTTTGCAACTTCTTCCGGAGTTTTCAGTTTGCTTAATCCTTCGATAGTAGCCAGAACTACGTTCTGTTTATTTCTGGATCCCATACATTTTGTACGGATATTTTTGATTCCTGCAAGCTCGATGACTGCACGGGCTGGACCACCAGCGATAACTCCAGTACCTTCCGGAGCACGTTTCAGAAGCATTTCAGCACTTCCGAATTTACCTACATAGTCATGAGTGATGGAATTGTTCTCATCTCTTGCAACTGTAACCAGTTTTTTCATGGCATCTTCTTTTCCTTTGCGGATAGCTTCCGGAATTTCAGCTGCCTTTCCTAAACCTGCACCAACATGTCCGTTGCCGTCACCTACAACAACCAAAGCTGTGAAACGGAAGTTACGGCCACCTTTAACAACCTTGGTAACACGTTTGATTGACACTACTTTATCTTCTAATTCTAACTGACTAGCATCAATAAGATTATTTTTCATGTGTCTTTTTCCTCCCTTTTAGAATTTCAGCCCAGCTTCTCTTGCTGCGTCTGCCAGTGCCTTTACTTTACCGTGATAGATATAGCCTCCTCTGTCGAAGACAACGCTTTCGATACCTGCTTCAACTGCTTTCTTTCCGATTACAGTTCCAAGGTATGCTGCAGCTTTTACATCATCAGTATTTTCCAGTTCAGCTTTTACATCTTTCTGAAGAGTAGAAGCAGATACTAAAGTTTTTCCTACAGTGTCATCAATGATCTGTGCATACATATGCTTGTTGGAACGATATACTGCCAGTCTTGGAGTAGTAGCTGTTCCATTGAGATGATGACGGATTCTTCTATGTTTTTTCTCGCGAATTTCCGCTCTGGATGCTTTATTAATCATATTCTCACTCTCCTTATTTATTTCTTACCAGTCTTACCGACTTTACGTCTGATAACTTCATCAGCATACTTGATACCTTTGCCCTTATATGGCTCCGGTCTTCTCTTATCTCTGATTTCAGCTGCATACTGGCCAACTTTTTCTTTGCTGATACCGGAAACGATGATCTTGTTTCCATCAACTTTGGATTCCAGACCTTCTGGATCTTCCATCTCTACCGGGTGAGAATATCCCAGAGAAAGAACAAGTTTCTTGCCCTGTTTCTGTGCTCTATAACCTACACCGTTAACTTCAAGCTCTTTTGTGTAGCCCTCGCTTACACCGATTACCATATTGTGGATCAGGCTTCTTGTCAGACCGTGTAATGCTTTCATTTTCTTAAGATCATTTGGTCTTGTAACTACTACATGACCATCTTCTACTTTGATTTCCATTTCGGTTGGAAGTGCTCTTTCGAGTGTTCCTTTAGGACCTTTAACGGTTACTACGTTACCTGCAGCTACGCTTACTTCAACGCCTGCCGGGATAGCTACCGGAAGTCTTCCGATTCGTGACATAATATTGTCCTCCTTACTTAAATTGTCGGAGAGAATAATTTCTCTCTGTTTTCAGTTTGTATCTATCAAGGAACTTCCTTCAACTAAATTCAGACTGTGCTTCCGCTTGTCTTCATTAAGGTTCGGGAAGAACCTCGCACTAAATTCGCCCGTGCGTTTACACGTAGGGCTCATTAAGTTGCTTTCGGCCTACCAAACGAAGGCAAGAACTTCTCCACCAACCTGAAGTTTACGAGCTTCTTTGTCAGTGATTACACCTTTGTTTGTGGAAAGAATAGCGATTCCAAGTCCGCCAAGTACTCTCGGGAGTTCATCTTTACCAGCGTAGATACGAAGACCTGGTTTGGAGATTCTCTTAAGTCCTGTAATGATCTTGTCGTTCTTTGTTTCACCATATTTCAGTGTGATGTGGATGGTTTTAAATACACCATCTTCGATCAGATCGTATTTTGCAATGTATCCTTCATCTACAAGGATGTTTGCGATTGCGATTTTCATTTTGGATGCCGGAACATCTACTGTATCATGTTTTGCAGTGTTAGCGTTACGGATTCTTGTAACATGTGGACGTCCACAGATTCTGCAGCGGCTGTATTCTCTTGTGGAGAATTTCTGTTTGCGCTGCTGTTTGATTTTCATTGCTGTTTTAGCCATTCGAATTCTCCTCCTTATTTAGCAAAAGGCATATTGAACTGAGTTAACAGCTCACGAGCCTCTTCGTCTGTCTTAGCAGTTGTAACGAAGATGATATCCATACCTCTTACTTTGTCTACCTTATCATACTCAACTTCTGGGAAGATCAGCTGTTCTTTAATTCCCAGTGCGTAGTTTCCTCTGCCATCGAAAGCGTTTGGATTAACACCACGGAAGTCACGTACACGAGGAAGAGCAAGGTTGATCAGACGATCAGCGAACTCATACATCTTCTCGCCTCTTAAGGTAACCTTACAACCGATTGGCATACCCTCTCTGATTTTGAAGTTAGCTACAGATTTTTTAGCTTTTGTTGCGATTGCTTTCTGGCCTGTGATCAGTTCCATATCAGCGATTGCTGCATCAAGAAGCTTAGCGTTTTCTTTAGCTTCACCAACACCCATGTTGATAACGATCTTATCGAGTTTTGGCACTTCCATAACGTTTTTATATCCAAATTTTTTGGTCATGGCATCCATGATCTCATTTTTGTAAAGTTCTTTTAATCTACTCACCTGTCATGCCTCCTCTCTTAATTAATCGATAACTTTACCTGTTGCTTTTGCAACACGTACTTTTTTGTCTCCATCCATCTGGAATCCAACTCTTGTAGCTTTTCCGTCAACAACGAGCATTACGTTGGAAATATGAAGAGCAGCTTCTTTTGTTGTGATTCCGCCAGTCTGGTTTGCAGCTGATGGTTTGTTGTGCTTTGTAACCATGTTGATACCTTCAACGATTACGGTGTTGTCTTTTACGTTAACGGCAAGAACTTTTCCTTCTTTGCCTTTATCTTTTCCAGCGATTACTTTAACAGTATCGCCTTTTTTAATTTTCATAGCTGACATTAGGCACCCTCCTATAATACTTCCGGAGCTAAGGAAACGATCTTCATGAATTTTTTCTCACGAAGTTCTCTGGCAACTGGTCCAAAGATACGTGTTCCTTTCGGAGTTAAATCGTCTTTAATGATTACGGCTGCATTTTCATCGAAACGGATGTAAGATCCATCTTTACGACGAGCGCCTTTTTTTGTACGAACTACAACAGCTTTTACTACATCGCCTTTTTTAACAACACCGCCTGGTGTTGCATCTTTAACAGTAGCAACGATAGTATCACCGATGTTAGCATATCTTCTTGTAGAGCCACCCATAACACGAATACAAAGGATTTCTTTTGCACCAGTGTTGTCGGCAACTTTCAGTCTTGTTTCCTGCTGAATCATACTGGTTTCCTCCTTATTTCACTTTCTCTACAATTTCAACCAGTCTCCATCTTTTGTCCTTGGACAGCGGTCTGGTTTCCATAACTTTAACGGTATCACCGATATTGCACTCATTGTTTTCATCATGAGCTTTAAGTTTATATGTTCTCTTTACGATTTTTTTGTAAAGAGGATGTTTTACATGGTCTTCGATAGCAACAACAATGGTCTTGTCCATCTTATTGCTGACAACCTTACCCACACGGGTCTTTCTCAGATTTCTTTCCACGATTATTTCCTCCTATATATCACTATTTCGCAGCGTTTGCCTGCTCAGTGATTACTGTCTGGATTCTGGCAATATTTTTGCGAACCTCTTTGATTCTGCTTGTATTGTCTAACTGATTGGTTGCATTCTGAAATCTCAGATTGAAAAGTTCTTTTTTAGCAGCTACTAATTCTTCATTTAATTCTGCAGCTGATTTTG